>WNGQ01007693.1_pt1 | contig 14513 bp, 15 predicted proteins | sample 5407661 | NCBI WGS metagenome assembly WNGQ01 (sample SAMN13153382, study PRJNA577476) | soil metagenome | isolation source: 60 cm soil or saprolite under Garry oak tree replicate 2 | place: USA:California | collected 2016-06-15 | reverse complement strand
TCTTTACGGCAGCCCCGACGAAATCCGACGCGACCTGGAACGCTGGCGCAAGCTCGGCATCACCCGCGTCATGCTGCAAATGCTCGATCTCGACGACCTGGAGGCTATCGGACTGATCGCGAGCGAGATCGTCCTCGTGATGCGGTAGCAGAGCGACCAGAGCGGGCCGTGCTCAGGCGAGCAGGCTGATGACGCGGCGGTCGACCTGGGACGTCGTCGACATCATCTTCGCATTCGCGGCGAACGTGACCTGGGCCATCATCATGCCGACCATCTCCCCCACCAGGTCCACGCCCTCGACGTCGCCAGCGACGACGCTCGGGTCCACCCCTCCACCCGGGAGCGCCGTGCTCACGACGTGGGAGGGCCGGAAGCCTTCCGTGCTGGCATTGGCGACGTTGTTGGCGGCCACGCCGAGGCGGACCGTGGCGTCGCGCATCCCGCTCACGGCGGGATAGGTGGTCGAGGTTCAGCGTCCGGCGACGCAGGACACCATCACGACGGTAATCGGCAGCCTAGACGCGCTTCCAGAGCCCCCGGCCCGCCTCACGGGCATCGTGCTGGAGCTTCAGGAACAGGCTCTGGTACCGCACGTTCGGCGGGACCGTCATCACCTGGGCGTAACCTAAACGCACCAGCTCGGCGTTGATCATCGTTTCGCCGATCCAGACATACGCGAGCAACCGACCGTAGCGATCGCGCGACTGAACGTCGAGCTCGAGGCGCACATGCTTGTTCTCGACGAGCTCGCGATTGACCTCGGCCGCCTCGCGCCCGCCCGGTTCCTCGCCCTTTCGCGGATGATGAACTTCGGGTGTGTTGACACCGATGTAGCGCACCTTCTCGACACGGTCCGAGAGCCGTACGTGGATCGTGTCGCCGTCGACGATGCGGACGACCGTACCTTCGAGCGTCGCCGGCTGGGCGCCCGCAATGCCAGTGACCCAGGCGAGAAGAACGATGAGCGGAAGGAGCCGGGCGCCGCGCGACAGTGCGCGCATTCAGCCACGCTGTCACCTCGCTCACCCTGGTGTCAACATTTGGATACCATGCCGAACCGGAACTGAGAGAAAAAGGCGGAAAGAAACGGGTGTCTTTTGCCGTCGGGCCCCGGCCAACGCGACCCGCCGGTGCGCCGCCTCGAGCAACCCGGTCAGCGCCTCGGCCGTCCGGCTGGCCGAAGCCCTGGCGCCGGCCGGGCTAAAGAGGTGGGAAGGCATGGGAGCCGGACGCGGAACGCGTGGCCCGGCTCCCCTGAAACGCGAGTGGTCGGTTACACGCCTAGACCGCCGGTCAATCCACCAAGCCCCCCACCCAGCACACCGAGGAGCTGGTTGAGCACGCCGGCGAGGTTGACGACACTGTTGAGCAGGCCGAGGGCCTGGCACACGAGGTTGCCGAGCACACCGCCCGAGTTGCCCGAGATGTCGAGCGTGATCGGACTTGTGGTGATGGTAAGCCCCAGCGCGTTGAGCGTTGTCGTGCCGAGATCGAGATGCACGACGCCGCAGGTCTGTTGAGCCTGGACGAGAATGAGGCCGCGAGGTGCCGGCCGCCCCAGGCCGCCTACCGGCCTGATCATCGACGATGACGGAGTCAGGCCGGCGGAGGTGCCCGGGCTGACTATCACGGGTATCTCCTTGGGACCGTTCAGGAGGGTGCCGACAGGTTGCCCAGGCACCGTCACCGCACCGGTGACCAAGCCCACCGCAAAAATGTTACCGCCCCTCGCGATGAAGCGCTGGACCGTTAGCGTGCCGCTGAATGTCCCTCCAGCGGACGTCGTGCCGACTATCGGGACAACCAGGCCGGCCGCCGCGCCTTGGCGCGATCCGCGGTCCTGGCCCTCCGATCCGCCGTCCCGCTCCTGCGATCCGCGGTCTCGCCCCTGCCCCTCCGCGGCGGCCTGACTCCCTGCAACGACGATCGCGACGACCAGAACGAACGACCGTACGAGAATTTGATGTCGCATGGTGTGCGCTTCCTTTCGATCGTGATCTGGGACGGCTGTTTGAGCAGGCAATAGGCATGCCCATGACTAATAGTTCGCTTCATCAGGGGTGATCACCAATCTGCGTGCTGCGCAGCACGCAGCGGGAGAGCACAAGGTTTATCCGACGCCGCAGGGTGAGCGCGGCGACTCCTCAAGCAACTCCAGCGGCTGTGCTGGCGGCGCCCTTCGTGTCGAGGAGCTCGAGGCGTTCCCCTGCACCTGGCCGAAGCCGTGGCGCCACCCGTCTCGATGAGGTCCACGCACCCCGAGTTGCGGTCAACGGTGGCGTAACCCTTGGGGGGGACCTCGGGCGGGTTATTCCCACAACCCGACATCGTGTGTTTTTTGATCGTAGAATGGCCAGAATCAAAAAACGCGCACGCGCAATTCTCGCCACCATTTTTCGCAACCACGCTCACCATGCCGGCATGGGAGCCTGGCGCGCGCTCCGCGAGCTTTCCGTGACCTTTGCCGGCGCCGACGTGCGTGTCCTCTGTTACCACTCCGTCCGGAGCCGGGCGCGCTTCGCCGCCCACATGGACACGGTCGCCGAGCAGGGCTACACGGTCATTTCCCTGCCCGAGCTCACGGGCTGGTTGAGTGGTGCGGTGCCCTGCCCCGCGTCGGCCGTGCTCCTGACGTTCGACGGTGGGTACGGCGACCAGCTCGAGAATGCCGCCCCGGTGCTCGACGGGCTGAAATTCCCCGCGACGTTCTTTCCGACCTCCGGGGATCTGGACGATCCGGGCAACCCGATCAGCCGGCGTGATCTCACGGCGCTCGTGGCGGCCGGCCACACGATCGGCTGCCACACTCACACGCATCCCGACTTGACGACGCTCTCGCCCGAGGCGCTCGAGAGCGAGGTGATCGGCTCCAAAGCCGCGCTCGAGGACGCGCTCGGCCGAGCGATCGACGCGTTCAGCTACCCGTACGGCGTGCGGAACCCCGCGGTGGTGAGCGCGGTGCGGCGTGCCGGCTTCTCGGTCGCCTTCACCATCGACCTCGGCGGCGTGCACCGACGGGACGATCCGTACCAGCTCAATCGCATCGCGGTGCTCGGTGAGCCGAGCGCCGCCGAGTTCGCGAGCTACCTCGCGGGGACGCGACTCGTCTCGGGAGCGCTCCTGGGATGGTGGAAGATCCGCGAGCGGCGGATCGGGTGAGCCGCCCGGTCAGCGTGAGTCCGTCGGTCAGCGCCCCCGGAGCCGGCGCAAGGCCCGCTGAGCCGCCCGGGCATCCTTCGAGAGCCGTCGGGGATTGCCACGCTTCGGCTGGTCGGCGTCTTCATCGTCCTCGTCCGTCTCGCCGTCCTCGACGGCGCCGCCTCCGCTGAGCGCGCCGACGAAGTCGGCGGCGCTGATCGCGGCGCACCGCGCACGCCGCGCCGCATCGGCCACGGTGCGATCGTCGCTGACCACGGCGTCGCCGTCGCCCGACTGTCGCGCGAGCCGCATCAGAACGTCGTCGGCCTTCTCGGGCGGCCGCGAGAAGATGACCTCGACCTGGCCAGGACTCTCCGCCGACCCCACACCAGGAGCGCCGTCGAACACCACGGTGAAGTGGTCGGAATGGCGGCGGGCCGCGCCGGCCACGAGCCTCAGCAAGGCGGCTCGCCCCGCGTGAAGCCCTCCGCCCTCTTCGGCCGCCCGGAGGTCCGCGTCGCGGCGGATGACGTTGTAGCCGTCGATCAGCCAGCGCACGCCAGCGCCGTCAGGCGATGTCGAGGCTCACGCACCGGCCTCGAGCTCGCGGCGAACCAGGCGCGCGCCGGCGCCGAGGGCGAGCAGCTTTCGGCGAGCGACCTCGCGCGGCAACGGCACCATGCCGCAGTTCGTACACGGAAAGAGCCGGTCGGGAGAGACGTACTTCATGGCCGCCCGGATGGTCTCGGCGACGTCGTGCGGCTTCTCGACGTCGTGAGTGGCCACGTCGATGCACCCCACGAGCACGTCCTTGCCCCGGAGCAGGCCGAGCAGCTCGAGCGGGACGCGAGAGTTCCGGCATTCGAGTGAGATCTGGTGGATCCGGCTCCGGGCGAGCAGCGGGAACGTCTGCTCGTACTGCCGCCACTCGTTCCCGAGGGTCCGCTTCCAGTCGATGTTGGCCTTGATGCCGTAGCCGTAACAGATGTGGACCGCGGTCGTGCAGGAGAGGCCGTCGACGGCGCGGTGGAGGGCCTCGATCCCCCAGGCGGCCACGTCAGCCATGTACACGTTGAACGCCGGCTCGTCGAGCTGGACGACGTCGAGCCCCGCCTTCTCGAGATCACGGATCTCTTCGTTGAGCACGCGGGCGAATTCCATGGCGAGCGCGCGACGATCGCGGAAGTACTCGTCGGCCAGCGTATCGACGATCGTCATGGGACCCGGCAGGGTGAACTTGAGGCGACGATCGGTGTGAGCACGGGCCCAGCGCACCTCGTCGAGGTGGACGGGCTCGCGCCGGCGGAGCGGCCCGGTCACCGTCGGCACCTCGGCCTTGTAGCGATCGGCCCGGATGCCGATGGTCACCCGCTTGGTGAAGTCGATGCCGTCGATCCGGGTGAGGAACCCGTGGACGAAGTGCTGACGCGACTGCTCGCCGTCGGTCACGATGTCGATGCCGGCCGCTTCCTGGAGCATGAGCGCGACCAGGACCGCATCGCGCTGGCCCTGGGCTAGCGTTTCGGGCGGCAGCCGCCACGGCGCCCACAGGGTTTCGGGCGCGGCCAGCCACGCGGGCTTGGGAAGGCTCCCGGTGATCGTGGTGTCGAGCACGGGCCGGGATACTACCACTCTCGGTCAGCGCCGGCGCAGGCGCACCTCGTAGAGTCGCGGCCACAGCTTGCCGGTGAGGAACAGGCGATCGGCCGACGCATCGTAGGCGATGCCGTTGGCCACGTCCTCGGTGCCGTGCCGCTCGTGGGGGGCCAGGAGTCCGGTCAGATCCACGCGGCCGACCACGCGCCCCGAGACGGGATCGATCCGCACGATCCAGTCGGTGGGCCAGACGTTCGCGTAGACCTCGCCACGGACGAATTCGAGCTCGTTGAGCGATTCGACCGGACGGCCGGCGTCGGTGACGTCGAGCACGCGGCGGACTGCGAACGTCGCCGGATCGAGGAAACGCAGCCGCGGGGTGCCGTCGCTCATGATGAGCGACGTGCCGTCGTGCGTGAGGCCCCAGCCCTCGCCGGTGTAGGCGAACTCACGGGTCAGGCGGAGCCCGAGATCGTAGACGAAGCCCTTCTGCGATTGCCACGTGAGCTGAACGACCCGGCCCTGGAAGATCGTGAGGCCCTCGGCGAAGTACGGGCGAGGCACGCTCCGCCGAGACAGGACGCGGCCGGTCTCGAGGTCGACCCTCCGCACGCTCGACCGGCCGTGGAGCCCGGTGCTCTCGTAGAGCGCACCGTCGTGGAAGACGAGGCCCTGCGTGAACGCGTCGGGGTCGTGTGGCCGATTGCCGACGATCTCGACGCCGTACGTCGGAACATCGGGTTGGGCGAGGGCAACGGACGTGGACGCCCGGCCGCCCGCCGCGAGCACCGCGAGGAGCGCGGCAGCGAGAGCGACGCGCGTCAGCGGCCCCGCAGGGTGCGAACGGCGAAGCGCAATGCCGCCTGGCCGTGGCGGGCGTAGTGCATGGGCCAGCGGGTCTCCGGATAACGCAGCTCGAGCCACGTCCGCGACGGTACCACTCGCCGCCAGGCCGTGCCGAACGCCGTCCCACCGCCATCCGTCAGCAGCAGCGGCAGCAGATATTCGAGATGGCTCAGGGGCTCGAGCCTCGCGAGATGACGCCTGACGAGACGGCGAGCGAGGGCGTGACGCGGCGAGCGTCGGCCCAGTCGGCGGCGAACGTCGGCGGGCACACGGACGGCGAACAGGTCGTCGAGCAGGTCGAGCGTCACGCCGAGCGCCGCGCCGTAGCCGAGGCTTCGCGCGCCGCTGATCGACGCGTCCCAGTCGGCAGGATCGTTCATCGCCGAGGCGATCAACGCAACGTCGCAGAACCACAACAGTCCCTCGAAGGCGTGCTGGATGGCCAGGTGGAGGACGACGTGCACGAGGAGATCCGGCGGCGCCAGCGAGAGCACCGGTCTTCCCGCGAACGTGGCCGGCTCGGCACGCTGCCACGCCGTCTCGAGCCAGGCATTCCCCCGTGCGTCGAGCCAGTCGCGCACGAGCGCCCAGTGGAGATCGAGCGACGGCTGGCGAAGGTCGTGCGGGTGGTGCGTCAGGACGGTCTTCGTATCGAACCGGAGGTCGAAGTCGAGCGTGTGAGCATCGTCGAAGCGTTGGAGGCCGACGTCCGCGGCCAGCGCCAGCGCCTTCTCCACGTCACCGGGACGAAGGAGGAGATCGACGTCGTGCATCGGTCGATCGTCCGAGCGCTGATAGTAGCGCTCGGCCAGGACACCGCCCTTGAGGACGATCATCGGGATCCCGCGCGCGCGGAGCGCATCCAGGTACGGGCCGGCCAGCGTGGCGAGCTGGGCCTGACGACGGACCGTGTAGTAGCGCTCCTGCCGCAACGTCGCGGCCCAGGGCTCGGCAGCGTGACGGTCGGCGAGAACCGTTCCGAGAAGTGGGGTGAGCTGGTGGCGCGCGGCCGCCGCGATCAGCGAGGTGAGATCGGCCGGCGGCTGCCAGCGCCCGCCCTGGCCGGCGGCATACGCGCCGACCAGGGTAATGAGCGCCGCAGCGTCAGGGAAGTCGGGCTGGCGCGATACCGATGATGAAGGCGTTGTTGCCGCTGAGATCCGCGGGGATCGCGGAACCGGTCAGGACCAGGCCGAGGACGGCGTCCGGCTGCCAGGCGATGTCGAGGGCGAGGTTCCCGCCCGACGCCGCGAAGGGCATCGTGACGGTCAGCGCCGGATTGTCCACGTTCACCGCCGTGATGTCGTTGCTCTGGGTGTTCAGGACGATCGCCGAGTGCTTGCTCGAGACCGTCCCCGGATCGATGGCCACGCCGTTCGGAAACTCGTTCGTGGTGACCGCCACCGGCGGCTGGGAGAGATTGCTCAGATTGATGCGCGTCAGCGAGCCGAGGTACGGCTGACCGTCGGGCGGGTTCTGGGTCGGATCGCCCAGCGCGTTACTGACGAGGGCGAGGTGACGGACGGGGTCGATGGCGAGGCCCGACGTGAAGTACGCCGTGCCCGCCGAGAACCACGCGGTCACCCGATTGGTCGTGAGGTCGACGACCATTGCGCCACCTTCGTTCGTTCCGTACGGATCGCCCTGGTCGATCACGACCGCGAGATTGAGGCCGGGATCGATCGCCACCAGCGCCGGGGCGAAGAATAGCAAACCGTCGGGGTCGAACGCCGAATACAGCGGAATTCAGGCGATCTCGGTGAGCGAGGACAGACGGACCACCGAGAGGCTGGGCAAGATTCCGGGAAAGCCGAGCGGCATCGTGGGCTCACCGGGCGGCAGCCCCTGGTTCACGACGACCACGCGATCGTGGGCGACGTCGAGGGCGACCCCGTACGGACTCGAGCCGAAGCCGAGCGAGAGCGTCTTCACGCACGGGCACGGCGCGTGAGTGACGGGATCGACGCCACTCACCCTCACGATGGCCACCGCATCGTCACGCTGGAGCGCGACGGCCAGGATACCGGCCGACGCATCACCGTCGATATCGCCGGTCGCGCCGATGCGAGGGTCGACCAGCACGATCGGTGGATCGAGCACGACGCCAGCATCCGGCGTGGTGGTCGCGAAGTTCAGCTTCGACAGATCGAGGAACCGGATCAGACCCTGGGCGGACACGGCCACCGCACCGAGACGCGGGCCGACCATGGCCACGTGATCGGGCTGGCCTTCGGGAATCGCGACGACCTTGGTGGGCAGGATCGCGTTGGTCGCCCGGACCGTGAACGTCGCCGAGGCGGTGCCGCCGCCCACCCCGTTGATCGCGGGATTCTCCACGCTCACGGTGAACACACCGGGGCTGACCAGGAGCGTGCCGGGAATCGTGATCACCATCTGTTCGGTCGGCTGGATCTGGTTGGGGACCGCGCTCACCGGAACGTTGTTGAACGTCACCACCGTGGTGGGAAGGATCTGGGCGCCGGCGACCGTTCCGACGAACCCGCCGCCGTTCAACAGCATCGTGATCGTGGGGCTGCCCTGGTCGGCCGCGCTCGGGAACAGGTTCGAGAGCGTCGGCTTCGGATTCGTGATGGTCACCGGCAGCGTGTTCGACCGCTCGCCGTCGGGATTGACGACCTGCACGCAGTAAACGCCGCCCCGCAACGTCAGGTCGGTCCCGTGAATCCCGTAGTAGTCGGCCCGGATGCCGGGGACGATGGCGCGCAACACGGTCGACCCGCTGAGTGAGCCGGTCTCGATCTCGACGCCGCAGCCACTCACGGTCGGCGGGCCGAAGAACACTCGCGCTCCCGACGTGATCCGCTGTCCCGTGAGCGTGAGCGCGAGGTCGAGGCCGTCGGCCACGCTGGTGTTGGGGGTGACCGCGGTGAGCTTCAGCGGATCGGTGTTCACGACGAACGGCAGCGTGTTCGACACCGTGGGTGATCCACCACGATCCGCGGGATTGGTCACGCTGACGAGGAGGCTTCCGAGCGTGGCCACGGCCGACGCCGGCACCAAGACTTGAAGTCGGCCCGGAGTGACCAGCGCGGGAGTGAGCGTCAGCGTTCCGAGGCCGACCCGCGCGTTCGCCGCGAAGCCGCTCCCGATGATCTCGAGCGTGAAGGCGCTCGATCCGACCCTCGCCGACGACGGCGAGAGCGAGAAGATCTTGAGGACGTTGCACGGCCCCACCAGCACCGAGGCCGAGTGACCCTTCGAGTTGCTCACGACGGCCCGACAGGTTTGTGGGTCGATGGCGATGCCCCGCGGCCGCTTCCCGACGTCGGTCCGACTTGCTCACCTCGTCCGACGACAGCGAGAGGCCGAACACGTCGTCCTTCTCGCTGGTGACGAGCGCCCAGTCCCGTCCGGGGTTCACGGCGATCGCCTGGGGCCGCTTGCCGACGTCCACCGAGCGGATACCGTCGACGGTACCCGTGGCGGAGAGCTTGACGATGTGCACGGCGTTGCGGTTCTCGTCGGCCACGACGAACTGATTGACGCCGACGCCATAGTCGAACGCGATGCCCACCGGCCGCGCGCGCGGGCCCCGGCGACGGTAGTCGTCCGTGTGCCCGCGTCCGCCGCCCGGCAAGGTCACCGGCGGCAGGAAGACCGGGCTCTCCGGATACCGGATGTCGACGAGATACACCATGCCGTCAGACTCGTCGGTCACCGCCACCACGCCCGTGAGCGGGTTGATGGCCACATCTCTCGGAATGTGGCCGACCGTGAGATCGGAGATCGGTGTCAAGTTGACGGCATTGAGGATCGTGAGGCTGCGACTGCCTCGGTTGGCAACGACGACGATGTTGCCGCCGACGGCGATACCCGACGGATGATGGCCGACCGCAATCTTGCGGATCAGCGTGCCCAGCGCCGGATCGATGACCGCCACGGCGTTTTCCTGGGCCAGCGTCACGAACGCGATGCCGCTCACGTGGATCGCCACGTCCACCGGCCCACGCCCGACCAGGATCGTCCTGACCGTGGTCGCGCTCAGCAGATCGATGACCGAAACCGTGCGGTCGTTGCGATTGGCGACGACGGCGAGACCGTGCCCCGAATCGATGGCCACGCCGAACGGATGGCGGCCCACGCGCGGGGTCCCGATCACGGACAGCGTCGCGAGTGCCGGCGTCTTACCGTTGGAATTCTTCCCGTCGCGGTCGTCCGGATCGTAGCGATCGTCGCGGTCGTAGCGGTCGTCCCGGGAGTCGCGAGAGTCCCAGGAGTCGTCGTTCCGGTAATCGTGCGAATGGGCGAAGGCGGTGGAGGAGCCGAGGGAGAGGAGAGCGGCCAGGGCGGGTATGAGAACCAGAGCGCCGCCCGGCCGGATACGCCATCGTTCAATCAGAACCCGCTTAATGACCTTCAGTCGTCCCCTCCAGAGTTCAAATCTCGTGTCCAGCCTTCGCTGAACCCCGTGGCGCTCCACGGCAACGGCGCGGCCAATGATTGCTGCGGCCGTCACCGGCTGGTCGTTCGCGGGAGCGTTGTCGCCCCTGAACACGAACGTCCGCGCTCCGTCCTCGCCACGGTCGAACCTCACCAGGCGATTCAGGCTCTCGGGGGCAGCGGGCGCGACCAGCACGCGGTCGCCGTCGTCGATCGTCGGCGCCATGCTGAGACCGCGCGGGCGCCACCAGTACGGAATGCCCCGAGCCAGAGTCTCCTTACGGAACTCCTCGAAAATCACATCGCGGCGTCGGAGAGTCAATGAGGCGAACGTCTCAGCGTTTTATCTTTCAGCTACTTGGAGGCCGCGAAGGACCGAAGAAAGGCTCGGGGCGAACGGGAAGTCGTAGCAGGGGACCTCGGTGACGATCCGCGCGATCGTGTCGAGCAGTTTCGACGTGGCCGCCGGCTCCCAGTACGGGTGGAGACACCGTGCCAGGAGCTTCGAAGCCGCCCGCGCAGGCTGGAGGCGAGTCGGCTTCGTGGCGCGTCCGTGACTGATCAGACAGACGCCGCGGATGGGCGCCGACCTATCGGCGTTGAGCCGCGCGCTTCCGGCCCACGGCGTTCCGAACACGTGCCAGCGACCGTGCACGTGTCGCACCGCGACGCGATCGTCGTTGAGCACAGTGATGTCCGAACGGGCCTTGAAGAGCCGGGCCAGCGTGCTCTTCCCCGCGCGATGAGGGCCGGCGAACACCCAGCCCTCGCCGTCGAGGACGACGGCGGTCGCGTGCACGATCGCCCCGTCGCGGTGGCCGAGAAGCGAGGTGAACAGCAGCATCTCCCAGGGATACGCGATCGGAAACGGCCGGCCGGCGCCCGACCGGAGGCGCGCCGGGAGAAAGACGGTCCCTTTGCGCCACTCGCGGTCGACGGCGAGGGCGTGATAGGGACGATTCGCGCGGAGACCGACGAACGACCAGCCGTCCGCGGTCGCGACGATACGCCAGCCCAGGCCGGAGTCGAAGGCGACGACACCGCCGGAGGGAGCTCCGCGGTCGAGCGGCGCGAGGGAGAGGTCGAGGGTGGGGTCACCGCCGACGTGCAGGAAAGGCCGGTAGAGGCGGCCAACGATCCAGTCGTCTGATCGATCGTCACCCGCGATGGCGACCGTCGACTCGCCGACGGTGAGACCGGCGTCTGGAATCAGGTGTTCGAGCGGTTCTTGCAGCCGCTCGGGCAGACGAAGTTACCGATGGTGTTCTTCGTGTTGATGCTGCTGGTCGTCGACTTCTTGCAGGTCTGGAGCGCGACCTCGCTCTCGACGATGTCCACGCGCTCGATCGTGGGCGGCACGTACGGCCGGCGCGGGGCGCCGTCGCTCTTATCCATGGGCCTGCGCTCCTTTCATCCGAATCGTGCGGATCAGCTCGCCGGCCCCGAAGGCCTCGGCGCGGCCGTGATTCACGTCGCACACGTAGTCCACCGGCTCCTCGAGATCGCCGTGCTCGAGCAGCGACCACCCAGGACACGAGGTGCAGTTCCCGGAGATGGCGCAGGAGTCGCACCGGGTCGTCCGTGTCTTCTTGAGATAGACGACGCGCTCCAGGAACGAGTCCCAGCCCTCGCGGAACGAGCCCTCGCGGAGGTCGTGGCCGATCGAGGGCACCATCATGCACGACGTCAGGCGGCCGTAGGGGTCGATGTGGTAGCTGTTCAGGCCGGCGCCGCACTCGAACACGTACTGACCGCGGCCGGTATCGACTCCCTGGCGCGTCTTGTCCACCATGTCCTGATACGTCTCGCGGAGATCGTCGGTCTCGGCGTCGAGCGCCCGGTCGAGTGCCACGACCCTGGCGGCCGGCACTCGCACCCTGGCCGGGGCCATGCCCTCGCGTCCCTCGATCTTCCGGAAGTTGATGTTCGGGTCGTAGCGGAAGCGCTGACCGAACTCGCGCTTGACCCACGCCGCGATGTCCAGGAACTCGTCGTAATTCGCGGTCGTCACCACGCTCTTCAATCGGATCTTGATGCGGCGCTCGCGGAGGAGCTCGATCCCCCGCAAGCAGCGCTCGAGGGCAGGCACCTCGGTGACGGCGGCATACGTCCCCGGCGTGATGCCATAGAGCGAGACCTCGACGAGGCTCGGCGGATACTCGGCGAGCAGGTCGGCCGCCCGCTCGGTGATCATCGTGCCGTTCGTGTAGAGCGTGAGGAGCAACCCTCGCCGCTTGAGCCGGCGATAGATGTCGAGGAAGTCGGGGCGGATGAAGATCTCGCCACCGGTCAGGAGCAGCCAGAGCCCGCCCGCATCCACGATCTCGCCGGCGATGCGGTCGATCTCGTCGGCGCTGAGCTCGCGCTGACGGGCCCGCCGGTCGCCGGCCGGGAGATTGACCCAGCAGTGCGTGCACGCCAGGTTGCAGCGGTACGTCAGCTCCCAGCTGCCCTCGAGGGGCACGTGCGCCATGCCGTCGCCGCGCTTGATGCGCTCGACGAGCGCGCTGTAGCCGATCGCCGGAACGGTCGCGGCGGTGGCCGTCATCGGGCGGGTGCGGCCAGGGCGCCGATCGCGGTCAGGTGCTCGACGAACGTTTCGAGATCCACCGTCGCCTCCTGGTCGGTGACCTGGTACTCGCCGACGATGACATCGCGAATCTCGCGAAGGGTGCGGCGGCCGTCGAGGAGCTCCCAGATCCGCGCGCCCACTTCGTTCAGCGTGTAGATGGATTCGAGATCGCCGAGATTCTTTCGGATGGGCAGGACGATGACCTCGTCGGCAATCCGGCGGGAGACGAAGTCGGGATCCCGCGCATAGGTGGCGTCCAGCCCCGTGACGTCGCCCATCTGAGCGAGTTGTCCCTCAAAAATAGAGACGCTGTCAAGTGGCTGACACTCACGGAAATTTTCCTGGGGCAATTCAGGGAAAATCTTTTCCGGTTGTTTTTTGAGCGCGCCCCCCGCAAGTTGGACGGGTGGTGCATTCGACTCAGGACAACCTACGACGCTCGACACTCGGCCAATCGTGGCGGGCTCCATTCCGCCTGGGAGTCATCATGACGTTCGCACCAGCGTATTCACCCGACCTCACCGGTATCGTGGTGCTCGTTGTCGACGACAACGCGGATTCCCTCGACGTCTTGAGCCTCGCGCTCGAGCGGTTCGGCGCGACCGTTCAGACCGCGGCGAACGCGCGTGACGCTCTCGCCAAAGCCCTCGCGATTCGTCCGCACGTCATCGTCAGCGACCTCTCGATGCCGGACGAGGACGGCCTCTGGTTGGTCGATCAGTTGAAGCACCGTCAGCACGGCGGCGCCATCCCGGCGGTTGCGCTCACCGCCCACCGCAGTCGGTACAACGTGTTCCAGACCGCCGACGTGGGGTTCGACGCGTTCCTGACGAAGCCGGTCGATCCCTTCTATCTCGGCGAGAGCATCGCCAAGCTCGTGGGGCGCTGATTCGCCGGAACTACGGAAGCGGCGCGGGAATCGCCCAGATCTTGCCGTTGGCGGTCGGCGCGTACAGCCAGCCGCTGGTGGAATCCCACGTGGGCGAGCCGACGGCCGAGGTCCCGCCTCCGACGGTCGATTGCTTCTGGTCTACGCCGTCGCTCAGCCGCAGCTCGTGGATCTTCCCGTCACTGCCGCCGACGTAGAGGACTCCGTTGCTCTCGAGGACGAGGGGCGCCGACGCGCCGGCGAGCGTCGTCTTCCACACCAGGCTCGGAGGCGCACTCCCGCCGCTCGTCTGCAGGGCCCAGACGTGGCCGTCGCTCGTGCTGAAGTACAGCCGGCCGCGCTGATCCCAGTCCTCCCACACCCAGCCGACGATCCCGTTGTTGGTCCCCGTGTCATAGGGCCCGGTCCACGCCATCGCGAGCGACGTTTGGTCGAACTCGTAGAGCTTGCCGCTGGTGGTCCCCACGTAGAGCGTTCCGTTCGACGCGCCGCCGAGTCCCATCGTGATGTCGCCGTAGCTCCAGCTCTGGACCAGGCTGCCGGTGATCGTCGACAGCGCCCACAGGCTCGCCTGCGTCCCGCCGTTCGACTTCGTCGTCACGATCACCCGGTTCGTCTCGTACACGACCTGCGGCCACCCCGTGACCACGTCCACCGCGGTGGCGCCGCTGTTGTTGAACGTCCACTGCACCGTGCCCGTCGCTGCGTCCAGGCCATACACCTTGTTGTTCGTGGCGCTCGAGTTCTTCGTTCCCACGATCACCAGGTCGCCCGTGAACTGCGCCTGGAACGTCGCGTCCGACGCGCTCCGGTACTGCACCGTCACCCGTGACCCGATCGTCGTCCCCAGCACGGGCGACTCCCACGTCACGGCGCCGCTGTTCAGATCGATGGCCGCGACCGTGCCCGAGCTCGTCCCCACGATCGCGTACCAGCCCGCTCCGTTGATGTCCGTCAGCACCGCCCCACCGGTCACCGTCTTCGTGTTCAGAGGCGGAGTCCAGACACGCGTGCCGTCGGTCGTGGTGGTATCGACCACACCGCCGCCCATGCCGCCCCAAAGCGCGCCGC
>WNGQ01004117.1_pt1 | contig 14516 bp, 8 predicted proteins | sample 5407661 | NCBI WGS metagenome assembly WNGQ01 (sample SAMN13153382, study PRJNA577476) | soil metagenome | isolation source: 60 cm soil or saprolite under Garry oak tree replicate 2 | place: USA:California | collected 2016-06-15 | reverse complement strand
TGCTCTCCGTGATCTCCATTTACAGCCTATTAGGCCTCCGAAGAAGATATTCCAGACTGTTGGCCATGGCTGAGAAGCTCGGCCGATGAAAAGTGCCCCTCTCACCGGAAACAAGGAAAGAAGCAGAGAAACGACTGACAGTCCTGAAGATGATAGAGGTTTTTGCCGATAAATGTCCCAAGAGCACACTACTGAACGGGCCGTTCGGGGGAGACGACAAGGCGTTTGATCGACTATTGGGACCCAGCGGCATTCTTACTAGAACGTCATTGATTCTTGCCAGCACAGATGGCAGGGTCACCCACTATTCTCGAACGGATGCGGGAAAGGTCTACCAGCAAGTCCTCGACATGCAACTGAACTTTCTGGACCCTTACACGGGCGGAGAAGTCTGGAAGAAATAGCGGGACGTATCTCTAGATCAGTCTGGTGTCCGTGTAGACCGGGATTTTCGGTTTTTCTTGGGGACGGGCGCCTGTCTTGTAGAGTCTGTGGACGTCTATCCGGAGGTTCAGCATCAACTGCTGGAGCTTCATCGGCGCAGTCTCCTTTCCTTCCCACGCCTCCCAGGCAGCGACCACTTCCCGCACGAACCCCGGAGCCAAACCGATCTCGTCTATACGCAACACTATCCCTTGTCACTAATACTGCATGGTAGAACATAGACGGGTAAGCGGGCCGAAACTATTCCGCACAGTGGCGGCGCGCGACTTGAGTAGGCCCCGGGCCCCCACGAAAAATCACAGTACAAATTCACTACGGGTTTCAGGACGAGATCAGGAGCAGTTTCAATAGCAGTTTCAAGACCGATTTCGATACAGTTTCAGGACCGATTCCAGTACGAGATCCAGAACAGATTCCAGTTCCCGCTCTACCAGCAGAATTGTCAGCGTTTACAGGGCGTAATCCATAATGATTATCACGGGTGGTTGCTCTTCGATGCGAGAGCTGAGTGGGGCCACGAGGAACCCGAGAATTCACTGGTTTCCGGTTTCAATAACGGGGTTCTAGAGCCGGATTCGAGAAACGTTTCTAGATATTGATTCCAAAAAGGGGGCTCGTCATTACACGTCTGCTTGGTACGTTCGGGGATCTCTTGTCACGCTTGGGGAACGGGTTTTCGATCTTCTGGAACGGACGAACACGATAGAGCCGATGGCGATTCCAATCACAGAACTCAAGCCAGCCCAAGGAGCCAAAGCCAGCAACATGTTACTTGAAGATGGGGAAGTGACAGGTACATCGGTATATCCCGAACCTGCGGCATGAGTCGCATCTGCCGAATAGATAGCCGTCACGGTGTGAGCACCCCTCCCAACAGCACTCGGTGCATAAATTACAGCGCACGTGGATGAAACGCCCGAACCAGAAAGCGTACACGTTGAACCTTCAAAGCTTCCATAACCGTCGCTGGAGAAGCTGAGGGTTCCCTCCGGACTCGTTGGACGAGCATCTGTGTCGGTCACGGTCGCAGTACAGGTAGTAAGGCTGCCCACGCTAACGCTAGAAGGAAAGCAGGTCACGCCAGTAATCGTCGTATGCATTGGGATAGAAGTGACCCTCACGGAAGTGTACCCGTAGCTTTGTGAATGAGTCGAATCACCCGAATACACGGCCTCGATGGCGTGAATGCCATTGCCTACAGAACTAGGAGTGTAGGTCACCTTACAAGAAACCGAACCTGACGTCACGTCTATCAGCGAACACGGCGAACCAGAAAAACTGCCAGAACTTTCAGTGGTGAAGCTGACAATACCAGTTGGCGCAGTGGCACCAGCACTCGCAACATCCTTCACAGTAGCAACACAAGTCGACGGTGAATGCACGGCCACGGGACCAGAACAGGACAAAGTAGTGATCGTGATATGTGGTGGAGAGATATTCTCGACAATTAGAGGTATGATCATGTAGTGGGTAATCCCAAAAAAATCATTTGTTCCCTTGAGGAGTATGGTGTAATTTCCAACAGGTGTGTTAAGCATAATCGATACTGTCAGGTCCGACGTTGCTGATCCGAATGAGGCTAGCGTCACGCTGTTCGGATCTACCGTCGCCGTCGGATTGTTGCTCATGGCTTCGAGCACCTGGGCGCTGAGGGAAACGCCTTTAGCGAAACCACCCAGGCTCGTTAGATGAATGGTCGCGCTCCCGAGAGTACTCGTACCGAGAACAATCGGACTGGGTGAGAGGCGATAGACAAAATCGGGAGATAGAAAGAGTCCAAGGTTGACGCTGATCTGAGCCGATCGCACCAAGGATCCATTCGAGCCGCTGACTTCAATCCAGCCCTCACTGATGGGACTTCCATAGGGATGCGAAAGTGAGAGTGTTACTGTCTTGGTCGCATTCGGTTGGAGATTGACTATTGTCGCATTTAGAGAACTGTTCAAGCCTGCTAGGAAGGAGACCTGAAGGGATACGTTGCCCGAGAAACTATTGAGGCTAACAAGGTCGATTTCAACCTGGACGGTCTGACCTAATCCGACGATAGCTACTTCACTGGTTGCTGTTGTAAGCGCGAAGTCAGGCGGACCCTGCACGTGGGGGAGCGCTGCGTCACCGTAAGGCACAATCTGAACATCATCATACATTATCAGCGCGGAACAGCATTCAGAAGCCTCACCACTCAACCTCAGCCTTACCGTCTGTCCCGCAAAGCCAGACAGGTCAAAGGTTCTAAGAACTGGGGAAGCCCCGTTGCAGGATCCATTGTCGTTCTGAATAGATGGAGGGGCGAAAGTGTCTAGAGTGAATCGGTTTTCAATGCCATCGACTATCACCACGGTTCCTATCGTCGGATTGTTCTGCTTGTACTGTCCCCAAGTATGAAATGAGAGCCGTGCTCCTCCCGACGGTATGGTTAACCATTGTTCAAGGAAACCATTTGACCCAAGAGCATCTTCCATCTGAGCGAACGGCGTTCCCCTCTTTTCATCTGGGGTGCAAATGGCTGATCCGTTGACGACTTGGAAGGCGGGGAGACCCTTGTCCTTCAACGGGTCAGATGGATCTAGAAAGCTTGTCCCTTGGACCCCCCAGAGCTGCCAGAAAGCAAAGTGGGAATCGAAGCCTCCGTTTTGGACTAGGTTCACGGTTTGTGTCTGAAGAAGTCGGAGCGAAAAAACTAGTGAGTGGGAAAGGGAACCGATCGACGCGACGATGGTGACGGTGTAAATTCCGGGAGTTGCCGTGACCAGCGATAAGAAGGTCAGTTTCGAAACGAAAGTCTGGCTAGATAACAAGGTAACCGCACTCTGGTCCATCCACCCAGCGACGTCATTCGTGCTGGATCTGACTTCGAGAGAGAGGGTCCCAGTGAACCCATCAATGCTGTTTAATGAGACATTCGCATTTGCAGTCATTCCTCGCAGAGTAGAGATGGACGGAGTAGATGTTGAGATTGCAAAATCTCCCGTTGTGTATGGAAGGTCTTCGAAGGAACCTGGTTGAATTGTCGCTGGCATGATAGTACTTGCACCGCTGATACGAGTGTCGTTGAGGAAGACACAGGATCCTGTTGCATCACTACTTCCCGAACAGCCAGTTGCGAAATCGATGGGGGTGTTAGAAGTATTTCCGGCGACTCTGTACCCGATCTTGAGTAGGAGACCCGTCGTTGTAGGAAACGTAGGGACGCCAGTAGCTCCCACGTCTACCACGCCCGGACCGTCCTGCGCGAGGCACTCTCCGTTGTCGACGGGAGAGGCGCCGTTAATGCACTGAGTATAGATGTGAACAGAAGGCCCCAAAACACTCACGGAGACATCCGCCGACAAGGGGTTCAGAATAGAGGGGTCAGTTCTGACAAGCACTCGGTATTGATTGAACGAATTCGAACCCTGAACCACAACATACAGGGTCAAATTGTCCGTCTTTGAAGTAAGAATTGGAGCTGCTGTTGGGCAGAGGTTAGGCTCTTCTGAAATGCAGACCCTTCCTACTGGCTTCCCGTATCCCCAGGCATGCGGAAGAGAGGTCGCTAGTCCTGTCGAAATCATCAACGCGAGAAGAAGCTGAGCCTTTGAGATGCGGGTCGATATAGGGGATCCCCACTGGACAAGTCTGTACTGGCGTTAAAGCGTTTCTGGATTCGAAAAATGAAATAGAGACCTGGGAATGCGCTTGCCCAACATCATGGCGACTACTGCCAGACAGCTTTGGCGGTGTCGGCGAAAGCATACTACTCTCTGCTAAACTAGACTACAGCCTAGTCGGGACGGCACAAACATTCAGCAGTTATCCACGCAACTATGCGGATACCACGGCCGATTCTGTCTGGACACAGCCTTCGTTCACTGGTGGGCAGGCTTCGACTTCAAATTCGGCGTTATTCACGGCTTACGCGAAGGTTCTAGGGGACGTGAAGGGTGATGGCAAAGTCGACATCTTGGATCTAGCGCTCATGGCCGACGCTTATGGAGCCACACCCGGACAGGCTAAGTGGAACCCTGCCTTGGACGTCACCGGCCAAGGTGTCATAGACATCCAGGATCTGGCTTACGTTGCCTACTACTTCGGAAACCACGCATAAGTCACGATCGAGTATCGTCAGCCGGTCGACGGCAAGCGGAGAGCGCGAGTCCAGTTCAAGTTTACAAAGCGATTACTATAAAGTATCTTAGAACGAGGCGTCCCCACACGTCTCCAACTGCCAATGTGTAGAGACTAGGGGCGAATGGGTGGAGTATTCCTTCAGAGACTCCCCCGCCCGGCTGGGACGTCCATCCTTCGGTCCAGTAACCCTTCAGGTCCACCGAAGCCCTCACACTTTGGAGAGGGCCGACTCGAAAAGAGTTCACTGGAAGAAAGAGCGGGCAAAAATAAGTTGCAGGCGCGTAGATTAGAACCGACTTTGCCATCGAGACGTTCTCGGCTGTGTACCTGCCTTGGTATAGAGCTATGCCGAACGGTTCAGACGAACAGGGTCCCATGGATAGGTTCTGCACCTTCCAGTTCCTTACCAAGGGCAGTTCGTTCGTCACAAGCAGTTTGTTCTGCTCAGTGACCGTGACCGTAATTGTCTGCCCCGGCGACACCATGGTCGGGACTAGTGATGCGTCAAAGCTCAGAGCATTAGGATCGTGGATAGGGAACGCGTATGGAGCTACTATAGCGAGAATCAGGACCACCGGAACTCCGAATCCTGCCGCCATTTTGAAGGAACGCTTCACGATCTATGCAACCCTTCATGGTTTTGTCGGCCATCGCCAGCAGACATTGTTCCACCCATTACCAGAATACGCGAGTATACCTTCTGAACGAGTGATCTTGAATCTTAGTCTTGCGGTCACATATTCTGGACGTGGACATCATACGCTTCCTCCAGGTTTGAGAGCGCGACTGTAGAACTACCATCAAATGAGCGCGACCATTGTCCGCTCCAGTCTCGGTTCTCGGCTGAGCAAACGGGGGCGTTTGCATACGCGCAGGGATCTTAGTCCAGCCAGAGAACTCGGCTGAAGCTACGATAAGCATGTCATGATCTCAAGGCGACCGTACGAAGTGCTGAACTCTGGGAGACCCTTGCTCAGGTGTGTTAAGTTTCGGCGTTCGAAAACGATGGAGAGCCACAATTAATCCATCTTTTGGATATTTCGGGACATATGACCCTAAGGCTGGCTACATCATTCCTAAGCTGTCCAGGATTTCGTCGTACAGCTGGTCTCTTTTCCTGTCCGAATAGCTGTCGTAGTATAATTCTAGGATTTTGTATCCTCGCCTGCGTAGTAGGGATCGTAGTTCTTCGTCCTTCGCCATTTGAGCTGTTCCAAGATGGACCCGGCCGTCGATGTACACGAGTAGCGGTCTAGTTTCTAGGGGAAAGTAGAAGTCGGCTGTTGTTACTGGTATTTCGATCTGTGTAAGATAGCTTATTCGACCATCTTGTAGCTTGATAGCTAGTTCCTGTTCCATCCTTGAAGGGTTAACATGTAGTCGTTCCCGCCAGTCGCTCCGCTGACTCGACATCTGTGAGGTTGAGCTATCTATCGGCTATTGCTCAGACACGAGAGCGAAACTACTAGGTCGCCGGACTTAGTGACTGCAGCTCTCTTGGATATTCCCTGGGAGATCCTTCGTGGAAGTGTGCAGGGAAACGATTCAAACTCCTCTCCTAAACCTCTCGGGTGTGTGTCTCGGTGAGTGTGTTGATTTTCATTTCATAATCGTAGACGCATTTTTACTTTACTCAGACAAATGGTAGGTGGAGCATAAAAAACATTCATAGTACATAGGCTCACCTGAGGCGAAGCTCGACACGGCGCATCAATGCTGAGGCGACGCCGAGATGCCACAAAGGTGATCTATGAAATCCTCAGCGTAGCCGCCAACGGCGTCTCAAAGACTCAGATCATTTACAAGGTAAATCTGAGTTTCCGTCTTGCGGCAAGGTACATCGAATTTCTCTCTGATAGAGGATGGTTGCGACAAAAGGTCGAGATGGATGGAAAGCCCAGGTTCTTCCTGACCGGCGACGGGGAGCGAATTCTTAGAAATCTCTATGAGGTCGAGAAGGAGCTTTCCAAGCTGTTTCTCTAATCTGATCTCAGACAAAATCGCTTCCCTAACGTCGATTCAGGAGATTAATGAACTGAGTTCTAGAACTCGGTTTCTGGCCGGCTTAATAATTTAGCCCAGACGAAGGTTGGCCCGATCTAGTTGACGATACGTGTAAGTCAACCTGTGATGATGCCATACCCTGGCCGTCGCGCAAAGAAAATTGCAACGTGGACCCTTGCGACCATTTTCATATTTCTAACGTTCGTCGGAGGCATACTTCCGGTTCTACCGGGCATGGTTGATTCATTATTCCCTGCTTCTCAGATTTCTCCGTTACAAAAGACCAGCCAGAGTATCCATCCTTCCAGTCCCGGGCCAGGGGTTCCTCTTCCTCGGGGGACGGTACAGTCTGGAGTACGTAGCACTCCTACCCTGAGCCAGGTAGCGAATGGGTCCATCTCTCCTCATTTGACGACCACGGTAGACGCCTATGTGTATCAAACGTCCTATGGTACCTATTACTTCAACCGCTCAGCTCCATTCATCTTCAGGCTAAGCACGCAGTCAGGAACCTTTCTGACAAGGGGAAGTTACTTTTTCGTTGCTGGCTCGGGGGCGTTCGCTCCTGGAGCCTCGCTCGTAATGGTCGCGGTTGACAATCAGTTCGAGGTTAGCTATGAGGTCCTCTTCAATCGGGTCATTGTAGGACATCTGTTATTGCAGGTGGACTTCCAAGCGAATGCAAGACCAAAATTCGCAATAAATTTGGAACAGACCTCCGCATGGACTCTGGGCAGCTTCAACATCGTCTGGGACACCCTTACAGTCCAACCGTGGCTACGAGCAACCGGGTCCACAGCTTTGGATCTACGAGCTGTGCCTATCTTACAAGATGTAGGAAACAGCTCGAGTGTCGATGTGGGCGCTTCCAGCGACCGTTCTACGTGGACGGAATGGCTGACCACTGACTGGTCCGACGCTCCTGAAGCCCAACTAAGAGCGGGGATCCTATTCCTCGGCGGACTATCTGGGATAGGTCACGAAATTGTCTTCCCCAGAAACCACGCAAGCATCGATCCGACTCAAATCGCCACATCCACCGTTAATTTTGCAACGAGCTATTCGACCCAACGCAAGGCATTCAGTTATGGCGGGAGATACTTCGTGTTCTTCTATAGTGGAGCCAATATTTTGTGGAAGAGCAGCGTGGATCAGGTAACTTGGTCAACAACGTTTGTTGCTGGAGGTGGAACAGCATATGGAGGACCCATCGGCTACAACTTCGATATCTACCAATCAGGTTCGAGTCTCGCCCTCGTCTGGCTCTACTATAATTCCTCCGCAGGAGGAGACGGTACGACTGCTATCTATTTCAAGCACGGATTGATAATAGCTGGGGACATCTACTGGTTCACTACTGTCAAAGTAGCCTCGTGGTCTCAGCCTTACAGCTGGCCGCCTAGTGTTGCAATAGGAAATGATGGAACTTTCTGGGTCGCTGGAATATGGTACGATTCCAGCTTGAACTACAATATCTGGATATACAAGTCCGCCGACGGATCGACATTCAGCCTCAGCACCAACTACTATACATCAAGTGCTAATTCGAGAGATGATGCTCTTCAGCTTGTTCCCTTGCCCCAGGGCAAACTAATGTCTCTAACAAGCCATTACTATGACCAGACAGTCCGTTGGAGGGTTTGGAATCCATTATCCTCAACATCGGGTTCTTGGAGCAGTGTCCAATCTTTCAATGTGAGCCTTCCGGCCAACACTCCAAAGTGGAATCTACTTTCAGCTGCAACCACTCCTGACGGGCTAGTCTACCTGCTCTATGAGAAGTATACGGGACCATCATCCTCGGATCTCGCGACGGCCCACTACAACGTCACCTCAAATCAATGGACCAACGAGCTAGGGGACATCAATAGCTGCGGAGTCGCAGCATGCCAGATTTACCCGTCTCTCAGTTCGGATAGTCTCGGTAATATCTACGCTTTTTGGACGACCCAATTGGGCACCAGTACATACGGCCCCTACTTCGTATCAAGATCGAAGGGAGATTTCAGCTGGAACGTAAATTCAATCCAACCGTTCGGCAGCATTTCCAACCCCACGTGGCTCAGCGCCTCCCGAACTTCCTCCAAAGAGGTAATGCTAGCCTGGACCCAAGGCAGCTCCTCTCCATATTCAATATACTTAGGAACCATTCCTCTACCTTCCGGCATCGCTTCCGGCCCTCCTGCTAGACCGTGGAGTTACCAGGGACTCTCCCCCTACGAGCAGTACTTCACCCAAAACGGAGAGTATGTCTCACCCGGGAACGGTCTACTGACAGTTAGTCAGACCGACATCTCTGATACGGGCAGGAACGGCCTAAGCCTTTCCATTTCCAGGGTTTACTCTCAGCCGTTCACTCTTCTTCAGGGGAGCCCACTCAGCTACGAAACTAGCCCCTACGCTAGCCTCGGGAACGGTTGGCAGCTGAATCTCCCATGGGTTGCGACGCAATCCCTCGGAGGACCGAAGTATCTGCACTTCCTCAACGGCGAGATCTTCCCGATAATCTGGAATAATCTGACAACGGTGGTCTCCGGAGATCTGATCGGGACATTCACGATGACAAATCACCAGACGGAAGATTTCGTACTCAACGAGACGATGGATCTGACGACAAATACAATCCAGAACTACAAACTCGTCACCAGAGACGGCACTACGTACAACTTCAACAGCAATGGTCTACTGACCACGATCATCGACAGAACCGGCCAGAATCAGCTCAGCTTCTCGTACAACGCAAACTATCCCTACTATCTCTCAAGCGCAACCGACACTGTCGGTCGCATCGCTTCGTTCAAGTACGATTCGAATAACCATCTTGCAAACGTAACATATGCTGGCCAGATTGTCAAGTATGGCTATTCCGGAAGCAACCTAGTCACCGCAACAGATGCGGTTGGACGGGTAATGACCATCCGGTATTCGCCTCTGAGCAGCTGGTTGTTATCAGGCGTTGTCTACACGGCCAGTGGAAACTCCACCTACACATACGGTAGCACCACTGTCGGGACCGACGCCGTAAACTACTACGTTACTCTACAAACCGTCTACAACCCTGGTCAAGTGGTAAAGTCCAGCAGCTTCTCCTACAACATTACCGATGGAGAGATAACTAACGTAAGTGTGAAGCAGTCAGATGGCCAAACGGTTCAAGGCTCCACTAACTATCTGTTCAACGCGCAATCCAGCAGCATGACCAGAACTGTCCTCAACGCAACCCTCACCCAGATGCTAAAGGATCAGTTCTGGTACGATCCCCTCACCGGTCGTTCGGTCCAGGATGACACCTACAGCGGAACCTCACTAGCCCGCAGCTTTTACAACAGCCGGTTCTACGATCTCTGGGGCAATGTAATCTATACTCGCGACAATACGGGCCATGAATCCTATTCCTCATTCGCCAACACTAACAGTCAATACATGTTCCAGAGCCCGGGGAGCCTATCAACTACTACCAATGGCAAGGTCCTCTTTGACGACTTCAATGGTCCCAGCCTCAACACCACAGCCTGGGTCCAGGGCGGCTCCGCAACCACCAAAGCAACAACCGTTGCCAACAGCCTACTGAAACTTACCGCAGCATCGTCAACGTCCGGAACCTGGCAGAGCGACTGGGTCCGAACCTCCGGCACCAAAGGATACCCATTCTACGCTGACGTCCAGATGGAGAACTGGTACAGCCCTGGGGACACTTTGATCGGAGCAGAATTCATCCTATCACCCCAGGCAACTGCGTCGAACGGTAATCCGTTCCAAAACAACGATGCTCTTCGCCTCGTATTGAACGACTATCCAAAGTACCGCGTCGAGACGAACGTTGGAGGCGTTACAACTACTGTTTGGACCGGGACCGCAGGTGGGATGCACTCTCTATTGTGGAAACTTGAGCTTACAGACAGAAACACTCTGCGCGTCTATCTGCAAGAGTGGACTGGGGCGAACTATCAACTGGTATACTCGACCACGTCGCTAGGACTATCAGCCAGCTTCACGCCCGCCTACGCATACCTATCATTCGGGAACTCGCAAACCAGCACCTACTACGCAACATTCGACTACGTGGGCCTTTACTCCTCAGACTCGATTTCTGTCAACGGCCTGCAAGCGGGTCAGACTGTTTCCTTGTACGACTGGAACAATGTCCAGCAGGCGACCGGGACCGTCGCGTCCGGACAGACTAGTCTAGCCCTGAACGCGACCCAGATGATCTTCCCCTATGGCTATCTACAGATCATGGAACTTGATGGGAGGACAGTCCAGTTTACCTCTCCCACCCGTGAGTTTTGGGGAGGCAGTGCCTACTCGTATACCCCACCGTTCCGCTCGGGAGGCGTCACCCGCACCTCGACAGGCTTCCTACAGTATACTACTAGCCACTTTGTCGACGAGTCGCTGCCCAGCGGAGCTGTGTCCTATAGTGATGGAGGAGACGCCTGGGTCTGGGCCAACGGCTTTCTCGTCCAGAGCATTGGTGCTGAGGGTCAAAGTGGTGAGCTCGTTCATTCTAGCGTCGTAGCCTCTGGTACTCACGAGCACTACTTCAACGGGAGCAGCACGACGCTCTACGCCACCTCAGGCTCCTTCCTTAACCAGTACGTGTACATCCCCTCAGCCTCCCCCCCGAGCGAGATCATGCTCCAGTTCCACACCGTCGGAGGAACCTGGGAACACAGGGCATACTGGGGAAGCAACTCCATCACAGCGTGCGGCACCACCGGACCAACCTGCGGGACAAACGGCACCGCTTCCAGATTCTACATGGGCCCGCTACCTTCCATCCAGAACGCTTGGATCCAGCTCATAGTGAAAACTGATAACGTTGGGGTCAACGGCCTCTACATCAACGGCTGGGCCTACACCCTCTACAATGGAGGAGTCTTTTGGGACGAATCAGAACTAGGAGCAGCCTCCGGCACTGTAACTGTCGGCAACCTACTAGCCGGTCAGAAGGTCGAGCTATACAACTCGCAGGGCATCCTCAAAGTCAGCGCGACTGTAGCTACGGGCCAGACTTCAATAAGCCTGAATGCTTACGCTGCCGGAATCAGCGCGTTCCCATTCAGGGGATACATGAAGATCTACTCAACCGGTGGTTCATTGCAATACTCGAGTCCACTGATGATAGACATCTGGGGGGGCGACACCTACTTCTACAATCAACCAGTCTTCTCCAACAGCTTCAATCCGGGCTCGTTAGAAGGCTCGATTCACAACAGAATTATTGGCAGGGCACAGTACCAGAACGTCACCTCAACTCCCGAGGAAGATTATTCGACCTACGACTCAGTTGGAAACCTCCTCCAAGATCTCTTGAGGCACAATGGTTCACCGTTGACCACGACAAACACGTATGACTCATACGGTAACTTGCTTTCGACAGCAAACCCTGATAACGAGAAGACTTACAACGCTTTCTCCACAACCTTCCAACAAGCATATCTTACCAATGCCACGCAAGTGCTCAGCCCGTCAGTCAACGTGACAACGAGTTACAATTACAACTTCAACACGGGCATGGTCCTCACCATCAAAGACCCAATGGGGAATCTGACCAGCTACCAGTATGATGCGATTGATAGGACAACCGTCATCAAACATGTTGCGGTAAACGGAGTAGCATCTAACATGACTTTCATTTACGAGGATACAATGAACAGCTTCGGCCTACAAAACGAAAAAGTGAACTACACCGACTTTCACTACGACGGACTTCACAGAATAGTCGGAGTTGAGTCATACAAAGGGGGGCTAGATGCCAGTCCCGTAATCTCACAGACGAATTATACATACAATTGGCAGGGGCAAGTCAGGACCGTGCAGGATCCTACCGGCAATATTACCGGCTACACATACGACTATTTGAGTCGCCTTGTCAAAGTTGTGAGCCAGGACGGAAGAAGCAGAACAATTAGCTATGACGACATCAACCTCGTTCAGTCAAGTTATGACGAAAACGGACACAGAACAGACAAACTGTACGATGCAATGAGCAGGCTCATCGCAGTCCGAGAATACTATTCACAAACCTCCTACTATGCTACCCTGTATACGTATGATGGTTGGGGAAATCTTGCCAAGGTGCTGAATGCAATAGGGCAGACCACAACATACTCGCACGACGATCTCAACAGGCTCGTTCAAACTATCAACCCCGATGGGTTCAACGAGACTAGAACCTATGATGGCGTCGGCAATCTTCTCACTCGGAAAGATCCAAACGGGAAAACCACCTTGTATTCCTATGATGCATTGAACCGTTTAGGCAACGTCACATATCCTGACAACACAAAGGTCGCATACACATACGACAAAAACGGCAACATGCTCAGTGCCTCGTACAACGGAAACTCTGCGGTGTTTAGTTACGATTCGAGAAACAGAGAAACAAGCGAGACCTGGACGATTGGAGGGAGCCATTTCACTCTGTCCTATTCTTACGACCAGGTCGGAAACGTAGTCACTACCACATATCCCGACGGCACGACTGTGAACATTTCAATCGACCCGATGAACAGAGCGACAACTGTCAAGACCGGAAGCACTACCTTCGCGACAATCGCTTACAGGCCCGACAGCAAGATTAGCAGTATTGTGTACGGGAATGGAGTTCAATCAATGTACAAATATGACGTAAGAGCAAGACCTAGTGAGATCAAAGTGGTCCAGGGCCAGTCGACGCTTCTGGACTTGAACTACAGCTATGATAACACTGGCAATGTTATCAGTATTGGTACCGAATCCTACGCATACGATTACCTCAACCGTTTGACCACCGGCACAGGGGGATGGGGAACCATCAAATACGGCTACGACGGTGTCGGAAATCGTCTCTGGCTCTATCAGAGTCCGACAAACACAACCTATACCTATGGCTCGTATGATCGACTCTCTTCAGCTGGCTCAAGCAGTTACACCTACGACAACAACGGAAACCGCATCACCCAACTTGCCGGTGGAACCACTACCCGGTACAGTTACGACTTCGAGAACCGACTGACGAGCGTTTCTCAAGGTTCTTCGACTCTCGAGAACTACACATACAGCCCATGGGGGCAAAGAATACAGAAAATTGAGTCTGGAATAACAACAGTGTATGTCAACAGGGACATCAGTGTGCTTTATGAAAAACAGGGCTCAACGAGCAACGACTATGCGTATGTGCAGGGGTTCCTAATCGCTCGGCTTTCAGGCACGAACACATACTACTTCCATCAAGACGCGCTCGGGAGCACTAGGCTCGTGACGCTGGGCTCTTCAACAAGCTTCTCCACCAACTATGAACCATTCGGGACTCAGTATGGCTCTACTGGCACGGACCCCAGCTACAAATACACCGGAAAGCCTCAGGATTCTTCCTCGGGTCTATACTATTACTCCGCGAGATATTTCGATAATTCAGTAGGGACGTTCTCGTCAAGAGACCCAGTGAACCAGCAACTCGTTCCCTGCGGTCAAAGCAAACCACAAGAGCAAAACGTGTATTCTTACGTCAAGAACAATCCTGAAATCTTGACCGACCCTACTGGACTCGCGTACTATTTCCGATGTCAATGTGGGTGGTTCGGGTGCAAGACGGGATACAGCTTCAATGAGTACGAAACGCAAATCATAATCAAGGCAGTCGCCGTGGGTGCCTTGGGCACCGCCCTCATATGTGCGATATTGGCGGCCTCAGGAGTAGGTATACCTGCCGCGGCGGTGTGTGCCGTCATCGCGGCAGCTATTGCCCTGGTCGCTGGGATAATTGATCTTCTTGATAGCATAGGCCATAACCAAGGCGTTTACTTTGCATATTCCTGGTGGGGAGGCTACATCTCATGGACTCCGCCGTGCTAGATCCCGACTGATGGCCTTCGGCTTGCTCTCATCGATTCCCAGTATGAATATATGCGGGAGCTGGTTTCCATAGTAGCATGACGACAGGCGCTGGAGTCCATGTCTCTCCGAGTTTGGAT
>WNGQ01004116.1_pt1 | contig 14522 bp, 18 predicted proteins | sample 5407661 | NCBI WGS metagenome assembly WNGQ01 (sample SAMN13153382, study PRJNA577476) | soil metagenome | isolation source: 60 cm soil or saprolite under Garry oak tree replicate 2 | place: USA:California | collected 2016-06-15 | reverse complement strand
GGGTGCAGTACCTGGACTGGATCGGGGTGGCCTGGATCCTCCAGCACCTGGGCCTGGGCGGCCTGCTGGTCGGCGGCCACGACTTCACGCCCGGGCTGGTGGAGGGCAGCTTCGGGCAGTCGATGGTCGACGGGACCGCCGTGACGGCGCAGATCCTGGACCGGCTGCCCGACACGCTCCTGCTGACGCTCACGGCGATCCTGCTCGGCATCGCCATCTCGATCCCGCTCGGCGTACCTGGGCCTGGGGATACAGTCGCCGACCGCGAGCTGGGGCAACATGCTGGCCAACTCGCAGACCTACTTCACGCACTCCAACTGGCTGGTGGTGCTCCCCGGCCTCATGATCTTCATCACGGTCCTGGCCACCAACGTCTTCGGCAACGCCGTCCGGGACGCCTTCGACCCCCGCCTGCGATGATCACGCCGGCTTCGCTTCGCTGTGGCGGGGGGAGTACGCTTCCGCCTTCCGAGAGGGCCCGGGGACGCCCGGGGTGGGCGGCCCCGTCGTGCGGCCTACAGCCGGATCAGCTCGGTGGTCACGTCCGCCAGCTGGGCCTCGCCGGCCGATCGCTCCACGAAGCGCAGCACGTGCGCCAGCACCTCGTCGGCGTGGCCGCCCTCGGCGCTGACGCAGGCGACGCCGACCTCGGCCAGCTGCCAGCGGTCGCGGTCGCCGATCTCGGCGGCCGACACCTGGAACTGCTGGCGAACCCGGCGCAGCAGGCCGCTGACGACCTGCCGCTTGGCCTTGAGAGAGCCGCTGTTGGGGAGGTGGAGAGTTAGCCTCAAGATGCCGATGACCATGGATCGCGTCTCATCATGCCGTGGGCGCTCGCCTCACCGCCCGAGCCCCACACGCTCGGGCCACGCCCTTGCTTGCGGCGCCACTGTGGTGATGCCCCGTGGCTGAGCACCTTCTGGACGTCCGCGGCCTGCGCACGCACTTCCCGACCCGGGATGGGCTGGTCAGGGCCGTCGACGGCGTCGACCTCCACGTGGACCCCGGCGAGACGCTCGGGATCGTCGGCGAGTCCGGCTGCGGCAAGTCGATGACGGTGCTCAGCATCATGCGCCTGGTGCCCCGCCCCGGCACGATCGTCGAGGGCGAGGTGCGGTTCCGCGGCCGCGACCTCGTGACCGTGTCCGAGCGGGAGATGCAGGAGATCCGCGGCGCCGAGATCGCGATGGTCTTCCAGGACCCGATGACCTCGCTCAACCCCGTCTACCGGTCGGGCTGGCAGGTCGGCGAGCCGCTCCGGCTGCACCGGAACCTGCCGCTGCCGGCAGCCCTCCGCGAGGCGATCTCGATGCTGGGCAGGGTCGGCATCCCGGAGCCGGAGCGGCGGGCGCGGAGCTATCCGCACGAGCTCTCCGGCGGCATGCGCCAGCGGGTGATGATCGCCATGGGGCTGACGACGGAGCCTTCGGTGCTCATCGCCGACGAGCCCACGACCGCGCTCGACGTCACCATCCAGGCGCAGATCCTGGAGCTGCTGGCGCAGGTCAACCGCGAGCTGGGGACGGCGACCATCCTGATCACGCACAACCTGGGAGTGGTGGCCGGGACGTGCGAGCGGGTGCTGGTCATGTACGCCGGCCGGGTGGTGGAGGAGGGCCCGACCCGGGCCGTCTTCGCTCGACCCCGGCACCCCTACACGTGGTCGCTCCTGCGCTCGATCCCCCGGCTCGACGCCGAGGAGCACGAGCCGCTGCGTCCCATCGAGGGCCTGCCGCCCGACCTGGCCAGCCTGCCGGGCGGCTGCTCGTTCCACCCGCGGTGCCCCTTCCGGGTCGACCGGTGCGTCCACGAGGCGCCGCCGCTGGCGATGGTGGACACCGGGCAGCGCGCGGCCTGCTGGGTCACCCAGGCGGGCGCGGACCTGGACGCGACGGCAGCCGGCGGCGAGGGAGGCGAGGCCCGTGCCTGAGCCCGCCAGCGGTCCCCGTCTCGCGAGGGCGTGGACCTCCGCGGAGCCGCTGCTGGAGGTCCGCGGGCTGAAGACCTGGTTCCCGGTCACCGCCGGCGTGCTGCAGCGGACCGTCGCCCACGTCCGCGCCGTGGACGGCGTGGACCTGACCATCCGCCAGGGCGAGACGCTGGGCCTGGTCGGCGAGTCGGGGTGCGGCAAGTCCACGCTGGGCCGTTCGATCCTGCGCCTGGTCGAGCCGACCGAGGGCCGGGTGCTCTTCAAGGGCCGGGACCTGACCCGCCTCAGGGGGGCGGAGATGCGGCACATGCGCCGCGACATGGCGATGATCTTCCAGGACCCGTTCGCCTCGCTGGACCCGAGGCAGACGGTCGGCGAGATCGTGGCCGAGCCGCTGGACATCCACGGCCTGGTCCCGGACCGGCGGCGGCGGCACGAGCGCGTCCGCGAGCTGCTGCACGTGGTCGGCCTCGATCCGGGCTTCGCCGGCCGCTACCCCCACGAGTTCTCCGGCGGCCAGCGACAGCGCATCGGCATCGCCAGGGCCCTGGCGGTCGAGCCGGCGTTCATCGTCTGCGACGAGGCGGTCAGCGCGCTGGACGTCTCGATCCAGGCCCAGGTCGTCAACCTCCTGGAGCGGCTGCAGGAGCAGTTCCACCTGACCTACCTGTTCATCGCCCACGACCTCTCGGTCGTGAAGCACATCTCCGACCGGATCGCCGTGATGTACCTGGGCCGCGTGGTGGAGATATCCGGCGCCAACGAGCTGTACCGGCGGCCCAAGCACCCGTACACAGTCTCGCTGCTCTCCGCCATCCCGATCCCGGATCCCCGGGTGGAGCAGGAGCGGCGCCGCCTCATCCTGACGGGCGACGTGCCCTCGCCGATCGACCCGCCCTCGGGCTGCCGCTTCCGGACCCGCTGCTTCAAGGCGCAGCCCCGCTGCGCCGAGGAGGACCCCCCACTGGACACGGTGAACCTCGACGGCCACGAGGCCGCCTGTTTCTTCCCAGTCGAATAGAACCACGAAAGGAGCAGCGCCCCAGCCATGAGCATGGAACGTGCCCTCGACCTCGCCCGAGCGGGACGCGGCGCAGCCGAGCAGGACCTGTTCGAGGAGCTGCGCATCCCCAGCATCAGCACCGCCCCCGAGCACCGCGCCGACGTCCGGCGGAACTGCGACTGGCTGGCCGAGCGCCTCCGGTCGCTCGGCTTCGTCACGTCCATCACAGACGTGACGGAGGGCGGTCACCCGGTGCTGCAGGGCGACTGGCTCCGGGCGGCTGGCGCGCCCACGCTGACCGTCTACGGTCACTACGACGTGCAGCCAGCGGACCCGCTCGAGGAGTGGCGGACGCCGCCCTTCGAGCCGGCTCTCGTGGACGGGATGGTCTACGCCAGGGGCTCCTCGGACAACAAGGGCAACCACCTGGCGGCTCTGAAGGCGGCCGAGTACGCCCTGGCCGCCGGCGGGCCACCTGTGAACCTGCGCTTCCTGCTGGAGGGGGAGGAGGAGATCACCGGTCCCTCGCTGCCGGCGTACGTGCGCGCCAACGCGTCGCGGCTGGGTACCGATTTCGTGCTGGTCTGGGACGGCGCCTTCTCTCCGGACAACCGTCCGGAGCTCGTGACCGGGCTGCGCGGCATCCTGTACGTCGAGCTGGAGGCGGTCGGCCCGGCCGTCGACCTGCACTCGGGCGGCTACGGCGGCAACGCGCCCAACCCGCTCAACACGCTGGCCCGCATCCTGGGCGAGCTGAAGGGCCGCGACGGTCGCGTCACGATCCCGGGCTTCTACGACGGCGTGCGGGCGCCCGACGCCGGGGAGATGGCCGACTGGGACCGGAGCGAGGGCTTCGGGGAGACGCTGCGCGGGCTGATGGGCGCCGGCGCCCTGGAGGGCGAGGCGGAGTACAGCGCCGCCGAGCGGGCCTGGGCGCGGCCGACGCTGGACGTGAACGGCTTCGTGGGCGGCTTCACCGGGGAGGGCAAGAAGACCGTGATCCCCGCCAGGGGCAGCGCCAAGGTGTCCATGCGGCTGGTGCCCGACCAGGACCCCAGGCGCATCCTGGACTCGCTCCGCGAGCGCGTCGACGAGCTGACGACCCCTGGCGTCCGGGTCGACGTCAGGCTGCTGGGCGCCGCGCCACCAGTGCTGACCGGAGCCTGGCACCCCGGCGCGGTGGCGCTCGCCTCGGCCTTCGAGGCGGCGTTCGGGCGGCGGGCGGCGCGCCTCCGCACGGGCGGCTCCATCCCGGTGGCGGCCGACTTCCAGGAGGCGCTGGGCGCCCCGATGATGATCAGCGGGATCGCCCAGCCCGGCGCGGGAGCCCACTCCCCGAACGAGCACCTGAGCCTGGACCACTTCCACCGGGGCACGGAGACGCTGATCCGGTTTCTCTGGTCGCTCGGCTGACGGCGATCCTGCCCTGCGCACCGCGCGCGATGCGCGTCGACGGCGCCGAACCTGGCGCGCACCACCTCCCCGATCTGCCGTGCGTCGTCGACGACCAGCACAAAGCCGCCGCCGACGTGGCCGGCGCCGGTCATCCGCCAGGGCGCGCCGCGTTCCTTAACAGGATGGCTTGTCGCCGCCGCCCCTCCCCGCTACGGTCTGCATATGCTCACCACACCCATACCCACTCCCACACCAACACCCCTATTCGGTTGGCAGTATGCTGTAGGCGTGAAGCGCACCACCATCATGCTGCCCGACGATCTCGATGTCCGGCTGCGGTTCGAGGCCCGGCGCCGGGGCACGGCTGTCGCGGAGCTGATCCGCGAGGCGCTGGAAGCGCGCTACGGCGCGCCGGCGGGTCCGCGCCGCCTCAGCTTCGTCGCCCTCGGCGAGGGCCGGCCCGGGACGCCACCGGACGCGGCCGCGCGCTACGAGGAGCTGATGGTCGAGGACCTGGCGCGGGACCGGGCCGAGCGGGCGGGACGACGATCCGGTGATCGTTGACGCCGGACCGCTGATCGCCACGGCCCTCACCGGCGACGCCGACCACGAGCGCTGCGCCCGGCTCCTGCAGGGCTCCTCGGAGCCCCTGCAGGTGCCGGCCCTGGCGGCCGCCGAGGCGGCCTACTTCATCGGGCGCCGGATCAGCCCGGCGGCGGAGCTCGCCCTCGGGCGGGCCTTCGCGGACGGCGAGCTCTTCATGGAGCCCGTCGAGCCGGCCGACTGGGACCGCATGGTGGAGCTGATGGACCGGTACGCCGACCTGCCGCTCGGCATGGCCGACGCCTCAGTGATCGCACTGGCTGAGCGCCTGGAGGCCAGGGCGATCGCGACCCTCGACCGCCGGCACTTCTCGGCCGTACGCCCGCGTCACATGGAGGCGTTCCAGCTGCTCCCGTAGGCCCGGGTCGGGGTGGCGGAGCCGGCGGGCCGCGGCGGTCAGTACCCTATGTCGATGCTCGACCAGGTGCTGGAGCGCGCTCGACGGCGGCGGTCCGAGGCTGAGGCCGACCTGTTCGACCTCGTCTCCATCCCCAGCGTGTCCGCGCTGCCCGAGCACCGGGCCGACTGCCGGCGGGCGGCCGACTGGCTCGCCGACCGGTTCCGCTGGCTCGGCATGGACGTCGAGGTCGCCGACGTGCGAGAGGGCGGCCATCCGGTCGTCGACGCCGAGTGGCTGGGCCGCGCCGGGGCGCCGACGCTCACCATCTACGGCCACTACGACGTCCAGCCGGCGGACCCCCTCGACGAGTGGGAGACCCCGCCGTTCGAGCCGACGGTGCGCGACGGCTTCGTCTACGGACGCGGCGCCGACGACAACAAGGCGCAGCACCTGGCCAGCGTCGAGGCGGTCACCCACTGGTTCGCGAGCGGCGGACCGCCGGTCAACGTCCGGTTCCTCCTGGAGGGCGAGGAGGAGGTCTCCGGCCGCAGCCTCCCCGACTACGTGCGCGCCAACGCGAGCCGGCTGGCCACCGACCACCTCCTGATCGCGGACGGCAGCTTCTTCGCCCCCGGCGTGCCAGCGCTGGTGACCGGCCTGCGCGGCGTCCTCTACACCGAGATCGAGGTGGTCGGGGCGCGGGTGGACCTGCACTCCGGCATCTTCGGCGGCGTGGCGCCCAACCCGTTCAACAGCCTGGCCCACGTGCTGTCGGGCCTCAAGGACCGCGAGGGCGTGATCCGGATCCCCGGCTTCTACGACGACGTCGAGCCGCCGACCGAGGAGGAGCTGGCGGCCTGGCGGGCGCTGCCGATCAGCGACCAGGACCAGCGCGCGGCGATGGGCGTGCGCGAGCTGGAGGGCGAGCGCGCGTACTCCTCGCTGGAGCGACGCTGGGCGCGGCCGACGCTCGACGTCCACGGGATCGCCGGCGGCTTCACCGGGTCCGGCCAGAAGACGGTGATCCCGGCCCGGGCGACTGCCAAGGTGTCGATGCGGCTGGTCCCCCGGCAGGACCCGGGCCGGATCCTGGCCGCGCTGCGGCAGGCCTCCGCCGCCCTGGCGACGCCGGGCACGACCGTGCGCGTCACCGAGCTGAGCCGTGCGCCGGCCGTGCGGATGCGCGCGGACCACCCCGGCGTCGCCGCCCTCCGGCGCGCCTTCGCCGCCGCCTACGGCGCCGAGCCCGTCCTGATCCGCGAGGGCGGCTCGATCCCGGTGACCGTGGACTTCCAGGAGGCGCTCGACACGCGCCTGCTGGTCACCGGCTTCGGCCTGCCGGACGACGCGCTGCACTCGCCCAACGAGCGCATGAGCCTGGACCAGTACCACCGGGGCGTCGAGACCGTGATCCACCTGATGCATGAGCTCGCCGCCACCGGGCGCTGACCTGGCCCGCCTGGCCGCCGACCTGGTCGCGGCCGCCTGGCTGGAGGGCGACTTCACGCTCCGCTCCGGCCGCCGGTCGCGCTACTACCTCGACAAGTACCTGTTCGAGACGCAGCCCGGCATCCTGCGCCGCGTCGGCCGCCACCTGGCCGAGCTGGTGCCGGCGACGACCCAGCGCCTGGCCGCGCCCGAGCTGGGCGCGGTGCTGCTGGGCGCGGCCGTCTCGCTGGAGCTGGACCTGCCGCTGGTCCTGGTCCGCAAGGAGGCCAAGGCCTACGGGACGCTGCGGGCCCTGGAGGGGGCGCTGGAGGCCGGCGACCGCGTGACCGTGATCGAGGACGTCCTGACCACGGGGGGCGCAGCCATCGACGCCATCGAGAAGGTCGGCGCCGCAGGCGCGACCGTCGTCGGGCTCGTCGCGGTGCTGGACCGGGAGGAGGGCGCCGCCGAGAACCTGCGCCGGCTCGGCGTGCCGTTCACACCGCTGTTCAGGAGGGCCGATCTCCCTGCACCCGGCGCCTGACCTCGTCGTTCGCGGTGGCACCGTGTGCACGCCTGGCGGGCTGCGCCGGGCGGACGTCCGCGTGGCCGGCGGGGTGGTCACGAGCCTGGAGACGGAGGGCTCGCGCGGCGCCGAGGAGGTGGATGCCACCGGCCTGCTCGTGCTGCCCGGTGGCGTCGACGCGCACGTGCACGGCCGCGATCCCGGCTTTCCGGAGAAGGAGGACTTCGCGTCGCTGACGGCGGCGGCCGCCGCCGGCGGCATCACGACCGTCGCTGACATGCCGAACACGGTCCCCGCCGTGGAGAGCGCCGCGGTCCTCCTGGAGAAGGCGGAGACCGCCTCGGCGAAGGCGCTGGTCGACTTCGCGCTGTGGGGGCTGCTGGGCGGCGCCACCACGACCGCGGACGTGGAGGGCCTCCTGGACGCCGGCGCGGTCGGGCTCAAGGCGTTCCTCGGCTACGCGATCCGCCGCGGCAGCCGGCAGATCGTCCACACCGCGGACCTGGACGACCCCGAGCTGGAGGCGCCGCCCGGCTACGGGGCGATCGCGAGGCTGGCGCCCGACCTGGCCAGGCGGTGGGCGCCGCTGGCGGTCCACTGCGAGGACCCGGACCTGCTGCGGGCGTTCCAGCGGCCGGTGCGGACCTACGCGGACCTGCTGGCCGCGCGGCCGGCGCTGGCGGAGGCGGTCGCGATCGCCGCGCTGGGCGTGATCTCCCAGCGGACCGGCGTGGAGGTCCACGTGGTCCATCTCTCCAGCGCGCTCGGCCTGGCCGCCGCCCGCGACGCGAGCCGGGCGGGTGCGCGGCTGGTGCTGGAGACGTGCCCGCAGTACCTCTGGCTGACCGACGCGGACGCCCAGCGGACCGGCGCGCCGCTCAAGATGTACCCGCCGGTCCGGACGGCGGCCGACCGGGCGGCACTGGAGGAGGCGCTGCGGCTGGGCGCGATCGGCCGTGTGGGCACGGACCACGCGCCGCACACGGACGAGGAGAAGCTGGGCCGCTCGCTGGCGGAGGCGCTGCCGGGCAGCCCCGGCGTGGAGACGCTCTACCTCAGCTGCCTGGAGCTGGCCCGCCGCCACGGCGACGTGGCGGCCGCCGCCCGCTGGGTGGCCGAGGGCCCGGCCCGGGCCCTGCGCCTCCACCCGCGCAAGGGCGTGATCGAACCCGGCGCTGACGCGGACCTGGTGCTGGTCGACCCGGCGGCCGAGACGGAGGTGACGGCCGCCCGGCTCCACTCCCGCCAGCGTCACGGCGTGTTCGAGGGCCGCCGCTTCGGCTTCGCCGTCCGCGCCGTCTACTCGCGCGGCGAGCTGGTGGCGCGCGACGGCGAGCCGGTCGCCCAGCCGGGCCGAGGCCGCCTGGTCCGGCCTCTGCCGGCGTAGTCCGGCCCCGAAGGCCGGCGCTCCGGTCAGCGGCGGGCCGGCTGGAACACCGGGCTCGTCCGCAGCTCGTTCTCCAGGTTCGTCACCGCGCCGTGACCCGGGTAGATCGCCGTCTTCAGCGGCAGCCGGGCCAGCCGGGTGCCGATGGAGATCAGCTGCTGGCGCAGGTCCGTGCCCGGCCGCTCCTTGCCCAGGCCACCGGCCAGCAGCGTGTCCCCCGTGAACACGTGGTTCGCCACGAGGAAGCAGAGGCTGCCGGGGGAGTGGCCCGGCGTGTGCAGCACCTGCAGCTTGAACTCGCCGAACGGCAGCTCGTCGCCGTCGAGCAGGTAGCGGTCCGCCGAGCGCAGGAACGCCTTGGCGTCCGCCACGTGCATTGCCGTGGTGGCGCCGGTCGCCGCCTTCACCGCCTCCTTTCCGGCCACGTGCCCGGGATGGCCATGCGTGGCCACGACCCAGCGGACGTGGAGCCCCCCCAGCTGGCCGAGCAGCTTGTCGGCCGGCTCGACAGGGTCGACGACCACCGCCTCCCGGGTGCTCCCGCACGAGACGACGTACGCGTTGACGTCGTGCTCGCCCTTCACCTTCACGATCCCGATCTTCGCCACCCGGCAATATTTACTCAAATGCGCGCTGCTGCCGTCGCGATGGGGATCGTCCTGCTCCTGATCTGCGCGTGGTGGACGGTCGGCTACGTCCGCCGGCGGGCCCGGGCTCGCCGGCGCTGACGGCCGGTCTCACCCGGTTCGCGTGAACTCCATGATCCAGCTGGTCTCCCAGGTCTTGCCACCATCCGGCGAGAAGGCATGCCCTTCGACTGCTGCACCGCCTGCTGGAACTCCTTCCGGATCTGCTCGCCGCCCTGCGCCCGCCACCAGCTGACGACCTGGTCGTACGCGCTCATCGGCAGCTGCCAGTGATGATGTCGTTCATCCGGCGGCACGACGGGGAGTGAGCTACCAGCCGTTCCAGTGGGTGATGGAGTCCAGCGGCACGCGCTCGGCAGCCTTGAAGGCCTCGCCGGTGTAGTAGGCGATCGGGCTCATACCCGCCTGGGTGTACTTCTCGTAGGGGATGCCCAGCACCTCCGCCACCTCGCGCTCGTACACGAGGTGCAGGGTGGTGTAGGCGGTGCCCAGGCCGCGCGCTCGCGCCGCCAGCAGAAAGCTCCAGAACGCCGGGATGATCGAGCCCATGAGGCCCGCCTGCTCCACGGTCGGCGCCCCCTCGTGCAGCCGGCCGCGGATGCACGGGATCAGCAGCCAGGGCACCTCGTGCATCCGCTCCCGCAGGTACATGGCCGAGCTCACCACGTGGTCCTGGCGCGCCCCGCGAACGTCGCCCTCCGGGTACTGGGGGCGCGGCAGCGAGTTGTAAGCGTCCCAGGCCCTGCCGTAGTACTCGGCCACGGCCCGCTTCTTCTCGGGATCGTCCACGAAGACGAACTGCCACCCCTGGCGGTTGGAGCCGGTGGGGGCCTGCACCGCGACCTGCAGGCATTCCAGCAGCAGCTCGCGCGGGACCGGGCGCTCGAAGTCGAGCCGCTTCCGGACGGCCCGCGTGGTCGTGAGGAGCTCGTCCGGGCCGAGGCTCTGGACGCGGTCAGGCGCCATTCCGCTCCTGCTGGAGCCGGTCGCGCAGGGCGTCGTACCGTTCGAACTTCTCGAGGGGGAGCGGCCGCTTGGCCCGCTCGGGGTACTTCGCGGCGTGGATCGCCTCCAGCAGCAGCTCGATCTCATCGGGACTGAGGCTGACCCGGCGCTGCTGGCCGTGGTCGGCGACCTCGGTGATGGCGTCGGTCAGCGTGTCGACCGGCGGCGGCTCCTCGTCCACGAGCCGGGGCCGGCTCGTGGGCCGGAACAGCTCCTCGGAACCTGTGAGCGAGGCGCGCTTGAACTTGCTCATGGGGACCTCACGCGTGGTTGCCGTTCAGGACCGCGTCCGCGAGCCGGCGGTAGGCCTGGGCTCCCTCGGAGGCGCTGGCGTACTGCAGGATGGACACCGCGGCCAGCGGGGACTCGGCAAACCGAATGGAGTCCTTGATGGCGAAGTCGTAGACGAGGTCGCCGAAGGCCTGCCGGACGAGGTGCAGCACCTCCTGCGAGTGCAGGGTGCGCGCCTTGAAGATCGTCGGCAGGATCCCGGCCACCCGGAGCTTGGGGTTGAGCTTGACCCGGACGCGCTCCACGCTCCGCTGGAGCTGCTGCATGCCCTTCAGGCCGAAGTACTCGCACTGCAGCGGGATGATCACCTGGTCGGCCGCCACGAAGGCGTTGATGGTGATCAGGCTGAGCGCAGGCGGGCAGTCGATGATGATGAAGTCGTACTGCCGCACGAGCGGCCGCAGCTTCTCCTTGAGGATCGTCTCGCGGCCGATCTCGTTGATGAGCTGGGTCTCCGCGCCGGACAGCTCGATGTTCGCGGGCACGTAGTGCACCCCGATCAGCGGGTTGTCCAGGACGACGTTCTGGGCCGCGGTGTTGGGGTCGACCAGGAGGTTGTAGACGGTCGGCTCCAGCTCGTCCGGGACCTTGACGCCCATGTTGACGGTCAGGTGCGCCTGCGGGTCGAGATCGACCAGGAGCACACGCTGCTCCCGCTCGGCCAAGGCTGCGCCGAGGTTCACGGCGGTGGTCGTCTTGCCCACTCCGCCCTTCTGGTTGGCGATCGCTATCGTATTCGCCACGCGAGTGGTCCGAGTCTAACCGATACGCCTGGGAGTGGCAGGCGAGCCGATCGCCGTCATCCCGATCGCCGGGAGCGAGGGGAGCCCCTCCGCCTCGTACACGGAAGCGGGCTGGCCTCGCCGCCGGCCGTGCCCGGCCCGGTCGCGATGCCCTGCCGTATGCTGGTCCCGGCCTCGGGCAGGAGGGAACGGACGACAACCACACCTACTGGGGGGTTCGATGGGGGCCAGGCCGGTTCGCCAGGCCGCATCGCATAGACTTCGCGCCCGGTGCTCATCGACATCCTGATCGTGCTCGTCGTGATCGGTGCGGCCTGGCTGGGGTTCCAGAAAGGCCTGGTCCAGCCGCTCCTGGCCGAGATCCTGGCGCTGGGCACGCTGCTCGTGATCCTGCACAACCGGGCCGGCTTCCTCGCCCTGACCGAGGCCCTGTTCCACGCGAACGCGGTCCTGGCCTTCTTCATGGCGATCGTCATCGCCGTGGTCATGGGCTACGTCGGCGCTCGCGTCGGCGGCGCCATCCGCAAGATGCCGGTGGTCCAGGGCGTGGACGGCTTCGTCGGCTTCTGGCTCCAGACCCTGCTCGCCATCTCCTTCTGCTACGTCCTGATCTCGGGCATCATCGTCATGGACGTGGCGTTCACCCCGATCACCACCCCGACCGTCAACGCCTCGCAGCTGGCGTCGCTGGAGCGCCAGCTCGGGTCCAACGCGTTCACCTCGAGCGCCGTCGACGGCCACGACCTGCGGGGCTTCGATGGTCGGGCGGCCCGGCCGGGCGGGGTGCGCGTGTCCGACCTGCCGGGCATCGGCCAGCTCCAGGGCCTCTATCGCGACCTCCTCCAGCCCCAGCTCGCCGGCTCCCGCCTGGCGCCGGCCGTCATGAGCGTGGGCCGCCACATCCCGGGCCTGGGCAAGTACGGGCCCAAGGACCTCCCGAGGAGAAGATGACAGTCGTCGCGGTGGCGGCAGCGCCGCGCCAGCGGCTCCGCCAGCTCGACTTCGTGGTGCTGGCGCTCTACTGGGTGGCCATCGGCTACCTGTGGCAGAGCCTGGGCACGCTCATCCTGCCCTATATCGTCCAGGACCTCGTCGGGTCGGCCGACAAGGGCAAGGCCCTGAGCCTGCTGGAGGGCATCGGCACCGTGATGGCCGTCGTCTGGCAGCCGATGATGGGGGCCGTCTCCGACCGCACCCGCAGCCGGTTCGGCCGCCGCCGGCCGTACATCCTGGGCGGGACCGTGGCCGACGTCATCTTCCTGGCCGGCCTGGCGCTGTCCGGCAGCTACTGGCTGCTCGTCGTCTTCTACTTCCTGCTCCAGACCGCGTCCAACACGGCGCAGGGCCCCTACCAGGGGCTGCAGCCGGACGTCGTGCCGGAGGACCAGCGGGGGACCGCCTCCGGCTACTACGGGATGGCGAACCTGGTGGGCGTACTTGCGGGGACCGTGGTGGCCGGCGTGATCCTGCGGATCTGGGGTCCGCCGGCCGCGTTCGCGAGCATCGCCCTGCTCCTGGTCACGACCATGCTGATCACCGTGCTGGTGGTGCCCGACCGGGTGAAGCCGACGCTGACCGGGTTCCGCACGCCCGGCGAGGTCGTCCTCGCCACCTTCGCCACGCCCCTGCACCACCCCAACTTCCTCTGGCTGATGGGGTCGCGGCTGCTGATCCTCATGGGCGTCGTCGGCATCCAGAGCTTCACGCTGTTCTTCCTGACCGACGCGTTCTTCCACGGCGACCGCGCCGCCGCGACCAGCTCGACCACGGCCCTCGTCGGCCTGGTCGTCCTGCTCGCCCTGGTGGTCACCTGGCCGGCCGCCCGCCTCTCCGATCGCCTCGGCCGGCGCCCGCTGATCGTCATCGGCGGGCTGGTGGCGTCGGCCGGCACGCTGATCCTGGTCTTCGCCGGCTATCGCTGGATGCCGGAGGTCCTGCTCGCCCCCGTGGCCAGCGCGCTGGGGCTGCCCGAGCTGGTGGCGCAGACGCTGGTCGCCGGCATCCTGGTCGGGGCCGGCCTGGGCGCCTTCCTGTCCGTGGACTGGGCCTTCATCACGGACGTGATCCCGCTCGACCAGGCCGGCCTGTTCTTCGGCTTCTCGAACATCGCCACGGCGGGCTCCGGCGTGATCGCCCGCTTCCTGGCCGGCTTCCTCCTCGACCACTTCAACGCCGGGCCCCACCTGCTCCAGCTGCCCGGTGGCTACCCGGTCGTCTTCGGCATCTTTGTAGGCTGGTTGCTCATGGGAACGCTGCTGGTGCTCAAGGTCCGGGAGCGGCGGTGATCGACATCGGAGGCCTGCCCGCGTGGGGCGGCCTGCTGTCCCCGGCGGCGCCGGCCGGCGCCAGGGCGGTCGTCGTGGGGATCCCGTACGACGGCTCCGCCACGTACCGGCGGGGGGCGGCGGAGGCGCCTGCCGCCATCCGCAATCTCAGCGCGATCATGCCGCCGCTGGACGAGCGCGGCCGCAGCCTGGCCGGCGTGACGCTGCACGACCTCGGCGATCTCGACCTCGGGCCCAGCGTCGAGCACGGCTGGCCGGCCGTGGCGGACCGCCTCGCGGCCGTGCCGCCGGAGGCCTTCCTGACGGTGCTGGGCGGCGACCACTGCGCCGTCATCCCGGTGCTGGTCGCCGAGGCCAGGCGCCACCGGGACCTGGCGGTGCTCTGGGTGGACGCCCACCCCGACCTCTGCGACGTCTCGCGGGGCGGTCCCTGGACGGTCGGCTGCGCCCTGCGCCGCGGCATCGAGCTGAGCCACCTGGACCCGCGGAGCGTCGTGCTGGTGGGCTGCCGGGACTGGGACGCCGAGGAGGCCGTGTACGCCAGGTCGCACGGCATGGTGGTGGTCCCCGCCGCCGAGCTGGCGGCCGAGCCGTCGGCCGCGACGGCCAGGGTCGTCAGCGCGGTCCAGGGCCGCCACCTCCACGTCTCGTTCGACATCGACGTGCTCGACCCGGCCTACGCGCCGGGCACCGAGGTTCCCTCCGCCGGCGGCCTGAGCACGCGCCAGGCGCTGGACCTGCTCGCGGCCGCCCTCCGGCTGAGCCGGCCGGTGGGCCTCGACGTCTGCGAGGTCGCTCCGCCGCTGGACCTGAACGGCATCACCAGCCTGGCGGCGCTCAAGGTCCTTTTCGAGACGTGGGGTTCGCTGGCCGGCCGCTGAGCCTGGCGGCCGTCGCGGCGGCGGCGCTGCTGACCGCCTGCGGCGGCGGCGGCAGCCC
>WNGQ01004784.1_pt1 | contig 14524 bp, 12 predicted proteins | sample 5407661 | NCBI WGS metagenome assembly WNGQ01 (sample SAMN13153382, study PRJNA577476) | soil metagenome | isolation source: 60 cm soil or saprolite under Garry oak tree replicate 2 | place: USA:California | collected 2016-06-15 | reverse complement strand
GTTCTCGATCACGTTCTTCGCGTAAAGCTTGAAGGAGGGCCGCAGCGCCTCGCCGAACGCGACCGCCTTGGCCGCGATCACATGCATCAGCGGGCCGCCCTGCAGTCCGGGGAAGACCGCGGAGTTGATCTTCTTGGCCAGATCCTCGTCGTTGGTGAGGATGAAGCCCGAGCGTGGCCCGCGCAGCGTCTTGTGCGCGGTCGAGGTGACGACATGGGCGTGCGGGAACGGGCTCGGATGGGCGCCCCCCGCCACCAGCCCCGCGAAATGCGCCATGTCGACCAGGAAGTAGGCTCCGACCTCGTCGGCGATCTCCCGGAAGCGGCGGAAGTCGATGATGCGCGGATAGGCCGAGCCGCCGGCGATGATGACCTTCGGGCGATGCTCGCGGGCGAGTTTCTGCACCTGTTCGAGGTCGATGCGGTGGTCGTCGCGGCGCACGCCATAGGGAACGGGCTTGAACCACTTGCCCGACATGTTCACCGGCGAGCCATGGGTGAGATGGCCGCCGGCGGCGAGGTTGAGCCCGAGGAAGGTGTCGCCGGGCTGCATCAAGGCCATGAAGGCGGCGGCATTGGCGGAGGCGCCGGAATGCGGCTGGACATTTGCGAAACGACATCCAAAAAGCTTGGTAACCCGTTCAATCGCCAACCTTTCTGCGATATCCACATACTGGCAGCCGCCATAGTAGCGCCGGCCGGGAAGGCCTTCGGCGTACTTGTTGGTGAGCACGGACCCCTGCGCTTCGAGCACCGCCCGGCTGACGATGTTTTCCGACGCGATCAGCTCGATCTCGTCGCGCTGCCGCGCGAGTTCGAGCCCGATCGCCTCGGCAATCTCGGGATCGGCCTCGGCGAGCGAGGCCGACAACAGGGCCGTGGGTCGGGCGGATTTCGGAGACGGGTCAGTCGCCGACATGCAGGTCTCCTCTCGCCCCGCGCTTCCGCGATAGCGGCGGACCGGCAAAGGCGGGATCGCGAACGGGATTCACGGATCGGGCTGGCGATAGCATATCGGGTGCGGAGCGCCAAGCATTAGGAGCGCGGCGGGGGATTGCCGCAATATGTGGGGTTTAGCCGCCGGTTTTGAGCCGCGCCTTGAGCTTCTGCAGCGCGAGCTGCTGCAGATCGGCCCGCGCAGCGCCGACCGGGCCGACGACACTGACCTCGGACCGTTAGACCGACGACCGTGACCTCGAAATAGACCTCGCCAGGTGCGCTGCCGTCAGGGGTTGCGGTCATGGCCCTGGCCTCAAGCTTCCACGACCACGTAATTGTTCTCGATCCGCACCGGAAAGGACTCCGCCACATAGGGGCCTTCGACCAGTTCGGCGCCGGGGCGCACCGACACTTGAAATTGCCGGACCCGGATGCGGCTCGGATCGCACCACGACTTGCCGGTGCGGATGTCGAACTCCCAGCCATGCCAGGGGCATTTCACCATCTCGCCGGGGCGGGAATAGCAGTACTGGCCCGGCTCCTTGGATTCGATGAGGCCGGTCTGGATGCCGTGAAAGAGGCTGCCGCCGCGGTGCGGGCAGCGATTGGTCAGCGCAAAGAATTCGCCGCCGAGGTTGAACACCACGATGGCGCGGCCGCTCACCTCGACGAGCTTGCGCTTGCCCGGCGGGATTTCTTCGACCGCGGCGACGACATGACTTGCCATCTTGCCGTCAGTCGAGCCGGTAGAGCGCCCGCGCATTGCCGGAATAGATTTTCCTGCGCCGCTCATCGTCGAGCGTCGGCGGCAAAGCGAGGAACGGGTCGTCGAAGTCCCAGTGCGGATAGTCGCTGGAAAACATGATCCGGTCCCAGCCGAGCCAGGCCATCACGTCGATGAGGTGCTCGGGCTCCTCGGGCTCTTCCATCGGCTGGGTCGAGACCCAGAAATGCTCGCGGATGTATTCCGACGGCGCCTTCTTGAGGTGCGGCACCTCGTCCTTGAGCCGCTTCCAGCTCTTGTCGAGCCGCCAGCCGAGCGCATGCAGCCAGGCGAAGCCAGCCTCGATCATGACGACCTTGAGGCCGGGATAGCGCTCGAACACGCCCTCCAGAATGAGGCTCGTGACCTGGGCCTGGCAGCAGCCGGCGTGTTCGGTCATGTCCTCGATATAGAACGACGGCCAGCCGGTATTGCTCGCCGGCCGCCCGCTGGTGCCGAAGACGTGGATGCCGATCGGGAAGCCGGCCTCGACCGCGGCCTCGTAGATCGGCCAGTAGCGCCGCTTGCCGATGAGCTCGCAGGTGCGGCTGCGGAACAGCACATGCGCGAAGCGCTTGTCGCCGGCGCGGCGGCGGATCTCCGCGCGCGAGGCTTCGCCATCCTCGAACGGAACGACCACGGATGCGAGCAGCCGCGGGTCGCGCTTGTTCCAGCCCTCGAGCTGGAACTCGTTGGCGGCGAAGGCCATGGCCACACTGAATTCATCGTTCTGGTCGCCCTGCCCGGTGGGCGAGAGCGGGTTCATGATCGCGTAGTCGATGCCGTAGAGATCGAGATATTGCTGGCGCATGAAGCCGAGATCGCTCCCGGGGAGCCCGCCGCTGGGCGGCCATGAATCGCGGCGCGAGGCCTGGGGCTGGCTCTTGGGATAGGCGAAGCCCTTGAGGAAGCCTTGCCGCGAGCGCGTGCCGTAGGTCTGCAGGTGGTCCCACCACCTTTGGCTCAGATAGGGCTTGAGGTCCTCGACCGAGCTTTTGGGGTGGATGTCGACATCGACGATCTGCAGGCGGGTCTTCTGCCGAAGCTCCGGCTGTCTCGCTTCGATGTTCATCAGGCGTCCTCCCTCAGACACCGTACACGATTGTTCATCAGGCGCCCTCCCTGAGACGCTCGTAGGTCGCGAGCGGATTGTCGACCATGATCCTCCGCCGCAGCGATTCCGGCAAACCGGGCGGCATGGCGTCCTCGCCGTCGAATTGCCAATGGGGGAAATCCGACGCGTAGAGCAGTATAGCATCGGAACGCAGATGATCGATGGCCCGTTCGATCACGTCCGGCTCATCGGGGGCGTCGAACGGCTGGATAGTCAGGCGCACATGGTCGCGCACGATATCGGCCGGCGAGCGGTCGACCCAGGGCACCTCTGCCCGCACCCCGCGCCAGAATTTCGACAGCCGCCAGAGAAAGCCGGTCAGCCAGGTCACCCCGGACTCGAGCAGCACCACCTTGAGGCCGGGAAATTTGGCAAACACCCCCTCGCAGACCAGGCTGCCGAGCTGCGACTGGAAGGCCTGGGCATAGGCCGCATAGTCCTCGATGTAATAGCTCGGCCAGCCGAGCGAGGTCAGGGATTGCCGGTAGGTCGAGCCGGGATGGATGCCGATCGGCAGGCGGTGACGCTCGGCGGCGGCGTAGAGCGGCCACCAGTGCCGGCGTCCGAGCGGCGTCTCCTGCATGGCGAGCAGCTGGATTTGCACGAAGCGCCGGTCCTTGGCGCAGCGTTCGACCTCCTCGACCGCATAGTCGATGTTCTGCGTCGGCACCAGGATCGAGGCCCGCAGGCGGGGGTCGCGATCGAGCCATTCCCTAGCGACCCAGTCATTGACCGCGCGCGCGACCGCGGCCGCCATGTCCTCGCTGAAGATCAGCTCGACCCCATAGAGGCAATTGCAGATCGCATGGCGCGCCTGCCAGCGATCGAAGACCTGGGCCGCGAGCGCTGTGACATCGGTCGCGGCGCGGCCGTTCTTGCCCTTCCATTCCGGCCGTGCGGTGAGCGGCACGTTCGGCGGATAGGTGTTGGATTCGAATGTCGAGATGCCGCGCTCGACGAAGCTGTCGCGCCAGTAGGGATCGAGATAGGGGGCAAGCCCCTTGAGGTTCGGCACCGTCGGGTGCACGTCGCAATCGATGGCGCCGGCGGTGCTGCTCATCCGGGCAGGCATCCGGCGAATATGGCTCTCAGGGCTTTCATCAGATGGTTGCTCTCATTCGACCGAACAGACTTTGGCGAGCCATGTCACCCCGACGATGTGCTCGCCACCGCCCCGAGCCCGTCGCGGCCATAGATGTCGTCGCGGAATTGCACCACGCCGTCGGGGGTCGCCCAGGCGGTGACATAGACCCAGGAGAGCGATACCGGCCGCGCCAGCCTGGCGTCCTTGCGCTCGGCGGTCCTGATGACCCGGTCGATTTCGACTCGCGGCCAGCCGGGCGTCTCCGCGAGCAGCCAATAAACCAGCTCGCGCACGTTCTGGATCCGCACGCAGCCCGAGGAATGGAAGCGGAAATCCTCGCCGAACAGGTTCTTGAACGGCGTGTCGTGCATGTAGACCTGGTGCGGATTGGGGAAGTTGATGCGGATCGAGCCGAGTGAATTGAAATCGCCCGGGTCCTGCTTGAACTGGTAGTTCACCGCTTCGTCCGAATACCAGTTCACCTGCGCCGGCTGCAGCTCCTGTCGCTTCTGGTCGAAGATGCGGATGTGGTTCTTGGTGAGATAGTCCGGCTCGGCCTGCATCTTCGGGATCAGATCGCGGCGCACGATCGACACCGGCACGGTCCAGAACGGATTGAAATTGATCTCGGTGATGCGGCTCGAAATCTCGGGCGACGGCCGGTCCGGCTTGCCGACGACGCCGGTGTGGCGCGAGACCGCGACCCCATTCTCGATCGCCTCGATCTGGGCGGCCGGGATGTTGCACATCACGAAGCGGCTGCCGAGGTTGCCGGCGAAGCTGCGCAGCCGCCCGAGGTTGGTGCGAAGCTGCGCCAGCCGCGCCTCGGCGGGCGCGTTGAGCGCCTTGAAGGTCTGCTCGCGCACGATGCCGTCGACATTGAGGCCGTGACGCGCCTGGAAGCGGCGCACCGCGGCCTCGACATAGGAATCGAAAATGTCGGTCGCGCCGGAGGCCGTGTCGAGATCTCCGACCGCGACTAGGCGCCGGCGCAATGCCGCGACGCTCGGGTGGCGATTGCCGACCCGCAGCCGCTCGACCGGCGGCACGGCGGGCCAGCCGCCGCGCGCGACGATCGCCGCATATTGCCCGATCGCCTGCTCGGTCGTCTCGACAGTCGCGGCCGAGAGCGTCGGCAGCGACGCCTTGGGCATGAGGATCGTGCGCGAGGCGGAATCGAAGTTTTGGCCGAACTCGGCCTGCTGGTTCTGCCGGATGAGCGACTCCAGCAAGGCGTCCTCGGCCGCGAAGGCGCGGCGCGCAAGCGCCGCGCCGCCGGCGACGACGGCGCCTCCCGCCAATCGACGCAGGACGCTTCGCCGGTTCACCTGGGTCCCATCCTGGCGGTGCCGATCGGACATTGTCGCGGTCAATGCGCTACCGAAGTTGGTCGCTCCTGGCCTAGCACGTACCGGGCGGGGAGAAAAAGCGGGAACCGTCGCACCGGGATGACGGTCGAAGTGCGGTCCCGCCGGCTAAAAAAAAAATCCCCGGCGCGAGGCCGGGGCGGAGGACCCGTCAGCAAGTGGTCGCGATCACAGCCGGTAGAGGATCTGGTCGGTCCAGAACCGCTCGAGCCGGTGCAGCGACTTGTTCAGCGTCAGGAACTCGTCGGAATTGATGCCGCCGACCTGTTCGACCGTGCGCACATGCTTCTGATAGAGCGCATCGACGATGTCGCGCACCTCGCAACCCCTCTCGGTGAGCTTGATGCGCACCGAACGGCGGTCGATCCGCGAGCGCTGGTGGTCGAGGAAGCCCATTTCGACCAGCTTCTTGAGGTTGTAGGAGACGTTCGAGCCGAGATAGTAGCCGCGGGTGCGGAGTTCTCCGGCCGTGAGCTCCTTGTCGCCGATATTGTAGAGCAGCAGCGCCTGCACCGAGTTGATGTCGGCGCGGCTCCGCCGATCGAATTCGTCCTTGATGACGTCGAGCAGCCGACGGTGCAACCGCTCGACCAAGGTCAAGGCCTCGAGGTAAAGCGGCCGAATATGGTCGAACCGCGCCTCCCGCTCGGCCGGCTCAACCGCTTTGGCAACGGCTTTCATCATGACGCCCTCATTTTGTTTTGTTGTCGATGACGGGGCCCTGCTCCCCGCCCGTGTGTCGCCACAGTACTGCCCATGGTCTAAATTCGACTTAAACAACACGATAAAGATAAAGTTTATTTGGGACGGTGAATGCCTAGTTGAAAATAGAATTGAAGCGGCTGTCGTAACTCTCCGTTCACGATCCGCATGCCCGCCGGAGACGGACGTTCCCGCTTTCTTCCGCGGCGGCCGCTCATGGCCCGCGCAAGAAGCGGATGATGCCGGAGAAATCGACGGCACTGCCGCCCTCATCGATGAACTGCTGGTAAACCGCAGCCGCGCCGGCGGCGAGCGGCGCGCTCGCACGCACCGCCTGCGCGGCATCGCGCGCGAGCTTAAGATCCTTCAACATCATCGCCGCGGTGAAGCCGGGCCGATAGTCTCGATTGGCGGGCGAGGTCGGCACCAGTCCCGGCACCGGGCAATAGCTCGTCATCGACCAGCATTGTCCCGACGAGTGCGAGGAAATCTCGAACAGCTTCTGCGCCTCGAGGCCAAGCTTCTCGGCCAGCACGAAGGCCTCCGAGACCGCGATCATCGAGACGCCGAGAATCAGGTTGTTGCAAGTTTTCGCCGCCTGGCCGTTGCCGGGCCCGCCGGCATGCACGATCGTCCTGCCCATCGCCTCGAGCACGGGCTTCGCCTGCGCGAAGGCCTCCTCGCTGCCGCCGACCATGAAGGTCAGCGTGGCCGCCTGCGCGCCCGCGACGCCGCCGGAGACCGGCGCGTCGACCATGCGCAGCCCCTTGGCTGCGGCGGCGGCCTCGACCGCGCGCGCAGTGTCGACATCGATGGTCGAGGAATCGATCAGCAGCGTCCCTGGCGCCGCCGATGCGAGCACGCCGGCTTGCCCGAGATAGACCTCGCGCACCTCCCGGCCCGCCGGCAGCATGGTGATGACGATCTCGGCGCCCGCGCAGGCGACATCGATCCCAGTCCCGACCGCGCCGCCGGCGGCGCCAAGCGCCTCGATCGCAGCATGGTTGAGGTCGAAGCCGGTCACGGCGTGCCCGGCTTTGATCAGGTTCTGCGCCATCGGCAGGCCCATATTGCCGAGCCCGATGAAGCCGATCTTGGCCATGCTCGTCTCCCTAATGAACGCCGACCCCTGGAAGCTGCGCCCGCGCGTGCACCCGCTGCTTCAGATCCGGAATGAGCCGCTCCGCGCTGACGCCATCGACCATGGCGCGCGCATTGGGACCGAGCGCGCGCACCGCGGCGACATAGCCCGCGACCTCCTCGGGATCGCGCACCGCCTGCGGGTAGTCGGTCGCAAACACCGTCTGCGACAGCGCCACCTCCTGCAGCCCGAAGCGCACCCACTCGGCGCCCCATTCGGCCGCGTGATCGGGCCCCGCCCAGCCGGCGCAGTCGTAGAACAGGCGCTGCTCAAGGTAGTGATCGAACGGCTCGCGCGGCCGGCGGCCATGGCGCGGCACCGCGGCGGTCCCCCATTTGTCACGCTGCTGGAAGCCGCGGATGCGCCCGAGATAGCGGCCGAGGCCGGCGGCAAAATGGGAAAACTGGATCTTCAAGCTGGGCAGATCGTCGAGCAATCCGCAATTGATGAGGCGGACCGCCGCGACCATCAGGGAAAATTGCCATCCGAGCATGCGCCCGAGGTCGTCGGCATCCATGTGCGCCCATCCGATGACCCGCGGCAGGGGGTGGATGAACACATAGAGTCCGAGCTCGGCGGCGGCGCGCCAGAACGGGCGCAGCGCCTCGGTGTCGAGCGCCTGCCCTTGCAGCTCCGAGGCGATGACCACGCCCGGAAAGCCGAGATCGACCGCGCACCGTTTCAGCTCGGCCGCCGCCTCGATCGGCTTCAAGGCCGGAACATGCGCGAGCCCGATGAAGCGGCCCGGGTGATCAATGACCGCCTGCTTCATGCGGTCATTGATCAGACGGCAGCTGCCAAGATCCGGCTGATCGAAGCCGGCGCCGCAGGAGAGGACGCCCGCATCGATGCCGGCGCGATCCATCATCCGCACATGGCTGGCGAGGTCGGCGAGCAGAGGGTTGATGAGGTAGTTTGGATTGCCGTTCTCATCGAGCCGCGCCGAAACCGTGCTGCGGTCGCCCTTCAGGAGCTCGGGCGGCGTGTAGTGCTGCTGGAAATCGATGACCAATTCGCTCGCTCCCATGTCTTGCGGCCGGTCGCGCGGCATTCTCAAGGGGGTTGCTCGCGCGCGGACATCAGCGCGAGCCACAGATAGATGGCAAGCAGCACGAGCTCGACGACGATCACCCAGCCGCGCCCGCCATAGATCTGCGGAAACAAACCCTCGACCGCCGCCATCGAGATGACCGAGGTGAGCCACACCACCGCCCCCCAGGGGGCGGTAAGCCACAGCCCGACCGCCGCCACGAGGTCGATCACCGCGAAGAATGCGGTCGCGGCCTGGAAAGAGGTCGAATAATCCGCAAAGCCCGCGGGCGTCGGCGCGTCGAAGCCGCACACGATCGCCCAATGATAGACGCCCTTGACGAGCGCCACGCCGGCCATGACGCGCAGGAACACGACCAGACGCGACGCCCACAGCTCCCGGTGGACCTCCTCTTCGCCGGCATGGACCGGCTCGAGCGCGCGCGCCTCTTCGGTGACGGGGTCGCTCATGACAGATCGAGCTCGGCCTCGATCGGCGCGAAATGCCGCGCCACTTCCGCCTCGCTCACCGCCTCGAGCGAGGACGGCTGCCAGCGCGGCGCCTGATCCTTGTCGATGATCACCGCTCGTATCCCCTCGTAGAGGTCGTGCCCACGCACGATGCGCGAGACTATGCGGAATTCGGTGCGCATGCACTCGTCGAAATCGAGCGCCCGGCCCCGCCGCAGCTGCGCCAACGCGACCTTGAGGCTCGTCGGCGATTTGCTGCGGATCGAGGCCGTAGTGGCGCGGGCGAAGGCCGCATCCGTCCCATCGGCGGCCGCTTCCGCGTCGAGAGCCGCCAGAATGTCCTCGATCCGGTCGGATTTGAGCAGGCGATCGATCGCGGTGCCAGGCCCGATCAATGCCCCCTCTCCCGCCGGCTCCGCAAAGGCGCCGAGCAGCGCATCGACCGACACCGACCCGCACAGCCCCTCGATCAACTCGGGACCTCGCGCCGAGCTGACCCGATGGGTCGCGAGCCCCGCCGCGACCCCCTCGGCCGCGTCGAGCCGCTCGCCCGTGAGCGCGCAATAGGTGCCAAGCTCGCCTGGCAGGCGGGGCAGGAACCAGGTCGCGCCCACGTCGGGAAAGAAGCCGATGCCGACCTCGGGCATCGCGAAGCGGAACCGGTCGCCGGCCACGCGATGCGAGCCATGGATAGAAATGCCGGCGCCGCCACCCATGACGACGCCGTCGATGATCGAGACGTAGGGCTTGCGATAGTGCTTGATGAGGGCGTTGAGGCGATATTCGTCGCGCCAATAGGTCAGCGCTTCGTCATAGCGACCCGCCCGCCCGAGGTCATAGAGCGCGCGCAGATCGCCACCGGCCGAAAAGGCCCGCTCGCCAGCGGCAATAACGACCACGCGCGTCACGGCGGGATCGCTCGCCCATTCGGCAAGCTTCTCGGCGAGCGCCCGCACCATGGCATGGGTCACCGCATTGAGCGCCTGCGGACGATTGAGCGTCACGAGACCGGCCGCGCCGCGACGCTCGAACAGGATGTCCGGTTCAGTGTCCACGCGAGTTCAATTCAGCGCCCACAAACAACTGGATTTATCCTTCGGGAGGCCAGTCGATCGGCCGATCCATGATCTCCTGCCAGGAATAAGGACAAGTCACAGGAAACGCGGCGAGGTCGAGCCGCGTTTGAGACGCCGCCTGGATGCGCGCATCCTTGTAGCCTTCGGCCACAGCCTCATCGATGTGAGGCTTGAGGCCGGGGTTCTTACGAAGCACCCTGTGGATCTGATTGCGTTGTACGCCGATGCTCGACCACCAACTGCGAGAGCGCCGCCGGGGCTGATGGTCCCATTTCAGGAGATGCAGCAGGACCACACGCAGCGCGCTTTCCAGCTTGTCATATTGCTCGTTGCCCACGTCGTCGAGCTCCTCGGCGATGTTGAGAGCGTCCGCTTCGGCGATGTGGCCGGAGCGCAGCAAGGCCGCCTGCTCGACCGCCCAGGAATAGAGGTCGCGGTCGTAGCGTGCCGGCTCTTGCCCCGCGCTCGCAGGGCGTTGCCTCGCTTCGGAGGGATCATCCATCATCGGCAGCACCTCGCTCCAATGCGTGGGTTTCAAGTACCAAATATATCATGCAGCGGGTTTTCAAGTACGTCTCACTATCGCCATGTGAGCTGGGGAGCACCTCGCGCGTCAAGTACCAAATATATAACGGCTCACGATCAGCCGCATGATCTCGTTGGTGCCTTCGAGAATCTGATGCACCCGCAAGTCGCGCAGCACGCGCTCGATCGGATGATCGCGCAGGTAGCCGTAGCCGCCGTGGAGCTGCAGGCAACCATTGACGATGTCGAAGCCGGTGTCGGTCGCGAGCCGCTTGGCCATGGCGGCAAGCCGGGTCGCGTCGCCGCCGCGCTTGTCGACCGCGGTCGCTGCCCGGCGCAGGAGGAGCCGCGCGGCCTCGAGCCCGGTCGCGTAGTCGGCGACGCGGAAGGCGAGCGCCTGAAAATCGGCGAGGCGGCGGCCGAACTGCTTCCTCTCCTTCATATAGGCGACGGTGCGGTCGAGGCAGAACTGGGCGCCCCCGAGCGAGCAGGCGGCGATGTTGAGCCGCCCGCCGTCGAGCCCGGCCATCGCGATCTTGAACCCCTCCCCTTCGGCGCCGACGCGGTTCGCCGCCGGCACGCGAGCGTTCTCGAACATCACCATGGCGGTCGGCTGCGACTTCCAGCCGAGCTTCTTCTCCGGCGCGCCGAACGAGAGCCCGGGCGTGCCAGTCTCGACCGCGAAGCAGGAAATGCCCTTGGCCCCGGCTTCCCCCGTGCGCGCCATCACCAGATAGAGATCGGAGGCGCCGCCGCCTGAGATGAAGGCTTTGGTGCCATCGAGCACGTAGTGGTCGCGGTCGCGCACCGCCCGGGTCGTGAGGCTCGCGGCGTCCGAGCCCGCGTCCGGCTCGGTCAGGCAATAGCTTGCGAGCCGGGTCATGGTGCAGAGATCGGGCAGCCATCGCCGGCGCTGCTCGGCGCTCCCGAAACTGTCGATCAGCCCCGCCACCATGTTGTGGACCGAAAGATAGGCCGCGGTCGAGGTGCAGCCCTGCGCCAGCTCCTCGAAGATAATGGTGGAGTCGAGGCGCGCGAGCCCCGCGCCGCCGACATCGTCGCCCAGGCAGACCCCGCCGAAGCCGAGCGCCGCGGCCCGCCGCAGGGTCTCGATCGGAAAAATCTCGTTCTCATCCCATTCGCGCGCGAACGGCATCATTTCCCCGCGCGCGAAGTTGCGCGCCGTGGTCTGGAACGCGCGCTGCTCCTCGGTGAGCTCGAAGTCCATCCCTGCGATCCGGTCAAGCCCGACGATGAGCGATAGCGACCCCTCAAATGGGCGTCGACGCGCTCTCTCGAAAGTGCCTGTCGAAAGAGTGGCAACGCCCGCGTGGAACGGCTAAAAATACGGCGTTATCATCCGGAGGCGTCTATGGCCATCAAATACGGCCGCCCCATCGAGGCCAAAGCCCGCCTTGCCCCGGTCGAGGCCAAGGCGCTGGCGAAGTCCGCAGCCGGTCTCGATCTCGCGGTCCGCCCGCGCCGCAACCGCAAGGCCGACTGGGCGCGCCGGCTCGTGCGCGAGCACGCGCTGACCTTGGACGACCTGATCTGGCCGCTGTTCCTGGTCGACGGCACCCGCACGCGGGCGCCCGTCGTCTCGATGCCGGGGGTCGAGCGGCTTTCGGTCGACGAGGCGGTGCGCGAGGCCGAGCGCGCGGCGAAGCTCGGCATCCCATGCCTCGCGCTCTTCCCCTATACCGACCCGAACCTGCGCGACGAGGAGGGCACCGAGGCGCTCAATCCCGGCAATTTAGTCTGCCGCGCCATCCGCGCGATCAAGCAGGTGGTGCCGCAGCTCGGCGTGCTCTGCGACGTCGCCCTCGATCCCTATACCAGCCACGGCCACGACGGGCTCTTGCGCGAGGGCACGATCATCAACGACGAGACGGTCGCGGTGCTGGTGCGCCAAGCGCTGGTCGAGGCCGAGGCGGGCGCCGACATCATCGCGCCCTCCGACATGATGGACGGGCGGGTCGGCGCGATCCGCGCCGGGCTCGATCAGGCCGGTTTCACCGAAGTGTCGATCATGGCCTATGCGGCGAAATATGCCTCCGCCTTCTATGGTCCGTTCCGCGACGCCGTCGGTTCGTCGACCACACTCACTGGCGACAAGCGCACCTATCAGATGGACCCGGCCAACACCGACGAGGCGCTGCGGGAGGTCGAGCTCGACATCCTCGAAGGCGCCGACATGGTGATGGTGAAGCCCGGCATGCCCTATCTCGACGTGCTGCGCCGGGTGAAGGATGCCTTCGGCATGCCGACCTTCGCCTATCAGGTCTCGGGCGAATACGCGATGATCATGGCGGCGGCGCAGAACGGCTGGCTCGACGGCGACAAGGCGATGATGGAAAGCCTGATCGCCTTCAAGCGCGCGGGCGCCGCCGGCGTGCTCAGCTATTTCGCGCCGCGGGCGGCCGAGAAGCTCAAGCAGTCCTGAACGGCGATGGCCCCGAAATGGTCGCGGCCGAAGCATCGTAGGTTGGGTCGAGCGTCCTCGATCTCACCAAGATCGCGACCGCGGGCGCGAGACCCGACAACCGCGAATGCGGATCGGTGTTGGGTCTCGCAAGAGCTCGACCCAAACTACATTCATCGGATCAGGCCAGCGCTTCGACGCAGCGGCGCAATGCGTCGATCAGCTCCTTGCTTTGGCCGAGATGGGATTCCTCGGCATCCAGGACCTGCGCAAACGCCCTCTGCTTGAGCGCCAGGATGTCGATCTTGCTCGAGCTTTCGGCCCCCGCCGAGTCGCAGACGATATCGATCAGCCGATCCACCGCATGCAGCCGGCCGAGCAGATAATCGTTCTCGCGGTAGGCGCGCGAGAGGAAGGCCGCGAAATGGGCAAATCCGACCCCCTTGAGGCTGCCGATCCCGTCGAAGCCCCTGAGCGCGCATGCGTCTTGCGGGCTGATGCGGTCGACCAGTATCTCGTTGAGCTCGCCGATCTCGCGTGCGCTGGTCATCGGGAAGGTGAGCACGTCCCAGAACGGAAAGCCCAGATAATTGACCAACACCTCGCGCCGTGCCTCGGGATGCCATTCGGCCGGATCGAGCGCCGCCAAGAGGTCGTCGATGTCGCGCGTGCTGGCGGCAAGATCGATTTCGGCCGCCAGCTGCTCGATCAGCCGATCGATCTTGGCGAAGGAATGATCGACGAATGAAGTTGCGTAAGCTTGCAGATTCTTGACCTCGGCGGCCGACGGCGCGGCCGGGAAGATGTCGGCCACCAGAGCCCGCACATCCGCGCTGTAGTAGCCGGTATTCTCGCGCTGGCGCAGCGCGTCGAGGCGACCATAGAATTCCCGCTTCAGGCGGTCGACCACCAGCGGGTCGAGGCCCGCGAAGCGCTCCTGATCGAGCAACTCGTACAGCCGGTTCTGCCCTTCGATGAGGAAGTGCAGGCGCCGCTCGCGGTATTTGACATCGAAGGCGAGCAGATACTTGACCCAGCCGGGAAGGTGGTCCGCGGTCGAGACCTCGAACTCGAGCGCTTCGCTGTCGGCCCGCTCGTACACGATCCCCTTGCGCAGCGCCCAGGCATCGATGATCTCGGCGACCAGGCGCGACAACGGCGATTGCGCCGGCGCGCCGCGGAGCTTGACGATCAACTGGGCGCCGAAGGCGCGCACCGAGGCGAGCTTGAGGCGGACATAGGCCTGATAGGCAAAGCCCGCATCGCGCGCGACCTGCGAGTTCACCTGCTCGCGCCAGGCCCGCAGGTCGTTGGACGAGAGCGGCCGGTCGAAGCTCGCGGTGATGACGGTGGCAACCAGTTGGCTGATCTGCGGGCGGGCACTGTCGATGATGGCGCGCAGCCGCCGCACCCGGTCGTTGAAATCGAGCACCCAGCCGAGCTCGTCGGTGACCGGTTGCGAACTCGGGATGTCCGACATCGCGCCGCGCAGCGTCGCGAAGAAGCCGGGCATGCTGCGGCGGGCCGGCAGCGCCGGCGGGGCCGGATGCGGCTCTATATAAACCAGCCGGCGATCGACCTGGCGATAGGCGGGCCGGCCGTGGATCGCCGAGATCGCCTCCTGAAACGGCCGGTTGTTGAGCACCGCACCGTCGATGAACGACGCCATGGTCGGGTCGACGCCGGCCTGCAAGTGATGGCTGAAAGCCCGCCCGATGAACTCCACCCGCCGCGGCCAGGCGGCGCCCTGCTTTTTCGCCACCACCTCGTCCATCTCGGTAATCCGCGCCGGCGGGAAGGCGCCCGGAAACGACGAGGTCGCGCGCGCCGCAAAGGCGAGCGCGGGCGCGTTGTCGAGGTCGAAATCACTCTCGACCTCGCCATTCGGCCGA
>WNGQ01017616.1_pt1 | contig 14527 bp, 10 predicted proteins | sample 5407661 | NCBI WGS metagenome assembly WNGQ01 (sample SAMN13153382, study PRJNA577476) | soil metagenome | isolation source: 60 cm soil or saprolite under Garry oak tree replicate 2 | place: USA:California | collected 2016-06-15 | reverse complement strand
GGAGCCCGCGACCACGCCGCGCACCAAGCCGCTCGAGCTGACCGTGGCCACGGACGTATTGCTGCTCGCCCACGTGATCGTCCGACCGGTGAGCGAATTCCCACTCGCGTCCTTCGGGGTGGCCGTGAGTTGCGCGGTCTGTCCCGCCGGAACCGAGGCGGAGGCCGGGCTTACCGTCACCGTTGCCACCGGCACCGTCACGGCGGTGACCGTGATCGCCGACGTGCCACTCTTGCCTTCGGCCGTGGCCGTAATGGTCGCCGAGCCAGCCACCACACCGCTCACGAGCCCGCTCGAGCTGACCGTGGCGACGGACGTATTGCTGCTCGCCCAGGTGATCGTCCGGCCCGTGAGCGTATTGCCGTTCGCGTCCTTGGGCGTGGCCGTCAGCTGGACCGTCTGTCCGGCGGTGACGGAGGCGGATGCCGGGCTCACCGTCACCGATGCCACCGGGAGGGTAACGGTGCTAACGGTGAGGGCGGCGGAGCCGCTGTGCCCTTCACTCGTCGCCGTGATCGTCGCCGATCCGGCCGTCACGCCCGTCGCCAGTCCGCTGCCGTCCACGCTCGCCACGGAGCCGTTGGAGCTCGCCCAGGTGATCGCCCGGCCACCGAGCGCCGTGCCCGTGGAATCAAGCGGAATCGCGACGAACTGCACGGTGCTGCCCACGGACGCCGTGGCGCTCGTCGGGAGCACCGCGACTTGGGCCACCGGCACCGCCGTCGCGGTCACGACGGCCGTCGCCGAATCGGACAGGCCACTCGCGGGGTCCGTGGCGACGACCTTGTATCGGCCGGCCTGACCGCCCGCCTTGTAATGGCCGTAGTGCATGCCCTTGCTGGTGGTCGAGTCGGTGATGCTGCCCCCCGTGACACTCCAGCTCACCGCGACCGCCATGGTGTCGCCCGCGCTCGTCAAGCCGAACGCGGCGAAGTCGGCGGATTGGTTTTCCACCACGTTGACCGTTGGGGGGAAGACCACCAGCTGGGCCAGACCGTCGCCCACGCCGGTGGCGACGGGGCGCTCGCAGTTCGCCACCGCGGCGGCGAGCACCACCGCCAGGGACACGGCCCGGCGGTCCTTCAAGAGGGCCAGCCGCCGCGACAGCTTGTGTTTGAACGCCATGGTCGTCATCCCCCCCACCCTTAAGGATTGAAGAACTCGCTCATGTCCGGCGCCGTCGCCGCGGCCCCGGGGAACACATTGACGCCGAGGCCCTTGAGGATCAGCCGCAGCGTGCTCGGGTGCTGATACGTGGTGGTCGACTGATAGCCCCGCTTCGCCTTGGGACTGATCGCCGCCCAGTAGACCCGGCCACCGCCCATCGCATTGTCACCACCCGACTCGTCGAACACGACGATCAACAGACCGTCCTGCTGGAACACCGGGCTCGCGAGCAGCGGCCCGATGTTCGTCCGGAGCCAGCTGTCCGCCGTTCCGAGCGAGCAGTCATGCGCGTCATTGCACAGATCGGGCACGATGTTCGAGAACGCTGGCAGCGTCCCGTTCGCGAGATCCGTTGCGAACTGGGTGAACGGCACGTTGTTGCACGCCTGGCCCGTGGGGTCGTTCGCCACGTCAGACAGCAGGGCGAACACGTTGTGCTTGCGCGCGTAGTTCCCCGTGTCGCCTCCGAGATAGCAGGCGCGCGGGATACTCTCGGCGTAGGACTTCCACGTCTTGCCCGCGGCCACCAGACTGCGCACGATGTTCGGCACGTTCTCGATCGTGGACGAACCGTCGTCGTTCGTGAGAACCTGACCCGTCGCCAGCTCGAAGTAGTTCCCGATCGACGGGTGCGTGTTGGCGTAGTACTGCGTCGCCAACCCGTACTGCGCCGCCAGGCCCGTCAGGTATGGCATCGACGAGCTTGTGACGTCGACGTAGTCGGTGTTCTCCTCGGTCACGATGAACACGTGCCCGAACTGCGACGTGCCCGGGGCCGCCACCGTGATCGCCGCGGTGCCGCTCTGTCCTTCACTCGTCGCCGTGATCGTCGCCGACCCGGCCGCGACCCCCGTGACGAGCCCGCTGCCGTTGACCGTCGCGGCCGCCGTGTTGCTGCTCTGCCAGGTGACCGTCCGGCCCGCCAGCGAATTGCCGTTCGCGTCCTTGGGCGTGGCGGTGAGCTGTACAGTGCTCCCCGTCGTCACCGTCGCCGACGCCGGCGTCACCGTCACCGAAGCGACGGGCAGGTGCACGACCGTGATGGCCGAGGTCCCGCTCTGCCCTTCACTCGTGGCCGTGATCGTGGCCGACCCGGCCACGACCCCCCTCACCAACCCACTCGCGCTCACCGTCGCCGCCGAGCTGTTGCTGCTCGACCAGGTGATCGACCGGCCGGTGAGGGTGTTGCCGTTCGCGTCCCTGAGGGTGGCCGTGAGCTGCTGCGTCTGGCCCTCGTTCAGCGTGGCCGACGCCGGCGCCACCGTCACCGAGGCGACGGGCGTGTGCACGACCGTAATGGCCGAGGTGCCGCTCTGGCCCTCGCTCGTGGCCGTGATCGTGGCCGACCCGGCCACGACCCCCGTCACCAACCCGCTCGCGCTCACCGTCGCCGCCGAGCTGTTACTGCTCGACCAGGTGATCGACCGGCCCGTGAGGATGTTGCCGTTCGCGTCCTTGAGGGTGGCCGTGAGCTGCTGCGTCTGGCCCTCGTTCAGCGTGGCGGATGCCGGCGCCAGGGTCACCGTCGCCACGGGCACCGGGGGTTGGCTGCCGGCGATCGCGAAGTTGCACACCGTGTGGCTGCCGGTGATCGCGGTCAGCGTCCAGTTGGCGAGCGAGGTCACCGCGGCCTGCTCGGTCCGGAACGCGAAGCCCGTGCCGATCGTCTGCTCGGCGCTCCCCGCCGGCGTCACGTAGGCCGAGTAGGTGTGGCTGGAAACGTCGACCACGACCCGGAAGTGGTAGCTCGTGCCGGCCGTGTAGGGGATGCTGTTCGCCGCGGCGTACGCCCCGCCATTCCGGGCGTCGATCGTATTGCCCGTGTTGAAGCGCAGGATGACCGCCATGTCGGTATACGCGGCCGCGGGGCCCGACGACAGGCCCGTCGCCGCGTCGAGCCCGGCGCCGTTGGGCGTCGCGTCGAACGTCGCGGTGAACGACCCGTTCTGTGAGGTGAACGCGCTGTTCTGGAACGCGGTCGTGCTGGTGGCGCAGCCCGGGGCCGCACCCGTCACCGTGATGGCCGACGTGCCACTCTGTCCTTCGCTCGTCGCCGTGATCGTCGCCAACCCCGCTGCGACTCCCGTGACGAGCCCGCTGCCGTTGACTGTGGCCGCCGACGTATTGCCGCTGCTCCACGTCACGACGCGCCCTGACAACGTATTGCCGTTGGCGTCCTTCGTGGTGGCGCTGAGCTGTGTCGTCTGACCCTGCGCGACGCTCGCCGAGGCGGGGCTGACGGTCACCGACACCACCGGGACGTTCGTCACGGTGATCGATGCGGTGCCGCTCTTGCCTTCGCTCGTGGCGGTGATCGTCGCAGACCCGGGCGCGATGCCCGTGACGTTGCCGTTCACGTCCGCGACCGCGACCGACGTGTTGCTGCTCGACCACGTGACCGTGCGCCCCGACAGCGCGTTGCCGTTGGCATCCTGCGGCGTCGCCGTCAGCTGCGCCGACTGCCCCGCCGAGATCGTGGCCGACGCCGGCGTCACGCTCACCGACGCGACCGGGACGGTGCAGCCGGTGACGGTGACGTTCGCGGTGTCGGACATGTTGCCGGGGTTGCCGGTCGCCACGACCTGGAACGAGCCGCAGTTGGCGTTGTGGTAGTGGCCGTAGTGGCGCTTGCCGGCGGAGCTCCCGTCGACACTGCCGCCCGTCGCGGTCCAGGTCACGGACACGTCGGCGCTGTCCCCCGTAGCCGTGAGGCCGACCGCGATGAAGTCCTGGGTCTGGTTCGGCTGGAGCGTCACGTTCTTTGGGGAGACAACGAACTGCGCGATGTTCGATCCTGGACCGGTGACTGCGACCGGCTTTTCGCACGCGAACACGAAGGCGACCGTCAGCACGGCCGCCCAGGCCGTCAGCTGTTTCAGGCGCGCCAACCGGCTCGCCAGCTTGTGCATGAAGTTCATGGCACGCCCCCGCTGATGGAAAAACAGACCGGGCCGCCAACGTCGACCCGTGTCGGGATCGCTGGCGGCCCGGCGAGCGTAGCGGATGGAACCGCGTTAGCCCCGTGGCTCTGCGTCACCGCCTTTCGACGGCTTTGCTCTGAGCAGCGTGCGAGGGCCGAAACTAGACCACGGACCCGCGCGAAGCCGTGACGCAGGTCATGCTCCAGCGCGGCGCCATGACCACAGCCCGAATGGCACCCGAAATCGGGTGACCAGGACTTTCGGCAATCAGGCGCCGGGGACGCCGTAGCGGGAGGCCCGCGCAGCTGTAACGCCCCTGCTACATGGCACCCGACCCGCCCCCACGCCAGAGGCCGTAACCGCATAGCGGTCATGGCATTAACCTCGACAGCCTGCCCGCATGGGTCCTGCTGAACATTGGGGCGCAATGGCGGGGAGCTCAACGTGAAACTGGCGGTCTTCACGAGCAAGTATCCGGCTCGCGTAGCCACGTTCTTCGAGCGCGACATGCGATCCCTGATCGAGGCGGGGGTCGAGCTCGACGTGTTCGCCATCCACCCTCTCGACCAGCGCATGTGGCGCTACGCCCAGCCGCTCCTCGGCGCCGAGGTGCTGCCGCGCGATCGCGTTCATCATCTGGGATTCGCCCGGAGTCTTGGTCGCGTGGTGGCCGGGCCGCGCCGCGGATTCGGCCGGTTCCTGCGCGATGCGGCGGCGGTGAGCGCCGCCGCGCTTCGCTACGGGCCCGCGACCTTCGCGAAGACGGCGTACGTGTTGCCCAAGGCCTGGGCCGCCGCCGGGCGCTACGCGGATCGCTACGATCACGTGCTGGCCTATTGGGGCAATTACGCGGGCACCTGCGCCTACCTGTTCCACCGCCTGCAGCGGCGGCGCGTCCCGTTCTCGCTCTGGCTGCACGCCGGCACGGATCTCTACTTCCGGCCCGCCTATCTGCGCCAGAAGCTCGAGTACGCCGACAACATCATCACCTGTTGCGACTTCAACCGCTCGTTCATGCTGGAGCGTTATCCCGACGTGGCCCATCGCCTCGCGCCCAAGATCCACGTGTGCTACCACGGATTGGACCTGCCGGTCTTTCCGTACCGCCCCGAGGGTCGCCCGGCTGGGAAGCTGATCGCCGTCGGTCGTCTCGCCCGCGACAAAGGGTTCGCGTATCTGCTGCGCGCCGTGGCGCTGCTCGCCGGTCGCGGCTCGACCGTCGAGCTCGAGATCGTGGGCGACGGCCCCGAGCGCCGCGCGCTGGACCGACTCGTGCGCCGGCTCGGCATCGGCGACCGCGTGGCGTTCCGCGGCTGGGTCACGTTCGATGAGGTCCGCGCCGCCATGGGCCGGGCCACCCTGCTCGTCCACCCGTCGGACGGCCTGGGCGACGGTTTGCCCAACGTGGTGCGCGAGGCGATGGCGCTCGGCACTCCGGTCATCGCTTCGCGCGTCGCCGGCATTCCGGAGGCGCTGGACGGCGGGTGCGGCGTCCTGGTGCCGCCCCGCGACGTCCCCGCCCTCGCCGACGCGATCGCGACGCTACTCGGCGATGCCGGCCTGCGGCGCGCCCTCGCCGACCGCGCCCGGCGCCGCACCGAGCAGCGGTTCGACATGGCGCCGAACGGCGCGCGCCTGGCGGAGCTGCTCCGCCGACCGGCGCTCGACCCCCGCCCGGAGCCGTCGGGCGCCACGCCCGCCCTGTCCACACATCCGGGATGACCGTGCCTGCGCAGCCCCTCACCCACGAAGAGCGCCACGCGCGCTTCATCCTCGAGTTGCTGCTCGAGCACGCCGCCGGCATCCGGCACCGCATCGCCTGGATGGCGCCGAAGGTCCCGCAGCGCTATCCCGACGTGGGCGACGATCTCGATCTGCTCCTCTTCACCCCGGACGTCGAGATCGACCGGCTCGTGCTCGAGGGGATTCCCGTGACGCGCGAGCGCGTGTCCCTCGCCAACCGGCTGTCGGGCAGCACCGTCTATACGGTGGTCGGAGCGATCGCGCCCGGTCTCGTGTTGGACATCCATCACGGTCGTGTGGGACCCGCCGGCCAGCACGTCGCGTTCGCACGCACCCTCGCGTGCCACGGGCAGCGCCACGTGCTCGACGGGACCGAGTTGTGCGTGCCGGCGCCCGAGGACCAGCTGGTGCTGCAGGGCATGGAGAAAGTGGCGGGGCGACGCTCGTTCCATCTCTGCGACCTGCTCCAGACGATCGCGATCCTGCGCCGCCCGCGCCTCGATTGGGACCGCGTGCTCGCGACGGCTCGGGCTCATGGGGCCTGGGACGGCCTGAGCTGCTACCTCCACTACGTGGACGAAGCGCACGCGCGGCTGGTGGGGCGGCCCCTGTTGCCCGTGGAGCGGCGCCCCACGCTCACCCTCGGTGGCTGGGGCCACGCCAGGCTGCGCGAGGCCGGATTCCGCTTCCCCGCCGTACGCGTGACCGGCCGGTTGCACGGCTCGCAGCTCGGTCGCTCGCTCGGGCAGGCCGAGTGGAGCACGGCGCTGCGACTCAGCCTCTGGCCATTCGCCGTGGTCGGCACCCGGCTCGCCCAGGCGCGCACGTGGTGAGCGACGCCCTGCTCCGGCTGTATCATCGGCTGCCGGCTCCGGCCCGCTCGGCCGCGGCCACGCTCGGGGGCATCTACCTCCGCGCCTGGCGTTACGGCCGGGACTTCGAGCGTCTGGTCGAGGGCGCGCTGGCGCGCGAGCGCTGGACGCCCGAGCAGTGGAGCGCCTGGCGGGATGAGCGGCTGGGCGCCCTGCTGGAGCGCGCGGCGACGCGCGTGCCGTTCTATCGCGAGGCCTGGCAGGCCCGGCGGCGCGCCGGCGATCGCGCCTCGTGGGGGCTGCTCGAGAACTGGCCCATTCTGGAAAAGCAGACGCTGCGCCAGAACCCCGGGGCGTTTCTGGCGGACGACCGCGCCCGACGCGACCTGCTGCGCGAGCACACGAGCGGCACGGCCGGGCTCCCGCTCTCCATCGGGAAGAGCCGCGACACGCTGCGCGGACTGTACGCCCTGGCGGCGGCGCGCGCGCGGCGCTGGTACGGCGTGCTCCCCGGCGACCGCGCGGCCCGCCTGGGCGGGCGGCTCGTCGTCCCGTTCGCGCAGCGCCGGCCGCCGTTCTGGGTCTGGAATGCGGCGGGGCGTGAGCTCTACATGTCGACGTTCCACCTCGCTCCCGAGCTCGTCCCCCACTACCTCGATGCGCTGGTGCGGTACCGCGTCGTGTGCCTCACCGGCTACACGTCCTCGCTCGTCGCCCTCGCCCATGAAGTGCTGCGTGCCGGCCGCGTGGACTTGCGCATGAAGGTCGTGGTGACCAGCGCGGAGCCCGTCGACGAAGATCAGCGGGCGGCCATCGGCGCGGCGTTCGGCTGCCCGGTGCGCGAGACGTACGGCATGACCGAGAACGTGGCGGCGGCGAGCGAGTGCGAAGCCGGGCGGCTCCACCTGTGGCCCGAAGTCGGCGTGATCGAGGCGCGGGACGACGAATTCATCTGCACCGGCCTCATCAACGATGCCATGCCGTTGATCCGATACCGCCTGGGCGACCGCGGCCGGCTCGCACCGACCGGCACGTGCCCGTGCGGGCGGACGCTCCCCCTGATCGAGGCCATCGAGGGACGCACGAGCGACCTGCTCGTGACGTCGGATGGGCGTCGCATCTTCTGGATGAACCCCGTCCTGTACGGGCTGCCGGTGCGCCAGGGCCAGATCGTCCAGGAATCGGTGCACCGCATCCGTGTCCGCTTCATCCCCACACCCGCGTTTAGCGAGGGCGCCGGCCGGACCCTCGTCGCTCGGATACGCGACCGCCTCGGCGACGTCGAGGTCGTGCTCGAGCCGGTGGCAGAGCTGCCGCGCACGGCCGCCGGAAAAGTCCGCGCGATCGTCGCCGACGTGGCGTGGAGCGGCGCATGACGCAGCCGTTCGTCTCCGTCGTATCCGGTCGACCGGCTGGAGGTGCTGATCGTGGACGGGATGAGCGAGGACCGCACGCGGTCCATCGTCGCCGCCTACGCGAAACGCCACCCGGCCGTGCGGTTGATCGACAATCCGGCCCACATCACACCTGCCGGGCTCAACGCCGGCATCCGGGCGGCGCGCGGCGACGTGATCGTGCGGATGGACGCCCACGTCGTCTATCCGCCGGATTACATCGCGCTGTCGGTGGCCGCGCAGCAGGAGACCGGCGCCGACAACGTCGGCCCGGTGATCGTGACGCGCCCCGCGGACGGCCACGTGGTGGCGCGCGCCATCGCCGTCGCCCTGTCGCATCCGTTCGGGGTCGGCAATTCCCACTTCCGCATCGGCAGCCGCGAGCGCCGCTGGGTCGACACGGTGCCGTTCGGGTGCTTCCAGCGCGGCGTGTTCGACCAGGTCGGCATGTTCGACGAAGAATTGCCGCGCAACCAGGACGACGAGTTCAACTTCAGACTCGCCAAGCACGGGGGGCACGTGCTGCTCGAGCCCGGCCTGGTCGCCTACTACTATGCCCGCGGATCCATCCGGCAGGTCGCGCGCATGTGGTATCAGTACGGCTATTTCAAACCGCTCGTCGCGCGCAAGGTCGGCCGCGTGATGACGCTGCGCCAGCTCGTGCCGGCGTGCTTCGTGCTCGGCCTGGTCGGCACCGCCGCGCTGAGCAGCTGGTCGCCCCTCGCCTGGCTGGCGTTCGCAACCCTGAGCCTGGCCTACGCGGTCCTGGCGGTCGGGTGCGGGCTCGCCACGGCCCGGAAGCAGGGCCTGGTGTGCGCCCTCACCCTGCCTTTCATCTTTGTGACGATCCATACGAGCTACGGCTTGGGATTCCTGCAGGGCGTGGCACACCATCTGTTGCGCCTGGGCAGGCGGTCGCGCGACCACGCCACCCTGGCGCTCACCCGCTAGCGCGCGCCGGCGCGATGCCACCGTCCCCTCCCCTGCGCTTGCGTTATACGCGGGTCGCTCACTGGCCGCCGCTGGCCTGGCTGGCCCGCTGCACCGTCTCCGGCCGCGAAATCGACGTGCTGCACGGCGATCTCGTGGAGGTCGCGCACGACTGGTTCTGCGAGGCGGCCTGGACGGGAGAGTACGAAGCCGCCGACTTCGACAAGAGCGACGTCGTGTTCGGATCCGGAGCCCGCGTGCGCGGGGACCGCGTGACGTTCGTGTCCTCGGCGTCGACCGTCGATCGGCTGCACACATTGGAGCTGCCCGACGGCGCCTGGGTGTCGAACTCCCTCGCCTGCCTGCTCGCGTCGGCCCGGGCGGGGGTCGACCCGCTCTATCCACGCTACTTCGAAGACTTTCGCACTATTCGCGACGGCCTGGCCCGCTACCGGCCGTCGCTCCTGACCACCCGCGGCGCGGTGCGTCTCGTCTACTACCGTAACCTCGAGTGGGACGGTCGTCGTCTCCGCTGCGTGAGCAAGCCGGCCGCGGTGCGCAGCCTCGACTCCTTCTGGCAGTACCGCACGTTTCTCAGCCAATCGCTGCGGTCCCTCGCCGACAACATGGCCGACCGCCGGCGGCGACGACCCTTCGCCTTCCTGGGCACGATCTCGACCGGCTACGACTCGGCCACCGCGGCCGTCCTGGGACGGGAGGTCGGGCTGTCCGAGGCGATCACCGTGAACCGGTCGCGTGGCGGAGGGGCGGATTCGGGCCAGGAGCTCGCCGACCGGCTCGGCCTGACGACGCACCTCGTCGAGCGCGACGCGTGGCGGCGGCAGGCCTTTCCCGAGGTGCCCTTCATCGCGTCCGACGCCAAAGGAGAGGATGTGTACCTGAAGGGCGCCGAGGCGCGCCTCGCCGGGCGGGTGCTGCTGACCGGATTTCATGGCGACGGCGTGTGGTCCCGGGCGCCGTACCGCTGGAATGGCGGCATCGTCCGAAAAGACCAGTCGGGCCTGTCGCTGTCCGAGTACCGCTTATGGATCGGGTTCCTCCATTGCCCGCTGCCCTTCTTCGGCATCCGGCAGGCGGCCGCGATCAACGCCATCAGCCGCTCGCCCGAGATGGCGCGTTGGGACTGGCCGCCGGGCAACAGCCGGCCGATCTGCCGTCGTATCCTCGAGGAGGCCGGGCTGCCGCGCCGCGGTTTTGGCGTCGAGAAGCGCGCGGCGTCCGTGCTGCTGTTCGACGAGGGATTCCTGACGCCGGGCTCGCTCGCCGACTACGCGACGTGGTTGGCCGAGCGTGCCGGCGATCCGCACGGCCCGGCCCGGCGCCCGAGCGACGCCCTGTGGCGCGTGTGCGGCCAGCTGGTGGCGCCGCTCGCCCGGGTCACGCCGCGGCATTGGCCCCGTATGCGGGCCCTGATCGGCCGGGTGGTCGAGATGGGCCGGCGGGAACGGCTGTTCCGTTATGTGTTTCCGTGGGCCCTCGCGCGCGCGCAACGCCGCTACGAGCCGGCGATCGATTAGTCGCCGATCTCGACGCCGATCCCGTCGCGCCGCAGCTTCCCCAGCATCCACGCCTGCACCCGCGCCGTGACCTCCACGACGCCGTCCACCTGCAGCTCGCCCAGCACCTCCGAGTCCCGGTGCAGGGCGGCGAGCAGCTTCCCATCGCCCAACGGCACGCGGATGCGGGCGATGGGACGCAGGGCCTGAGCGGAGGTGCGGAGTACGGCGCGCAACCCATCCAAGCCCCCCGAAGGCGGAACGCGGAACGCGGAACGCGGAACCGTCGAGGTCAGCACCGCGTGGGGATACTGCTCTCGAACCTGGGCGAGAAACGCCTCTGGATCGGGCAGCAAATCGGCCTTGTTGAACACGTAGATCACGCGCTTGCGCTCGGGGCTTCCGTTGCTGTTCCGCGTTCCGCGTTCCGCGTTCCGCATTTCGTTATCCACCACCTCCGCCTGCTCTTCCCATGTCGGGTGCGACGCGTCGATCACGTGCAGCAGCAGGTCGGCCTCGCGCGCTTCCTCCAGCGTGGCGCGGAACGAAGCGACCAGATGGTGCGGCAGCTTGCGGATGAACCCCACCGTGTCGGTCACGCGGAAACGGTAGCCTCCGCCCACGTCGACTTCGCGCGTCAGCGTATCGAGCGTGGCGAACAGGCGGTCTTCGACGAGGACCTCGGCCCCGGAGAGGGCCCGCAGCAGACTCGATTTGCCGGCGTTGGTGTAGCCGACCAGCGCGGCGCTGGGAAGGTCGCGGCGTCCCTGGCGCTGGTTGGCGCGATGGTGCGCGACCTCCTCCAGCCGCCGCTTCAAGTTGGAGATCTTGCGCCGGATGGCTCGCCGGTCGGTCTCGAGCTGGGTCTCGCCGGGCCCGCGCAACCCGATGCCGCCGCGGATGCGCGAGAGGTGCGTCCACATCCGCGTGAGTCGCGGGAGCAGGTACTCGAGCTGCGCCAGCTCCACCTGCATCTTCGCCTCGGCCGAGCGCGCGCGCGTCGCGAAGATGTCGAGGATCACCTCGGTGCGATCCATCACCCGCACCGCGAGCGCTTTCTCCAGGCTCGACCCCTGGAGCGGCGAGAGGGCCTCGTCGAACAACAGCAGCGTCGAGCCCGTCTCCTGGAGGACCCCCTTGAGCTCGTCCACCTTTCCCTGCCCGAGGTAGAACGTGGGGCTGGGAGCTTCCACACGCTGGTGGGTCCTGCCCACTACCTCGGCGCCCGCCGTGTCGGCGAGGCGGCCGAGCTCGTCGAGATGGTCGTCCACCTGGGCCACGTCCACGGAGCCCTTGCGCGGGGCGCCGACCAGGAACGCGCGCTCGACGGGCTGCTGGATGTCGATTAGTTGTCTGATCTGACCGAGCTCCTCACTTTAACAGTTTCATCAACGGCACGTTCCCCTTCCCCGTCAACCCGACCGTCTTGGTCCCGAGCGGCGTGTCGAGAAACACCCGGCCCGTCACCGCGTATCCCAGCGCCTGTCTGGTGAGCAGGGCCTTCGCCCCGGATCCCAACCCCATCCAGGCGAATCGCACGGGCACCACCACCCGGCTGTGGTTGGCGGGCGACAAGTCGAGAGGCCGGTCCAGCAGCGCGTCGCCGAAGTGCGTGCCCTCGAGGTCGACCCCCACCTCGAGCCGCGTGGAGCGCAGCCGGTAGTCGTTCGGGTTCCAGACGTCGAACACCAGATCGAACGTGCCGCCGGTGAGCCCCACGCCCGTGACGTCGATCTCCTGAAGTGTGACATCGGGCTCGGTGAACGAGAGGCGGCCGAGGGTGGCGCAGGCGGACACCGCCCCCCACAGACCCAACCACACGGGAAGCGGGATGCGAGATGCGGGATGCGAGGCGCTGATCGAATTACGCATCCCGCATCCCGCCTCCCGCATCCCGTTTGAGTTGCGCCCACCACTCCATCCGTTTCCTAATGTCCTTTTCGTATCCGAACTCGCCGGGCTCGTACCACGTGGCGCCCCGCAACGGCTCGGGCAGGTACTCTTGCGGCACGTACCCGTCCCGGAAGGCGTGGGCGTATTGATACCCCGCCCCATAGCCCAGGTCCTCCATGAGCTTGGTCGGCGCGTTGCGGATGTGTAACGGCACCGCCTCGGCAGGATGTTGCCGGGCCGCCTCCATCGCCCGGTCGAACGCGACGTACACGCGGTTCGACTTGGGCGCGGTCGCGAGATACACGACCGCCTGCGCGAGGGCGAGCTCTCCCTCGGGCGAGCCGAGAAAGTGGTAGGCCTCCTTGGCCGCGAGCGCGACGGACAGGGCGCGCGGATCCGCCAACCCCACGTCCTCGGCGGCGATGCGCACCACCCGGCGGGCGACGTACAGCGGATCCTCGCCGCCCGCGAGCATCCGCGCCAGCCAGTAGAGGGAGCCTTCCACGTCGGACCCGCGCACGGCCTTGTGCAAAGCCGAGATGAGGTTGAAGTGTTGCTCACCGGATTTGTCGTAGGCGGGGAGAGGGCGCTCGAGGACGGAGAGCACGACTTCTCGGGATGCGGGATGCGAGATGCGGGATGCGTGGATGTGCTGCAGGACGGCCTCCAAGCCGTTGAGCGCTCGTCTCGCGTCGCCCTGTGCATACGCCACGAGCGCCTCGACTCCCTCGGGGCCAACGCATCCCGCATCCCGCATCTCGCATCCCGTGTGCTCGATCGCACGGCGGACGATAGCGCCTAGATGGGCGTCGTCGAGCGGCTCGAATACGAACACCCGGCAGCGCGACAGCAGCGGCGCCGTCAGCTCGAAGCTGGGGTTCTCCGTGGTGGCCCCGATCAGCGTGATGATGCCGTTCTCGACCCAGGGGAGGAACGCGTCCTGCTGCGCCCGGTTGAAGCGGTGGATCTCGTCGCAGAACAGGATCGTGCCGCGTCCTTCGTACTTGAGACGCTCCTCCGCCAGTTTGATGATCTCGCGCACGCGGGCCACCCCCTCCGTGACCGCGGAGAACGGCTCGAAGTGACGATCGGTGTGGTTCGCGATCAGGCGCGCGAGGGTCGTCTTGCCCGAGCCGGGCGGGCCCCAGAAGATGCACGATCCCACGTCGCCCCGCCGGATCAGCTCGCCCAGCGCCTTCCCGGGGCCGAGCAGGTGCTCCTGGCCGAGAAAATCCTCCAGCGTCTTCGGCCTCATCCGAGCCGCCAGTGGCTCGGGCGAGCCCTGGAACAAGGAAGGCTCCGTCACGATCGGGATGCGGGATGCGAGATGCGGGATGCGGGATGCGTAAAAGCGCCCCTAGGCGAAAACATTTGGTTAAGCGACCCGCAGCGACTCCTCGTACGTTTGACACCGTGAGAAAGCTCGAGCGACTCGATGCCTGGCGCACTGCACAGGAGCTCGCTTACCGGGCCTACCTGCTCACCCTTGAACCTCAGCTGAGCAAGCACTTCGCTCTCATCGATCAGATCCGTCGCGCGGCTCTCTCTGTCCCAGCAAACATCGCGGAGGGCTACTCCCTGGGAACAACGCCCCAGTTCCTCCGCGGTCTCAAGATCGCGTTGGGTTCCAACACGGAACTCTACAGCCATCTGGCGGTGCTCGCGAAGCTGAGTCTCGTGCCGGCGGATGACGTGCGGGTGGTCATCGAGCTGTGCACCCGGGTCATTGCCATGATCATCGGACTGATCCGCACGCTGACAAGCCGCTGATCCCACGCATCCCGCATCTCGCATCCCGCATCCCGCATCCCGTTTCCCGTTTCCCGTTTCCCGTTTCTCGTTTCCCGACTACGAGAGGCGATCCAACAGCATCTTCGTGACATAGAACGCCGCCGCTCCGGAAAAAAACGCCGCCGGCAGCCTCCACCCCCGCTTCCCCTGAAACTCGGGCACCAGGTTCGACGCCGCGACGTAGATCGTGACGCCGGCGGACAGCGCTAAGCCATGCTGCACCAGGAACGACAACTGGTCCGTGAACACGACCCCCGCCAGCGTCGCGCCGCCCAGCATCGCCGCCGCCATGACCGCCTGCCCGCCCGAGCGCCCGCCCGCCAGCATCAGGCTCGAGACCGTCACGCCTTCCGGCAACT
>WNGQ01004772.1_pt1 | contig 14533 bp, 13 predicted proteins | sample 5407661 | NCBI WGS metagenome assembly WNGQ01 (sample SAMN13153382, study PRJNA577476) | soil metagenome | isolation source: 60 cm soil or saprolite under Garry oak tree replicate 2 | place: USA:California | collected 2016-06-15 | reverse complement strand
GTTATCCAAGACAATGGCGTCGTTCAGCAGAGCAGAGGGAATACTGGCAGTCTTGTTTGGGCTGGGCTTTGTTCTCGGCTTCCTGTTGACTCCGTTGGGAGTCGAGACTCGTATACACGAACTGCGGACCCCGGCGTTCGCGGGGTTCTTCATCACTGTCGGTTTGTTGATTCCGCTTGCCGGGTTGGTTTCGCTGTTCCTGCGAAGAGCGAGGCTCGCAGGCGTCTTGGCGGTAATAGACGCCTCGTTTTCCTTCCTCCTCCCTCCTGCTGACCAGGCTAAGTTCTTCTTCACTATTCCCCCTCCGCCTGCCGTTTTTATCGGTGAGTACATCCTGATATTGGTAGGAATCGGATACATGCTTTTGGGACCACGAGTCTATTCTCAGACCCGTTAGCGACCGAGAGATCGACCGCGAGTACTAATCAGTCCTGCGACTTCGTAGCCGATTCTCAGCCCGAGCCGCGTCACGCTCATCGGTTATCCTCACCGTTCGCGGGCTCCGGATGCCACCGCAAAAGTGAAACGTCGGCGACCACCTTGAGGTGCTGCCGCATTGCTTCGCCCGCCCGCTTGCCGCTGCCCGCCTCGATACCTACGAGGATGTCGCGGTGGACTTCAAGGGAGCGTAGCGGGCGGCCTGGCTCACGTAGCGATTCCACGCGACTCTCCCGAATGGGGTCGGCCATCGCGTCGATCAGGCGAAGGAGGATCTCGTTGCGAGCCGCTAAGGCGATGGCGTGGTGGAACTCGGCATCGCCCTCCGCGCCCAAGTCGCCGGCACGGAATCTTCCTCCATCCTGCCGAGCGCCGCTCTAATGGCCTTGAGATCTTCATGGCTGCGACGAGTCGCCGCCAGCTCGGCCAGCTTGATTTCTAGCGTTTCGCGCGCTTCCAGCACATCAGGCAGCCGCCGCCGCCGCTCAAGCAGCTTGGTCAATGACTCCCCGAACCCGCGGGCTCGGCGGAGGAATATGCCTTGACCGTGGCGAACTTCGACGAAGCCGAGAGCCTGGAGGACGACGAACGATTGGCGGACAGACGTGCGGCTGACGCATAGGCTGCGAGCAAGCTCGCGCTCGGTTGGGAATCGGTCATCGGGGACCATCTCGGATTCGCGCACAAACGCGCCGAGCCTCTCTCCGACGCGATGCCGGCGAAAGCCGCGGTGGGATCCATCACCGAGCGCCCCGAAGCCGCCGTACTCATCCTAGAACAGGATGGGTGCGGATGGAAAATGGGTCGTGTAAGCCCTGCTGCCTTCAGCTCATGACCGTGCAGGTTCGCCGGCAGCGAACTCGTTCTCCAACAGGCGCGGGAGCAGCCCAAGAACCGAATGGGAACCCGGCACGGCCAGTTCGGGCGCCCCGGGTCCCGCCCAGCATCCGGTCAGCGCGGCCCGCTGGATCGCCTCTCGGAAGCTGCCGAATCGGCGCCGGATAGTCTTCTCAGAGGGCCGCATTGCGGCCTTTGTCCAGCTCTCGGCGGTCGGGAGCGAGCCGTGCTCGGCGACGAACTCCCGAAGAGCCGCGACAGACTCCTCGATCCGGGTATCCGCCACGTCGGATAGTGGGATCGCCTCGCCGTCGAATACGCCGGGTGGGTTCGCATTGTGGGAACTTAGGTCCACCACAACATCTGATGCCCGATCATAGGTCGACCACAGGATGCGGGCCCTGTAGTGATTGATCCAAATCTACGTGGATCATTTCGGATCATTCCGCGACCGAGGGAGTCGATCGCGATGGTCGAGCCATGGCTTTGGACGTTCGCGGGGAGATCACAGCGGTCTCACGGATTCGCGGAACTAAGCGGATCCTAGAGGACACGAGAGGTCACGACGGTCCTCCAATTCGTGTACTGGAGTGCACCAGAGGACACGGCGGGGTACTCCCGGCTACACCAAGCGCGGAGAGGATGTCGCTGGCGCGATCCGATGTAGGACCCTTCATCTCTGTGGAACGCTTCCCCCACTGTCCGGCACCAGCAGCGACAGGCTATAAAGCATTGGCCTGGCGACAGATCCCGTGTTGACGGCGAAGCGCCGAGTGCAATGATCATGGGGGGCCCCGGTGAATATGAAAGGCGCCAGCCGGAAGGATTCGCTGGGGTCATTTGTTTTCTTCAACCCTATGAACCGCCACGGGCGCCTGAACGCTAGGCGGCGCGTTAAGCGCGCCCTATTCTCTTCGGCAGATCGGTCAAGGAGGCACTGTCACGTCCCAGATCCACGCCACTGTGACGATCGGAACGCCTGTTGAGAAGGTGCTCGAGTTCGTTGATGACCCGGAGAACCTTGCGAAATGTGCACCGATGGTGGAGCGAGTTGTGGAGGTGGGTCGGAGCGGGCGGCGCGTGGGTAATTCATTCCGAGTCATCTACCGAGCACTCGGGATGCCCTTCAACGAGGAATTCAGAGTTATTGGATTCAAGCCCCCGCGCAGGCATACACCGCACCGTCGATTCCAGATCTGGCAAACGTTTCATGGGCCCGTGAGGGGCACTTTCACCTGGACGTTGGAAGCCGAAGGCAACCAGACCTATGCCAGCCTGGATGCCGCGTATCAACTGATGGGCGGCGTCTTTGGCAGAACTCTAGATGCGCTCCTCGTCGAGCGAGCCGTCAAGAAACAAGTCGATCAGATGCTTGAGAACATGAAGCGGCAGTTGGTGCGTCAAACGATGTTTACGCTGAATCGGCGGCTCACCTAACCCTCAGGTTGACAGCCGCAGGTGAGACTGCTTGCGACAACGCAACCGTTGTGTCGGTTGGGGACCGTGAGCCCCCGAGGTTTGAAATCGATCGCGGCGGGTCAATGGAAAACCTTCTCCGCTAACTCCGACATAGATCCGCCGGGAAAGCGAAGGCAAACGAGCTATACGTCAATCCAAGGACAAGCCGGCCCGTTGGATGGCCCCACGAAAGCTGCCGAACTGTCGGCGGATCGTGCTCTCCGAGGGCCGCACAGCGGCCTCGGTCCAGCTCTCCGCGGTCGGAAGGCGACCACACTGGTCGACGAACTCCCGAAGGGCGGCGATAGCCGACATCCTGCCCGACCGGGCTCCCTGACCCGCTCGCTCGGAGGCGCTGACGGTTTCTGACCGTACGCGGGCGCAATCACGCGCGCGCGTCGTCTATTTCTTTGCCGTCACCAGCCGGGAAGCTGTTCTGGATGTTGGTTAGTGCACTGTGCGAAGCCATAGCCATTGCCACGGGGTTTCCACTGCGCTGTGGTCGTAATTGGCCCGGATCCAGGTGACGGCGTCCTTCGATGGCAGGCCGTCAAGGATGGCGAGAGCGGCGAGGGCCGTTCCTGTGCGGCCGATGCCGCCGCGGCATGTGACTTCCACCCGTTCCCCGGCGCTTGCCCGGCGGTGGGCCTCGCGCAGGGCGTCGAGGGCGTCGGCGCGGTTGATGGGTATCCAAAAGTCGGGCCAGCGGATGTGCCGATGCGGCCATGCCGGCACGGGGCCGTCGGCCAGGAGCAGGGCGAAGTCCGCGGGGCTGACGGTGTCGCCCTGGCGCCGACCGCGGACTCGCACACCGGAGGGAAGGGTGACCAGCCCGATGTCGTCCAGCCAAGCAGCGTTGGTCATCGGCCGGCGTTCGCGCGGCGCGATCGGGGGGTGGAGCCAGCGAGCGTGGAGAGAGGCCCAGCTCCCCAAGCGCGGACCGGGCTGCCGTTCACTCTCCGCTCTGCTCCGTCCCCGCCCTGGCCTGCCCCAGCAATCTTCGCCGGTATTTCGTGACTACCCTGCTCCGCCGAAACCCCGGCTGATGCACGGTTCGGTGCTGGCGCTATGCGTTCACCTGCGAAGTGGATAGGCTTCAGCGTTTCTCGAAGAGAGTCTGCCTGAACTGGCCGATGTTTGGCGATGATTAGTTCTGATCACCCGGGTTGGCTGTGGTACTCAGGTCTTCTTCCAACGGAGGAGATACCGGTAGTAAAGACCGCGGCGAATACGCGACCCGGGGAGCTCGTTTTGGACGACCATTCGAATCTCACGAAGGCTATGTCGCGCAGCAGTTGTCACAACTCCGATGTCACGCGTCTCGTGGTGCATCCAGCTGCCCAGTCGCACAAGCGGAAGTTGGAGACCGGACACGACCCAATCGGCCGCCGCCTTGTTTGCCGACAGACCTACCACGATGATTTCCCCTCCAGGCCGCAGCAATGATCGCGCTCTCTGGAGTGCTGCTGGCAGATTCAGATGATGAAGGCTCGCCACGAACGTCACGAGGTCGTAGCTCCTCTCTTTCGCGACGTATTCAAAGAATCCCGCCTCTTCGACCGTCACGTTAGGAAGACCACTGACGCGGCTCCGCGCTCGGGCCACCGCGGCGTTATCGGGGTCGATCCCGGTCACTGACGCCGAAATCGAAGACAGGCGCTGGATGAGTAGCCCTTCACCGCAGCCCACGTCGAGCACAGTCCCTCGGTGTTGCATGGCGACTGCAGAGATCCAATCGTGGTAGGCCGAGTTGTGATTCCAGTAGGCCGTCACGCCGGTCAGTGTCCCGCATGCGCTCGTTTCCTGACTGCCTACGCACCCGCGACGTCGCTGTGCCGTAGTTGTATCGACCTGACCAGTTCGGCCGTCCCGGGCCGGCCAGCATCAGGCCAGGGCGGCCCGCTGGATCGCCTCTCGGAAGCTGCCGAGTCGGCGCCGGATTGTCTTCTCAGACGGCCGCATGGCGGCCTCCGTCCAGCTCTCGGCGGTCGGGATCGAGCCGTGCTCGGCGACGAACCTCCGAAGAGCCGCGACAGCCTCAGCGATTCGGGTATCGGCCAGGTCGGACAGCGGGACCGCCTCGCCGTCGAATACGCCGGGTGGGTTCGCATTGTGGGAACTTAGGTCCACCAACTGCCTTGAGGTTCCGCGACTCGGGCGATGGGCGCGCGGCGCGATCAGGGAGCGGGCGTGAGGCGGATGACAGGGATCTCGCGGTCGGTCTTCTTCTGGTACTCGCCGTAGCGCGGTGCCACCGCGGCTACTCGCGCCAGTGCATCCAGCCGCGCCTGCCCCTTCAGCGAGTCAGCCGCCACCCTCAGCTTTCGATTGCCCACCTCGATCCAGATCTTGTCCGGGTTCTTGGCCAGGTTGATGAACCACGCCGGATGGGTCGCGGCGCCTCCATTCGAGGCCACCACCAGCCAAGCGTCGTTGCCCTCCGCAAAGCCGCCGAGAACGTGGGTCCGTTCCTGGCCCGTCCGCGCTCCGATCGTGGTCAGTAGAACGATCGGGAACCCCATCATCACAGGAGCTTTCGGACTCGCGGAACGCCGGTATCGGGAAACCTGCATGTTCATCAAGGGCTTGGCCAGCCTCATCACAGCACGCGGCGGAACCCATGCGCCCCGCGTGCCGCGCCGCGGGATCCCAATGGGAGTCTTGTCTGCCATCAAACTTCAAAACCACGACGGCTGAGCCCATCTTCCATCGCCGCCCGTTAAAGTCACCACTAAATGGCGGCCCCCATCGTCGAGGTCGAGACGCTCTCCAAGCGGTTCGGCCGGGTCCGCGCCCTAAGCGAGATCTCGCTGAGCGTCGCGGAGGGGGAGGTCTTCGGCTTCCTGGGCCCCAACGGGGCCGGCAAGACCACCACCATCCGCATCCTCCTCGGCCTTCAGCACCCGGACGGCGGCACCGCCAGGATCGGCGGGTTCGACTGCTGGACGGATCACGTGCGCGCCGCCCGTTTGTTCGGTGCCACCCTCGAGCAGCCGGCGCTGTATGGCTTCCTCTCCGGACGGGACAATCTCCGCCTGTTCGCCCGTTCCCTTGGCGCAGTCGACGAGAAGCAGATCACCGAGCTGCTCGACCTGGTCGGCATGACCGAGCGGGCGAACGACAAGGTGAAGCGCTACTCGATGGGCATGCGCCAGCGCCTGGCGCTGGCCCAGGCGATGCTCGGCAAGCCGCGCCTTCTCATCCTCGACGAGCCGACCAACGGGCTGGACCCCAACGGAATTCACGGGCTCCGGATCCTGCTGCGCAAGCTTGCGGAGGACGGCATGACCATCTTCTTCTCCAGCCACCTTCTGTCCGAGGTCGAGGAGCTGTGCGACCGGGTGGTCGTTCTCCATCGGGGCGAGGTGAAGGCGGCAGGACCGCTGAGCGAGCTGATGAACGTCAAAGGATTCCAGTACCGCATCGACGTCTCGGACGTCGACGAAGCGATGAGGGTCGTGCGATCGATTGACGGCGCCGCCGTCGAGCCTGGCACGATCAAGGACTCGATCCTGGTGAACTCGGACAAGGACATCGCCCGGGTCATCAACCACGCGTTGGTGGTCGCGGGTATCGGAGTCGATCAGCTGGTGCATACGCAGCGAGGGCTTGAGGACGTGTACATCGAGCTCACCGGCGTCGCGCCGGGCAGCCCCCTCAGCAGCGCACCACCGCCGCCTCCTCCGCCATCGCCTGTCGGAGCTGCGAAGAGCTGATGCTGCTGATCAGCCTGGTCCGCAACGAGATCAAGAAAACGTGGCGCAGTCGCTGGATCGTGTTCGCCGTGATGGGCGGCATCTTCCTTCTCATCGCCGGCGGCCTCTATACCTACTACGTCATCAGCCAGGGGCGTTGGAGCCCCCCGCCGGCGGTCGCCTGGCAGACCACGCTGAAGGCCGAGATCGCCAGCGACCAGCAGCAGCTGAACTTCATGGAGCAGGCCAAGCAACAGGGCAACGGCGGTCCGACCAGCGGGCCGTTCAGCATCGACAGCGCGATCACCCTGGTCAAGCAGCAGATCGCCGACGACCAGTACCTGCTCGACCATGACATCGCACCGCTGCAGTCCTACTCGATCACGGTGGCGGCCCTGTTCGCGATGGGCGGCATCGTGATGTTCCTAATCATTCGCATCTTCGGGTGGCTGGCCTCGGAGCAGATCGCGGGCGAGCGGTCGGACCGCACGCTTGCCGTCCTTCTCAGCCGCCCGATGAGCCGCAGCCAGCTCCTGCTGGCCAAGGCTGTCGCCTCATTTCTGATCAGCCTTGCGGTAGTCGTTGTCACCTTCCTGATCGTCTATGCCGTCTTTGCATTCGTCGAAGGGTCGGTCGGCCCGGTGACGGGCCAGGTCGGACTGGCCATCGATGCGGCCAAGCCACTTGGCTCGAGCAACCTGGTGGTGATGCCGATCCTGGTCTTCGTGCTCATTTGCCTCGGGGCCACGATGCTTGGCGTCCTGTGTGTGCAGGGCATGAGCCTCCTCGTATCAGCCGTTTTCGGCAGGTGGGCGGCCATCGGCATCACGCTGGCGGTGCTGTTCGGCGCGCCCCTCGTCAGCACGGTCGTGGCCGTGATCATCATCGGGATCAGCCAGGACCCCAACAAGGCACACTTCCTGAACTATCTGTTCGTGAACGTCCTTGCGCCCGTCTCCTCGATCAGCGCGGTGTTCGGAAACGGCCCTGGAGGGTCGGCGGGAATTGGCCTGGGCGAGTTCGAGAAAGAGAACCTCACCCTGGCCGCATGGACGGTCGCCTTCTTCGCCGCCGCGTGGCTGCTGTTCCGACGCAAGCAAGAGGCGGGCTAGGGAGACCGCCCTGAGCCACGGCGGAAATCACCCGCCTGGCTTTGAGCTCGGAGCGCGGCAGGCTCGTCGAAGCTAGTTGGCGACTGCGCGGTCTCCAATCTCGAGCACCGAATCAAGGATCTCGAAACCCTCGTCGAGCTCGGTCTCGCTGATGCACAGGGGAGGGTTGGTCATGATCAGGTTCCAGCGCACGAAGGTGTGCATGCCCGCATCCAGCAAAGCCTTGGCGATGGCCTTCATCTCGGCCGAGGTGCCGTTGAAAGGCGCGAGCGGCTCCAACGTTGTGCGATCGCGCACGAGCTCGAGGGCGCCGAACAGGCCGATCGAACGGGCGGCGCCGATGCAGGGATGGCGCTCCTGCAAGCGCCTGTGGTGACGAGCCAGCACCGCGCCCATCCGCTGCGCGTTGCCGACCATGTCGTCCTCTTCGTAGGCCTGGATGGCGCCCAGCGCAGCGGCGCAGCCGAGCGGGTGGCTGTTATACGTGAGCCCTCCATAGAAAACGTGCTCGTCGAAGTACGAGGCGACGTGCGGCCGCATACCCACCGCCCCCAGAGGCACATAGCTGCTGGTGAGTCCCTTGGCCAGGGTGATGAGGTCGGGCACGACGTCCCAGTGATCGACCGCGAACCACCGGCCCGTGCGCCCAAAGCCGGTCATGACCTCGTCGCAGATGAGCAGGATCCCGAAGCGGTCGCAAAGCTCGCGCACGCCCTGGAGGTAGCCGTCGGGAGGAATGAGGATTCCGTTCGTCCCCGTGATCGGCTCGAGGATGAACGCGGCGATGGTCTTCGGCCCCTCGAGCTCGATCACCTCCTCGAGGTGCGCCAGCGCCACTTCTGCTGAATCGGTACCGCGCTGGATCCCGTGGTATGGATCGGTCACGTGGACGACCCCGGTGGCGTACTCGTTGGGCCAGCGGCGCGGGTCACCCGTGGCCTGCACAGCGGTCCCGGTCGAGCCGTGGTAGGAGCGATAGCGCGCGAGGACCTTGGGCCGGCCCGTGACGGTGCGGGCGATCTTGATCGCGTTCTCGTTCGCGTCTGCCCCGCCGAGCGTGAACAGCACCTTGTCGATGTCGCCTGGAAGAAGCTCCGCCAGCTTGCGGCCCAGGCGGGCACGCGGCTCATGCGCCATGAACGGGCTGATGTATGGCAGCTGCTCGGCCTGGCGCTTGATCGCCTCGATGATCCTGCGGTCGCCGTGGCCCGCATTGACGCACATGAGCTGGCTGTTGAAGTCGATGAACCGCCTGCCGTCGACGGCGTGGAAGTACACACCCTTCGCGCTTTCGACGGCCAGCGGCTTCAGGTCCGCCTGGGCCGACCAGTCATAGAGTGTGTGGCGCAGGCAGAGCTCGGAGATCTCCTCCGCGCTGAGGGCCTTGACCGTCTCCGTCGCCATCACGGGTTGATCCTAACCCTGCGCGCCCTGACTGTTTGACAACGCAATCATCCGGTGCTTATATCGCCGCAGGACGCTCGGGCCACTCCGGCGCCGCATGGGGATTTGGGAGGCAAGCCGATGTTGCCAGCCGCTTTCGATTATCGGGCCCCAACGACGTTGGATGAAGCTCTCGGCGTACTCAAGGAAAGGGGCGATGACGCCAAGATCTTGGCGGGCGGCATGAGCCTGATTCCGCTTCTCAAGCTGAGGTTTGCCCAGCCGGCGCTCGTCCTCGACATCGGGCGCCTGCCCGGCCTGAACCGCATCGCCGGCCAGGACGGCCATCTGAGCATCGGCGCCCTGGTCCGGCACGTCGACGTTGAGCGCAACGGCGACCTGGCCAAGCAGGTCCCGCTCATGTCGGAGGCTGTGCACTGGATCGCCGACCCGTTGGTTCGCAACCGCGGCACCGTGGTCGGGTCCGTGTGCCATGCCGACCCTGCCGGCGACTGGGGCTCGGTGATGCTCGCGCTTGGCGCCGAGCTGGTGGCCCGGTCGGCATCGGGTGAGCGCGTCATTCCCGTCGCCGGGTTCTTCCAGGATCCCTTCACGACCACGTTGAAACCTGACGAGATCGTGACCGAGGTCCGGATCCCGATCCCTTCCGGCTCCTCCGGAGGCGCCTACAACAAGCTCGAGCGCAAGGTAGGGGATTTTGCCACCGTGGCGGTGGCCGTACAGGTGGAGATGAATGGAGGCAAGGTGTCCAGGGCCGGCATCGGCCTGACGTCGGTTGGTGCGACCAACATCAAGGCGACCGAGGCAGAGAAGGCGCTTGCCGGACGCGAGCCAACCGACGAGGTGATTCGCGAAGCTGCGCGCCTCGCGGCGGAGGCCGCCCAACCCAAAGACGACATCCGCGGCAGCGCTGCATATAAGAAGGACGTGGTCCGCGTCTTCGTGCAGCGCGGGCTGCATACGGCGTTGAGCCGGGCTCAGGAGGCGAGGTCATGAAGGCGTCGATGCGCGTCAACGGGGTGGAGCGAAGCGCGGATGTGGAGCCGCGCGTCCTCCTGGTCGACTTCTTGAGGACGAACCTAGCCCTCACCGGCACGCACGTCGGCTGCGACACGACGAGCTGCGGGGCATGCACCGTGCTTCTCGACGGAGAGCCGGTCAAGTCGTGCACCTTGCTGGCCGTCCAGGTCGATGGCCGAGACATCAAGACCGTCGAGGGGCTGGCCGACGGAGCCGCGCTTTCGCCCGTACAGGTCGGGTTTCACGAGGAGCACGGCCTTCAGTGCGGCTTCTGCACGCCCGGGATGATGCTGGTCGGGACCGCGCTGCTAGAGGGCAATCCCGATCCCACCGAGGAGCAGATCCGGTGGGCGATCAGCGGCAACATCTGCCGCTGCACCGGCTACATGAACATCGTCAAGGCAATCCAGCACGCGGCGAGGCTGAAGCAGGCAGCTGCCACGGCTCCTTCGCCTGCCGCGGTGGCGGCGGGAGGCGGCGAGTGAGCAGCACCATGCACATGCACGGCGGAATCGGCGAATCGATCAAGCGCAAAGAAGACGGGCGCTTCCTTCGCGGAAAGGGCAACTACGTTGATGACTTCGTCCTTCCCGGCATGCTCCACATGGCCATCCTGCGCAGCCCGCACGCGCATGCGCGCATCAAATCCATCGACACGAGTGCAGCCGGCGCCAAGCCGGGCGTGATCGCCGTCGTCACGGGCGAGCTCATGGCGCAGCACAAGCTGGCATGGATGCCGACGCTCAGCGGTGACACGCAAGCGGTTCTCGCCACCGACAAGGTTCGATTCCAGGGCCAGGAGGTGGCGGCGGTCATCGCCGAGACCAAGGTCCAGGCGGAGGATGCTCGCGACGCGATCGTCGTCGATTACGAGGTGCTGCAGGCGGTCACCAGCCCCGACGGCGCCAAGGCCGAGGGCGCGCCCCTGATCCGCGACGAGAAGGAAGGACAGAAGGACAACCACATTTACCACTGGGAGTCGGGTGACCAGGCCGCGACGCAGGCGGCATTCGCCAAAGCGGCCAAGGTCGTCAGGCTTCACACCTTCTACCCGCGATGCCATCCCGCCCCGTTGGAGACATGCGGCTGCATCGCTGACGTCAACCCGGCCACTGGCAAGGCCACGATCTACATGACGAGCCAGGCGCCGCACGCGATCCGGACCGTGTTCGCGCTGGTAACCGGGCTGCCGGAGCAGAACATCCGCATCATCTCGCCCGACATCGGCGGCGGTTTCGGCAACAAGGTGCCTGTGTACCCGGGCTATGTGGTCGCGACTGCGGCCAGCCTGTTGATCGGACGGCCAGTGAAGTGGATCGAGGACCGCAACGAGAACCTCATCTCCACCGGGTTCGCGCGCGACTTCCACATGACCGGTGACCTGGCCGTAGACGAGAAGGGCAAGATGACGGCTCTTCGCGTTCATCTGGATAGCGATAACGGCGCGTTCTTCTCGGATGCGCAGCCATCCAAATTCAAGGCGGGGCTCTTTCACATCGTCACGGGCTCGTACGACATCCCCACGGCGCACGTCACAGCAGACGGTTACTACACCAACAAGGCTCCGGGCGGCGTCGCGTACAGGTGCTCGTTCAGGGTCACGGAGGCGAGCTACCTGATCGAACGGCTGGTCACGAACGCAGCCCTCGAGCTGGGCATCGACCAGGCCGACTTCCGCAAGCAGAACTTCATCCAACCCGAGCAGTTCCCGTACACGTCCGCAACCGGCTGGATCTACGACAGCGGCGACTACCCCAAGGCGATGGACCTTGCGCTCGACAAGCTCGGGTACGCCGAGCTGAAGAAGGACGTCGAGGCGAGAAGGAAGAAGGGCGAGGTGACGGGAATCGGGATCGCCAGCTTCACGGAGGTGGTCGGCGCGGGCCATGGTGCCGACTTCGACATCCTGGGCCTGCGCATGTTCGACAGCGCAGAGCTGCGAGTACACCCGACCGGGAAGGCCCTGCTGCGGATGGGAGTGAAGTCGCAGGGTCAGGGCCACGAGACCACGTTTGCTCAGATCGTTGCCGAGGAGCTTGGTATTCCTGCTTCCGACATCGCGGTGGAAGAAGGCGATACGGACACCGCGCCGTACGGCCTGGGCACGTACGCGTCGCGCAGCACGCCCGTGGCGGGAGCTGCCACGGCGATGGTGAGTCGCAAGCTTCGGGAAAAGGCTCGCAAGCTGGCCGCCCATCTGCTCGAGGCAGCGGAAGAAGACCTCACGTGGGAGCGGGGCAAGTTTTACGTGAAGGGCTCGCCCGACCGGGCCAAGACCATCCAGGAGATCGCGTTCGCCGCGTATACCAATCTGCCCGAGGGCATGGAGGCCGGGCTCGAGGGCGTCCACTACTACGACCCGCCCAACATGACCTACCCGTTCGGCACGTACGCGGTGGTGGTGGACGTCGACAAGGGCACGGGTCAGGTCAAGGTGAGGCGGATGGTGGCGGTCGACGACTGCGGCGTCCGCATCAACCCGATGATCGTCGAGGGACAGATCCACGGCGGGCTCACCGAGGGCTTTGGGATCGCTTTCATGGAGCTCATCACCTTCGATGCCGACGGCAACTGCATCGGTTCCAACTTCATGGACTACCTGCTGCCGACCGCTTGGGAGACCCCGAAGTTCGAGATGGGCGAGACGGTGACACCGTCGCCGCACCACCCGATTGGCGCCAAGGGCGTAGGCGAGTCGGCCACCGTCGGTTCGCCGGCCGCGTACGTCAACGCCGTGATCGATGCGCTCTCCCCCTACGGCATCACCAACATCGACATGCCGGTCACCTCCGACAAGGTGTGGGCGGCTCTACGATCAAAGGGGGTCACTGAATAGCGGACGACGTCCTGGAGCTGCTTCGTGAATATGCCGCCAACGGCACGCCGTGCGCGCTGGCGACGGTCGTGCGCGCAGAGGCGCCGACGTCGGCGCACCCAGGCGACAAGGCGGTCGTCACCGCCGACGGCCGTCTGCGGGGCTGGATCGGCGGGAGCTGCTCAGAGCCGGTGGTGCGGCGAGAGGCGCTGCGCGCACTGGCCGAGGGCACGCCGCAGCTCGTCAGGATCGTGGGATCCGACGAGGTGAAACAAACGAGAAAGCAGGGCGAGCTGACGGTGGCCACGACCTGCCCGAGCGGTGGGTCGCTCGACATCTTCATCGAGCCGCGCCTGCCGCGCCCATTGCTCCTCGTCTTCGGTGACAGCCCGGCGGCGCGCACGCTCGCCCAGATGGGCTCGCTGGCCGGCTTCCGAACCTGTTCGGTCCACCCCGGGGCGCGCGAGGAGGACTTCCTGGGCGCGGACCTGGTGCTCGGCAGCCTGGACCTGGCTACAGCGAATCCTGGAGACGACGCGTGGGCGGTGGTGGCGACGATGGGCCACTACGACGAGGATGCGCTGGAAGCTGCGCTGGGGTATCCAGCGCTAGAGGTCGGCCTCATCGCGAGCACGCGGCGGGCAGCGGCCGTGCGTGCCGCGTTGCACGCCCGCGGGTTGGACGAAGCCACCCTCGCCCGCGTGCGCACGCCGATGGGCAAGAGCAGGAGCGCGAGCCAGGAGGAGATCGCGGTGCTGGCCCTGGCCGACGTCGTCGTCGCGCGCCACAAGCGGGGCAGCCGGCAGGCGGCCGTCGAGCAGCCGGCGGTCATATTCGCGACCGACCCGGTGTGTGGCATGACGGTCGACCCCCTAACATCGATGCACAAGGCAGTGTTCGAGGACAAGACGTACTGGTTCTGCTCGGCCGGATGCCAGGCGGAGTTCGAGAAGGAACCCAGGCGGTACCTGAGAGCGGTCGAAGCCTGACCGAGGGGCAACCTGTCCCGATAACGGTGGCGCTGGAGCGTGTAGGCGCTCAAGCCGAGCAAGACGACTTCGCCGGCGCATTCCCGATTCTCGACGAGGCCCAGATCGCCAAGCTCAGGCGCTACGGGGTCGAGGAAAGCGTCCCGGCAGGGTTTGTGTTCTTCCGCGAGGGAGAACGAGGTACTGACTTCATCGTGGTCCTGTCGGGCAGCGTGGAAGCGGTCGCGCACTTTGGCGAGTCGGGGGAGACGACCAGCACGGTCTTCAACCCTGGTCAGTTCGTCGGAGTCATGAACATCCTCAGCAACGAGGGCGCGTACGTAACTGCGACCGCGACGGTTGCCAGCCGAGTCCTTCGCGTGCCGCTCAACCAGCTGCGAACCGTCATCGGCGAAGACATCACCCTCAGCGAGATCGTCATTCGGGCGTTTCTGCTTCGGCACTCGCTGCTGCTTCGTCTGGGCACTGGACCGAAGCTGATCGGCTCTCGATACAGCGAGTCCACCCGGGCGATCCTCGACCTGCTCGCCCGCAACAAATGCGCTGTGACGTGGATCGACGTCGAGTCCGACCCTCGCGCCGAAACGCTCCTGCGGAATTTCGGGTTTACGGCGATTGATATCCCACTCGTGATGGTCGCCGGCCAGCCGCTGCTGCGCAATCCTTCATTGGCGGAGGTCGCCGCAGTTTTTGGCATACGCGCTGATGTGTCTCTTCGTGAAGACGTATCGGACCTGCTGGTCATCGGCGCTGGTCCGGCTGGGC
>WNGQ01008060.1_pt1 | contig 14535 bp, 16 predicted proteins | sample 5407661 | NCBI WGS metagenome assembly WNGQ01 (sample SAMN13153382, study PRJNA577476) | soil metagenome | isolation source: 60 cm soil or saprolite under Garry oak tree replicate 2 | place: USA:California | collected 2016-06-15 | reverse complement strand
GGTCAATACTTCCGTGCCCCTAAGCCACCCGCCCAGACTAACGAGCTGCGACAGCTTTTCATCGTGCACTTCGTTCATTGCCTGTTGAACGCTGTTTTGAGTGCGATCCAATTCCTGGCGCACATTTTCCCAATTACGCTTGTCTGCCGCCTCGATGATGGCGTTGGCATGCGGCGTAATCGAATTTCCAACACCAATCCCCTTCGCCAGCGACAGGACGAGCTGACCAATGTCCTTTACTGCAGGCGCATCTTCAGCTTGCACCGCGATAAAACCATCGGCGATCACTGTGCCCAGCAAGAGGGCGATACGCGGCCGCTCGGTGAAATTCGGCCCCTTATCGCTGCGGACGTGTTCTTTCCAATTGACCGCACCCAGCTTGTTCAGCGCCCCGAAAATTTCGTTCGGCAACGGAACGACAACGTCTTCCACAGTCGTGGATAGTTGGTTAATGTTAATGTGCTGTGGGGCCTGTGCACCATCTGCGCACAAGGCAAGGCCGCAGACTAGAGCTAGAGCTAAATGTTTAGTAAACGGAATCATCGCGAGCTTCGAATGTTGATTTCGGGTTCGTATTCAGAATTTAAACCTTAACTAGAACCGCTGCCGTACACAAATCGCTGCTCAAAGCGTCGCGTACAATGGAATGGCGACTACGCAGAGTAGCAGCACGCCAATCGCAAACGTTGTGGCCCGCTTCATTACGCCCGTTTGTATCACTGTGTCGTTGCTGTGTGGAGAGGAAAAGAGGCAGGATCACTCGCGTGAAGTATTGGGAAACCATTGGCGACAATCTCAGCAAAGCCGGTTGGAGTTGGGGATGTGTCTCAGCGATTGATTCGGCAGGGCGAACAATCTGGATTGCTGACGCGCATCGCTGCGACGGAGAGCGTTTCATTGTGAGCGCCGATGAAAAGCTGACTGCGTTTTTGGAACGCGAATTGGTGACGCGAGGTTAACTGCCGGTCGGCTGTATCGTCCAGCGGCAAGCCGGCCGCAAACCGGGCGTTGCCCCGATGTGGCTGCAATGCTCGGATGGCCGCGGCGCCGTTCAGATCGTTCGGTTCCGTTGATCCGGAACGCGATCGTGCGCTCGAACTACGCAGCACGCCGGCCAGGGCATCCAAGCCCCGCAAGTCACAAAGCGCCGACGGCGCAGGCCCCCCCCGATGCTCAACTCAGCGCGCCGGCATTGCACCTCCCCACGCCGAGGGCGACGGGTTGAGTGGAGTGACCAGCGACGGGGAAACGTTCGCCTTCATTTCCGTTCCCGCCGGAGTTGTCGGCGGTGTGCCTCTGACGCGAGCTATGAATCCGTGGGCAATGCCGGAAGCATCGACGAAACGACCAGTGATATTCCCCTGCGAACTGATTCCGTTAAGCGATGTAAAGGTTGACCCGGGAAAATCGAAAGTGAAGAAATTGTTTGGCGGGACAAAGAAGAGTCCATGAGTCACGCCTGAACTGTCCGCATATCTGCCCACCACCCAGTTTCTATTGTTATCTCCAAACAGGATTGTCGCAACGGAGCCCGAAGGATCGATCGGGAAGTGCAGCGTCCCATTGGCATCCCGGTAGTACCCGTGAAGGATTCCTGCGCTGTCTATATAGTATCCCACCACCAACCGCTTTGAATCATTGATGTCGTAAGCAAGGGTCGCGACAGCTGCCGGGACGCCCGCCCGACAGGAAAAACCCGTGAAGGTTACCATCGCTGGTGGCGTAGTCACCGCAGACTGTGCGTGAGTTATTGATGCCTCGTCCTTCGGTAAAACCCACGGTATCGTTAGGGTCGACGATCGGCGCGCTAAAGCTACCATCGCTGAACCGGACAAAACCGCGCGTCACTCCGTTCGAATCGATGAACTCGCCAACGATGTCGCCTCTTTCGTTAATCTTTTGCGGCAAGGTCTGATTTCCGGTCCCGGGATAATCAAAAGTCGTGATCACTTCGATAGAGCCTGAGTTCGCCGCTTGCTGAGCGAACGTCCCCATCAATGGGAACACGAACAGAACTGCCAGAATGCTGATAAATATTTGTTTTGGTTTCATGATTGTTTATTGCCTCCTTAATTGAATCGCCCCATTACTAAAACGCGGATGTGGCAAAAACACCCTATCCAGTTAGCGAATTTCGACCTCGCCAGTTTGCGTCTTATCTGGTTTCGTTGGGCCCGTTTTTGGGTTGCCGGCACATCGAAATGAGTAGAGCCACGAGCGGATAGTTCGCTGCGGCTTGGGGATCGTCCCTGTAAGCAGCGAGACCGAAGACAAATTTGAAGACGCAATGGAAAAGACGGCAAGCTCACCACTCCCTGAAATTGCCCGCGTGCTCGTGCGTCTCGATCACGCTGCCCGCTTCATCGTAAACGCGGATCATAGCATCGTGTGAACGGCTGTAAAACTTTGCGTAGCCGACTGCGTTGCTGATTGCGTTTGGTTCGCCATACCAAAACCTGCCGAATGGCTACGCTAGTCGGCGAACTGGAAGCGATCGGTTCCGATCCCGAGAAATTCGCAGCATTCGTTGACGCGGCGGCCGTCTAAGCAACGCGGCTACAGCAGAAAAAGAAACAGAGCGCGAGCGTAACTTCTCACCCGCGCTCCGATGAATCAATTCTCCACTTATCAGGCTGTCCTCACCCGAGGCAGCCCGCTCCGACTCTTAAATCGCAAAGCAAGCGAACGGTCAAGCATGAAAATCGCCCCGCTGATTCGTGCGTCGCGATCACGGCGCCGGATGCGTCAACAACGCCCTACCAAAAAAGCCGCAGGGATTTGGGGAATCATGCGGCTTTTATTGGTGATTATCCCATGCCGCGTAGGCTCACTCTACGACCACATGATCAACCACACGCGAATCGCCTATGTTTGCGTAATAAACACGCACGCGGGTGCCGGGTCTGATCGCGGTTGAGACGACTTCGCCCTCCTTGTTCACAACGCGCCCGCGCCCTTTGAGAACATAACTGCCCGGATTATTCGAGCCGTCCTCGCGAACAACGAGCGTTTTGGCAGGCTGATAACTAGCGGCCGCGCCTTCCTCAGTCGTCATTTTGATGAACGTTCCCGTTACCGTTATTTCTTCTGTGGTAGTTGCCCCTTGCCCTTTGTGCCCTTTACCCGTCGAACTCGTCTGCGCGAATGCCAGCGGCACAACCAGCGCGCAGGCGAGGGTGACAATTGCTTTCTTCATTATAGTGCCTCCCTCTTGATGTTGATGGTTATGCCCCTTAGACAGGTTTTTAAACCTACCGTTCAACGCGTTTTGCTACCGCGCCGATGAAAATTCAGACACCGCGCCCCCACAGAGTTGACCGTCGCGCTCGTCGCGCTCCCGAGCGACGAATTCTTTGCGTAGCCGATTGCGTTGCTGACTGCGTTTGGCTAAGCGCTTTTGCCGAACTGGAAGCAGCGATCCGCGCCTGCGGTGAATTGTCTTGACAAGCTGCTGTAAATTTTCCAGGCTCGGCGCCGTCAAAACGGATCTCGAATCAGGCGGAGGACTTTTGCCCCCCGCTAGGTTCTTCGCCCCCTTCGCGACCCCCAACAGAATCAACACGAGCGCGAAAAAGGAAAAGAAAGGAAGAACCATGAATCCATTAATTCAATTGAAAAAAACAACTCTAGTATTTCTCGTCGTGCTGGTTTGGAGTCAGCCCGTTAGTGCTCAAGTACCACGACCCAGGAACCTGGAATCTTTCGTAAAATACATGCAAGCGCACCATCAGGCGCCGTTTGACCGTGATAGTGTCTTCATTCCTAAGGAGGAAGCGCTGAAGCTCCAGCGCAACGCGGAAGCGCTGAAGCTCCTGCTCAACGCGCCCGTCCTCAGAGGGACAAATGTTAAAGTAAACCAAGACCGCAATCCGTGGCCGAAAGCCGAAATTGCCATCGCGGTCAATCCTAGGAACGGGAGCAACTATGTGGTGATGTCGAACGATTTTCGCGAGAACTACGACCACATGTTCTACCACGTCTCAACGACGGGTGGCGCAACCTGGACGGACGACTCCATGGTGGGAGGAGCTGACCCCGTCACCGGCTTTATTCCTCTCACCTTCCAGAGTGATCCGGGCGTGGCATTTGACACGGTAGGCCACAGCTTTCTGTCCACTATAACCGGCAACCTGATTTTCGACTTTGTAAACGAATATATCAATCTGGACACTGAGATCGAGACAGCCGAAGGCTTTGCTAATGGCACCTACACTTCCCTGCTCCCGACTGTTATCGATGATCAGCCTTGCAATTTCAGCTTCTCAAACTTTAACTGTCCCGCCCAGCTCGATAAGCCGCTGATCACCATCGATAACGTGCCCGGCAGCCCGAACAAAGGCACGATCTATGTTTATTACACATTTTTTTGCAATGAGACACGTTGCGGGGACGGGGAGGCGCATGTTCCTCCGTTCTCCTCAGCGATCCTCGAATCGCATGCCCGTGGCGCAGGACGATTTCTCCGATCCCAACTTTATCAGGATGTTTGAATCCACGCTAAAAGGTGGCACGTGGGTGGTTGGCAGAGAACCTGTCGCGTCTTTTGTGTACAACGGACTGAATAACATCCAGTGGGGCTTCCGAAACATCGGCGCAGTAGCCCCTGGATGCGGAATCCACGGTGATACGGCCTATTGCGCCTTCTCGGCGAATCAGATTGCTGGCGGTCGGGCCGAGAGTACTCCCAGTGTTTATCTTGCGGTCGTCAATACGCTCACCGGCGCATCGTCCATTAACCGTGTCAACAATGATCCCTTTAATGATAGCAAAGACCACTTCTTCGCCTGGGCAACTGCGAAGCCGAGTGGCGCCGTCTACGTGGGCTGGTATGATAACCGTAATGACTCGTTCAACGCGAAAGTGCAGTATTTCGTCGGTAAATCCACCGACGGCGGCAGGACATTTCCCAAGCAGATGGCTGTCAGCGACACGGCTTTTAATCCCTGCATCGGCTTTCCGGGCTGCGGTTTCTTTGGCGACTATACTCAGCTAGTGTCCGGACCCGATGGTGTAGTCCATGCCGCCTGGAGCGATACCCGCGATGGAGCGAGCATGCAAATCTTTACGCAAGCTATAACCTGGTAGTTTACTCCAAACGAGGTTGAAGCTCGATGTGCAGATCCCCGTCCGTTTCAGCTTTTACGGCGACAACGCGGCCAGTTGGCGTATACCAATTATTCTCAATTCCGGTGCGCCCTGATCGTCCCGTCAAATGCACACCTGGCCCCGGCCAAATTGAAAATGTCTGAGGGAGTCCTCGTTCAGAATCGTACGCTGAACGCACCACGCCGGCACAGTAGTCACGAGTGAAGTACTGGGAGATAATCGCCGATAATCTGAGCAAAGCCGGGTTTAGTTAGGGCTGTGTCTCAGGCGTCGATTCTAACGGGCAAACGATCTGGGTTGCAGACGCACATCGCGGCGACGGAAAGCGTTTCATTGTGCATGCCAATGAAAAGTTGACTGCGTTTCTGGAACTCGAATTGGCGATGCGCGCTTACGGCGAATTGATTTGACAGGTTGTCGAGATTTCTTGCAGAATCTCCTGAAACCAAGATTTTTTGAATCCGGGACAGGGTGCTTCTCCCGACAGCTTCTCCCCTCTTTTAGACCTGCAGTCGCAGAAATTAACCAATCGGGGGTACGGAAGGGTTTGTTTCATGAAAACGAAAAATTCACCGACAACAAATTCGATGAGCCGCTCGCTTTTGCGGCCCGGTCTGCTTATCATCCCGCTGGCGTTCGCTTGCGCTGCGCTTTCGCCAGCAGCGCACGCACTACTACCACCGCCACCACCGGACGGAGGCTATCCCAACAACAACACCGCTGAGGGTGATAATGCGCTCTTTAGCCTTACAACGGGCACCAACAACACGGCCAACGGCTTTGCGGCGCTTGTTAACAACACGAGCGGCAGCTTCAACACCGCGAGCGGTTCTGGTGCGCTTTATAGCAACACAGGCGGCGTCGACAACACAGCCACCGGTTTTGAACCGCTCTTCAGCAACACAACCGGCAGCAACAACACCGCCACCGGTTTTCAAGCGCTCTTTAACAACACAGCCGGCGGCCAAAACACCGCCAACGGTGTTGTTGCGCTCTATAGCAACACACACGGCAGCAATAACACGGCCGACGGTTTTGGTGCGCTCTTTTTCAACACAACTGGCAGCCACAACACGGCCACCGGTTTCGGAGCGCTCTCTCAAAACACAACCGGCGTCCAAAACACGGCCAACGGTACGGCGGCGCTCGCGACCAACATCACCGGCATCAACAACACCGCCACCGGTTTTCAAGCGCTCCTTGTCAACTTCGCCGGCAACGGTAACACGGCCAACGGTGCTGGTGCGCTCTTTTTCAACACGACCGGCAACCGCAACACGGCCAACGGTATTCATGCGCTCCAAAGCAACTTCGAGGGCAACTTCAACGTAGCCGAGGGCGCCTTCGCGCTTTCGCGCAACACCAGCGGCTCATCCAACATAGCGTTAGGCTTTAATGCCGGCTCCAATCTCACCACCGGCAGCAACAATATCGATATCGGCGCGTTGGGAATGGCAGACGAATCTGGTAAGATCCGCATCGGCAGACAAGGTTTACAGACTGCCACCTTTATCGCCGGTATTCGCGGCATCGCCACGGCAAACGCCAACGCCATACCGGTTCTGATCGACTCCGCCGGCCAGCTTGGCACGGCCAGTTCCTCGCGCCGGTTCAAGAAAGAAATCAAACCGATGGACAAAACCAGCGAAGCGATTCTGGCGTTTAAGCCGGTAACGTTCTCCTACAAGAGCGACAAGACTGGCACGCCGCAGTTTGGCTTGATCGCCGAAGAAGTGGCTGAGGTGAATCCGAATCTCGTTGTGCGTGACCAGAACGGAGAGATTTATACCGTGCGCTACGACGCAGTGAACGCGATGTTGCTTAATGAGTTTCTGAAAGAGCATTGCAAGAACGAGGAACAGCAAGCGACTATCGCGGAGTTAAAGTCCGAAATGGAGGCTCTCACCGCAATGGTGAAGGAGCAGGCAGCGCAAATCCAGAAGGTGAGTGCCCAGCTTGAAACGAGCAAACCTGCACCGCAGGTGGTCAACAATCCCTAAAAGCCGCACCTGCCCCAACAAAACAAGGCAGCACTTCACAATCAGCCGTCACGCTTCACTGGCGTGGCGGCTTTTTGTTTTTGCCGCGCTCACGGCTCGCGGAAAATCGCCAGCGTGCTCGTGCGTCTCAATCACGTTGCCAGCTTCATTGGCGAATAATCGATTGACCTGGCCTTGTGGGAAATGGGTACCGACTCACAGAAAACCGCTCAGAGGGGTCCTCGTGAGTCTGGCCGGGCATCGGGGTTCGCGAATTGGTCGCGCATCCAACTAGCGCCCAAAGCGCGATTCCTGCGATTAGTATTTTCATTGTTTGTTTTCTATGTCGCTGCGCGGCCGCACTTCGTAAACGCCGTACCACAGCCGACCGAATGGCAGCGCATCGGAAATTAGGTCAATGCCGCGCTTATCGCTGCGAGGTCGCACTTCGTAAACGTGTGCCGTAGGCGTGCTCATGGGCGAATGAAATAGCATATTCGAATCGCGCTAACGACCTTGTTCGCGATCAAGCTTTTCCCAAGCAAGCTTTATCTGTGACGCCAGCGTGGGGAATGTATCAGCGGACTCGGCTATTAGGTCCTTAGCAATTTTGCGCCTTCGCCGGTCAAAGAATTCCCGCACCGGAAAACCGTTAATGTCCGAAACGCCGACACGCTTTGCTATCGCTTCGAACATTTCTAGCATTGCGTCGTTGTGGGCCTTCTGGGAAACATCGTTCAACATTTCCCATACAAACTCTTCATCCGCCTTGCCAGGGTTCATTTTCATGACTGTCGATTGAACTGGTCGCTGCGTCCGTTGTCAATTCGCCGCAGATCACACTCTGGGGAGGGTGCTCTCGGAACCGGGGGCCGTGAGAAACAATCCTTTTTCTTCATGGAGTCTCTCCGCTTTTGGACGCTAAAGCCAGCAGCGCTTTCTCCCGGCGCTCTAGCAGCTTGACGCGCTCGGCCTCCGGAATGACTACGGCCACGCCGACTTGTACGTCTACCTGCGCGCTCTCGCGATATTCGGGAAAGGAAAGCTTAAGTGCGGCCACTGCTGCGCGCCAATCGTCGTTGTCGATGGCCTTCTTGATTGTTCGAAGCGCCTTTTCGCGATAGCGCTCACGCGCTTCGTTCATCCGTTCTTCTAGGCCCGGATGTTGCTCGCGCCATTCAGCTAGTGTCGTTACACCGATTCCGGCGATGACGCATGCTGCTTTGATTGGCATTCCGTCAGCTAATGCTTCGCATAGACGCGCAATTGTTTCTTCGCTGTACTTAGTCGGGCGACCCACGCGCGTTTCATGTTCTTCGTTAGTTCTCATAACCAGCTTGTTTTCAGTTTTCATAATCCATCTGCATTTACCTTGTCGCGATCATCAAACTCATGGGACATCTCTCGGTAAACGGGGACGCCAACGAAAACCTTCGTCATGGCGTTTCTGTTGTATCGGCTGATGGAGTCGCGTTGAAGATGCTCGTTGCCTGAGCGAGAAACTCGCCAGGCGTCATCCCTTCATGCCGCCCGCACTCCCGCCGACGCGCCGCCCTCCGGCACACCCTGAATTGTTCTGCTATTTCCACCAGACGCCTAGTTTCCTCAGTTTCTCCCGCAAGCAAGCCCTTCCACGCTGCGTGGTAGCCAAGTCCCCACGCGTTCGCCCTGTAACGCGCTGCCTTTTGTAGTTGATGGTGGGTTCGTTCAGCTATCCGTTCCTCACGAGTATGGCTAGAGTCCCAGCAGGACGGCATTCCCCGTTCGTCGATTTCGTAGCCGTCAACCCACCAGTTGGTTTCCCTGCAATCCTGGCAATGTACGGCATGGGTTTGAACGTTGAACCACCAATGCCATTCGTGTTCAGCCAAGCTCGACTCACTGCAGGCCTCACATTTGGGGTTGCTAGGAAAGCCCTGAGGTGCCCGTTTACTGTCGTTTGGGTTATGGGCTATCCATTCCGGACAGTTGAACGGATAGACCAACCAAGAACAAGCCGGGTCCGCTCCTTCGGCCTCTAAAAGCTCCTGCTCTGGCTCCTTTTCCTCCCCCTCCCGGGAAGCGGTAACAGCCGTAACGCCGTCACAATTTGCGTTTTCGCGAGGGCGATTCGTGTTACGGCTTTTGTGCCCAAAGCCGTCACAAGCTGCCAAGCCGTCACAATTTTCCCCTTGTATGTTACGCTGTGACGGCTGTGACGGCTTTTCAGGGGCAGGGAGATAACGTTCAAAAGCCTGTTTAAAATCGCCAATCTCGTATCCCTTCGCGGTTGCGTCTCGTACTCGGATAGTGTGCGCCTTAATGGGGCGCTCTTTTGAGCCATAAGGTTTTAACATCTTCGCCAGCCTCGTAGCGGGCTTTTGGGGTTTATCGTGCTTTAGGTCGTCAAGCCACCACGTCGCCCACGGCCTGTCATCCTCAATGGCCACCAGCGCGTTTAGAATGTCTATTGTAGTCAGCTTGTCAGCCCCGGTTGAATCAAAGATAACTTTGATGTCAGCCAGAAGCTTGACGCCAATGCTGGCATCCTCATCTTGAACGCAGAGCCTAACCACTGCCGCCCGTGCCTTCTTCTGCCATTCCCCGCCAGCCATATCAGCAATAGCCAGCAAAGGTTCACAGATTTCTTCTGCCCGATCCTGTAGCTCGCCCGGTATCTGTGGCCGGGCGGCCCGGAGCGCGTTGACCACACCAGGTTGCTGCGCCCACGCTTCAAGCTCGCGCTTAACATCGGCCGTTTCGTCCAACGCGTCCCGCTTACGAAAACGCGCCGCTTTTTCCTCGCGTGACTTTCGCACAAGCTCGATTGGTAGGCTGCGATCAGAAACGGTATCGGGAAGGCATCGCCCAATGCCGCACAAGGCCTTAGCGCAAAACGGGTCAAACTCTTCGATCTCGAAGTTTGTGTTTTGGCCTACGCATCGCGACACCTTATATCCGCGCGTAAAACCCAGGTTGAACATCCGGCGGATATTCTCCATGCCATCGTTCTTTTGAGTGTGGAATACCGTGTCAATTTCGTCTGCCAAGAGTGTTGGCAGATCCCGTTTAATCCTGCGGAACAACACGGCTTCTGTTAGCCCGCCATCACGCCAAGGGGTCTTTACCAATAGCTCTAGGACATCAAGTAAGCGGCTCTTTCCGCTGCGCTTTTCCGCGCTGAATACGTGGACGTATGGCGTGAAGTCAAACGCCTCGATCACCCATGTATGCGCCACCCAGAGGGCGCTTGCGGTTGCCTGCTCCCGTAATGGGAACACCACGTAACGTCGCAGGACGCTTTCGACGGCATCTAGTAACTCGCCTAACGGGCGCGATGCGACCTCTCCTGTGACCGCTTTCGCCTGAGAGACCTGCTCATCAGTGGTGGCAGCTTCCGCGCTGTTAGCAGGGGTCGGCTTGTTCGCAGGTGGCTTTGAGCCGTTGACGCTTGCGATGCTGAGAAACTCCGCTATGGCTTCCTTCCTTGGACACCCGCGAAGCTTCGCCAAGAACTCGATCTCATCCCCCTCGCCACAGCCCGCAAAGCATTTCCAGAACCATCCGGCTTCTTTTTCGAACATGCTAAATGAAGGGCGGTCATCGGGGCGGTGAAATGGACAGCGCGCGCTTTTCTTCGCGTGCTCGCCGAGTCCTAACCTTGCCAGCAACAGCGGAAACGGTAGAAGCTTCTTGGCTTCGTCAATCTTAGAGCGTAGATCGTCGTTGCTCATCTTCGCGACGCCTTTCGGTTGTTGATTTCATTCTGGATTCGCGCCAACCATTGCTCTAGCCACCAAAACACTTCCAAGAATGGCTTTTGAAGCTGTTTAAGAATGCTGTACTTTACCTGTAGCTTCTTGGTCCTGCTCATCGGCCGTCGCCTCCTTCCACAAAGGATTCGATGTATTTAAGCAGTGAATCGGAGTTGATCAGCCGGCGCCCGCGCGCGTTGCCGCGCTTCCGAAGCACGGCTGACTTGATGTCGCCGGAGCCGATTAAGCCATAGAGCGTGCTTCTTCCAATGCCGCTTACGCGTGTTGCATCCGGAAGCCTCAGCCATTCCGGTTTAACTGATGAACATGCTCCAATGCTTTGTTCTAAGGGGATTATAGTTTGCATAAGGTGAGGGGGGTATAAATGTCCCTTCACTACTCAATATACCGGCACAGACTGCCGCCTTGTGGCATAGCGCAACCAAGCTTTGGCAATGTTTCAGCTTAGCGAATGGCCAGCTATTCGGCGTTTTCATGTTGATTCGGCGGGGACTCTACCGAATTTGGCAGCACTTAGGCCCCAAGTGGCAAATTCCGGGGCAGAAAAAGTCAGGTAAATCTACGCTGTCAGTTTTGCTATTTTTCCCCTGGCAATCTTCTCCAATTGATTGACGCGCGCGCGTGTCAGGCCAAGTTTCTTGGCGATTTGCTTTTGGGTCTTTTGCTCACCGTCATCCACGCCATAGCGCTGGGAGATGATCTCCTTTTCACGGTTATCCAGTCCAGCATCCACCATCACACGCCTGAATACATCGTGCGTTTCCTGTCCACTCACCAATTCTGACGCGGGGCGGGCCCTTTCATCAGCAACAGCATCTTGCAGAACAATACCATCGCAGCGAATCGGTGCGTTAAGTGAAGTTTTAGGGAGCTTCCCTTTTACCGCGTTAAACATGTATTTCCTGATCCACCAAACGGAATACGTGCTGAATTTGGTGCCTTTCGCGGAGTCGTAACGCTTGGCCGCCTCCACTAGACCGATTTTACCAGAAGAGATAAGAGCGGCCAGGCCAATGCGCGGAGCAATGAGCCGTTTATGCAGCTTAGCGAAATGTACCACCAAGCCCTGGTTATCGCTTACCAAGCGATTTACTACATCGGGCGAATTCATTCCGGGCGTTCAGCCTAAATAGCGCCTCATCTCCGGTATGGCGGCGGGCCGCGGTTTTGTGCGTTGATCTTTCTCTGAGTTCTTTACGTGGCCTTGCTTGCCCTTCTTGCGCCTATGTTGCGGCCACCACTCCGCAAATCCTTTCTCCAGCTCTGCCACTTCGGTTCCCGTGAATCCCTTTTCTTCGTACGCTTTCAAGATGGCTTTGGCTTTTTTCGTGCCGTGCTTGGATTCAAGGAACCGTTCGAAGTACTCTTCGGCCCGATATGGCTTGTCCTGCCCCGTGATGATCTTGATTCCTTCCTTGTAAGAATAGAAACGCTTCTGCATTTTCTCCTTTATTGCTGCTACGAGCCGGGCGTCGCTCACCATGTCTTCGACTGTGACAGCTACCAACAAAGCCTTAGCTTTGCCTATCGCTTCCTCTGGACTTTGTAGGCAAAGCTCAGGACAAATCCGCGCTGCTAATATCGCTAACTCATAAGGGCCTAATCCCATGAAACTCGGTAGCCTGTCAAGCGATGGTGGCATTTCGTAGTTCAGCCCATGTTCACGCCTTTTGTTCTTTTTTTTCATTTCGGGGCTAAGCCGTTTAATAATAAAGCTTACCTCTCTGCAGATATTCGCAACCTGAAAATCCTTGCAGGGTAGTGTGAGGGTGCGGGAGCCTTATCAAAACGATTCCTGGGGCATCCTGGTGGCTGGAAACGCGCTATTAGCGGGCCTTAGCGCAATCTTAAGGAGGGAAATTTTGTGAGCGTGCGTTCGACGCTGCGTGTCTCGCGCTACGGGGAGGGTGGTAGCCCTTCGGCTCTCCCTGCGCTGGTAAGCATTCTTTTTATAGCCTGTCTCGCAGCACAAGATATTGCGCAGAAAGTATGACAAACAACTCCACTTGAAGATACGTACCCGCTTGATGTGTTAGACTGTAACTATGGCGATAAGCCATTTGTTCCACTGGGCGAAGCTGGCAAGCTGATTCGGAAAATGAACCAGCGCCGAAGTGCTCACAATGTGGAACTCGCGAAGCTTGCGACCGACAAGTTTTCTCTGCAATGGGAAAGAAGCGGGCGAATCGAAGATACCCGGCCACCCGAATGTTGCGAGACACCTCTCACCAGGAAAGAGGCATTCGCCCTGTGGGTGGCTGTCACTGTGCCGACCTTGGGTGGATTCGCGGACGAATTCGCGGCAGAGGTAGACGCCCTTTTGGGCTGACTCAACATCACGGGCGCAATCCGGGCAGCATGTCAATTGCCCCGCGTAGGGTCTCGACGTCGGGGTGCGTGTAGAGCTTGTTCATCTCCGCTGATAAATGCCCGGTCAATTCCTGTCGCAGTTCAACGCCAACCCCGGCGTTTGCCAGCGCGGCGTTAAACGAATGTCGCAGACTATGGAAGCTCAAGCTTGATTGTGAACGTCCGGCCCCAGTTGCGTCGCGCAGCAACCGGCCACGAATGCCCGCCTTGTCCATGATGCGTTTGAATTGCATCGACAGGCCGCTTTTGCCGCTGCCAGCTTTACCTGCCAACGTTGGGAACACCGGCGCTTTGCCGATGCCGCGTGTTTGTTTGAGCAGCCACAGTCCGAATTGCCGATGAATCGGTACAGTGACATCCTTGCGTGTTTTCCGGGTCATTACCGTAATGGTTCGCGCGCCCAGATCGACGGCGCTCCATTCCAAATCCGCAATATCACGCAAACGCAATCCGGTGTAGTAGCCGCACAAGATCGCACCTTTCCAATCCTCGTTAGGTGCTGCTTTGATCAGCGTTCTGATTTGTTCCGGTGCGAACACATCTTTCGACACATTGCGCGCTTCGTCTCTGAGTGGACGCACCGTGTTTTTCGTATTGGGATTAATGTCGATGTAACCGGCGTCATGCGCCGCCTTGAACGGCATCCGCACAATCTTTATCGCATGATTCACGGTCGGCGCTGAAAGCCCCTTTCGCTTTAACGCATCCCGCCAAGAGCGGATGTCCGCTGGCGTGATCTCTCGCAAGAGTCGATCTGCTTTTATGCCGACGTGTGCGAGAAAGTCGTGAACGATCTGATGATATTTCAAATAGGCACGCAGTTCGGTTTCGTTTTTCTTGCTCTCTACCCATTCAGTCAGGAACTCGCGGGCGGTGCGAAAGTGGAGCGGTTCGCCAATCGTGCGCTCGTACATCTCTGCGATGACTTTGCGGCAATGGCTCTCAGTCAGGCGTTTCTCGCCTGCGAGCTTTTCGAGTGCTTCCCACTCATCGGCCATTTTGCGGGCCAATTTCGCGTCAGTCGTTTTCGTGCTCCGTTTAAGCCGCCGAACCCTTCCGTCGCTCCCCACGCCACTAAAACAGGCAATCCAGTACGGACTTTTCGGCGGTTGATGTGTGTCCCTGGTAATTGATGCCATAGTGGGTCAGAACAATAGTCAGAACATTCGACAACGTCCAACGACATTTGTTCATGTCCGTTTACGAGGGAAAAAGAAAACTGAGCGGGCAACGGGAATCGAACCCGCATGGCCAGCTTGGAAGGCTGGAACTTTACCATTAAGCTATGCCCGCGCGGTCTAAGAAGTGAATAGTGATCGGTGAAT
>WNGQ01004109.1_pt1 | contig 14548 bp, 18 predicted proteins | sample 5407661 | NCBI WGS metagenome assembly WNGQ01 (sample SAMN13153382, study PRJNA577476) | soil metagenome | isolation source: 60 cm soil or saprolite under Garry oak tree replicate 2 | place: USA:California | collected 2016-06-15 | reverse complement strand
TACGGGGTCGCGGCGGCGCTGCTGCTGGTGCGCACCACGTTGTCGCAGATGGACGTGCCGAGCCGGCAGGCGCTGGTCATGGCTGCGGTCGCGCCGGAGGAGCAGACCCAGGCGGCGGCGGTCACCAATGCCGCCCGCTACACCGTGCGGCCGCTAGGACCCCTGGTGGCGGGAGTGGTCCAGCAGGTCGCGCTCGGCGCCCCGCTAGTCATCGCCGGAGTCATCAAGGCCGGTACGACATCGCCCTGTGGGGCTGGGCCCGGCGGCTCCCCTTGAGGTCCAAGAGTGACGCCAGCCGGCCGGCCGGTGCTGATGTAGCTGACCCGGCAGCCCGGCCGGGCTGCCGACCCGCCGAAGAGAAGGGGCAACCGGCATGAAGTGGATTACCCGGGAGAACGCCAACGTCGACCGGATCGCCTGCCCGTGGCTGATCAAGCGGTTCATCGACGCCGACGCCGAGTTCCTGTTCGTCCCGCGCGAGCAGGTGCTGGAGAGGGCCGAGCGGCAGGGCGGTCACTCCTACGACGCTCCGGGCGCGGAATACACCCACCGGGACGGGAAGTGCTCTTTCGACGTGCTGGTCGAGGAGTTCGGCCTGGCCGGGGACGCGGCGCTGGTCCGGCTCGCCGAGATCGTGCACGCCGCCGACGTGTCCGAGGACCGGGGCAGCTCGCCGGAAGGTCAGGGGCTGTACGCGATCGCGCACGGGTTCGCTCTCCTGCACGGCACCAAGGACCACGCCAAGCTGGACCTGGAAACCCCGATGTACGACGCTCTGTACGCCTGGTGCCAGGACCAGGTCTCGGCGTGAGCGAGTCGGAGCGGCGCGGCGCCGCCTGGACTGAGGAGCGAGGCACGAGCGACGAGGGAAGGCGGCGCAGTGAAGGGGAATGAGGCGGGCGGGGCCCCGCAGGCGAGCGGAAGACACCGCTTGACTGGGGGCACGCGGGACGGGACCGGAGGGTGGGTACTGCTTTCTTACCGCCTGCCGCGGGAACCATCCACGCCCCGGATCGCGGTGTGGCGCAAGCTCCGGCGGCTCGGCGTTGCCCAGATCAGCGACGGGCTGGTAGCGCTGCCCGCCGACGCGCGGACCCGCGAGCAGCTGGAATGGGTGTCTGAAGAGGTCATCGACGCCGGCGGCACCGCCGCGATCTGGCTGGCTCGGCCCGCGGCCCGCGCCCAGGGAGACCGGCTCGCTCGGACGATGGCCGCGGCCCGTGCCGCCGAGTACCAGGGCCTCATCACCGCCGCGACCGCGGCCTCCGCTAGCCGGGAGACGGATCCGCCGGTCTGGGCGGCCGCCATCCGGCGGCTCCGCAACGAGCTCCGCGCGATCCAGCACCGGGACTACTTCCCGCCCGCCGAACGCGACCAGGCCCACGCCGCCGTGCAAGCGCTGGCTGCCAGCCGGGAGCCACCCGCCGCTCATCCTCCCCAGCGCACAAGGCAGGCAGGCCGCCGGGTCCGCAAGCCGGCTGGCCGGGCAGCAGAGACGGCATGAGGTGGGCGACCCGCGCGGCCATCCACATCGACCGGGCGGCCTGCGCCTGGCTGATCCGCCGCCACATCGACGGCCAGGCCGACTTCATCTTCGTCGCCGACCCAGCCGAGATCCCCGCCGACGCCACCACCTTCGACATTCCCGGCGCGGAGCTTTCTCATCACGCCGGCGACTGCAGCTTCGAGACGATCCTGCGCCGCTATGACCTCGCCGACCCGGTGCTGTGGCGGATAGCCGCCATCGCCGTCACCTCACTCGGCCTGCTCTGGCGGAAGATTCCCGGGACCAGCCTTCGTCGCCCTCGGCGCCATCGCCGGGATCCTGCTGCACCGACCGCCAGCCAGCCACCGAGCGCCACCATCAGGCGCAAGATCACGCAGGCCCGAACGGTGTGATCGGCGGCGGGCGTCCGGCTGGGGTCGTGATCACGTGGCCGGGACGGCTGGGCCGGGAGTCGGTTCCTGCCTCGCTTCCTCACCTATCAAGATGGCCAGGACGTCACCGATCGCGGGTTCCTGGCTGGCAGGTTCTGGCAGCGGGAGGTGCGCCTGGACTTGATAGCGGTTGCGGCGGCCGTCCTTGTGCTTGACGACATACCCGGCCGCGGTCAGGTCCGCGACGATCCCGTAGGCGCTGCGCTCGGTGATGCCCACGGCAGCGGCGATATCCCGCAGCCGCGCACCCGGATCCTGCGCGATCCGCAGCAGGACCCGCGCATGATTGGTCAGGAAACTCCAACTCCCCATCAGCAGGAATCTATCATAGTTTCTAGAAATATATTGCTAGTTTAAAGGTTCAGATGTACCTCCAAGGGGACAGCGCCCAGCGGCCCTGTCACAGCGGGTCCGCGGCGAGCTGCGATAGACCTCTACGGCACTTTCAGCGCCAACACGACGGTGTCGTCGGCTAGGTTCCCGCCGCTGAAGGCTCTGGCGCTCTTCAAGATGGCGTCAGCCGTCCCGGCGGCGGGAAGGTCACCCAGGCCCGCGACCAAGCCCTCCAGCCGGTCCTCGCCGTAAAGCTGCCGGTCGAGGTGGCTGCGGGCCTCGGTGATGCCATCGGTATAGAGGATCAGGGCGTCCCCTGGCCGTAGCAGCAGGCGGGTGTCATGCAGCTCAGGCTGGAGCACCAGCCCCAGCAGGGTTCCGGGCCGTCCGAGCGTGCGAACCGTCCCGTCCGCGCGGCGCACCAGCGCGAGCGGATGACCCGCGGCACTGACCTGGACCAGGGCGCCGGCCAGCATGGGCCGCACGGTGGCGTAGATCGCGGTGAGGAACCGCCGGTCGTCTGTGTCCCACTCCAGCAGGGCCTGATTCAGGCCGGCCAGGATGACGCTCGGCCGGGAACCCTGGTGTGCCTGCGCGCGCACGGTGAACCGCGCCAGCGCGGTGCTCTTCGCTGCCGAGGCGCCCTTGCCGCACACGTCACCGACCACCAGGCCCCAGCTGCCGCGGACCGACGGGAACACGTCGTAGAAGTCGCCGAGCACCTCTGCCCCGGTCCCGCCGGCCGCATAGCTGGCAGCGACCTGCAGGCCGGGAATGCCCGCCAGCCTCGGTGGCAGCAGGCTCTCCTGCAGCGTCCTTGCTAGCTCGGCACGCTCGGCCGCGTGCTCCTCGATGGCCTGCAGTGCAGCCTCCCGCGAGGCAACCGCGGTCAGCATGGTCAGGACCTCGACGTCGCAGGCGGTCCACACGCGCGGCAGCGCGCCGGTCACGCTGAGCGCGCCGACAGCACAGCCGGACGGGTCGCGAACCGGGAAGCCGGCCCAGGCCATGACGCTGGACTGCCCGGCCGGGACGCCAGCAATTACCGGCTGATCATGCCGGGCATCATCGATGAGTAGCGGCTCATTGGAATCGATCACGTAATGGCACAGCGCCTCCGCGGCCGGGTTCCCCCGGTCAGAAGCCGTCCCGACGGCGACCCGCCAGCCGCCGGTCGCCTGGCGCGCGGCAGCGATCACCACCGAAGCTGATGATGCGCCCGCCGCCATGGCGGCCAGCCGCGCGACCCGGCCGAACGGCTCCTCGAACAGCCCATCCCGCCGTACCACGGCGACCTCTGGCTCGGCGCGGTACGGGCTTAGCACGGCCGCGGTCCCTGGCCGATCCCGAGCGGGGCGGCCCGCTCTGCCCAGAACCTTCATCTCTCCCGCTTCCGCCGACCGGCGGATGCCGCAGCCAGCATCCGGTGACGGGCGGGGTCCAGGCCCTTATCTTCAGCAAACCACAAAGATCGTCATCGGACCCGCCATTCGCCCTGATCGCGGGCCGAATGGCACGTTACCCGGCGAGGAGCAGGCGTTGCCAGCTGTCGGCGAGGAACTGCTCGTAGCGCTCCGGGGTCCAGCCGCGCTGGCAGACGAGCAGCTGGTACAGCTCGGGGGCGTTTGTGGCCCACACGATGTCGGCGGCTGCGCCGGAGTCCACTCGCAGGGTGGCGACCGCGGCGAGGTCGGTAACGAACCGGTGCATGTTCGCCGCGCGCCGCTCGGAGATCTCGCGCCAGAGCGAGGCTAGTTCCGGCTCGGCCGGCGCGGCCTGCTGGATGATTCCCAGGACGGGAGCGAGGCGGCCGGCGATCGTCCGCATCGCGGAGGCATAGATGACGATCTTGGTTTCGGCATCGGGCGCCGCGCGGATCGCCTGGACGTAGTCGCGTTCCTCGGCTGGGACGGCCTGGCTGCTGCCGGAGATCGCGGTCTCGATGAGGAGGCGGGCCAGCTCGGGCTTTCGGCCGGCTGAGGCGTAGACGGTGTCGAGCGCCACGCCTGCCCGCTCGGCGATCGCCGTCATCGGCGTCGCGGCGTAGCCGCGCTCACCGAACAGCGCGTGGGCGGCGCTCAGGATCTCCTCCCGGGTGCGGGCAGCCGCCTCGCGGCGCTTGCTCGCGTCGTACTTCCTCTTGACGGGTGGCGGCACAGGGGACATCATACAAGTATTGATCCGAAACTTCTTCGGGTCAATACTGGAAGGGCAGGCAGATGGCATACGCATTCACGTACGAGGTGCCGATCACCACCGAGATCTACGCCCGCATCAGGGAAGGCATCGGGCCGGAGTATCCGCCGGGCTTGATCGCGCATCTCGCCTACCGGACCGAGTCCGGACTGCGGTACGTCGAGGTGTGGCAGGCCAAGGACGACTGGGAGGCCTTCGAGCACGACCGGGTACACCCGGTCATCCACCCGCTGCTGCAGGACATGCTCGGCTTCGTGCCCCCTGAGCCTCCGCGGACAGTACTCGAACTGGTTGACGCCTGGACCGCCGAGCACACCATGACGGCCTGACACCGCCGGCGACCCACCGCTGTCGGCGGTCGCGCGACCGGTCCGTATTCGCATTCGCGAAGCAGCTCGCTGATGGTCGTGCGGTGCGCTGTCGTGACAGGCGGTCATGTCGGTAGTGTTCATGACGACCGCCGCCTGTGCCTGGCGCGCGAATGCGGGCGCTACCGGCCTGGCCAGCACTGACATCGCGCGGAGGGCGGCCAGCGGGACGTGGCTGGTCCTGGCCGAGGTGCCGGCTGCCGCGGTGAGCCGGGCGGCGATCTGGCTGAAGGTGAGGGTGTCGGGGCCGGCGACGTCGATGATGCGGCCGCGGAGCGTGTCGTCGTGAATGGCCTGTTCGATCATGTTCGCCACGTCGCGGGCGGATACGAAGCTGACCGGGTTGTCGCCGCGGCCGAACACGAGCGCCTTGCCGCTGCCGGGGAGCCGGGCGCCGATCAGGGCGATCCAGGTATCCAGGAACGGGACGGGCCGGAGGATCGTCCAGCCGAGGCCGCTGCGGATGACGGCCTGCTCGGCGGCGTACTTCATGCGGTGCAGACTCATCGGGTGGGTGGCCGCCGCTCCGTGCACGGACACGAGGACCATGTGCTCGACGCCGTTGGCGGCGGCGGCGCGGGTCAGAGTGATGTTGGCGTCGCGGTCGATGGTTGCCGGGCTGGTGCCGCGCCCCGCAGTGAACCCGTGGATGGCAGAGACCACGGTCGCGCAGCCGCCGGACGCCGCTGCGACGGTTGCGGGACTGCGCACCTCACCGACGATGGCCTCGATGCCCGCGTCCCGCAGCGCGGCGGCGCGGCCTGCGTCGCGGGTCAGCACCCGCACCGCCTCCCCGCTCGTATTCAGGTTGCGGACCAGCAGAGTGCCGAGGGTGCCAGTGCCGCCGGCGAGGAGTATCACGGCCGGGCGCCGTGCTGCGCCGCAACCGGGGCGACCCGGGCGATCTGGGCGTCGACGCCGCCGCTGGTCTCTTCGACTGGTTCCAGGTAAAACCGCGCCGATACGGCCTTGCCCGCCGCCACGCGGAAGATGATGACGCCGCGCATCAGATGAGCGGGTGCCGTCGCGGCGGGTGCCTGACATTCGGTCCACACCGTGTCGCCGACAGTCACGGTGGCGAGGACGCGCGCGGACAGGTCGGGTATGCCGGCGAACAGCTGAGCCCAGTTGCGCCGGACCTGCTCGGCGCCGCGGAATCCGCGCCCGGGATGGACCGGCGTTTCATTCAGGTAGTCCTCGGCGAAACATGCGACGAGCGCGCCGAGGTCGTGGGCGTTCGTCGCGTCGGCGAGCCCTGTCGCTGCGAGCGCTCGCGCACGCCGTCAACATGGAACCAGTCCGTCTATACGTACTTCGCCTCCAAGAACGCCCCGTACGACCGCATGTTCGCGGACGGCAACCAGGAGCTGGCGCGCCGGTTCGCGGACGCCGACATCCCCGGCGAGGCCCGAGGCGCGCTCCGCGCCGTCACCAGGATCTTCGTCGAGTTCGCCGCCCAGGACCAGGCCCGCTACCTGCTCCTGTTCCTGCGCACCATCCCCGGATTCCAGCCATCATCCGAGTCCTTCGGGCCATGTGCGCCGACCACGTCCTCGGACCCAGCATTGAGTAGGACACCGTGCCTCGGGGGAATACGGTGGTGGCGCTGCTCGTTGCCACACTTGGTCGTAGTTTTTCTGTGTTCGTGATCAATTTCGCGCTCGCGGAGTCACTCGCGGGCGTTCGCTGTTTGTGCCGGAGACGGTGCTCAGCTGCCGCCTGGGCCCGGAGTCCGCATGGTGCGGGCGCCGACTGTCTTACAGCAAGGAGTGACCATGGCACGGGGAACTGTGAAGTGGTTCAACCCGGAAAAAGGGTTCGGGTTCATTAATATCGACGGCGGCGGCGCGGACGTGTTCGTCCATTTTTCCGCGATCGACTCGGGCGGATTCCGCAGCCTTGACGAGGACCAGCGCGTCGAGTTTGAGGTCACCCAGGGGCCCAAGGGTCCGCAGGCGGCGCGGGTTCGCGTCGTCTGACCGGATCGGCCGCTGACGCGCGGCGGCAGGGCAACCGGATCGGGTCCCTGCCGCCAGAGCCCTGGTGCCCGGTATCACGTTGGCCAGGTTGCTGATCACGCCATTCTCGTCCGGCTCAGAACGGGACGATGGTGGTGAGCAGGCCTGTCGGGTGTCCGCGGCCGGCGAGGGTGCGGCAGAATCCGACGGCGCCACAGCAGGCCTACGCACCGGACATGCCGGCCGACCCGACCATGCGCAGGATATCGAGCGCATTTCCCGCGCTGTGCGCCGCTTCCCCGGCGCTGCCGTCCGCCATCGGCTGGGCGACCGGCGGCCCTCGGGGCGCGCTGCCGGCGCTGCCGCGCTTGGTTTCGGTCTCGTGCTGCGGAGCGAGTCCGTTGCGCTCCGCGCAGGCGCCGCCCGCGCTCGCCATTGCCTGCCGGCTAGCGCGCAGGCCGCCGCCGTCCGCCGCCGGGTCGCTGCCGCGGTTCCGGGAGCGGGCGGCCGGGCTCCTCGCCGAGCGGGGCTGGAAGATCTCCGCAGCCACGGCTGCGAGCAGCCTCGCCTTGTGGCTGGTCCTGCTGGCGAGCGTGCGCGGCGTGGGCCTGTCCCAGTCCGAGGCGCCCTGGCAGACCACCTTCGCGGCGTTCGCGTTCGTCCGCCTGCTCACCGTCCTGCCGGTTACGCCGGGCGGAGCTGGCATAGCCGACCTAGGTCTCGTCGGCATCCTGGCCGCGGGCGCTGACCACAGAGTCGCTGGGCAGGTACGCCGCGTACTGCTGTTCCGGGCTGTCACCTACCTCGCGCCCATTCCCGTCGGAGCCCTGGCTGCCTCGCGTGGCGGTACGCGCCCACGCTCAGGCGCGGAGATACCGTTCAGGGACGACTCCCCGCAAACCGGCGAGGTCTACGGCCTTCACCCAGCACCCGGGCGGTTGCCGGGCACCTGCGCGATGCCAGGCTGCCGCTGCCCGACCCTGCTCGCCGTAAGGGTGTCTGTCCCGTCGACGAAGGCCTGGGCTAGTTCGGAGAGCAGGAGATTGCGGGCCCTGGCCGAGTCCCGCAAGAGTTTGAAAGCCTGGTCCATGTCAAGGCCGAGGCGCTCGGCGAGCTTTCCCTTGGCCTGCTCGATGACCACCCGGCTGTTCAAAGCGGTCTGCAGCTGCTCGTTGAGTGAGTCGCTGCGGCGCATGCTGCGCTCGTGCAGCAGTCCGATGGTGGCCACGTCGGCCATGGCCTGGCCGATGCGTATGTCCTCGGGCAGGAAGGCGCCCGGACCGGCGCGGAAGAGATTGAGCGCTCCGACGACATGCTCGCGCAACCGCATCGGCAGAGCCTGCACTGCGGCGAAGCCCGCCCGCAGCGCGGCGGGGCCGAACCGCGGCCAGCGCGCCGCGGTGTCGTTCAGGTCCGCTGCATGCACGGCCTTGCCGGACCGGAAGCAGTCCAGGCAGGGACCCTGGTCATTCTGTAGCTGGAACAGTTCAAGCAGCCGGGCCGCTTCGCTGGAGGCGGCAACCACACGCAACTCACCGCGCGGATCGGCCAGTAGCAGCCCGGCCGCCGAGACGTCCAGCAGCTGAACGCTGCGGTCGGTCAGCATATGCAGGAAGTCGATCACGTCGAATCCTGCGACCATGGTGTCGGTCAGCTCGACAAACGTCTGTGAGAGCAGTTCTCCGTCCATCCCGCTTCACCCTCTCAGGAAAACGCGGCAACGTCCGTCCGATACCCGGACGGCGCTGTGTCCCTTGGCAATCGCGCGGTCTCTCACACTGGGAAGTCCTCGGGCACGTCCAGATCCGGGCTCAGCCGCACGCGGCGCGCTACTATGTCACGGGCCAGATCGCCCAGCCGCCGGTCATAAGCATACGCATGCGCCCGCAGCCGGACAAAGGCCTCCGCAATCCCGACGCCCAGCTGCTCGGTCACCATCCCGGTCGCCTGATCGACCTCCGCGCGGTGTATAGCCAGCTCCGCAGGCTGGCCGCCAGGGCCAGATCCCGCCACCCGGTCGCCCTCCGCCTGGTCAGCCGAGTCCAGCATCAGCATAGTCGCCGTGTCAGCGAAGGCAAGCGCGTCACCTAGCTGGAAGTCGCTCAGTGAGCCCGGGCGGTCCCGGTACATGCCCATGACCCCGGCCCGGATGGCCCCTATCCGCAGCGGGAAGGCGAACACTGCCGCTGCCCCAGCCTGGCGGGCCGCCGGCGCGAACACCGGCCAGCAGCCGACGGCTTCGGCGTCGCCCAGATCCGAGGAAAGAACTGGCCCGCCGACCGCAGCAGCATCCGAGCACGGTCCCTCACCCAGCGTCAGCTGGAGTTCAGCGAGCTGCTCGCTGACCTCATCAGTGACCCGCAACAGGTGACCCATCTCAGCCCCGTCCGCGGCGCTCAGCCACGCGCCGGTAACTTCGACGGCTTCCACCGCGGCCACGCAGGCGTCTGCGGCCGACATCTCCCTGCCGCGGCTGGCAGCTTCCGCGGCGACCAGCCCCCAGACCCTGGCAGACCTGCTAACAGTCATCTGCACCCATCGGCACGGTTGCCCAACGGCATCCACCCGTCTCGCGAGGTCGGGCGCACAACCGCCCGAGCCCTGCGCCTGCTCTCTGCATCGTCATGGTACTCGCCTCCCGGGTGGCGTTCCTGACCGCACGGCCGCAGCATCTTCGGCCTGATCGTCGGCACGTGACGCTGATCAGGGGAACGTCCAGCCCCGCCCGCTTCACTATCCTGAATAGTTATCAATTTCTGGAAAAATATTGCTAGTTTCATGATGCTGGCGTAGCGTGAAGCAAGATACCGGAAGTCAGCCGCCGACGGCGGCCAGCTACCCGGGGCTACCGGAGGAGCTCATACGCATCGGCCTGGTCATCATGACCGCTCGCGCTCATGACGCTCGCATTGCCGCGTATCCGGCTGACTCTGCCGGTGTCCGATGCAAGCTGCCGGGCCAGATCCTGGCCTGGCAGCTGCGGCTGCGGGCGGCGCCCCAACGGCGGCTGATGCCCGCCCTGATGGGCGTCGGCTAGCACGGACCCGCAGCCCTGTTCCGCCGACGCGTCCCGGCCGGCCGCCCACCCAGCGGGGGCCGATGACGACGCGTTACCCCAAGCCCCAACCTGCGAAAGGAAACGCCATGGCAGAGACAACAGCACCCAAGCCGAGCACAAGCCAGGCCCGGCCACGCCCGTCCGCTAACGGCACCGCGCCGCCCGTACCGTCCGCGGCCACGGAAACTCGCACGCGCATGCCGCGGCCCGCCCCGCTCAACAGACTCCGCATGGCGATGACGCCGCTACGCCGGATTATGCGCCGAACCGCCCGCCGCGCGTAGCCCTCGGCCAGCCTCAGGCGAGCCAACGGCGCTCGCATCAGGGCCCGGGGGCGCCAGCCAACCCTGACCTTGCCCCAACGATGGGAGCACTGTGCTGTATCCGGTCGCTCACGGCGTTCTCGGCCTCCGTCTTTCCTCGCGGACCGAGCGCGGCTACGTCATCGCCGCGCTCGGCGGCGAACTCGATATCTCGGCTGTTCCCATGTTGCGCGAGAAGCTACTTGCCATGCTCGGTCCCGCCGCCGGCCGGCTCATCCTCGACCTGTCCGCGGTAAGTTACGCGGACGCCAGCGGCCTTGCCGTCTTGGTAGCCACCGGCCGCCGCGCCGGGCTGCTGCACGGATTCTTGCGCCTGGCCTCGCCCTCGCCAGCGGTAGCCGACGCCCTGTCGATTACCGGTCTCAACCAGCATCTCGACATCTTCCCCACGGTCCGCGCCGCGATCACCAGCCCGCCGAGCAGCCTGGGCCGACATGACGGCAGAGCGGCCGTGAGAACGGACATCGGCATCCCCGGCGCCAGGCACGCTAAGCCGGCACGTACGCGCATCGGGCAGACCTGGCGCGACGCCGACCATGGTGAACTCCGCATGGCAGTCGCCGCCGTACTCACCCACGCCGACGCATGGCGCGACGCCGACCCCCGCCGCCAGTTCGCCCCCGCCCTGCATGCCCTGGCCCAGGCCCATGCCGGCACCAGCCAGGCCTCGCTAGCCCAGGCGGCGCACAGTCTCCTGTCCGTCCTCACCCGGCATCCTCTGACCCACTCCCCGGCAGTCGCCGCCACCGCCCGCCGTCTTCGCCTCCTCCTGGAACCCGATCGCCAGCACGCCCTCACCTGAGCAAGCGATTGCAGGGACGTGTCAGCTGGACTCTGCGCGACCGACGCCGGGGACGGCGCCCAGGGTGCGCCGGTAGACGGTTTCGTACCCGGCCGCCATCACGTCGACGGCGAATCCGGTCTCCACGTGCTTTCGGCATACGGCCGGGTCGATGTGCCTGGCCTGCGCAATGCCGTCCGCCAGCTCGGCTGGGTCATCGACAATGATCCCGGTCTGGCCATGCACGATCACCTCAGGCACCGAGCCTCGCCGAAGTGCTACAACCGGCGTGCCGCAGACCATCGCCTCGATCATTACCAGCCCGAACGGCTCGTCCCAGACGATCGGGAACAGCAGGCAGGCCGCCTCGGCCAGCAGAGTGCGCTTGGCCGCCGCGTCGGCGACCCCGATGATTGTCACATCGGCGCCGATCCTCGGCTCGATCTCCTGGCCGAAGTAGGCGTGCTCGATAGGCTCTGAGCATTTGCCGGCCAGGACGATCGGCATTCCTCGCGCCCGGGCGGCATCTATCGCAAGATGTGGCGCCTTCTCGGGATGGAACCGGCCGAGGAATAGCGCATAGTCATGCTTCTCGGCAAGGAAGGGAAACATCTCCGCCCGGATCCCGTTGTAGACGGTCGCGATCCACGGCAGCTCAGGCGCCGTACATCGCTGGGCGTTGGATATGGCGGTCAGATGGGTGATGCCGCGAAGCGCCCGGTAGAACTCGCCTCGATCACCGTGAACTGGCCCGTGCGCCGTCACGACGGTTGGCGTCACCCGTCCGCGCGCCGTCAGCCCGCCGGCCAGGGTGTGGTCGTGGGTCACGTCGGCGTCGAGCGCGTCGAGGATGCCCGCGACCTTGGCCGCGTGGACGAGTTCGGGCATCGGCTCGCCAAGCCGGTCAGCGGGCGCGGTCTCGTAGGTGGCGACGAACCGCTGGGCCTTCGTGGCGTGGTGGCCCGCCCCGATCAGCGTCACTTCATGCCCGCGATCCACCAGCGCGTCTACCAGGTCAGCGATGACAACCTCGATCCCGCCGTAACCGGCAGGCGGAATGCCGAAATACGGCGGCGCGATCATCGCGATATGCAAGCCTGGCTGCCCTCTGGGCTCGTCACGGCCGGCTGCGCCGGGGGTTCATGCTGAACACGGCGTCGCGGATCTGGCGGATAATATCGTCCAGGTGCTCCAGGGTGTTCACGATGCTCCGCCTGGCCGCGTCCGCGGGCAGGTCCGCGGCGGTCTGCAAGAGCAGCCCGGTGATGAAGAGCCTGCTGACAATGGTGTTGTGCAGTTCGTTGCCCGCCCGTACCCGGGCGGCATCAGCGGCTGCGGCCGCCGCCTGCTCTTCGAGTCGCCTGAGGTGCGTGACGTCACGGATCACCGCGACTATGTACCGGCCGACCTCGGCAGGCACCGGGCTGAGGCTGATCTCGGCCGGGAATGTCGTCTCGTCCTTCCGCAGCCCGAGCAACTGCACTCCTGTCCCCATGGACCGCGCCGGAGTCGACTGCGCCCGAGTCGACTGCGCCCGAGTCGACTGGGCGCAGTCGGCTCGATGCCCGCGATGGACAGCCCGAAGCCCAGCCGGAATAAGCAGTTCGACGGGGCTGCCGAGTAGTTCGGCAGAGTCATAACCGAACATCTCCTCCAGCCGCCGGTTGACCAGTACCAGCGTGCCGGCCCCGTCAGTCAGTGCCAGGCCGTCCGGGGACGCGTCAACGAGTTCCCTCAGCATGTACAGGACGGCTGCCGATTGCGATGGCGGGCTGGCCCTGGGCACCCGCAACCCAAAAGCGGTGCGGTCCTCGCTCATATCCATCTCCGCTCATGTGCATCTCCGCGGTCACTGAGATGGCGAGCGGCGAGCAAGCGCAAGGTCCGGACCGGCCTAGCCGCTTTCCCAGTAAACGGCATCTGCCAGACCGCCGCAAGTCCGGCAGCTCGGATGACCAGGACAGCGACCGGCGAGGGGACCGAACCCAGGCACGATGTTGGAGTGTGCCGTCGACGGCTGGCCTGGGCGACTGTCGGGCGTGGCCGCGGATGGTGTCGAGGCCATCCGCGGCCACGCCGCGGAGTCGATCAGAACGGTGTGGATGGGATGGTAGCGGCGCCGGTGAACACCACCGGATCGTTCCGGGTGCGGCTCACGCCGCCGCGGACCTTCTGGAGACCGGCATACACCGACCATCGCCCCGTGGGTGGTGGGGGCGATCCAGCCGAGCTGCATCGGATTACTGAGTATCTGTGGCGCGCTCCAGGTCTGCCCATAGGCAAGCGAGGACGCGAATCCGACTTGTATCTGGCAGGTGAGGCCGCTGCAACTCGGATCGGTGTCGAGGTAGTCCGTAAGTGCGAGCTGCGCGCCGGCGCCCGCCGAGGTGCGGCTGACGGCGAGGCCGGGGATGAAGTGGTCGACGTTGCTGCCGACCGGGTCGAGCGGGATGCGGCTGACCGGCGACCAGGTGGTGCCGTCGGCCGAGCTGCTGAGCATGCCCCCGACCGAGCGGGCGGATGTGATCGCCGACATCCGGCGCGCGTCCGGCCAGACGCTAGTCGTCAGGAATACCTCGCCGCGCAAGCCTGTCTCGGCGCCGGCGCCGTCGCTGACCGCGGTGATGCAGATCCGGGTGGGGACGACGGTCACCGGGCCGGGCCATGACGCCGCGCCTCCCAGCCTCCCGGGCCACGCCGCGAGCCTGCCCGGACCCGGTCTAGACGCGCTTCATCACCCTCAACGAGGTAGCCCCCCGACGGCTGGTTCCTGAACCTCAACGGCGTGGACTTCGAGGCACCAGGGCCGACGGAGACACCGCGAGCCGGGACCGTGGAGGACTGGACCTACATCAACCTGACCCCGGACACCCACCCGATGCATACCCATCTGGTCACCCACCAGGTCATCGGCCGGACGCCGTTCGACGCCGCCGCCTACCAGGTGAAGTATGGCGGCCCTGATGGCGTGCCGGGAGGGATCGCCAGGTTCGTCTGTGCCGGCAGCCGCGAGCACGCTCGGGCCCACAGCCTTCCGGGGCAGACGAGGCACGTCACCTCGGGTGCTGACCAGCGACAACATGATCCTCGCCCCTGGCCAAGAAGGGCGAGCTGACAGCCACCAAGACGCCCACGGTGGTGAACGCCACGGTGATCCAAGCCGTAGCCGGACGACGATCCTGCTGACCTGATCGCGGACACCATGGTGTCCGGGCGGAGCTGGCGTCCTCAGCCTGGTGATCAGATGACCAGATCGCACGCCTCTCGCGGGCCTGTCGGCGCTTGGTCCTGCTTTCTCCGGGCACCCCGGCCTCGGAAGCGGGCATCGCCGGGCTCGCTGCGTGGCACGCCCACGCGGGCTAAGTCGGGCTGGCTGCGTGGCACGCCCACGCGGGGCTAAGTCGGGCGGGCATTGTCCGGCCCGGCAGCCGCTCGGATCTCAGCGGGCCCGTCGGTGCTTGCAGGCTCTGGGTCACCTCCGCTTCGTCCGTTTCATCACCTTCCGCCCGGTCTCTCAATCCAGATCGGCCTGCCCTCGCCGGGACTGCAGGAACTTATCACTACGTAAGACCATTTCGCTGTCCAGTTTGCCC
>WNGQ01011529.1_pt1 | contig 14552 bp, 15 predicted proteins | sample 5407661 | NCBI WGS metagenome assembly WNGQ01 (sample SAMN13153382, study PRJNA577476) | soil metagenome | isolation source: 60 cm soil or saprolite under Garry oak tree replicate 2 | place: USA:California | collected 2016-06-15 | reverse complement strand
AGGTCTGGACCGCGGTCGACCGCGACTACGAGCAAATCCGCATCGGCATGCAGACCCTCTTCGGCGATCTCGGCCTCAGCACCGTGGCTACCGCAGCATAGACAACAAATTGTCGATGGGGAGCGTCAAGAGGCTAGCGAGCGGAGGCTCGATGCCTGATCGGCTTGACGGGACGGTTGCGCTGGTCACCGGCGCCTCAAGCGGGATCGGCGCGACGACCGCGGTGCTGGCTTTTCCTTGACTGGCTCTTCCCGGGCTGGCTTTTCCCGGACCGGGCTGGCCGTCCTGACCGGGCCGCGCGCGGCTGGCCCGGCGGGCGCTGTGCCTGCGGGGCGCGCACGGGCGGCAGGTCCGGCGCCAGCGGCACCGGCGTCCCTGAGGTCGCGATCTGGCGGACCACGTGGTGTCCGGTTTGCACGTCATCCCTGGTGGCGGTCACCCCGGCGGCGTCGTGCATGCGTCCGACATCGCGCGCCTGCGCGTGGTCGACGAGCGCTACCACCATGCCGCTAGCGCCTGCCCGCGCCGTGCGCCCGGACCTGTGCAGGTAGTCCTTGTGGTCATTCGGCGGGTCGAAGTGGACGACTAGCTCCACGTCGTCCACGTGGATGCCGCGGGCGGCGACGTCGGTGGCGACCAGGACGCGAGGACGGCCTGCCGCGAATGCGGCGAGGGCCCGCTGCCGCTGGTTCTGGTTCAGGTTGCCGTGGATGGCGACGGCGTCGACGCCCGTCCGGCGGAACTGCTTAGCCAGCCGGTCCGCGCCGTGCTTGGTCCGGACGAAGAACAGCGTTCGGGCAGGCCGTCCGGCGATCTCCGCCGCGACCGGAACCTTGTCCTGCGCCGAGAGCACGAGCACGCGGTGCTCGGCTGCCCCGCCGTCCAGTACCTCGGGAGCGACCGCATGCACGGCCGGATCGCTGAGATACGCATGCACCAGCTGGGCGACGCCGCGGTCGAGGGTCGCGGAGAACAGCATCCGCTGGCGGCCGGCCGGGGTGGCGTCGAGTATCCGGGTCACGGCGGGCAGGAAGCCGAGATCGGCCATGTGATCGGCCTCGTCGAGCACGGTGATGTCGATGTCGGCGAGGGTGACCGCCCCGCGGTCGAGCAGGTCGATCAGGCGGCCTGGAGTGGCCACGACGATATCGACGCCGCGCCGGATCTGATCGATCTGGCGGCCGATCGGCGCGCCGCCGTACACCGTGGTCACGCTGACGCCGAGGGTCCGGCCGAGCGGTGCCAGCACATCGGCTACCTGCCGGGCGAGCTCGCGGGTCGGGACGAGGACGAGGCCGCGGGGGGCCTTGTCGTGCAGCCGGCCAGCCGAGCCGGACAGCCTGGTGAGCATTGCGAGGCCGAAGGCGAGCGTCTTTCCTGAGCCGGTCTGCGCGCGGCCGAGAACGTCACGGCCGGCCAGGGCATCGGGCAGTGCCCGGGCCTGGATGGCGAACGGCACGTCAATGCCGCCAGCCGCCAGCGCATCGACGAGCCGGGCGGCGAGGCCGAGCTCGCGGAAGGTCGTCGGCTCGGGTGGCGGTACCTGGAGAGCGGCCGTCAGCGCGCGATCCAGCTCGGCAGCCAGATCATCGCGGCGGACGGCCAGTCTGTTGTCGCGGCGGACGGCGGGGCCGTTCCTTGCCGCGTCGCCGCCACGGCGGCGCGGCGCGGCTGTGCGGCGGCGCGAGTCGGATGTGCCGCGGCGCGGCTCGGCTGTGCCGCGGCGCGGCTCGGCTCGGCCACGGCGCGGCTCGGCTGCAGCGTGGCGCGGGCTGACCGCATGGCGGTCAGGACTCTGGGGCATGGATGAACTCCATCAGCAGTTCGGGCCGCGTAGCGGGAGGAGGTCTCGGCGACGGCGGCGAGCCCTTAGGCTCACCGGGAAGCGAACTGCTCACAGAAGCGACCGCGCGGGCAGCTCGCCCGCGGGAGTGGCGGCAACATGTGCCGCTGCCGTCCTAACGCTACCAGCAGGGCGGGATGTTCCCGCTTGCTCAGGTGGCGGCCGGTCAGGCACGATAGCGTCGCTTCCGAACCCGTGGAGTGGTGGACATGCAAGAACAACCCCTGATCGCCGTCCGTGGCGAGGTCGTCCTGGAGATAGAGCCGGAGATAGCCCGGCTCGAGGTGAGCATCGTGGCTCGCGACACCGAGCGGGCACGTGCCATGCAGCTGCTTGAGGACCGGGCTGCCACCGTCGACAAGATCCTGGCAAGCTTCCCCGACACGATCGACCGGATCGAGACCTCGGGCCTGCGGGTGAGCCCGCAGCTCAGCAACGCCAAGGCGCCATCCCAGCTGGCGGGTTACCTGGGCCTGGTGCGGCAGACCGTCGCGGTGACCGGGTTCGACCGGATCGGCGAGCTGATGTCACAGCTGGCCGCCCAGCAGCACACCGAGGTCGGCGGGCCCTGGTGGGAGCTCCGCCCGGATAGCCCGGTCTACCAGCAGGCCAGGGTGACGGCGGCCGGCGATGCGGTCCGGCGCGCCAGGGATTACGCCTGCGCGCTCGGGACGGACCTGGTCGGACTGGTAGAGCTGGCGGATGCACGGCTGCTGTCGGATGGGGCCGCGCAGGGCGAGCACGCCCCCAGGTTCACCGCCAGGCTGCCGCAGCGAACCCGAGTGGCCGCGCCCGAGGAATTCGCGTTCGACCTGGCACCGGTGAAGCAGACCGTGCGAGCCACGGTGGAGGCGAGGTTCCGGATCAGCCAGCCAGACCTGGCCAAGGTGGGCGCGGGGCCGGGCGGCTCCGGTCCCGGGCCTGGAAGCCGGCCTGGATAGGCGCAGGACGGCCGTCAGGGTGCGCTCGTGCCCGAGCGGCCGTACGCGTCCTCAAGCCGGACGACGTCTTCCCGCCAGCCGCGTTGTGCGGTCGACGATTCCACGAACGTCACGTCAGTGATGGCCGTGACCCGGTGCAGGACGCCCGCGGGCAGGTGGATGGTGTCGCCGGGGCCGAAGCGCTGCTCGGTCAGCTGGTCCGCGGCCGGGCCGTGCAGCATCAGCGCATCACCGGTCACCACGCTGATCGTCTCTTCCTTCTCCCGGTGATACTGCAGGCTTAGCGAATGCCCGGCCTCAACCTGGATGATCTTGCCGACGTACTTTCCCTCGATAGCGGCGAAGATCAGCTCATGCCCCCATGGCTTGTCCTGCCTGGCGGCACGATAGATCTCGGCTTGCGGAGCCTGCGCGGCCGGATCGATGGTGTCCTGCGTCACCGGGCCTCCCCTGATCTGATCGTTATGGCGCAGCACGATCCTACGTTCCAGGGGAAACGTGCCCGCTAACGGAGCGTCATGACACGCCGGCGGAGAATACCGGCCGCCGGTGGCCGTGCCCGGTGTGGCTGGCCGCGATCAGGCCAGCCACACCGGTGCCAGCGAAAGAGCAGGCCGCAGGCGAGGATCGCCGCTGCCGAACGCCGGCTGCGGAGCCTGCTCATCTCACCGCTTTCGCGTCACCGCATGCGGGCGGGCGATGGGAACCGCACCTCCGGAATGGCGGCCGGGCCGGCGCAGCAATGCGGCACCTGCCAGCGCCAGGGCCAGTCCGGCCGCCAGCGTGGCGAGCCACGGTGCCGGCGAGGAGCCAGGCCGCGGCGCGGTTCCGCCGAACCCGGCCGCGGCCGCGCCCTGCGGGAAGACCTTGCTGCCCGCGGCGTCTTCCAGGCTGGCGATCCACAGGTGGCCAGGGTGATCGAGTACGACGAGCGTGTGGATGCTGCCCGCAGCGAGCGTGACCTTGGATGAGACGTTCTCGCTCGCGCCTGCGGCATGCACCGTCCAGTTGCCTGGCGACACAGTCTGGTACGAGCTGACCCGCGCGAACGCCTCCTTGCCCGCTAGCACCTGCCGCCCGGCGGAAACGGTCACCCGGTGCTGCCGCAGCGACGCCTGGATCACCCGCACCAGCGCCTTGCCGCGTGGGGTGCTGAGCCTATCCCGCATCACCTGCAACCGCAGTCCGGACAGCGGACCCATCCCGGCCACGGTGTAAGCGTCTCCGGCGGCTACGTTGACGCTGGTGGACAATACCGGCTTGGACCTGGCGGAGGCGCCAGCCGAGCGCATGGCGACCGTGTAGTCGCCACTATGCACGCTCTGGTAGGGGGACACAGTGCCGTAGCTGACGTGCTTGAGCACGATCATGGCATGAGAGTTGCCGAAGGAGTACAGGTACACGTCCACGGCAGGGGTATTGGGGGACAGGTGGGCCAGCCGGAGCCACCCGATGCCATGTGACGCCGGCGCGGATGACGCGGCCGACGCCGGGGGAACGGCGCAGCACAGCAAGCCGATGGAAAGGCCAAGCGCGGCGAGCGGTCGCATCATGCGCAAGACCCTTGCGGACAGTGTCATAACTCCTCTTTCCTTGTCTTCCTTGTCCCGGCCGGCATCGACGGCCAGCCCGGGATCGCGGATTGGTTAGGGACTTGTTTCTGTGCTGGCTACGCCAGCGGTGAGCAGACCGAGCGGACTCGGGCCGGCAAATCCGACCTGCACCGCCTGCTGCCCGTCGACTGTGCCGGTGCGCAGGCTGGCGGCCAGGTAGGGCGGGCGCTGCGCGCGCAGGAAGACCAGCACAGAGCGAATGAACCTGGCATTGGCTGGCGCGGTCGGCGTGGTCGGCGCCGAGATCTCGACCGACCGGAGCGGCGTTCCGCGGGCAGCGCCAGGACCAGAGTCGGTAAAGCCAACGATGCGAAGCGCGTGCTGCGCGGCTAGGGCGGCGATCGTGGTGAGCAGCCGGGCGTCGACCGCCCCGGCTGCCAGTTCTTTCCTGGCGGCACCGGTGACGCCGATCTCCTTGTTCCGCAGCAGTTGCGCGCCGGCTGTCCGGCGGGCCAGCAGGTCGGCGCGCAATGCATTCCGGTACGCCACCGCGCCGTCGGGCGCGACGACCCGGATCTGAATGCGGGTCTTGCTGAGACCGAATGCAGCCACCACGGCCGGCGCGTACACCGCGGCCAGGCGGCCGCCGAACAAGCTGCGTACGGCCGCCGTTGCAACCACTACGTCGGAGCCGAGCGGATCCACAGCCGATGACCACAGCGTGAGCAGGTTCCCGGCCGGCAGGCCCTGAGCGCGCAGCGCGGCGCACATCGCCGGATCGCAGGACACGATCGCGCTCTGGCTGACCTGGCGGGTCAGCCAGATCGCCGCCTGGTGGCGGACCCTCGCAGCGGTGCCGGGCCGGATCGTCGCAGCGGTGCCGGCACCTGCTGTGGCAACGCCAGCAGACGGGCGGCCGTTGTGCGGCGTGCCGATGATGCCCGCAGCAGATAATCCGACCAGTCCAGTAGCAATAGCCAGGACAGAACTCAGCAGGCTCAGCAGGCGGATGCGCTCGCTGCCCGTTCTAGCCAGCTGCCCGGGCCGCCGCGGCCGCGTGTCGGGCAGCAGGGCACCGGGCATCAACGCACCAGGCAGCCAGGCATCGTCCTGCCCGGTGTCCGGGGCTCCGTCTCCGGGCAGTGCCGGGTGCGGCAGTCCGCAGTCGGGCGGACAGGCATCTGGCCATTCGCAGTCCGGCCACCCGGCCCCTGCGGCGCTCCCGGCCCCTGCGGCGCTCCCGGCCCCGTTCCCGGCATCCCCGGTCCACCGCGCCTGGCCGGTCCGCTCACTTCCGCCGGCCCGGCCGGGAGGTTCACGGGGCCAGCCAGGAAGTTCACCCGCCCGGCTGGGAGGTTCACCGGGCCGCCCGGGATCGGCAGACGCTTGCTGCCCGGTCAGGTCGCGAGATTGCTGGTAGCGGTGCTCCGCCTCGGCGTAGTCGCCCCTGGCCTGGGCCAGGATGCCAAGACGGTGCTGGCTGCGGGAAGCGGCGGCGGCATCGCCGGCACTGGCGAACATCGCCAGGGACTGCCGGTAACGGCGTTCAGCCTCGACGAAGTTTCCCCTGGTCTGGGCGATCTTGCCAATCTCATGGATCCATGTCGCGCGCAGCGGCGACTGCGGGGAGAGCCAGGCGAGCGTCTCCTGGACGAGGGCGGCCTCAAGATCAAGCTCCCCCCAGGCGTGCAGTTGCGCGCATACGACTTCGGTGAGAGCCCCGGCGCGGTCGCTATCGCCCGCCTCCCGCAGGTGGTACCTGGCCTCGAGCAAGTCGTGCAGGTCTGCGTGCCGGTCCTGGGGCCAGCCGGCAGCGCGCCATTGCCAGTACTCGGCCGCGTTCAGATGGGCACAAATGATCTCGTCGCCGCGCAGGGCGGCAGCCAGGTCCCGGTGCAGCGCGGTCGCGGTCCGCCGGTCGACGAACACTGGCGGGATTTCTGCGGCCGCTGCCCCGCTGCCGACGGACAGCCGGTGCACTATCAGCAGCCCAGCTTCCTCGCATTCGGAGATCAGCTCAGCGATGTCGACCGGGGCGCGGAAAGGCGGCACAGGGCCCTGTGCGCGGCGGCCGGGGCCGGACCCGCCGGGGCGGGACGCGTGGGGGCCGGCCACCCCGGGGCCGGACGCGTGGGGGCCGGACGCGTCGGGGCCGGACGCGCCTGCCGTGTCCGCCCGGCCGATCTGGAAGAGCAGTGCATTGCGCCCTGCGGGCTCGCGGTAGACAGAAGCGCCGATCAGCAACCGCAGTGCGGGGCCGGTAAGTCGGCCCGGAATGCCGCCCGCCGGGTGCCGGCCGGCCCGGCTGCGGTGCCTGGCCTGCCGTGCGGTGCCAGGTGGCATGCTGGTCATGCTGCCTCAGCTCGTAGCCTGACAGTTCCGGCAACCTCAGCAACCGCTTTTGCCAACACAATGCTCCCTTCTCGCAATCCAGGGCAGCAGCGATACGACGGATATATAGCACGGCAGGGCCACCTTGCGTGCAATTTCACGAGAGCTGTCGAGGATATTAGAGCTAGCGGTGGCTAAATGTAGGAATAATTACTCAATTAGCTTGCTATGGACGGCTATTATTGATTTATGCCGAAGTCGAGATGGGCAATTTGTGGTATACCAATATAAATCTTGCTGATAGGAATAATTAAGGACATGCTGGCCGATCGCCGCAGCTTGCCGCGACGATGCCCAGGCCAGCGGAACACATGCGGAGAAGTAGCACGGCCCGGCCGGCTGCCAGCGTGTGTGAGCGCCGCGGCAGGTGCTGGCATAACCTTCGTATGGCGAACGCCGGTGATGAATGCTGGACAGTGACGATCGGCCGGGAGGGACATGACCGACAACCCTGGGCGCCCAGCCGCCGAGGCGCCAGCCCGGACGGCACCCTCCCCGGCTCCTGGCAGGCTGCGGTGGATCGAGGAACTAGTCAACACGCGGAGCGTCGAGACCGGCAGTGACGAGATCCCGACGCCGGCCCTGCTAGGGAACTGGCTGCGGGACCGGCGGCTGCTGCCGGCCGGAGTCCCCGTGACTGCCGATGAGCACGATCGCGCTGTCCGGATCCGCGCGGGCCTACGGGAACTCATCGCGGCGAACAACGCGGGCCCGGCCGCTGGCAATCATGCGCACGGCAGTCGCGCTAGCCGCCGGGTCATCAGCGGGCCTGCCCTCGCGGACCTGGCCGGGCTTGCCCGGCGGCTGCCGCTGGCGCTCGACGTCGACGGCCGCCGGCCGTGCCTGCTGCCAGTCAGCAGGGGAACGGCGGACACGGTGCTTGCCGCATTGCTCGCGGCCGTCGCGGAGTCGGTGGCCAGCGGCACCTGGGACCGGCTGAAGATATGCAGGAACCCGGACTGCCGGTGGGCTTATTACGACCAGTCAAGGAACCTGTCTCGGGCCTGGTGCTCGATGGCCGTGTGCGGCAACCGGGCCAAGGCCAGGGCCTTCCGCAGCCGCAGCCGCCAATGGCCGGAGTAAGCAGGGAAGCATCTGGGCCGGGCTGGCGCGGGTAACGGGCTGGCGCGGGTAAATTGCTCGGTAACGGCGTGCTCGCGCTGCGGCGAGCCTGCCCGAGTGCGGGTGACTCGGTCCGAGTCACCCGCACTCGTTCGGACACCCCGCCCGGGGGCGGTCTGTCACAACTGTGCGGCCAGGTAGATCAGAGCGGGCGGACCTGCTCAGCCTGCGGGCCTTTCGCGCCCTGGCCGGCGGTGAACTCGACCCGCTGGTTCTCCTGCAGGCTGCGGAGCCATCGTCGGGGGCGATGAAACCATAGCCCTTGTCGGCATTGAACCACTTCACGGTGCCCTGAGGCATGTACTCTCTCCTACTTGAATGATCTCCGGGTTCCACGGATGAGGATCCCGGGTTGCCATGGCAACGTGCCCTTTACTGAAGGCCGGACTACCGATGTTCCGGTAGCCCGCTGCCTATGCGGCAGACGTTGTCACCTGTGCGCGAAAAAGTCTTCCGGCTGCAACCAGCCTCATCCAACACCATCACACGGCCGGCTGCTCTGAATATCGTCAGTTCGGTCGCTATCACGGTGCTGACCTGCACGCCCTACGCCGAGCTCGCGCTAGCCGAGCTCGCGCTAACCGAACAGCGGGAACGCCCCGGCCAGGCCGCCGAGCGCCGCGGGCAACGGCCGTAACGTTCCCGTAGACGGCGGCGAGCGCATCAACGGTGGCCTGGGCATCGAGTTCGCTCACGGCGCCGATACTGCCAGGAAGTCACCCGCCCGGCAGCAACGAGGCATGGCAGCATGGCCGGAGTCAGGGCCGCACCGTGACTGCCTAGCCCGCGGCTGCCGCGGCAGCGGCAGGAGGGCCTTCCAGCATCATCGCGATCGCACCGAGAGTTCCGGCCGACGGGCCGCCAGCACCCGCCGCCGCCGCGTCGCGCCGCAGCTCATCGGCCCAGCCGGCGCCCACCGGCCGTCGGCTCGCCAGCTCTGCGGCCAGGTCAGGCGGCAGCCCGGCCGCAGCCAGGCACCGGGCCGCCTGGTCTGCGGGCAGCGAGTTGAACCAGCGGTACCCGGCCAGGCGGCGGGCCGCCGGATTGATCCGGCCGATCACCCGCAGCCGGGAAATGCCGCCGTCCGGGAACGCGTCCAGCCGGATGGAGGTCACCGGCTGGCCGTCGCCGCGGGCAGGCACGGCGAGCACGTGCCGGGTGTCCGGCTGCAGCCGGGTGCGGCCGAGCAGCGGCGTCCAGGCCGCCGAGTCCGCGGCCGGGACCGGCTCCGCCGCGCAGGCCTGCACGGCGATCTCGGCGGATGCGTTGTACTTGAAGTGCGCGGTGTCGACGATCAGCTGCCTGATGTGGCCGGCGAACGCCAGCCGGAACACCGCGTAGTCATGCCCAGCAACCCGCCGCCGCCTGGTCTCCCAGCCCTCGCCCATGGATCGCGCCGTATCCGGGCGGTTCAGCAGGCGGGCGGCAGTGTAGAAGTCGTCGCTGCTGGCCACGACCGCGCCGCCATAGCGCTGGCTGGCCAGGTCAGCGGTCAGCCCGTCAAGCTCGCGGGGATCGGGCACGACGTGGCCGTGCGCCCGCAGCCTGGCCACGCCGCCGTCCGGGAAGATCGACAGGCGCAAGTGGGTGAATCGCCGCGAATCTCCCGCGGCGAACATGCTGCGCGTATCCCCGGGCAGCGGCGAGCGGGGCACGATCTCCGTCCAGCCCGCCGCCGGGCCGGCCAGCTCGGCCGGGCTCGGGTATCCGTCCCAGCCGCACGCCTCGACCAGGCAGGACTCGGGATGGTTCCCGGTGAAGAAGCTCGTGTCGATCTCCACCGACGTGATCACTCCCGGCGCGCCGAGCCGGACGACCGCCCAGTCGTGCCCGGGATCGCGCCGCCGCCTGGTCTCCCAGCCGTCGACGATCTCGCCGCGCGGCCCGTAGTGCCCGGGCTCGAACGCGGCCGCGGCCGGCGTCAGCAGGTTCTCCTTCTCCCCGAACGACTCATCGCTGGCCGCGAGGACGCTGCCGCCCAGCCACCGCGACGCCAGGTCAGTCTCCGTCCCGGCGGCTGCATTCAGATTATTAACGGGACCTTCCACCGAACCCTCCCTCCGTTGCCCGGTCACCGGCCCTGCGGAGCGTCCCGGCATCGGTTCCGCCGCGGAGGCCGAGCGCCACTGACAGCGGCCACGCGGTGATCTTCTTGGGGCCGGGCGGCGCGTAGGTCGACACCTTGCTCGTCCGCAGCCCGAGCCCGACAAGGGCCTCCGCCAGCCGCACGGCCGCACCGACGCCGTCGATCACCGGGACCCGCAGCTCGGTCGTGATGGCCTCTTCCAGCCCGGCCATCCCGGCGCAGCCGAGGCAGATCACCTCCGCGTGGTCATTCTCGACAGCCGCCCTCGCCTCGGCCACGATGGCACGGCTCGCGCCCGCCGGATCGCTGTCCACTTCGAGCGTGCTCATCCCGCTCGCCCGGACCGACGCGCACCGGTCCGAGAGGCCGGCCAGCCGCAGCCGATCCTCGATCGCCGGCACCGAGCGCCGCAGCGTGGTGACCACCGAGTAGCTCCGGCCGACCAGCATGGCCATATGCGCCGATGCCTCGCAGATCTCGACCACGGGCTGCTCTATGAGTTCCTGGAGGCCGTCCCGGCCAGGCTCGCCGAAACCGGCCAGCACAACCGCGTCGTACGGGTCGCCGTAGGCAAGGACGCGGTCCATCACAGCGACTGCCGACAGGTAGCTCTCGACGTTGCAGTCGGCCGCCTCGGCACCGAAATACGGTCGCACGGCGATCGTCTCCGTGCCGGCCGAGGCATGCCGCCGCGCCGCCGCGCCGATGACCTCCGTCATCGACTCGCTAGTGTTCACGTTCATGACGAGGATTCTCATCGCACTGTCCTTCCCTGCCCGGTCGCCTACGGTCAGCTGAGTCGGGGGCTAGGTGACAGCCCTCGTCAGTAGCTTTCCCTGCGGGCGGTGCAGGTCGACCTCCTGTCCGCGGAGCATCGTGCCGCGGACGACGCCCGCCAGGGTGTGCCCGTGATAGGGCGTGACCGGATGCCGGTGATGCAGCCGGCCCGGGTCGACGACGAACGACTCTTCGGGCGCGAACAGGCAGAAGTCCGCGTCGAAGCCGGGCGCGATCCGCCCCTTCCCGGCCAGGCCAGCGAGCTGTGCTGGCCGCTGCGCCATCCAGCCGGCGATGTCGACCATGCAGAACCCGCGCCGCCGCGCCTCCGTCCAGACCAGCGGCAGGCTGAGCTGCAGGGATGAGATGCCGCCCCAGGCGACGCCGAAGTCGCCGGTGCCGAGGTCCTTCATCGTCGCCGTGCACGGCGAATGATCGGAGACGACGAGGTCGAGTACCTTGTCGTGCAGGCCGGCCCAGAGCAGTTCGCGGTTTGCTCGCTCCCGGACCGGCGGTGAGCACTTGGCGGCGGTCGCGCCGTCGGCGATCCCCTCGGCGGTCAGGGTCAGGTAATGCGGGCAGGTCTCCGCGGTCAGCCGGACGCCGTCGCTGCGGGCAGAGGCGATCATCGGCAGCGCGTCGGAACTCGACAGGTGCACGATGTGCGCCTGCCCGCCGGTGGCCCGCGCTGCCTCGATGATCTGGGCGACCGCGAGATTCTCCAGCCCGCGGGGGTGGGCGGCGAGGTAATCGGCGTAGCCGCGGCCGCCCTCATACGAGATTGCCGATGCGGCCTCCGCGCTCTCGGCATGCACGAGCAGCGGGGCGTCCAGACCGCGCAGCACGCGGAGCGCTGCCGTCAGCTGACGGCAGTCGACCGGCGGGAAGTCATCGGACCCGGAATCGGCAAGAAAGCACTTGAAGCCGGCCACGCCCGCGTCGCGCAATGGCGCGAGCTCATCGATGTTGCCGGGAATGACGCCGCCCCAGAAGCCGACATCGACAACGCACTGGCCGCGCGCCGCCCGTCGCTTGATGTCGAGGGCCGTGGTACTGACGGTCGCCGGGACGCTGTCCAGCGGCATGTCGACCAGCGTCGTGATCCCGCCGGCCGCTGCCGCCCTGGTCGCCGAGGCAAAGCCCTCCCATTCGGTGTTGCCAGGCTCGCAGACGTGCACATGCGAGTCGACCAGGCCAGGCAGCACGACCACGTCGGGATCGATGTCGAGCACAGCTGGCCGCCCGGCTGTCTCGGCCGGCCCGCAGGCCGGGCTACCCGCATCGACTGCATCGTCCAGTGGCCAGATGGCCGCGATGCGCCCGCCGGTGACGCCGATGCTGCACGCGGTCTCGGCCCCGCCGGTGATGACCCGCCGCGCCCTGATGACCAGGTCGAAGCGCCCGGCAGCGCCAGCGCCCCCGTTCACCGGGCTGCCATTCGCCGGGCCGTCGCCAGTCACGCCGCGTCGCCGGTAAACTCAGCCGTCCGTCAGCGGCTGGCCGAGGTAGAACCCCATGCCGTCGATGACGAGCAACAGCGAGACGAGCGCGCTGCCGATAGTGCCGAAGACGCCCCGGGTGGTGACGGCGTGAGTCTGCCCGACGACGGCACCGACGTTCGCCGAGCCGATGCAGTACACGGTCATCGTGGCCGCCGCGATGGCCATTGCCACGGTGAGCCTGCCGAGGGAAAGCCCCTGGAACCTGGCGTCATAGCCAACCAGGACGGCACCGAACACCAGTTGCATGGAGCTGAACGTCAGGAACATCCGGAAGTTCGACCGCCGGCCGCTGCCCGGCACGACGGCCTCGGTGTAGTCGGCGATGACCGGCTGCTCAGTGCTGGCAGGGTCTGACATGCCAGCGGGAAATGACGTGCCGGCGGGAAATGACGTCCCAGCAGGGTCTGACGTGCTCATGCCGCCTCCACCTAAGCCATCGCGGGGCGGGAGCAGAACCCGCGACCAGCATCAGATACCCGAGGTCCGGCGTCTCGGACGACCCGGCAGCAGACCTGGCGGAACGGTAACGGGCAATCCCGGGCCCGGTCAAGATCCAGCAAGCAACCGGCGGCGCGCGCTACCCCGGCGCCCCGTCCCGGATCTGGCGCACCTGCATCGCGATGCCGTCGAGCACGCAGTCGAGGCCGAACTCGAATCGCTCGTCCCTGGTCTCCTCAGCGTCCGGGTCGACGTTGTCCTCGATGATCCGCAGGAAGTGCGGGAATCGGCCGTCCGCCTTGAGCCGCTCGCACCACTGGGCCATGCCCGCCTTCGCTTCGGCCTTGTCGAACCCGGTCTGCGCCAGGTCCCGCTGCGCCCGCATCTCGCGCAGTTCCCTGAGCACCGCGCCCATCACATAGGTGCTCATCGTCATCAGGATGTTCATCGCGGTGGCCGTGTCGAGGTGCAGTCCTTCCAGCGCGGCCAGCGATCGCTCGGTGTTGAGTATGGTGTTCGGCCCCAGCGGCGGGCGGCCGCCGATGAAGTCCATCACCCAGCGGTGCCGCAGCAGCATCGCCCTGTTCTCCCGCGCCGTGGCCTGCAGGAACGAGCGCCAGTCGCCCGGCGGGTCGGGGATCGTCACCTCGCCGACCAGGGTGTCGAGCATCAGGTCGAGCAGGTGCTCCTTGTTCGCCACGTGCCAGTACAGCGACATCGTGCCGGAGCGGAGCACCTGCGCGATCCGCCGCATGCTGACCGCGTCGGCGCCATCGGTGTCCGCGATCGCGATGGCAGCGTCCACGATCTCGCTGCGAGACAGGGTCGGCGCGATCCGCGCCCGGCCCCGCCCGCGCTGCCCGCCGCTGCGCTGCCCACCGCCCCGCTGCCCACCGCCGCGCTGGTCGCGGCCCGGCCTGCTGCGGCCAGCCTGCTCACGGGCCTCCAGTGCCCGCTCGCGCTCGTGCAGGAGGCGGTGCGCCCGGTCAGCACGCCCGGTGGCCTGCGGCCCGAACGGCGGCCAGAGGTCGTCCGGGTTCTCCATCCGCTGCTCCCTCCCGGCAGATGATGCTCGTACATCGTACGTATTAGTACAGCGTACTAGGCCACTGGGGCTCCCTGTGCTCGCTGCCGGGATTCCTTAGGCTGGCTGCGGCAGCTGCCCGAGAGATTGCGTTAATAAATATGCGGTTCCGCGCGGAGGTCGGCGTCTTCGACATGCTGCGGTTCCACAAGTTCACGATCGGCTGGTCCTGGACCGCCGAGCTGGGGGACCCGGACGACCGCGGAGCAGTATCGGTGGCTGCGGGCGTACTCGCCGCTGCACAACGTGCGGCCAGGCATGCACTACCCGCCGACGCTGCTGCTGACTGGTGATCATGACGACCGGGTGGTGCCCGGTCATTCGCTGAAGTTCGCCGCCACCCTCCAGGCAGCCCAGGCCGGCGATGCGCAGGTCCTGGCGGGGATCGAGACCGGCGCCGGCCACGGCGCAGGCAAGCCGACCGCCAAGGCAATCGACGCCGAAGCCGACATCCTAGCGTTCCTGGAAGCGACAGTTCGGGCGGCCGGGACCGCTAGCTGAACTACTGCGTTCCGCTGTGCCGCCGCCGGGTTGTACTCCGCCGGGCGCCGCCGCTAGCTGGCACTTCCGAGCTAGCCGCCCTTACGCCAGCGATGAAGTCCCGCCAGCTGCTGTCGGCGATGGTGAGGATTACCCCGTCAGGGTCCGCGGAGTCGCGAACCGCGATCAGCTCCCCTAACCCTGAGAATTCACGCCGCCGTGTGAGCTGACCGGTACGGCAACTATAAGAAGTGCTCCTGACCTGGGACGATAAGGGTGTCGAAGTCCTTACGTGAACCCGGATCGAGGAGCACTTGCAAGGTGAACACTACCGG
>WNGQ01004104.1_pt1 | contig 14554 bp, 14 predicted proteins | sample 5407661 | NCBI WGS metagenome assembly WNGQ01 (sample SAMN13153382, study PRJNA577476) | soil metagenome | isolation source: 60 cm soil or saprolite under Garry oak tree replicate 2 | place: USA:California | collected 2016-06-15 | reverse complement strand
ACCGAGCGGCAGCCCGGCCACCAGGTCGACGCCCCTCCCGGGGCCTTCGGGCGGGCCAGGACACGGCCACCCCACGCCCGGTCGCCCCGGCCACCCGAGCCCCCATCCCTCCGCCGCCCCCGGGGCCGGCCAGGGCCCGCCCGACCCGCACAAGCCGAACCAGCAGCAGCCGGTCGCGCCCCCCTCGACCACGCCTGGCTGACGGAACGGCTGAGCCGCTCGGGGCGAGGGGTCGCGACCCCCCGCCCCGAGCCCCCGAGGGGCCACGCAGGACTCCCGTCCGTCACCCGCGGCCGGGATGACGGCCCCACGAAGACCACCCAGCTTCGTGGTGAGGTCATCCGCCGGCCCCCGACGGCTGACGGACCGGACCTCTGACGACACGCTCAGATGCAGACCACGTCCAGGACGCAGCTCCCGGGTGAGACAGGCGCGTCCGGCGCGCTCGTGGCCGGCGCCGGCGTGGCCGGTTGGACCGGGGACTGCGCTGGCACCTGGGCCGGCTGTGCCGGCACCGCGCCGGCGGGCAGCGTGCTGTTCGGCGCCGCGCTGGCCGGCGGCGCGTCCGGGGCCGCCGGCACCGGGCGGGTGGCCGGCGGCACCGCCCGAGATCTGCCCGGGCGGGTCACGGGCAGAGAGGAGCCGGCCTGGTGGTCCTGCGGCTGCGCCGGCGCGGCGACCGGCAGCCGGGTCGGGCTGGGCAGGACGTGGCCCTCGGTGACGACGCGCACCACCCCGGGCACGCCGGCGGGGGCGGGGGCCAGGCTCGACACCGCGAGCCCGAGCGCGAACGCGCCCGCGGTCACCGCGAGCGGCGGCCACGCGCGCCACAGCAGGCGCTGGCGCCGGCTCGTCGGCGGCTGGATGACGACACGCGGTCCGAAGCCGCCTCTCGGCTGGAATCGTTCGGGTAGGCGCTCGGGCTGCCAGGTCTCCATCTCCGACCTGATCGCGGCTCCCCAGCGGAAGCCCCGGTCCGGATCGCCGGCTTCCGGGCGCGAACTAACTCGCATTCCTCTTGAGACGCACGGTGACCTCCTTTTGATCGGTGTCGGCCAGCGTCTTCCTCATGATCTCCAGCGCCGCCCCCAGGCGCGAGGCGACGGTGCCCGGCGGGATGTCGAGCGTCCTGGCGATCTCGTCCCGCGTCATGCCCGCGTAGAAGTGGAGGACCACGGCCGCCCTGAGCTTGGGGCTCAGCGCCCTCAGCGCCCGGGTCACCAGCGTCCGCGCCTCGACGCGCTCGAAGCCCGTCGGCGGCGCCCCCAGGAAGAGCCGGAACGGCAGCAGCCGCGCCAGGTTCTGGCGGCGCAGGTGCGAGATCGCGGCATTGACCGCGATCCGGTGCAGCCAGGCGCCCACCGACTCGACCTCGCCGCGCCCCTGCCGCCAGCGGAACGCTTTCTCGAACGTCTCCTGGGTCAGGTCCTCGGCGGTTGGGCCGTCGAGCACGATGCCCCGGATCGTCCGATAGACCGTGGTCCTGTACCGTACGTAGTTGGCCTCGAACTCCTGGACGGAGTCGAGGTCAGGTGCCGTAACACTCATCCCCCGAAGCCTCATGCATGCCTGCCCGCATCCGGTTCCCCGGCCCTGCGCAGGACCGGGGAACCGGCGTACGAGGTTGCGCCTCGTACCGATCACGAAGGCTACATGAAACGTCTCCATACACGGGGCCGCTGAGATCGCGGCACCACTCGTGGCTGCGTGCAGGGAGTAGAGCATGGTGTCTGGCTGCCGGAGGGGATGGAGCTTGCGAAGAGGATGGCGCGCCGCTGCCGGCGCGACGGCGGCGCTGGCGCTGGCGCTGCCGGGGGGCGCCGCCCTGGCCGACAGCTCGATCCCGCGGGTGGCCACCCCCCTGGGCACGGTCACCGTCGCCGTCCCCGACGCCGGCGTGGCGGTCACGGTGTCGGGGGCCGGCGTGCCGGCGCCCACGGTCGCGCTCGATCCTGGCCGGCAGCCGCCCGGGATCGACCCGGCGCCGGCCCTGCCCGCCGCGGCGGCCCCGGCGACCGGCCCCAGGCCGACCGCGCGCCCCGTTCCGTCCCCCGTGCCGGTGGCCGTCGTGCCGCCGGCCGGGGCTGGCTGTGCGGCCCGCCCGGCGCCGGCCGCGTGCGCCGAGGCCGACAGGGCGGCCGTCGCGTGGGGCCTCGTCCCGCTGGTGCTGGGCAGCGGCGCCCTGCTCCCGGACGTGCCGCCCGGCGACCTGGCCTGCCTCCCGGCGGCCTGCCCGGCCGGCCAGCCGGGCGCCGCCTCGGCCCGGTCCGCGGGCCGCCCGGCCGCGGTCGCCGGGCTCGGCGCGCTGCCGCTCGCCCTGGACGGCGTCAGCGGGCGGCCGGCGGCGCCCGCCCCGGCGCCGGCCTCGTCGCCGGCGGTCCCCTCCGGGCCGGACGGGACCGCGGCCGGGCCCCAGCCGGCGCCGCGCGGCGCGGCCCTGGCCAGCACCGGCACACCGCTCGTGGCCGGCTTCGCCGGGCTGGTCCTGGTGCTGGTCGGCGGCCTGCTGACCTGGAGGCGAGCTCGGGACTGACCGTCCGCTCCGCCCGCGGTCCCGTGCTCCTCGCCGCCGGCCTGGCGCTGCTGCTCGGGTGGGCCGGCACGATGGTCGCCGGCCAGCTGCGGCAGCTGGCGGCCGAGGGCCAGTGGGAGCGGGTCGTGGGGTCCGGAGGCCTGACCGAGGGGCCGCCGCAGGTGCCGCCGCCACGGCGGCTGGCGCGCCCGCTCGACGGCGTGGACTTCCGGCTGCGGGTCCCCCGGCTCGGCTACAGGGCGGTGGTCCGCGAGGGCGTGGCGCCCGACGTCCTGTTCGCCGGGCCCGGCCACTACCCCGAGACCCGGTGGCCCGGCCAGCCGGGCAATGTCGGCCTGGCCGCCCACAACGTGTACTGGCTGCGCTTCGACCGGCTGGCGGCCGGCGACGAGCTGATCCTGGACACCCGCTACGGCTCGTTCCACTACCGCGTGACCGGCTCGCGGGTGGTCGACCCCGCGGATCGATCCGTGCTGGCGGACGCCCCGGGCCGCCGGCTGACGCTCACCACGTGCTGGCCGCTGTGGGCGGGTCAGCTGGCGCCGTCGCGGCTGGCCATCTTCGCGGCATGACCGGCCGCCCCGGTCAGCGATCTCGGTCGGGGCCGCCGCAGGTCGATGGATACCCCCCTCCAGTATGGTGGTTGGATGGTCGTCATCTACGAGATCGGCAGGGCCGCCATCCAGGCCCCGGCCGGCGAGCGCGCCCTTTTGGGCCGCCCTGCCCTGGTGCAGGCTCTTAACACGTTGGCTTGACGCGGACCGGCCGCCGGCGCATCGTGGTCGGCGTGGGGTTCCCCCGGGCGGGGGGACCAGGTGGGGGCGGGGCGGTACAGATGGCCGTGCATTTTGGACTGCTCGCCCGGGGCGACCCGGGCTCTTCACAGGAGGGATCGACGCGCGTCGGCGGCTGGCGCATCGTGGTCGCGGGGCTCCCCCCGGCGGGGGGGCCGACCTGGGGGAGGGCTGGCGGCGCTGGCCGTGCCCTCAGCGGAACGCGGAAGTGCCGGCGCCGGCGGGGTCTCGCCCCGGCCCCTCAGGGCCGGCCCCTCACGACCGCCGCCAGGCCAGCCGCTCCGTCAGCGCCACCAGCTCGCAGACCAGCCCCTCGTCCACCGGCAGGCAGTGAGCGGCCATCAGAGCCTCCTCGACCAGGGTCCGGATCTTGGCCTCCGCCTCGCCCAGCGCGCCGCAGCCCTCCATCAGGCCGCGCAGGCGCTCGACGTCCGTGACGCCCTCCGCCTCGGGCCGCAGGTGCAGCGTCCGCGCCCGCAGCCAGGTCGGCTTGCGTTCGCGCAGGTCCTCGCCGCTCGGCTTGCCGGTCACCTCCGGGTCGCCGAACGCCCCCAGCACGTCGTCGCGCAGCTGGAACGCGATGCCGGCGGGCACGGCGTAGGCGCTGACCGCCTCCAGCAGCGCGTCGGGGGCGCCCGCCAGCGCCAGGCCCAGCTGGATCGGGCGCTGGACCGTGTAGCTGGCAGTCTTGTACCGGTTGACGGTCAGCGCCTCCTCCTCGGTGACCCGCCGCGAGTGCGCGGCCAGCACGTCCAGGTACTGGCCCAGCGTGACCTCGGTGCGCAGCTGGTTGTACACGACCAGCCCGCGCGTCAGCCGCTCGGGCGGGAAGCCGGAGGCCAGGAGGAGCTGGTCGGCCCAGATCAGCGCCAGGTCCCCCAGCAGGATGGCCGCGCTGGGGCCGAAGCGCTCGGGCTCCACCTCCGCGTGGCCGGCCAGGTTGCGGTAGCTGGCGGCCCGGCCCCGCCGTGTCTCGGACCGGTCCATCACGTCGTCCTGGATCAGCGCGAACGTGTGCAGCAGCTCCAGCGCCGCGCCGGCGCGGACCATGGGCTCGTCCAGGTCCTCTCCGCCGGCCCTGTAGCCCCACGCCGCCAGCAGCGGCCGCAGCCGCTTGCCCCCCGCCGACACGGCCGATCCCAGCTCGCGCACGAGGGGGCCCAGCCGCGCGTCGATGGCCACGGCGTCCGCTCCCCGCTCGCCGAGGAACGTCCGGAGCGTCAGTTCCAGCCTGGCCTCAAAATCTCTCATCGAACAAGCTTCTTATGAGTTTCCCTTCTTAGATATGCAGTCGAGTGGCGCTCGCGAACGCCTGGTCGAGCAGATCCTGCAGCACCTGCAGCACCTGGGCCCGGACGTCGACCGCCTGGGCGGCGCGGCGGCATCGTCGATGCGCCTCAACCGTACCGACCTGCGCGCGCTCCAGGTGCTGGGCCCGTCGGCCGGCATGACGGCAGGGGAGCTGGCCAGGGCGCTCCGGGTCACGAGCGGTGCCACCACCCGCGTCATCGACAGCCTGGTCGCCTCCGGCCACGCGGTGCGCGAGGCCGACCCGCACGATCGGCGCCGGGTCCTCGTCCGGCTGACCCCCCGCGCGACGGCGGCCGTCGACCGCTCGTTCGAGCGGCTGCGCGAGCAGGCCCGGACGGTCCTCGACGGGTACCGGGACGCGGAGCTGGAGCTCCTCGCCCGGTTCCTCGCCGACGTCAGGTCGCTGCTGCGTCTCCATGCCCTCCGCCTGGCGCGCCAGACCAACGCCCGCCATTCTGACTCGCCGCTCGATGACCCGTCGGAGCCTTGACCGCCCGGGGCGGCGCGAGGAGAATCAGCCGCCGTGAAGGCGATCGCCGCCGGCGCCGCGTGCGCCTGCGTGCTGCTCGCGTCCGCCTGCGGCCTGCCGCTCGGCCTGGGCGGGCCCCCCTCCGCCCAGGACATCCTGGGCCGTCCGGCCGGGGCCGACCTCCAGGACGCCCACCTCACCGTCTCGGGCACGCCGGGCGAGGGCCTGGCCAACGTGCAGCTCGAGGGCGACGGGGACGTGGTGTTCAGGCCGCGGCTGGCCTATCACCTGGCCGTGACCACCAGCGTCGGCGCGGTGACCATGGCCGGCGAGGTCCTCTCGGTGGACGGCGCGACGTACCAGCGGTCGGAGGGCGGCCGCTGGCAGCCGGGCCCGGCGACCATCGTGCCGGCGGCGTTCAGCGCCTGGTCGGGCGCCACGGACGGCAGGTACGTGGGCGAGGAGACCCCGGCCGGTGACCGCTGCTGGCACGTCGCCGCCACCTCGGGCGGCCAGCCCCTCGACCTCTGGGTCCGGGAGTCGGACGGCTATCCGGTCCGCTCGCAGCTGGGCCGGCTGGTGGTCGACTACAGCCGCTTCAACCGGCACGTGGAGATCGCGGCTCCGCCGGCGAGCGGCCTCCAGCCGCCGCCGCTGACCGTGACCGGGAAGGTCGGCCAGCCCGCCCGCCTGAGCGGCGTCGACGTCACCGTGGCGAGCGCCAGCCTGAGCTACCTGCCGGCGACGAGGACCCTGCGGCCCCGGCCCGGCGACCGCTTCGTGCTGGTCGACGTCGTCTACGCGCGGACCGGGCCGGACAGGGTCTCGTTCGGGCCGCTCCAGTGGCGGCTCACGGACGCCCGCGGCGCCAACTACCAGCCGGCCTTCCTGGACCGGGAGCCGCGCCTGGGGCTGGGCGAGCTCATGGCGCCCGGCCAGCAGGCGCGCGGGTTCCTCGCCTACGAGGTGCCGGTGGCCGCGACCGGCCTGCGGCTGGAGGGCACGATCGGCATGGACCGGGTGACCGTCACCGTGCCCTGAGCCGTCGTCCCGCGGCCGGCGGACCTCGCCTGGCGGGCTCGGCGTCACGCGGCGCAGGCCGCCGGCGGCTGCCCGGGCCGCGGGTGGGCCGGATGGTCCGCGGCCGGCCCACCCGGACCGACGAGAGCCGCATCATGATCGGCATGATCGCACCTCGCCGAGACGGGCACCCAATTCGCGTCGGCATCAAGCTGTCGCAGCACATGGTCACCATCGGGCAGGAGCGCGCCGTCTGGCGCGTCGCCGACGAGGCCGGCTTCGATCACCTCTGGATCTTCGACCACTTCAACCCGATCGGCGGCAACCCCCTCGACGGCGACATCTGGGAGGGCTGGACGCTGCTGGCCGCGATGGCGCAGGCCACCAGCCGCGTCCGGATCGGCAACATGGTGACCGGCAACACCTACCGGCACCCCGGCGTGCTGGCCAAGATCGCGACCACCGTCGACCACCTCTCCGGCGGCCGCCTGGAGTTCGGGCTGGGCGCCGCGTGGGCCGAGGTCGAGCACACCATGCTCGGCCTCGACTTCCCCAGCACCGGCGAGCGGCTGCGGCGGCTGGCCGAGGCGCTGCAGGTGATCCAGAAGCTCTGGACGGAGGAGAGGGCCGACTTCGAGGGCCGCTACTACCGTCTGACCGGCGCGATCCAGAACCCCAAGCCGCTCCAGCGGCCGCACCCGCCGATCTGGATCGGCGGCAGCGGCGAGCAGCGCACGCTCCGGATCGTGGCCGAGCACGCCGACGTGTGGAACTTCGCGGGCGGTCCGGTCGAGATGGCCATCCACAAGGCCGAGGTGCTGGAGCGGCACTGCGCCGGCATCGGCCGGGACCCGAACGAGATCCGGCGCTCGGTCCAGGTCCGCTTCTCCGGCGACGACCTCGACGGCATCCTGCGGGAGCTCGACGGCTTCGTGGCGGCCGGCTTCACCGAGCTCGTGGTCATCGTGACCGAGCCCGACTCGCTGGGCAAGGCGGAGACGGTCGCCCGCGAGATCGTCCCGCGCTTCCGAGATTGAGCCGGGCGCCCGCTCGGCTCAGCCGGAGCCCGCTGGCTCGCCCAGCGTGGTCCCGGGCCGGGCGGCGCCTCTCGAGCCCCCGGTGAGCCCATTCGTCCTCCTGGTCGTGACCGCCATTGCCGGCGCGCTGAGCGTCGACAACATCGCCGCCGGCCTCGCCCTCGGTCTCGACGGTGTGGACTCCAGGCTCCGGCGTCGTGTTGCGACGATCTTCGGAGGCTGTGCCGTGGTGGCCCCCGTGATCGGCATCGGCCTGGGACACGCCGCCGCGCCGCTCGCCGGGGGAGCTGCCCGCCTGGTGGCTGGCCTCATCCTGGTGGGGATCGGGGCCGCGACCGCCCTTCGGACCCAGCGCGGGCCGGCCAGCGGCAGGAGCATCCGGGACATCCTGGCCGTCGGCATGGCGGTCAACGCGGACTCGCTCGTCTCGGGTTTCGCGCTGGGCCTGAGCTCGTTGCCCGTGCTGGCCTCCATCTCCATCATCGCGCTCGTCACGACGGTCCTGACGGTGCTCGCGGTGGAGATCGGTGGGCGCATCGGCAGGCGATGGGACCGGGGGATGGGGCCGGCCAGCGGCGCGATACTCGTCGCGGTCGGTATCGGGCTGGCCGCCGGGCTCGTTCGATAGCGCCCGCACGCGGCGGAAAACGTCGCGGCGCCGCGGCGGGCCGGCCCCGTCGCGTCAGGCGCTCGGAGCGGCCGCCAGTCGCTGGCGTGCGTCACCGGCCTCGGGCGCCCCGATATCGCTGAGCAGGCGCAGCGCCACTCGCCACTGCTCGGCGGCCTCGGCGGCGCGGCCGGTCTGCGCCAGGATGTCTCCCAGCAGCAGCAGGCTGAGCGCCTGCTGATGGCTGTTGCCGATCACCTGCAGGATCGTCGCGCTCTCTGTGGCGAGGTCCTCCGCCGACCGCCAGTTTCGCTGCAGCATCCGCACCCGGCTCAGATTGCGCAGCGCCCGTGCATGACCGAATCGAAAGCCGATCGTTCGATAGGCGTCCATGCTTCCCACGTGGTACACCCCCGCCTGCTCCAGGTTCTGCAGGTCGCTGTGAAGCGTTCCCAGGAACTCCTTCAGGCGGCCCACGCTCTGCAGGACCCAGACCTCCTCCTTCTCGATCTCCAGCGCGCGGAGCACGTTCTCCGCCAGGTGCATGACGTACGGTGTCTCCAGATCGCCCAGCTCCCACCAGGCGGCGGCGGCGCAGAACAGCGTCTCGGCCTGCTCGTGCAGCAGGCCCTCCGACTGGAATATATCGAATGCCCGCTGGTACCTGGTCATGGCCTGTCGAAGCTGGTACCGGCGCTGCTCGGCCTGGCCGCCCATGCTGTGCATGGTGCGACCCATCAGGTGCAGGGCGCGGGCCTCGAGCTTGGGGAGGTGCTCTTCCCGAGCGAACTCGAGCGCCTCCTCGAACCTGTTGAGGCCCTGCTCGTGCTGTTCGAGCGCCCAGCACGATTGCCCGATGTCCAGGCTGACCCAGGCCTGCGCGAACAGGTCGGGCGTCGCATACGCGGCTCGTCCCGCCGCCTCGGAGGTGACCGCCCAGTCGGCCGTGTAGCCCGCCAGCCGGAAAGCCGGGACCAGGCTGGCCGCCATCTTCCAGGTCACATCGTGCAGTCTCAACTCTTCCGCCTGGCGGATGACTCTCAGCAATGTGGGCCGCTCCCGCTCGAACCACTCCAGCGATTCGCCCTGCTGCGCCAGTGTGACGAATGGGCCGCCCACCTGGGAAGGGGCACCGATGTCCGCCAGGGCTGAGCGCAGGAGCCCTCCGTTGCGGAGTGATTCCTCCAGGTACAGGCGCAGCGCCCGTTCCAGGGCCGCGTTGTCGTCCGCGCTCGGCGGCTCCTGCTCCAGCTTCTCGTCGGCGTACAGCCCGATCAGGTCGTGGAAGCCGTATCGACGATCCGCGAATATCTCGAGCACCTGCTCGTCGACCAGCTCATCGAGCAGCTGGACAGCCCTGTCCGCCGAGCGGTCGAGCAGGGCGGCGGCCAGCCTGGCCGTGAAGCGCAGCTCGGGCAGCAGGCGCAGCCGGCGCCACAGCGTCCGCTGCTCCGGGGTCAGCTGCCCATAGCTGACATCGAAGCTGGCCCGCACGTCCTTGTCGCCCGCCTTCAGCTGGTCGAGGCGTCTGTGCTCGCTCTTCAGCCGCTTCGCGACCTCCTGCGCGGACCGCTTCCTGATCTGGGCGGCGGCGATCGACAGCGGCAGGGGGAGGTAGCCGCACTGGGCCGCCACCTCCGAGGCCGCAGCGAGGTTGGCGTCGCGCCCGACCTGCTCGCCGGCGAGGGTCACCAGCAGCCTGATGGCATCCGACGCGGGCATGACGTCGAGGTGGAGCTGCGAGGCGCCTGTCAGTCCATCCAGCGGGCGCCTGCTGGTGATGATCACCAGGCAGGAGGATCCCGCGGGCAGCAGCGGCCTGACCTGAGCCTCGCTCGCGACATTGTCCAGCACCAGGATTGCGCGGCGGCCGTCCATCTCGGTGCGGAAGCTGCTGCTCAGGGAATGGACGTCGGTCGGCACGGTCGTCCCGCCGGACCCGACCGCCTGCACGAGACTGACGAGCACCTCGTCGGATCTCAACGCGTCGGACTTGTCGCCCTGGAGGTCCACGTAGAGCTGCGCGTCGGGATATCGATGGCGGACCTGGTGCGCGAAGTGGACGGCCAGCACCGACTTGCCGACTCCGGGCTTGCCGCTGATGGTGACTATGACCGGAGCCGCGGGCTGCTGGTCACCGGTGGTCGTCAGGAGCGCCCGCAGGTCCCGCAGCTCGCGCTCCCGACCAGTGAACTCCCTGGTATCCGGTGGCAGCCAGGCAGGCCGCCGGGGTGCGTCCGCCAGCTGGCCTGCGTTCACTGTCGTGCTGGGTGGCTGCTCGCGTGCGCTCTCGCGCCTGGTCCTGCGTGCCCAACCGAACAGGGTGGCGGGGATCGTGATGAGAGCGATGACGGCAGCCAGCCAGCTGGCTCGCTCCAGGCCGTAGCCCCTCCACGCGATGGCGACTGCCGCGATCAGAGCAACGGAGACCAATGCTGCGGCCAGCCAGCGCCACACACGCAACCACGGCACGGCACAATCTTGCGGCAAGCTTCACCGACTGCGCAACACACGGGCGCGAGCAGCTTTGTCCCGGTCGATCTATGTCAAGAGGACTTGTCGCGAGGGGTCAGCGGCGACAGTCGCCGCTGCTGCTCGGGCCGCGCCGGCCGGGTGTCCACGGTCTGTGTGACGCGGCACGCTCGGCGCGGTGGCTCAGCCCGCGGCGGAGCCCAGCAGCGCCTCCACCTCCAGGTGGAACCCTTCGACGATCGCCTGCGGGTCGGGCACCAGGCCGGCGTCAGACGCGACGCCGACCATGACCTCGCCCGCGTAGCTGAGGATGCTGATCCCGAGCCCCAGCCGTCCCGACTGGGGCACCCAGAACATCGCCCGCCGCACCGGCTCGCCGGCGAGGTAGATCGGCTGCCGCGGCCCCGGCACGTTGGTCAGCACGGCCGAGGCCTTGCTGCCGAAGAAGCCGACCGGCAGCGGCTGCAGCGCGGTCGGCAGGTAGCCGATGGCGTTCAGCACGCCGAGCGCGACGGCGGGCTGCAGGGACGACTTCAGCTCGTCCATCCGCCGCTTCACCTCGGCCACCCGCACCACCGGGTCCGTCAGGCCGATGGGCAGGGCCAGGAAGACCAGGCCGAACCGGTTGCCCAGCCGGTGAGCCTCGTCGAGCGGCCGCAGGTTGACGGGCACGGTCGCCCGCACGTCCACGCCGTCGATGCGGTCGCCCCTGAAGGCCAGGTACCGGCCCAGCGCGCCGGCGGTGACCGAGACCAGCACGTCGTTGACGGTGGCGCCGGCCCGCGCGCCGGCCGCCTTCACCTCGGCCAGCGGGATGGGCTCCGACCAGGCCGCGCGCTTGGTGACGCCGAGGCGGCCCTTGAGCGAGGTCTGGGGGTCGGGCGGCATCAGCGCGATGCGGGCCAGCGTGGCCGCCGCGTCGGCGCCGAAGCCGGCCAGACGCATTGCCTGGCCGGGATCGCGAACGAGGCCGAAGCCGGCCTGGGTCAGCCAGCCCCCCGCGCGCAGCAGCGCCGGCGGCCCGGCGGCCGCGCCATCGAGTGCGGGCGCCTCGCCCCGCCGGCGCCGCCGGGGCCGGGCCGAGGTGTCCGTGAGCGAGAGCAGCACCTGGATGAGCGCGATGCCGTCGGCGATGCAGTGGTGGACCCGGCTGACGATCGCGCTGCCCGCGGCGTGCTCGACCAGGTGCAGCTGCCACAGCGGCTTGGTGGTGTCGAGCGGGGTGCTCATCAGGTCGCTGACGAACGCCTCCAGGGCCAGCTTGCCACCGGGCTCCGGCAGCGCCACGTGGTGGACGTGGGCGTCCAGGTCGAAGCGGCCGTCGGTGGTCCAGCTGGGCGGCCCGATGCCGAAGGGGGGCTCCGCGATGCGCTCCCGAAACCGGGGGAAGGCCAGCAGCCGGTCCTCGACCACGGCCCGCAGCTTGCCCGGGTGGAGGCGGCCGTCGAAGAGCAGGACCCCCGTCACCATCATCAGGTTGGTCGGGTCCTCCATCCGCAGCCAGGCGGCGTCGACCGCCGACAGCGGCCGTCTCATGTCACGGGAGGCTTGGCGGGGAGCATGGTGTGGTCCAGATCGTAGCGCCGCGTAAGCTGACCTGGTGACAAGCGTGCTTCTCGACACCTCCACGCCGTACGGCGAACGGGTCCGCCGGCGCCTCCGGGACGAGGTCGTGATCTGGCTGACGACGGTGGACAGCACCGGGACACCCCAGCCCAACCCGGTCTGGTTCCTGTGGGACGGCGAGAGCTTCCTCGTCTACAACCGGCGCGACGCCCGCCGCCTGGCGCACGTGCGCGAGCGCCCCAGCGTGTCCCTGAACCTGAACAGCAACGCCAGCGGTGGGGACATCGTCGTGATCACCGGCCGCGCCGAGCTGGCCGAGGGCGAGCCGCCGCCCCACGAGAAGCCCGAGTACGCGAGCAAGTACGGCCAGGCCATGACCAGGGTCAGCGGCACCCTGGAGGCGTTCAGCGAGGCCTACCCGGTGCCGCTGCGCATCCGGCCGCGCCGGGTCCGCGGTTATTGACCGACCTGGTCGAGCGCCTGGCGGCCATCGTCGGCGCCGGGCACGTCCTGGCGGGCGAGGCGGCCGCGGAGTTCACCCATGACGCCACCTTCATGGAGCACGGGCTGCTGGCCGTGGTCCGGCCCGCGGGCACCGAGGAGGCGGCAGCCGTGGTGCGCGCCTGCGCCGAGACCGGCACGGCGGTGGTGGCCCGCGGGTCCGGCACCAGCCTGGTCGGCGGCCCCGTGCCGCTGGCTGGCGGCGTGGTCCTCAGCCTGGACCGGCTGACCGCGCTCGAGGTGGACGTGGCCAACACGGTGGCGGTCGCCGGCGCCGGCGTCATCACCCGCCAGCTCGACGAGGCCGCCAACGTCCACGGGCTCATGTACCCGCCCGACCCGGCCAGCGTCGAGCTGTCCACGATCGGTGGCAACGTCGCGTGCAACGCGGGCGGCCTGCGCTGCGTCAAGTACGGCGTCACGGCCGACTACGTGGTCGGGCTGACCGTGGTGCTGGCCGGCGGGGAGGTCCTGCGCCTGGGCGGCAGGCTCCGCAAGCGCTCCTCCGGCTACCGGCTGCTGCACCTGTTCGTCGGCTCCGAGGGCACCCTCGGCGTCGTCACCGAGGTGATCGTCAAGCTGGTGCCCCTGCCCCGTCACCAGGCGACCGCCATGGTCGGCTTCCGGACCGTCGAGGACGCCGCGGCGGCCGTGGCCCGCATCCTGGCCGCCGGCCACCTGCCGGCCGCGATCGAGCTGCTGGACCGGGAGACGATGGCGCTGGTCGGCGACCGGCTGCCGAGCGGGTTCGAGCCCGACCTGGACGCGGTGCTGCTCGTGGAGCAGGACGGCAGCGACGAGGAGTTCGTGCAGATCGAGCTGCTGCGGATGGTCGAGCTCCTGGACGGCGTCGACAACCGCGTCGCGCAGTCGCGGCTGGAGCGCGAGCGGCTCTGGGACGCCCGCCGCAGCTTCGGCAAGGTGCTGATGGCCATGCCGCACAACTTCTTCGCCGAGGACGTGGCCGTGCCCATCGGCTCCGTCCCCGAGATGGCGCGCCAAATCGCCGCCGTGGCCGCCGAGACCGGCCTCCGCATCGCGACGGTCGGCCACGTCGGGGACGGCAACCTGCACCCCACGATCCTCTTCCGAGAGGACCAGCGGCACCTGGTCAGCCACGCGGCCGCCCGCATCTTCCGCGACGCGCTCGCGCTGGGCGGCACCATCTCGGCGGAGCACGGCCTCGGGGCGCTGAAGCGCGACTTCGCGCAGGAGGAGCACGGGCCGCTGGCGATGGGCCTGATGCGGCGCCTGAAGGACCAGCTCGACCCCCTGGGGATCCTGAACCCGCACAAGGTGTTCCCGGAGGAGCCGGCCGACGACGATTTCCTGAACCGGATGCCGGGCTGGATGCCGGATCCCGAGCGGCGCCGGCGCCGGGCCGAGGCCGGCGTCTGACCGGGCGGCGATCCCTACCATAGACCCGACGTGATAGCGGAGCTCCTGACGTACTTCGCGCTGCTCTCCCTGGTCACGACGGTCCTGGTCCTGCTCCCGGGAGTCGTCCGCGCCCGTGCCTGGCTGTCCGTGCCGCTGGGCGTGCTCGCCGCGGCGGCCGCCGGCGCCGGCCTCTACCTGCTGAACGGCGACCTGTCGGCGGCCGAGTTCCTGGCCATCTGGGCCGTGCTCTTCGGCGTCGTGGCCCGGCTGCTGCTGGAGCGCTGGAGCTACCTCGCCTCGCTGCTGCTGATGAGCGTCGCGTTCGCCGGCGTGACCTACCTGGTCTACTCCGTGCTGGCCGCGGTGGCCGACCCGCTGGGACCGGTGGTCTGGGTCGGGACCGTGGCGCTGCTGCTGCTGGAGATCGTCGCGCTGGGGCTGACGCTGTCGTACGCCTACGAGGTGCTCGACGTCCTGAGCCGCCGCGAGCGGCCCGAGCACCCCTCCGACCCGTACTACCAGCCGCTGGTCGCGATCCAGGTGCCGACGTACAACGAGCCGGTGGACATCGTGAGCCGGACGCTGGAGTCGCTGGCGGCGCTCGACTACCCGAGCTACGTGGTCCAGGTGGTGGACAACAACACCAACGACCCCCTGGTCTGGCGGCCGCTGGAGGCGCTGTGCCAGCGGTTCGGGCCGCGGTTCCAGTTCATCCACCTGGAGCCGTGGCCCGGCTACAAGGCCGGCGCCCTCAACGAGGCCACCCGGCTCCTGCCCCCCGAGGCCGAGGTGATCGCGATCGTCGACGCCGACTACGTGGTCGAGCCCAGCTTCCTGCGCAACACGGTGGGCCACTTCGCCGAC
>WNGQ01004102.1_pt1 | contig 14558 bp, 17 predicted proteins | sample 5407661 | NCBI WGS metagenome assembly WNGQ01 (sample SAMN13153382, study PRJNA577476) | soil metagenome | isolation source: 60 cm soil or saprolite under Garry oak tree replicate 2 | place: USA:California | collected 2016-06-15 | reverse complement strand
ACCTAGCCGAGGTGTCCCGCGCCCTCGGCACCGAGGAGGTCCTGCGCCGCGTCCGCGCCGTCCACGCCGCCTAGCCGCCGTCGTCCCCGGCATTGTCTTCGGGCGGCCAGGTGCCGATCGGCGTCAGCTGGTACAGGCTGTCCAGGTTGAGCTGCTGGGCGTCCTTCAGCACGACGTCCTGCTGCTCTTGCGCCTTGTCCGCCGTCAGCTTGGCCAGCTCGGAGGCCAGGCCGCCGAGCTGGCGCACGCCGACGTCGTTGACGACCTCGTGGCTGCTGGCGAAGATGACGATGCCCTCCACCCGCCGGTCCTTCTGCTCCGGCGGCGACAGGGCGGCGCCCACCTTCGCTCCCTCGGCCGGGTTCGCGGCGCGCGCGGCGAGCTTGTCACGCTCCTCGAGGACCCACTGGTGGAACTTCATCACCGCGCCGTGCAGGGGCAGGTTCTTGACGTCGTCGTTGGACAGGGTAAACCGCTTGCCCTTGCTGAAGCAGCGGCCATAGGCGAGCACGGCGGACGACCACAGCGCCAGCGGCATCAGCTGGTCCCGCTCCTCCTCGGGCTTGTCTAGCTCGGTGAGCAGTCGCTTGCAGCAGTCCATGACGAACTGGAGCTCTGAGATGATCGACGCCTGGTCGGCGAGTACCTGCGCGGACGGCACGTCGATGGCAACGGTCGGCATCGGCATCCTGCGATTGTCGCACCAACCACGACCCGCGCTCGTCTCACAAAACGACAAAAACGAGGCTCAGCTGGCCTTCGCCGGCGGTGGTGCGCTGGTGGCCCAACCGATGGCGCGGACCATGGCGTGCCCGGCCGGGCGGACCAGCACGGTCTCGGTCACCGGCAGGCGAGGCAGCCGCAGCGGCCGCCGGGCCCAGCCGGGCAGCAGCGACACCGCGGCCGCGGCCAGCACTCCGTAGGGCGCCCGGGCCACCGCCGGGAGTGGCGGGCTGAGCAGCAGGAACCGCGCCGCGTCCCGCGCCTCGGCGGTCGCGGCCAGCTCGGCCCGGTACCCGGCGATCCGGTCGGCGAGTTCGGCCTCGGTGCGCGGTGGGTCGGGCACGCCGAGCTCGACGCCGATCCTGGCCATGTCGGCGACATAGCCGTCACGCCCCGCCTGATCCAGCGGCCGGGTGCCGAACCGGGCGTGGGCGCGCAGGAAACTGTCCGCCTCGGCAATGTGCACCCAGGTCAGCAGGTGCGGGTCGGAGGCGGCGTAGGGGCGCCCGTCCGGCGCGGTCCCGGTGACGCGCTCGTGCACCGCGCGGACCCGGGCGATAGCGGCCCGCGCGTCCTCGGCCCGGCCGAACGTGGTGACGGCCAGGAAGTAGCTGGTGCGCTGCAGCCGGCCCCACGGGTCGCCGCGGTAGTCGGAGTGCTCCGCCACGGCCGCCATGGCCAGCGGATGCAGCGACTGCAGCAGCAGCGCCCTGATCCCGCCGATGAACATGGACGAGTCCCCGTGCACCCGTCGGACCGGCCGGTCCTCGGCGAACCAGCGCTCGCCCGCGCCTAGGTGGATCTGCCGCCGGCCGTCGCGGCCCTGCGGCCCGGCGACCCGCTCGAAGATCGCCGCGCCGACCCGGGCCCGGAAGCTGTCCACCCCTTCATTATCAGTGCCGCCGAAAATCGTTTGGCCGCCCGTCCGGTGTCTCCTAGGCTGGGCCGCAAGCAGCCAGGGGAGGCGAGATGCGCCAGGCGTTCATGTCCATCACGAAGGTTTCCATGACCTCGAGGGGTATGACGCTTGTCGCGACGAACGCTCAACCTTGGCATCCTGGCGCATGTCGACGCCGGTAAGACCACGCTCACCGAGCGGCTTCTGTACGCCGCCGGTGTCATCGACCAGATCGGCAGCGTCGACGCGGGCACGACGCAAACCGATTCGCTGGCCCTCGAGCGCCAGCGCGGGATCACCATCAAGTCCGCCGTGGTGTCGTTCGCCGTCGGCGACGTCACCGTCAACCTGATCGACACCCCCGGCCACCCCGACTTCATCGCCGAAGTGGAACGGGTGCTGAGCGTCCTGGACGGGGCCGTCCTGGTGATCTCGGCCGTCGAGGGGGTGCAGCCGCAGACCCGGGTCCTGATGCGGGCGCTGTTGCGGCTGCGCATCCCGGCGTTGCTGTTCGTGAACAAGATCGACCGGGCCGGGGCGGGGGAGGAGCGCGTGCTGCGGGCGATCGCGGCCCGGCTGTCGCCCGCCGTCGTCCCGATGGGTTCCGCCTCCGGGCTCGGCACCCGCGCGGCAGGCTTCACGCCGTGGGGGGATGCCGACGCCGGCGCCCGTGCCCGGCTGGCCGAGATAATGGCCGAACGGGACGAGGGAATCCTCGCCGCCTATATCGACGACGAGCTGAGCCTGCCGTACGCCCGGCTGCGCCAGGAGCTCGCGGTTCAGACCCGGCGCGCCCTGGTGTACCCCGTGTTCTTCGGCTCCGCGGCCACCGGGGCCGGCGTGCCGGCCCTGATGGCCGGCCTCACCGAACTGCTGCCGACCGGGACCGGCGACCCCGGCGGGCCGGTCTCCGGCCAGGTCTTCAAGATCGAGCGCGGTCCCGGCGGCGAGAAGCTCGCCTACGTCCGGATGTTCTCCGGCACCATCCGCACCCGCGACCGCCTGCGGTTCAGCGCCAGTCCAGAGGGCAGCAGCCGCAAGGGCAAGGTCACCGCGATCAGCGTGTTCGAGCGTGGCACGGCGACCATCCGCGCGTCCGTCGCGGCCGGCCAGATCGCCAAGCTACGCGGCCTGGACGAAATCCAGATCGGAGACCAGATCGGCGAGCCGCCGCCGGGGGTGATCCAGCCGCAGTTCGCCCCGCCGACACTGGAATCCGTCGTGGCCGCCCGGCGGCCCGCCGACCGGACCGCGCTCCGGGTCGCCCTGGGGCAGCTCGCCGAGCAGGACCCGCTGATCAACGTCCGGCAGTCGCCCGGCGAGCTGGCGGTGTCGCTGTACGGGGAGGTGCAGAAGGAGGTCATCCAGGCCACGCTGGCCGCCGACTTCGGCATCGAGGTGACGTTCCGCGAGACGACGACGATCTGCATCGAGCGCCCGGTCGGCTCGGGCCAGGCCGCTGAGCTGCTCGGGGCGCCGGGCAACCCGTTCCCGGTCGCGCTCGGACTGCGGGTGGACCCGGCACCGCCCGGTTCCGGCGTCGCGTTCCGGCTCGAGGTCGACGTCCGCTCGGTGCCGATGTACGTCTACAAGACCGTCGGCAACTTCGCCGCGATGATGACGCGCTACATCACGCAGGCGCTGTGTGAAGGCTTGCGCGGCTGGCAGGTCACCGACTGCACCGTGACGATGCTCGACTGCGCGTACATCTCCCCGTCCGCCACGGCGGCCCACTTCCGCAAGCTCACGCCCCTGGTCCTGATGGCGGCGCTGGACCAGGCGGGCACGGCGGTCTGCGAGCCGATGATCCGGGTCAGCCTAGATGTCCCGGCTGAGTCGACCGGTGCCGTGCTGGCCGCGGCGGCCCGGCTCGGCGGGACGGCGGAAGCCCCGGTCCCTCACGCAGATCTGGTTGCGCTGCGGGCACTGCTGCCGGCGGCCAGGGCGCAGGACCTGCAGCGGCAGCTGCCCGGCCTGACCAGCGGCGAGGGCGTGGCGGAAACCGGCTTCGGCGGCTACCGGCCCGTGACCGGCCGGCCACCGGCCCGGCGGCGGACGCTGGCCGACCCGCGCAACCGCGAGGAGTACATGCTGCAGCTCGCGGGCCGGGCGACGGCCGCCCCGGCGAAGCAGGCACAATCGAGTGATGGCAGATGATCGCCCGTTCGGCACTCTTCCGGTCGTGGACGTGGCGCCCCTGCTCCCTGCCCAGGCCGCCGGCTCGACGGAGGTGGCCCGGCAGATCGAGGCAGCGTGCCGCGAGCACGGCTTCTTCTACGTCACCGGTCACGGCGTCGCGCCGGACCTGCTGGCCCGGCTGACCCGGTTCTCCTTCCCGTTCTTCTTCGACCCCGGGTTCAGCGCGGAGATCCCGCCGCTGCCGGGACGGGCCGCGGCCCGCGGCGGCAGCCGCACAGGGCGGTATGGCGAGGGCGGCCAGCCGCGCTGGGACGGGCAGAACCTGCACGCGTTCAGCGGCACTTACGGCGACTACCTGCTGGGCAAGGTGTCCAAGGTGTTCCCGCAGCTCCGGCAGGAGGTGCTAACGGACGAAGCGCCCTAACGCGGGCTGCTCGGCCTGCAACTGCCTGACCACCTCGAGCGCCTCCTTGACGTGCCCGTCGATGTTGGTCATCGAGTTGAAGACGTGCCGGACCGTGCCGGAGCGGTCGATCACGTAGGTGACCCGGCCGGGGAGCAGGCCGAGCACGGCCGGCACCCCGTAGGCCTTGCGGACGCGGCCGCCCTGGTCGGCCAGCAGCGTGAACGGCAGCTTGTGCCGGTCGGCGAAGGCGACGTGCCTATCCGCCGAGTCGGAGCTGACCCCGATCACCTCGGCGCCGGCGTCGGTGAACGTCTCGTGGCTGTCACGGAACGCGCACGCCTCGGCGGTGCAGCCGGGGGTGTTGTCCTTGGGGTAGAAGTACAGGACGACCACCCGCTCGCCGAGCCGGTCCTGCAGCCGGACCTGTTCGCCCGATTGCGACGGGAGGGTGAAGTCGGGGGCCTTGTCGCCGGCCTGGATGCCGCGTGCCACGCTGGGCCTGCCTCTCTGGTGGTCCCCCCCTCGGGCCCAGTGTATACAGGGTTACAGTGCCGGTATGGAACCCGTACGCCTTGACGATGAGGCGGTCGCGGCCTTCGCCCGGGACGGCGTGGCCTGCCTGCGGTCGGTCCTGGATCCGGACGAGCTCGAGGCCGCCGCGGCCGCGATCGACGCGGTGCTGGCCCGGCCCGGGCCGTTGGCCCAGGTGGCCAGCGCACCCGGTGATCCAGGCGCGTTCACCGAGGACTTCTGCCGGTGGCGCGAGATCGGTGAGATCGAGCGGCTAGCCCGGCACTCCCGGGTGCCCGCCCTGGCCGCCGCCCTGATGGCCACGCCACGGGTCCGCTTCTACCACGATCACGTGCTGGTGAAGGAGAGCGGGACCCGGCAGCGCACGCCGTGGCACCAGGACCAGCCGTACTACAACGTGGACGGCCGGGGCGTCAGCGCGTGGATCCCGGTGGACCCGGTACCCGAGGACGGGTGCCTGGAGCTGGTGGCGGGCTCGCACCGCGGCCCGTGGCTGATGCCGCGCACCTTCCTGAAGAAGGAGGCCCGCTGGTTCCCCGAGGGCAGCCTGGCCGAGCTGCCCGACATCGACGCAGACCCGGCCGCGTTCGACATCCGCCGGTACGGCCTGCGGCCCGGCGACGCCATCTTCTTCGATTTCCTGACCGTGCACGGCGCCCCCGGGTTCCCGCACCCGGGCCGCCGGCGGAACCTGTCGCTGCGCTACCTGTCCGCGGACGCCCGGCATGCGCCCCGTGCCTGGCGCACCTCCCCGCCCTTCGACGACCTTGACGCCGAGCTCCCGGCCGGCGCGGACATGGATCACCCCCTGTTCCCCGTGGTCTGGCCGGCCTGATGGCGGACAAGCACCAGGTCCGGCTCGGGGCCGTCCAGGAGACGCTGTTCATCACGCTCGCCGCCCGGGCCGCCGAGACGCAGCGGAAACACCCGGTGCTGCGCGACCCCAAAGCCGTGGAGCTGCTCCAGTCGATCGACTACGACGCGGCCAAGTACGGCCGGGGCGCGGGCGGCTTCGTCACCGTCTTGCGCACCGCGATCATCGACTTCTGGGTCCGCGAGTTCCTGGCCGCGCATCCCGCGGCGACGGTGGTGGAGCTCGGCACCGGCCTGAACGCCCGGTTCGAGCGGGTCGACAACGGCCAGATGCACTGGTTTGACCTGGACCTGCCGGACACGATCGAGTTGCGCCGTAACTTCTTCGCCGACACCGGACGGCGCCGGATGGTGGCCGCGTCCGTCCTGGACGATGACTGGCTGCCCGCCGTCGCACAGAGCCAGGGGCCATACTTCTTCGTCGCCGAAGGCGTGCTCGTCTACCTGCCAGAAGAGCAGGTCATGGCCGCGCTGGCCCGGATCGCTGCCCAGTTCCCCGGGACCCTGATCGCGCTGGACACCTATCCGAGGCGGACGTTCGACCAGCAGCATAAGCTGGCGGCCAGGAAGGGCATGGACGCCCGCTGGGCCTGGTCCTGCGACGACCCGCGGGCGCTGGAGCGATTCGGGCTCGGGGTCCGGCAGTCCGCCACGATCACCCGGCCGCCCCGGGCCATGCGCGCCCAGCTGCCCTTCCGCTACCGGTACCTCGTCCCGCTCGCGGACCCGGTCCTGGGCCAGGCCATGACGCTCACCTTGTTCCGAGCCAGCTCCCCGGCAGCGGCCGGCCACGCTGCCACGGCGCCGGATACCGGGCCGGCCTGAGCGGTTCCGGCTCGGGATAGCTGAGCCGGTCCTGGCGCCAGGAGCGCATCGGCTCGGCGAGGTCCATGTCGGCGAAGGCGGCCGGCCAGTCGCCCGGCCCGTACCCGGCGCCGAGATCACAATGGTGCAGCTCCACCTCGGCCAGCCGCCGGGTCAGCAGCTCGGCCGCGGGGAAGACGTCCCCCTCCTCCAGCATCCGCACCGGGACCTGCCACCCTTCGTCGGGCAGCTGCCGGGCCACGGTGCGCAGTGCCATGGCCGAGTCGGCCAGGTCAGCGGCGTGCTCGGTGGCTCGCCTGCCCGCGTCCTGCTCGATGGCCGCCTCGCGCTCCCCGGCGCTGGCGTAGGCTGGGCGCGGCTGCCCGGCGCGCACGCTGACCAGCACACTCCGCATCCCGTCGGCGTTCCTGGCCACGTGCGCGAGGACATGTCCCCGGGTCCACCCGGGGAGCAGCGACGGCGCCCGCAGCTCCGGATCGGTGATTATCCGCGCCGTGTCGAGCAGGCGCTGCGTCGCCTGGTCGATCTGGTCACTCAGCTCACGTAGTGCGACGTCCATCAGCTCACTCTATGCTGGCCCATGTGATCGACCCTGACTCGGCGGTACCGCCGTATGAGCAAGTCGCCAAGATGATGCGAGATGAGATCGCCCAGGGGAGCATGACCGGCCGGATCCCCTCGGTCCACACGATCGCCGAACATCACCACGTCTCGCACCGGGTGGCCGCCCGCGCCCTGGAGATCCTGAAGGGCGAGGGCATGATCGTCAACGTGCCCGGCGAGGGGGAGTTCGTCCGCCACCCCAGAACCTGAAGGGTCGGCACGCAGGCCAGATGGGCTAGGCTCGGCAGGCATAGCCTGCGGAGCACCGGCAGCGCCGCGAAGTAGCATCCGGTCAGGCCGGGACGACGATTTCGCCCATCGTTTCCGTCAGCGCCAGGCTGTGCTGACGAGCGGTCATCGCCGCGGCGATAGCATCTCGCTGGTCTTGGTTCGTGCGCGCGGGCACGTTCTCCAGGCCGAGCGCTGCCAATCCCTCGCGGGTCCAGGCCGTGCGGGTCCGGGCGCCTCGCTTGCCGTGCCAGCGTGTCCACGAGGCAGTCGGGAAGACCTCGATGACCACGGCATCACGGTCAGCGAGCGCGCCGAAAAGGTCAAGTCCCTCAAGGATCCAGGCGTAATACGCGCTCGCATGAACGCGTCGCGCGTCGGGTGTCCAGCGGATGCCACAGATTGCCCTGGCGAGCTGGAGTTCGCTGTCGCGAGCGGTCCGCCCGTCGGGAGCGTACGAGCGAGGGCTGTCGATCGCCACGACGGCCGGCCGGCGCTCGTTGACGATGTCAACGACCCGCATGCACGTCAAGTGGCCCTCAAGCGCCAGAACCTGGCGATCGTCGATGACCGCGACATCGAAGCCCTTTCGCTTTCCGCCCACATCGACGCCGACCCATACAGCCATGCGTCACAGCATGGCCTACCCCCGGTGGCGCCCGCACTGGCTGAGCGAAACTCGCTGGCACAGGTGCCCAAGTCCTGCTCAGCAGGTTTCACGGCCGAGGTATCCTCGGGCCGACGTAAACCGCCATATGCGCTCGGGAGTGCGTCATGCCCTATGCCGTGGATTTCGGCACGGTCTCGACCGTCGGTCTGGAGTCGTCGCCGGTCGCGGCCGCGCTCGCTGGCCTGCGGGCGAACGAGGCCCGCTACTTCAAGAACAAGTACGACCACGTCTTCACGGTGGAGCCTGCCAGCAACGCCGAGACGGCCATCGACTGGGTGCACCGGATCCTCAAGGAGGAACGCGACATCGTCATCTCGTCTCGACCTCTCGAGGCTACGGCCTTCCAGGTCGAGAACATCCGGATGGCCTACGTCTTCTACGAGAGCGGCCTGTCGATCAACGTGATGTACACCGTCGACGACCCCAAGAAGCGGGCGGTCGGGTTCAAGCTCTCCGAAGGGATGGAGGTCCCCGCGGAACTCGCCTCGCGGTTCAAGTTCGCGCGCCAGAAGTCGAAGCTGGCCGGAACCATTCGCGGCTCCTTCTTCGCGTTCAAGAACGAGTACTGACGTCTAGCTAGATGAAATGCACCTCGGCGTGGTTCGCCTCGTGGTCAACGAGATGGTCGCAGGTCGGGCAGTACCAGCGGGCCTCGATCGGGGTGCCGCACGCAGGGTGCCGGGGCGCTAGCGTCGGGTCGGCGTGCCCGGCCGCCCAGTACGCCAGCAGGCGGAGCGCCCCGGCGAGTTCCTGGCCCTCGGTGGTCAGCTGGTAGGCGGCGCGGGGCGGTCGCTCGGAGTAAGGCCGGGCCACCAGCAGGCCTTCCCGTTCGAGCCGTTTGAGGCGCTCGGACAGGATGTTCGCCGCGATACCGGGGATCTGGTCGAGCAGCTCATTGAACCGGCGCGGCCCGGTGAGCAGCGCCTCCACCACCAGCAGGGTCCACCGGTCACCCACCCTGGCCAGCGCTTCGGCCAGCGGTGATGAGGCAGTTTCGCTCTGGGCCATAAAGACGATCGTAGCCGCCACGTTGACATCGGCCTAGTTAGTAGTAACTTGCAAATTACTACTTACGTGAAGGGATGAACGGCGATGACAATCTTCGACGAGATTCAGGCCAGCATCACGCGGCTGGCGGAGGACGCCGGCCCCTCGGTAGCCGGCATCGGGCAGCGGTGGGGCACCGGCTCGGGCATCGTGCTCGGCACGGGGCGGGTGCTGACCAACGCGCACAACATACGCGGCAGTCAGGCGACGGTCACCTTCGCCGACGGACGTACCGCCGAGGGCAACGTGGCCGGGCACGACATCGACGGCGACCTCGCCGTCATCGAGGCCGACACCGGCCAGGCCGCCGCGCTGCCGTGGGCCACCGCAGTACCCGCCATCGGGACGCCCGTCTTCGCCCTGGCCAACCCGGGCGGGCGCGGGCTGCGGGTGACGTTCGGGACCGTCTCCGGTATCGACCGGACCTTCCGCGGCCCGCGCGGCCTGCGCATCACCGGCAGCCTGGAGCACACCGCCCCGCTGCTGCCCGGCTCCTCGGGCGGTCCGGTCCTCGATGTGCAGGGACAGCTGCTCGGGATCAACACGAACCGCCTTGGCGAGGGTTTCTACCTGGCCATTCCCGCCGACGAGGAACTGCGCCGCCGGGTCGATGCGCTCGCCCGCGGCGAATCCGTCAGGACGCCGCAGCTCGGTATCACGATCACTCCCGGCCATGTGGCCAGGCGGCTGCGGCGCGCCGTCGGTCTCCCCGACACCGAGGGCCTGCTCATCCGCGGGGTAGCCGAAGACAGCCCTGCCGCGCGCGCCGGCCTGGCATCCGGCGACCTGATCGTGGCGGCCGCCGGCCAGCCGGTCCGCACCGTCGATGACCTGTCCGGCGCGCTCCAGACGGCCGGCGACACCATCGAGCTGAACGTCCTGCGCGGCACCGACGAACGAAGCATCCAGGTGGCACTCGGCCAGAACAGCCAGCCGGAAGGGGAAGCCTAGGCAGCCCCGCTCACCCGGCTGCGGCCCGCCCGGACCCAGCGGGCGGGCCGCGTTCCTGACCAGGCCGCATATGCCCACATCCGGCATGGCCGCCGGGCGTCAGTCAGCGATGATGACGGCTCATTCTGTGCGCAGGACCTGCCCGGTGCGCAGTCGCGCGGCGCGCTGTCCCGGCCAGGCGCCAGCAGATTCGCGGCCACGAGGGTCAGCGGGCCGACCAGCAGCAGCGTCCACGCGCCCACCGGGGCGTTATAGGCAAGTGGCGTGCTGTCGGCGACCGCGCGCCAGCCGTGACTGCCGGCGGGTCATGCCGAGCGGTCGGCCTGTGACACTTTCGCCATGGCGCGGCCAGTGGCATTCACCTGAATAATGGTTAGGGATGCAAACTAAGTGTCGGTAGTAAGCGTTGTTTATGTGCAGCCGGGGGCATTCTTCATGCGCCGATTAATCCTGGAATCCGTGGCTTCGAGGGCTACGATAGGCGGGTGGACATGGCGCCGTTGGTGCGGAAAATACTTCTCAGGGCAGCCGAGTCATCGCTCGATATCGCGGGTTCGGCGCTCTTGCCGGGCGCCTGGCCGATTCTCAAGGGCGCCCTTGGTCCCGTGCTCGAGCGCCTGGACGAGTTCCTAACCGGCTGAATCCGGAACGGGAAATGGCTTTCCAAGTCGCAGCACCGCTTTGCGGATCTCGGCGGCCGCCACCATCGACAGGGCCACCGCGGCGCAGATCAGCCACTGCCGGACGTCGAGCCTGACGGTCTTCATCACGGTCTGGAAGATGCCCAGCACGGTGGACAGGACCAGCAGGACGAAGGACCCGCTGGTCGTGATGACGAACATCTTGTCGGAGAAGGTGTCGAGGGAGAACGCCGAGTCCCGTTGGTCTTTGGACTCGATTGAGAAGAACAGGACGAACAGCGCGAACGTGACCATGCCCATGGTCCGGGCGATGGCGAGCCCGTGCGCCTGCTCCGCCCAGCTGATCACGCTGAGGGTGCCGACCGCCATCAGCAGGCCGACCAAGGCGAGCCAGACGATGAGGCCCCGGGTCAGGATCGGCCGGGTAGGCGGCAGCGGCGGGCGTTCCATCAGCCCAGCGGCGGGTTTGCTGTAGCCGAGCCCGACCGACTGGATGGAAATCATGGTGAAGCTCACCCACAACGTCTGCAGCGGAAGCAGTGGTATGCCCCGGGCGATGTTGAAGATGCTGGCGCCCAGAAACGTGATGATGTAGCCGAACAGGCCGCCGATCTGGAACCGGACGTACCGGGCGAGGTTGTCATACAGCCCGCGGCCCAGTTCGACGGCCTTGACGATGGTGGAGAAGTTGTCGTCGGTCAGGATCATCACCGCGGCTTCCTTGGTCACCTCGGTCCCGGTGATCCCCATGGCGATGCCGATGTCGGCCTTCTTCACCGCGGGCGCGTCGTTGACGCCGTCCCCGGTCATCGCGACGATCTGGCCCTTCTTCCTGAGGACGTCGACCAGGCGGACCTTGTGCTCGGGGGTGACGCGGGCAATCACGCCGATGTCGTCGATCTTGGCCAGTGCCTCCTCGTCGCTCATCGCGCCGAACTCGGCGCCGGTGAGCACGGTGCCGTCGATGCCGAGTTCGTCGGCGACCGCGGCCGCGGTGACCGCGTAGTCACCGGTGATCATCCGGATCCTGATCCCGGCGGCCTTGGCGGTGGCGATGGACGTCTTGGCGGTGGGGCGGGACGGGTCAACGATGCCGACCAGGGCGAGCAGCTCCAGCCCGGTGACCAGCGGGAGCAGGTCGGCGCCGGGGTCGAAGGCCGCCAGGTCGAAGTCCCTGCGCGCGGTAGCGATCACCCGCAGGCCCTGCTGGCCGAGCCGCTGGTTCTCGGCCAGGTACCGCTGCCGGAATTCGCCGTCAACCGGCGCCGAGCCCGTGTCTGCGTCCGTGTCGACGACCGTGGCGGCCCGGGGCAGCAGCTGGTCCGGCGCGCCCTTGACGAAGCACCGGATCACCTCTTTGCCGGACGCGCCGGTCATCTTGTGGAACGTGGCCATCAGCTTGTAGGCCGCGTCAAACGGCAGTTCGGCGATCCGCGGGTACCGGTCCCTGGTGGAGACCGCATCGATGCCGCCCTTGGCGGCCAGCACGACCAGCGCGCCCTCGGTCGGGTCTCCGACCAGCTCGCCGTCCCTGACCACCGCGTCCGAGGCCAGCACCATCGGTACCAGGAACTCATCCAGCGGGATGTCCGCCTGCCCGCCAACCCGGGTGATCCGCCCGGCGGTCGAGTAGCCCTTCCCCTCGACCGCGTATCGGCGGCCGACGGTCGTCATCTGGACCGCGGTCATCTGGTTCAGCGTCAGCGTGCCGGTCTTGTCCGAGTTGATCGCCGAGGTGGAGCCGAGCGTCTGGGTCGAGGCCAGCCGTTTCATGATCGCGCCGGCCTTGGCGAGCTGCTGCGTGCCCCAGGCGAGGATGGTCGTGACCACCGTCGGCAGCCCCACCGGGATCGCGGCGATGGCGAAGGCGACCGCGGCGTTGAACACGGCGATGAACGTCTCGCCCCGGGCCAGGTTCAGCGCCATCGACGCGATCAGCGCGATGCCCGCGATCACCAGGATCTGCCCCGTCAGCCGGTCCATCTGGCGGGTGAGCGGGGTCTTGACCGCCTGCTCGTCGTTCAGCATGCCGGAGATCCGGCCGACCTCGGTGGTCATCCCGGTCGCGGTGATGACGAACTCGCCCGCGCCGCGGGTGACGTTGGTGTTCATATAGACCATGTCGGTCCGGTCGCCGAGCGGCGTGTCGGCGCCCGCCACAGGCTCGGTGCCCTTGGCGACGGGCAGGCTCTCCCCGGTCAGCGCGGACTCGTCGACCTCCAGCGTGGCCGCCTTCAGCAGCCGTCCGTCCGCGGGCACGATATCGCCCGCGTCGATCGCGACGATGTCGCCGGGAACCAGCCGTTCGGCGGGGATCTCCGCCAGCTGGCCGTCCCGCCTCACCCTGGCCTTGATGATCACCATCTTCTGCAGGGCCGATACGGCCGCGGTGGCCTTCCCCTCCTGATGCAGGCCCTCGACCGCGTTGAACAGCGTCAGCAAGATCAGCAAGATGCCCGTACCGAGCTGCTTAAGCGGGTAGAGGCTGCCGATGCCGGCCGCGAGCAGCACGAGCTGCATCGGGTCGCGGTACTGCCGGAGGAACGCGTGCCAGCGGGACTCGGCCTGGCCGGCGGCGAACTTGTTCGGGCCGAACCGCTCGCCCCGCGCGGCCGCCTCGGCCGAGCTGAGACCGCGCTGCTCGTCTACTCCTTCGGAGTGCAGGACCTGATCGGCGCCGAGCGTATGCCACGCGAGCTCGCCGGCCGCTGGCGGCCGTCCCGATCCCGGTGTATCCGTCAGTCCCGAAGTCAAGTGGTGCTCCAGTGATCTGGCCGGTACGGCACAGAATGTCTCATCTCTGCGCCAAAGCCTTGCAGCCGATCGTCGCCTCTGTAAATACGGAGCGGCGGTTCCGGCGCCCGTGTCAGGCCGCTGACCGGATCCGGGACGGCATCCAGGGCTGCCTGTTTGCGTCCCGGGCACCTGAAAGCAAGACTCACAGCCATGACATCCAGCATCGACAGCAACCCCGAGGATGACTACGCAGACGACGAGTACGCAGACCACGACGCCGAGGATCGCGAGCAACCCTCGACGTCGGCAGATATCCCCGACGACGAACCCGAAGAAGACGTGCTCGAACAGCGCCAGGAAGTCCCGTACGGCGAGGACGATCGATAACAGCCCGTACTCATTTGGGGACAGGCGGGACCGTGCGTATCTGGGATGCACTGACCGGCGCCGAGCAGGCCCGCCGCCCGAGCCCGCCCGGCCGAATGGGCGCGCGCACCTGGGACGCCGACACCGGCACGGCCATAGTGCTCCTGCCCGGGCACGGCGACGCGACGCCCATTGTCAACTGGGCACCGGACAGCAGCAGGGTCATCACCACGACCACGGAGGCCGAATGCCGGATCTGCGACTCGTTCACCGGCGAGATGCTCACGAGACTCGGCGGCGCGGCGCCCTACGGCTGGTACGGCGCCTGGTGGCTCGGAAGCGAGCGGGTCCTCACCCTCGCCGCACGGATGGTGCCCCACCACGCCGACGCAGACCTCGGCGTGTGGGACGTCGCCAGCGGATCGCTGCTGCTCCGGCTTGGGGGCGAGCCAGAACCGGTGCGGCTGGCCGCCCGTTCGGCCGACGGCACCCGGTTTGTCACCGTAGCCCGGGACCGCCTCGGTCGGCTATGGGATGCTGCGTCCGGGCGGCAGGTTGCCGCATGGGCCACTCTGCTGTCCGAGAACCTGCAGGCAGAAGCCTGGTCGGCGGACCTACGTGAGGCGGCGTTCCACCTCGGCGACGGCACGATCCGCCTCTGGGACATGTCGGTCGACGTGGACACGATTCTCGGCTGGGCGGCGCAGCGAGTTACCCGGGAGCTCACCAACGCCGAACGACAGCAGTTCGGGCTCCTCGACGAAACCGAGCACCGGGCATGACATGTCCCCGGGCAAGACGGAGCCCTGAGTCCACACAATGCCATAAGCGGTCGCGGCGCTAGGAAGCCGTGCCGGTTTAGCACCGATCGACTGTATCTAAACGTCCGCATCAGGCCTCCGTATCGCTGGAAAGAAAACC
>WNGQ01005772.1_pt1 | contig 14559 bp, 17 predicted proteins | sample 5407661 | NCBI WGS metagenome assembly WNGQ01 (sample SAMN13153382, study PRJNA577476) | soil metagenome | isolation source: 60 cm soil or saprolite under Garry oak tree replicate 2 | place: USA:California | collected 2016-06-15 | reverse complement strand
TCCGTAATCTCTCTCTTCCACTATTCCTGCTTTTGATAAGTCGTCTAAATGCCGCTCGGCAGCGCTGTAGCTCTGCTCGGTCCTCCTTGCGATTTCTGTAAGGTGGAGCTCCTCAATTCCGGCAAGGAGAGTTAGTATTCGTATTCTACCGCTGCTCGAAAGGACCCTTTCTAGAGGTGGCCCTTTTTCTCCGACCAAGGTTAGGCTCGGATTGAGAGGGTTGATTCAAGCCATCTGCGGATGGCGGAGGCGGGGGCCGAGGATATTCCGAGCAGGGTTGTTTTCCCTCTGAAGCCGGTGGTGGATAGTTGGGTGGAGAGGATGCCTGTAGCGTTCAGGTTCTGAACGTACTTCCAGACTTGTGTGTGAGCCCGGTATGTTTCTTTGTGTTCCTCGCAAGCCATCCGGTACGCTATCTCAACATCGCCCATTGTGGCGTATGTTGCATTGTTTCTCTCCAAGACCCGAGCTAGGGCCAGGAGTATGAGTTTCTCGTGAAGGTTGAGATGCTGGGAGTATTCTGTGCGGAGAACAGGGTACACGCTGTTCGCGGCAGCTCTGATATGATCAGGCTTCACCTCTCTCGCACCTTCCGTGTCCGCGTATTTTCCACCTCTCCAAAGTAGCTCGATGGCGTAGCGAGCATCGCCTCCAAGCGTGGCCATGTCAGCTACAAAGTTCAAGACTTCTTCAGGGACAGTTGCCTCTTTGAACGCGAGCTCTGCCCTTTCTCTCAGAATGTTCTCCAGTTGTGGGGTGGTGTAGTGGTCTAGGCGGATGACGTTTCGCTGAAGAGTACTCTGAGTACTCCTATCTAGATCTTCGAGGTTCTTGAGGTCCCGAAGGATGATTATGAGGGATAACCTCACCGGCCGGCCAGGGCGCTCCTCTTGGATGCGCGTGAGGTTGTAGAGGCTGGTAGAACCTTCGGCTTTGATGAGCGAGTCCGCCTCATCGAGGGTGAGGATAATGTGGAGTTTCTTGTCCTCCAGCTGGTCTAGGAGGATGTGCAGTAGCTCCTCGCTAGAGAAGCCTCTTTGGGGGAACTGGGGCGTGAAGGTCTGGAGGACCCGTTTGAGGATCATGAACAGGCTTCCCCGATACTCGCGGCAGTTTACGTGAATGTATTGGAGGTTGAGCTTGAGGGTCTTAGCAGTACGCTGGATGTCGGTGCCGAACCGTTGCGTAAGGACTGTTTTGCCGGTTCCGATATCACCGGTTATGAGGACCTTGGGGCTGGTCGTCCCGGGTTTGTCAATGACCGACCGGAAGAGCTCGGCAAGGAATCGTAGCTGGTTTTCCCGGTGGGGTAGCCGGGTTGGGAGCCATTCGAGGCTTAGGGGCCCTTCGTCTTTGAATATGGTGGGTTTGGAGAGGGCGTCCCGTACTATCTGGGAGGGGGCGGAGAGACTGGTTTTCTCGATCATGATGAATACTTACACCTGAAAGCTCTCAAACTATACTGATGAACGTATAAGATGAGCAGAGGTGGATAAAAGTAATCAGACCAATGGGTTCCCGACCGGTCACGGGCATAAACTAGCAAATGTTCATTCAAATTGAGGGTCCCGTTGCGGGCCTTAGGTTCCTGCATGGTCAGCCCAGAAAATGATAATGGGAGAGTGGTCGGCGGAAGATGAATCGCCGCGTGGCCTCCTTTCAGTTAGAAAAGTCAATCCTCACTGCCCTGAGAGACGCAGCGATAGGGTGTTTCTAGTTCTTAGGTTCTGACTTCAGGCAAATCAGGGTTCAAAGTGGTTCGGGAACCGTGCATGCTGGCAATTTTCAAATACGGTATGAAGCAGCGGTTGGGATGATCGGATTTTCATGTGCAAGCTGTCAGATTTTGATTCACTCTCAATGGGACCTCTGCATCGTTCTTACATAGAAACTGAGTTGAACATGTGGCACGAAGCCTACCTCCCAGTAGGGAAAACTGTCTTGGACGTAGGAGCTGGGTGCGGGGAAACGGCGTTCTTCTATTTGAATCACGGTGCTGATCATGTGATTTGCGTCGAGTCTGACCCCGAGGCTGTGGTTCATCTGAGAAGGAATTTCGGCGGTGACTCAAGGGTCACAATTCTTCCCTTTCATGTAAACTCGATTAAAATAGATGTAGAGGGGAGCGAAGATGGTATGGTATTCGAAACCCATTTTCCCGTGAGGTTCAAATCGGTTAGACGATTAGGTCCAAACGTAAGGTTGTGGAGGCTGGAAAGGAGATGGTTTTCTGTTCACAATCTCAGAATCGGAATCGCTCACAAGATAAGAATCACAATACTTGACAGATTGGGACTGTAAGATTCCGCCCGTTAGGAGGCTCGTCCCTTCGATCCTACTTCCTGCATCAACTTCCTCCCTATCGCAAACGGTGGGAAAACCCGATCGCAGAGGTCCCGGCTGAATACAAACATCTTTCGGAGATAAGCAGAACTATGAACCTCCTCAAGAATAACCTGACATTGTTGCCTCAAGTGGGGGACCTCCCTTGAGGGTCCTGATCGTGCATCCGCTATCTTTAGACGCATATCGCTCAAGACCTACCCGGCAGATCCTCGCGACAGATTCGGTACTTACAAGCATCTTCTTCACCATGTAAAGGCGCAGAGGAAACTCCTCTCGGCTGACTCCGATTTTGATCTAGTTTTCTCCACCCAGGACGCTGGGTACATTCCAGACATTTCAAGCCCAGTGTTCCAATGGGGATACTTTCCGAATACTCTTCCGAGAGGACTCTATGGATGGCCTTTGCGAGTGCACTACTCGCGGAAAATCATGCGGATCGGCCTCGTTCTTGCCATAAGTGAGTATTCAAAGGCGCATTTTGATCGAGAGTGGGAAGTTCCAACCACTTTGGTTTATCCTGCGTGCAACATGATTCAACCAGCTCGCTCTCGGAATAACGTAGTGGTCACGGCCGCAAGAGGAGTGCCTGAGAAGAACCTTGAACTGTTCTGGGAGATTGCGAGACAGTGTCCAAATTATGAGTTTGTTCTTCTCTTGACCTTGGACCCGCGCTTCTTGGAATATTCTCGAGTCCTTCAGAGTACAGCCCCGATGAATGGCCGCGTAATTGTCAATCCTGACAGGGAAATGTATCAAGAGACTCTCGCTAGGTCTAGGATCTACCTTCACGTCATGCGTGGCGAACACTTCGGGATAACAATTGTTGAGTCGATGTCTGCTGGCTGCGTTCCAGTGGTTCACGATAGTGGTGGGCCCAAAGAAATAGTACATGGTGTCGGTCTTCTTTGGCGACAGGTAGACGAGATTCCGCGACTTCTCTCAGTCGCCGATGCCTCTTACGAAACCATGTCCGAGCTTTCCATTGAACGCGCTAGAACCTTCAGCAGAGAAAAATTCGATGAACGCTTCGGCGAAGTGCTCGAAAGAACAGTCTCAAGAGCTCCATAGCACGACCTATGTAGAGAAGAGGAATCAAGATCTCTTATCAAAGCCTCAATTAAGATAGTCAAGACGCGAATTGGCAGGGAGAAAGTGATCCTCTTCCCTCTAGACCCGGTTTCGTCTCGGGCGTGTGCACCGTTGCGAGTCCTACGAGCAGAGGGGATCGCTTCATCCGAAGCCTGGTCCTCAACTTAATGGTTGTTCGAACTCGATTGATCATAGATCTTTTTACGATTTCCTTCGGGGTCTCTCGGATGGCCTTCACGTTAAGAGTCACATAACTGGTAATCTCCGGACACTGACACAGATAGTTGACCTCGTTTCCAGCTTCAGGAAAGGGCTCTGGTACACCGTATCCTCGGCGTTCCCAGACCCATCTAGGGTATAGAGTGAAACCTCCACAGCCACGAACCCTCTCCCAGCCTTCAGGCAGGCCGTCATGTCTCGGATAGTAATCATATTTCTTATCTTTCATTTCTGGGGTGGCCCAGGTATCCCAATACCTTAACTTCACAGGGACCCGCGAGTAATCCGGGAACCAGTTTGTTGCTCCGAGAATACACTCCGCGTCGAAGTCGGAGTACTCCTTTAGTAAATGCCGGATTTCGTTTGTACTGGTTAGATAGTAGCTGTCGATGCTTAGAAAGTGTTCTGCGTTCGGGTTCAGTTCCAGAGCTCGCTTATGGCCCATGTTCCTGCGCATAGCCAAGTATTGTATCCTCTCTCTGGTCTTCACAGGAGGATAATGAGGAAATTCCTTGAATCCTTCAGTATGGCAGTAGAATGGAATCTTCGGAATACTCCAAGCTTCTTGCTTTCCACTGATACAAACTGCAACGATGTTCCCCTTCATTTGAGCTGTCTCACCGAAAGCTGTGAGATCATTGTGTCTCAGAGAGATTTCGTTCTTATTTCAACTGCCTTCTGATGCAGACAAAGCTGTCCCGATTATGTTTGGCCATAGGGTACCACCAAATTTCTTTCGTTCTAGGACTTAGAGTTGGATTTCTTTGGGCTACTTTGCGGGTCTTTGGTACTTTTAGTCACTATTCTGAATTTCGGCAACGGGACGATGAACTTGCCTCCAAAGCGGAGATAATCACTCTCCTGTCTTCTGATCTCATCGAGGAAGTGGTGAGGGAGGACGAGAAAATAATCAGGTTTATCTTTTCGTGCCTCCTCTTTCGAAACAATTGGGATTCCTGTTCCCGGTGTCTTTCGCCCCCACTTCTCAGGGTTCGCGTCTGTCGCCTTCTCGATCAGATCATGCTCAAGTTTGCAATACTGCAGAATGGTGTTCCCTCGTGTCGAAGCACCATAGACATAGATCCTCTTGCCATCGTCGACTTCTTTCTCGACGAACGTTTTCAATTGTAAACTCGCCCTTCGGACATTCTTGGCAAATTGCGTATAAATCGAAGGCCTCCTCGAAAAAAGTTTCCTTTCGTAGTCTTTCAATCTCAGGACTCTCTCATTCACAGGAAATCTGCCCTTATGTGAGATGTAAGTGCGGAAACTACCCCCGTTTACGTCATTTGTCTCTACGTCAAAGATCTCGAGATCCTGCTCCTTCAATAGTCGACCCAACGTCTCGAGAGAATAGTAAGTAAGGTGCTCATGTCCGATGTTGTCGAACCCGTTTTGCTCCAGCATCGTTGGCAGATAGTTCTGCTGTATCACCCAGAGTCCCTGAGGATCAAGGATCTTTGAAACGTCGATCACAAAGCTTGTCGGGTCATCGAGATCATAGAACATCGCAATGCTGGTCACAATCTTTGCTTTTGAGTCAGGAAACCTTTGTCTGAACAGGTCAAATCCGAAGAAGTCGTCAAAGATGTAATCTGTCCCCCTCGTCGCATCCTCAAACAGATTCTTCGCCGGTTCAAACCCAATTCGACGTAAGCCGGATGGTTTGTAAGCTCGAAGAAGAGTGCCGTCGTTACATCCAATATCTACCACCATGTCACCAGCGATGGGCTCTACTTTCTCGCAAGTTTTCACAACTATGTCTTCTAGAGCTTTACTCATTGTGGAGCTGATCCCCGAACGGTACCAGTAATGCCGATAAAGGGACTCCCTTGGGAATGTATGTTTCAGCTGAACTAAGTTGCAGCGCGTGCATCGGACTAGTTCCAGCGGGGATACAGGGCTGTCTCCTTTGGCATCAACAAAGTCCGACACGTGCTGGTTGCCTAGTGACAAGATCCGGACGAGGTCTTTTGACTGGCAAAGCCTGCAGCGATTAATTGGAATGGCGATCGGTCGCATGAGTCTCTTGGTTGTCCCTATTCAGAACAAGTCCTTCTTGTGTTAGTGACCGCTATAACCCCATCTCTGACACGCAATTTCCGCAAACCTAGCCATTTCCCAATTGGTGGAATCGTCAAATAGCGATTGCCTCTTCGCCCCCCAACTATTACTCTCGGCATGCATTCAACAGGTTCAATAGAGAGCCCCAATTTTTGTCAGAAGTTATCACATTGGTAAGATTTAGCGTGATAGATATCGGAAGGGAGGGGGGCTCGAAGAAGATAGATGACTTCTCGACGGTAAGAAACCGCTTCATAGCGGCCTTGAATGATGAGGAGTACGTACTGTTCATAGATAGTGACGAGGAAGCTCCAAAGATGCTGTTGGAAATGTGCAGGAAAGTCGTCTACACCGGAATACCTTACTTTAGAGTGCGAAGGGTAAATCTTCGTGATTGGAGATGGTACGCTTTGGGCAATCCAGATTATTGTGATAGACTTGTTTCGAACAAGGTTCGATTTCATGGGAAGGTTCACGAAGCTGTTAGACCTCGGCATCCCTTCGGAGTAATTCACACGCCGATATTACACAACCATATTGGACCGGACCGCTACAAATTGCCGCCGTACTATTTCCATGGGGTCAGACTTGACATCGTTCCTTTTGCATTCAGGTGGTATGCCGCGTTCAACCATATGATCTCGATGATAATGGGCGAGTTCTAGACCCTATCTGCCCACGCTAGAATCACGACAGGGTACAGCTCCTAAGGAGCGGGTCCAAACGGACGACAGCCGGGGCGAGATGATCTGGTCTCATTCGGATGGTCTTGCTACCAGATGCGCAGGCCAATGGCCGTTTGACTCGTCATCAAAAATTCCCACTATGGCGTAGGCATGTTTTTTGATCTCTTCAGTGATAAGCCCGATTTCATTCTCGAAGTGCACTTCGACAACGATCAATGGTTTGAATTTTTCTATGACGGCAGCCCCTCCTTTCAAGACCTTCAACTCCTCACCCTCCACGTCAATTTTCAAGACCATAGGAGCCTCAAAGTAGTTTGCGAAATCATCTAATGGTCTTACCTCAACCGGGTCGCCTGCTCTGGCAGTCCGGCCAGAAACGTGGACATCGCGGAGACTATTGCATGCGCAGGGACCATAGTTGAACAAGGTGACTTGGTCGCGACGGTCTGATAGCGCGGTCGCGAAAATCAGGATATTGTGGATGTCATTACGGGCTACGTTACGTCTGAGAACGGAGTTCGTGGATGGGTCTGGCTCGAACGCCAAGATTCTTTGGTAGAGAGAACTCGCGCGGATAGTCCATCTGCCAACGTGAGAGCCAACGTCAACGAAACAACCCCCCGGACGTAATATGTAGCTTTCAATGGGCTTCTCCCATTGCTCGGTGAAGCCTATCCCCGCATCTGGATGCCATCTGTACCACCAGAAACCATCAGCCCACACAAATGACTTGACACCCGTTAGCCGAAGGAATCTCCGGCCGATACGCCAAAGAGCTCTGGAAGCTTCGCCTCCTCGAGGATACGCGCTCAGGGTCAAGCTAATATCACAAGTTTTCCGCGATTCGGAATTTCAGCTTTCTACTCGAGTCTGCTCCTCGCTAAACTGTATGTAATAGGTATTAACACAGAGGTGTGAAATACCTCAACTGGCTCTGAGGGTCTGCGCTTGTCAATCCAAGAACTAGCCGCTAAGAATTCCGTGCCCCGCGAAGGCAAGCCTATGACTCGTAAGGAGGTGGAGAAGTTACTACAGGGTCTGCACGGATGGACGCTCCACGATGACACCATCGAAAAGGAGTTTCGTTTCGACTCCTACTTGGAGGGCCTGGATTTTGCTTATTCCGTGGGGAAGATTGCTGAGGAACAAGATCATCACCCGGATATTCTGGTCAAATGGAGGCGTGTGAAGTTAACACTGTCCACCCACTCTGTTAAAGGATTGAGCGAAAACGACTTCATAGTAGCGGCGAAGTCCGAACTGAAATATCGAGAGTCTGGGCTCGGTTGACCAGGCTCGCGGGAATCTCCGTCGAATAGGGTTAGTGTGTTCCTCACTCAATTTTGCTTCTGAAGACGCCCCTTTTCCACACCACCGCACCAACTGCGAGTGCTCCGGTTAGGGCGACCGCGGTCGTTGTCAAAGCCGGTGTTTGCGCGCTCAGCCAGGTTGGTTTCACCTCGAACGTTGTGAGTGCTGATGTGTCTTGGACATTTGCAACATGACTTTTTGCAATAACTGCATACGTTCCTATCTGTCCCGTAGTTGGAACTTGGTATGCGGAGCGGAACATACCGCCGCCAATGAAGGTAGCGGTAAGAGTGACGTTGGATCCGTCAGGTCTCATTAGCGTTAGTTGTAATCGTAAGCTTGTGGCATTGAGAGGCATCCCGCTAAGGGTCGCAAGCGTGTAGATTGTGGCAGTGTCTCCCGGAAAGTATAGCGTCCCAACGTCTACATTAATCGCCAACGTGTCGACCCTGGTGACTGTGAAATTTGCGACAGCCGAGATTCCGTTGAGCGGGTCAACGGCCTTTACCAGGTGAAGTCCAGGTTGAGCATCGGGAACGTTGAACGTGAATGTGAAAGTTCCATTTGTGAGACTTGCAATACCGAGGAATACATCGTCGAACGTCACTTCGACCTGAAACGAGGGAATTCCTGACCCTTGCACCAAGACCTTTGTTCCAATCGCTCCGCTACTTGGATGTATTTGGATTGAGGGACTTACAAAGAATCCGCCGAACACAACTCCTGCTGGGTTCCCAGCGTAATTGCTCGGGCAGCATATTCCAAACGGCCCATTCTCTGCCCGAACTGTCAAGATGTTCGGACCCGCCCTCAGAAAAGGTGTCAGGTTGAATGTGGTCAGGGAAGCCTGAGCTTGCGCAGCAGTCGAATAGTTTGATATGCTTCCGATGCTTCCGACGATGTGACCATTGACACGAACCTCGGCAAAATCATCCGCCGAAATTGAAATCAGACCAATTGGATTGGTCCCGTTTAGCTGGAAGCTTTTCGAGAAATAGAACTGGTTGAACTCTGCAGGTGCCGTCGTTCCATTTATGCCAGGTGCCCAGATCCAGTGGGCTCCTGGGATCGAGGAAACGTCTGAAGACCAACCCCCTGTACTGTGTCCATAGATGGTAGCCCCTGCCGGGCAGGATGAAGGAATGGTGGCAGTCAGGCACACAAACTGGGCGAAGCCAAGGAGTGTTCTCGATCCTAGAGCCGGGTCAGTGTTGTAGACTTGCCAGCTTGTATCCGAGACAAACGAGACTGGTCCAGTCGTACCCGTTGCACCTGTATGAGAGATGAGCGACGGCAGTGTTAGGGTAACCAGGAAAAGTGCGATTAATATCGAGATGGTCTTGAATTTTCTCGTTGCCACGCCAGCCTACCGCTTGTTACCTGTTGGTAGATTAAAATCTTCCGAAAATTTGACTAGGAAGTTTCATCCGCATGAGGCATTTCTATGCAACGAAAGACGAAATCGCCCAAAGTCCAGTATTGAAGGGATTCGCTGTCCTCCAATGGATTGAACGAGATAGATAACCAGTTATGCTCCTTCTCAGGCTTTGGGTCAGAAGGTTCGCGGTCCGATATTCGTAAGTCTATCTTCGGGTCTTTAGAAGTTCTTCTACCGCCTTGAGTCTGCTTTCGATCGCTGTTAGGCGGTCAAGTATCTCCTTGAGAATTCGAATGCTTTCATCGTTTCTCGGTATGTACTGGTTTGAGGGTCTTAGGGGTGACGGAATTGGTTCGATCGGTGTGGGATGCAACGGGTCAAAAGGGCGTCTGGGTTCCATTTGCAAGCTGCCCATCTGTCTAAGGGAATGCTTTGACCTTTTCCCTATCGCGTATTGGACATGCGCTGGCAATTGAAGCGAATAGAGGAACTAGCCAAAATATTTGCGGACCATTTTGACGCCAACATCGCTTGCTGCCCATTTTTCGCCGTTGAACTTGACAGCTCCGAGTCTCTCGAGGTTAGCGAGGTGTTCGCCTAGTTTCTCTGCTGGGAATCCCTTCTCTTTGTGTCCTGGGTAAACGTCGCCGAGGGCTTTCGCGACTTCTTTTGCGCTCTTGGGGGTTTCGCAGATTCTGACTATCTGGATGTTCACTTCGGTCGTGGTGAGGATGCGGAATATTTCTTCTTCTGATAGGCGGGGTTTTGTCAGGCTGAAGCTGACCGCTCCTGATGCCTGTGAGGGGCCGGTCTTTGGTCCATGTCTGCGGCGGCGGACGATCCTGTAGGTAATTACGCCCCATGTTGCGGCAAGCATTGACCAGAGAAATGTAGGGTTCCCTAGGAGCCCGACGATGTCCTCGAATTGTAGTGCTACTATCATTGTTCTATCTCACCCTGTGTAGTGCCGCCATCTCTATTCCAGCTGGGCCTACGCGGTACGCGTAGACCTTCATGTCACCAAGTGCTCCTGGCATTTTCAATACTCGCATCTTCCTCGCATAATCCTCACTCCCGAACGGTTCTGTTGACAAGTCAACAACACCATCACTCAAGTGCTGAACAGTATTCTCAACGTGCTCTGTGTGAATTCCCTTCGATGCTAGCAACAGTGCTAGTCCTCCAGTAGATCTAACGTGATTCTGCAAGATCTTCAAGGTCTGCTCCACCGCCGGAAAAGGTGCTGAACGGATAATATCGCTCAAGCTATCAATCACGATTGTCGTGGTTCCTAGAGGCGTTATGACTCGCGGGAACTCTTTGGCGAGCAAGTTCGCTGGGCCGATGTCCCATGAGACTTCGCCTGAGATCTTTTCCTTTTTCATGCTGAAGCTGTCAATGAACCACATTTTTCTCTTCTCGAAATAACTATCAAGACTCCAGCCAAACACTGCCATCTCTCCGACAACATCCTCCCAAGATCGTCCAGTCGTGAAGTAGACCGCTGGCCTCCCTTCTGTGAGGCCTTGGTAGAGAATCTGTTCCGCGCACGTGGTCATCCCTGTGTCTGCTTCGCCGAGGAATGTGATTATGCTGCCTGAGGGTAGGCCGCCGATCGACTCGTCAAATGCTCCAATTCCGCTTCTAATATTCGCCATTTTTTTCTCTCTACGCCTGTTGACGTCCCTGCTGGTCGTGCCTGTTCGGGTACTGGTCCGGGTACCCTTGCTTGTATCCTGCTTCGTCGGGGGTTGTTTGTTCCACTTGAACCCCTTGTTCCACTACCTCTGCCCCTTGGGATACTGGGATGTTACCTGTCACGTCTTCTTCGTTGCCCGTGTTACCGCTGGCTTCGGCGCTTTCTCCCGCTGCTGCTGTGGAGGCGCCTGCTGTGGCTGGCACTTCGAACACCGACTGGGCCCTTGATGACGATGCCGTCGGGTCCGATCGCGAAGGCGTAGTCGTTTAGGCTGTGGCTTGTTCCACGCATCTTCCGGACGAACAGTTTCCGTAACGGCGAGCTCTGCTTGACGAGAGATAGAACCATGACTCCTGTTGCTAGGAATTCTTCGATACCGTATCGGCTGATCAATCCCGAGCCTTCAACGATTTCCGTGGTCATTAGTGTCGTGCATCCAACGTCTTTCAATAGAAGACCCACCTCTAGGAATATCTCTCGTAGAGTGTTGAGGTCGGTTACTCGGAAGCCGAATCCTGGTAGCGAGTCGACGACGAGTCTTGTTGCTCCTAGTTGTTCGACTAGTATTTTGACCTCGGACAGTTTTGATCGTAGGTTGTAGAGGATTGACTGGAGGCTTTCTTGTTCGGTAACTTCTGATTCGACGCGTTGGTAGACGGCGTCGACCATGCCGATTTTTTTTTCCTGTTCTAGTTTTTTGAAGTCCCAGCCGAATCGCAGCATGTTCGCCTTGAACTCGGACGGCGGCTCTTCTGTGCTGACGTAGACTCCTGGTTCGCCGAACTTTGTTGCTCCTTTGTAGAGGTATTGTCCGCAGCATATTGTCTTCCCGCAGCCCGCTCCTCCGGCTAGGAGGACTCGGGCCCCTTTGGGGAAGCCGCCTTCGAGAACGTGGTCCAGGCCTGGGATCCCAGTATGGACCCTTTCGATCGCAGTTTCCATAATGGACCAAGGCTAGGGCGGCTGGAAGCTACCATAAGGCTACAGTAACCCTGTGGCCAGTCCACAAGTTACACCACCGATGATTTCACAAACAGACCCTTCCAAGTTGGCCAGGCGTTTGATAGGCAACCGTCGCTGCCAATCACAAAGGGCCTCGGATCAAAAGGGACTTTCCAGCGCAGAATAGCGCCCCGTTCGAAGCCCATGCACGAAGGTCCCGACCTTCCTGGCTTGCTTTCAAAAATGAGCGTGCTTTTCCAGAAACTATTCGTCTAGCGTAACTTTTCCTTTTTCCATTAACTATTCTGTTTGCTAACTACTTCGTAAGCATTCTTTTTCTAGCGACCCCCCGGGGTGGTCGTTTTTCCCGCGCCCCGCCCTTCGTGAAAACGCCAGGAACCCACGTTCACCAGTCGCTGCCCAGAGGTTCTTCCTTCGTGAAATCGGCTACCCCCACCCATTATCTCTCCACATAGCGAGCGATCGAAGAAAATTCGATCTCTAGGCACCGTCAGCCGGCAAGAGATGGGAGCCTGCAGTTCTTCGAAACTAGAGTCCCAAGCCCTGGTCTGCTAGCCAACTTGGAATGACGACGATCACGACCACAGCGATGCTGATGATTTCTTGGACCCTCGCCCCGGAAGCGAGTATTCTTCCTCTCGGTTCCCCAAAGGGTTTTTAGCTTGAGGACTGGGGCTCCTCGAAGCTTCAGGCGAAAAAGCGGTGCCAGAACGAGGATACTCCATTACGGGATTAGACCCAGACCGTACTGTGAAGTGTTCTGGCCGCCAACTCCGCATATCCCCCAAAGCATCCGTAGAGATCTGTCGCACGATCAGGGGAATGAAGCTCCCCGACGCGAAGAGACTTCTCGAACGCGTCATCGAGATGAAGCAGGCAATCGCCTACCGCCGGTTTCACAAGGAAGTTCCGCACCGGCGACAGCTTAACGAGCACTTCTATGCGGGCCGTTTTCCACAAAAAGCCGCTGGGAGAATCTTCAAGCTCCTAGAAGAGTTAGAAGCGAGCGCCGAGTACCGAAATCTCGATACGGAACGATTGAAGATAATCCATGCTGCCGCGCAGCGTGGGACCAAAGTTCCTAAGAGAAACCCGCGAGCCTTCGGTCGCTCTGATCTCCTGCAGGGAACGATGACGCACGTCGAACTTGTCGGCTACGAGCTGGAATAATTATTGTCGGTTACCAAATATTTTGTTAAAGATGTTTCTCGACGCCTAGAGATAGACGAACACCTTGCGCTAGAGCTGAAACGCGCCGGGTACAGTCACGTCGAGCTAACAAAGAGTCCCGTCGGCACCAGAGTCGTGATCTACGCCGCGAAACCCGGAATGGTTATCGGCCGAAGAGGCCAGAGTATTCGAGATCTCACAAAGGTTCTGGAGGAGAAATTCCATATCGAAAATCCGCAACTCTCCGTTGCGAATATTGAAATCCCTGAGCAGGACCCTAAGGTTGTCGCCTCCCAGGTCGCCTCGGCTCTCCAGCGAGGAGTGCACTTCCGACGCGCAGCATACTGGGCCATTCAAAGAGTAATGGAATCACAAGCCCTCGGCGTCGAGATTACCATCAGAGGAAAGCTTACAACGGAACGATCGCGTTTTGAGAAGTTCAAGGCCGGCTACCTGCCAAGAGTCGGAGACCCAGTGCTGAAGAGCGTAAAGACCGCAGTTGCCGACGTTCAATTGAAGCAGGGCCTTTTCGGAATCAACGTCCGCATACTCCCACCACAGGTTGACTACATTGACAAGCCGATCATGCTAACCCCGCCTGCAGAGACCACACCCCTACCAGTCGCTCCAGTGAAGGAGGTGGAACAGATTGCAATGCCCGTGGTAGAAGTCGAAGTAGAAACCGTGGTCGGCGACGTCCCGGTCATTGTAGAGGACAAGGAGGAAGAGGAAACTGGCGATTCTGAGAAAGCGTGAGCTCAACCAGATGCTCCCAGAGGAGCGCCGGAAAAAGGTAACAGAACTGCGCGCGGAACTAACCAGTATTCGAACATCAGTAAAGTCCGGTGGAACCGTAGACAACCCGGCTCGAATACGCGAGCTCCGCAAGACAATCGCCCGTCTATTGACAGCTGACAACATGCCCGCCAAACAATCAACGGAGGCCGCTTAGATCATGATAACTGCACAAAATATCACCGCTCACGAGTGGATCGGACTCAAAGTCAAGATCGCAAAATCCACCGACCCAACGCTACAGGGACTAGAGGGAATAGTCCGAGACGAGACGATGAACACGTTCACCATAGAAACAAACGGAAAACTTCGACAAGTTCAGAAACAGAAAACAATCTTCTCAGCAGAGCTTGCAACTGAGAACGTCGAGGTCGATGGCTCTCATTTGCGGTTCCGGTCGGAGGACCGAGTGAAGAAGGGGTTGCGGAAATGGTAGTTCGCAACACCGGGCTTGACGTTAAAGCCCCGAAAACAGGATGCAATGACCCTCTCTGCCCATTCCATGGACACCTCTCGGTCAGAGGACGAGTCTTCGAAGGAATAGTCGCTGGCTCGCGGTCCCCCAAGACCGTTTTGGTCGAACGAGCATACCTTCACTATTACACGAAGTATAGCAGGTACGAGAGGCGTCGGAGCAAGACTCTCGCCCACAACCCGCCCTGCATATCCGCCGCGGAAGGCGATAAGGTCACAATAGCGGAGTGCAGACCTCTGAGCAAGGAGGTCACCTTCGTCGTCGTTGAGAAGACTGGAGGCGTGGCCTAGTGCCCGCGCCGAAGACTCGAGCAGTAAGCGCCCGGGGAATGATCGAATACCGGCCCAAGGTCGCACGAGGTCTA
>WNGQ01004491.1_pt1 | contig 14561 bp, 12 predicted proteins | sample 5407661 | NCBI WGS metagenome assembly WNGQ01 (sample SAMN13153382, study PRJNA577476) | soil metagenome | isolation source: 60 cm soil or saprolite under Garry oak tree replicate 2 | place: USA:California | collected 2016-06-15 | reverse complement strand
GGACCAACATGCCCGTGATGACCAAAGGCCCGCGACATCGTGATCCTGTCCCGCAAGGAATATGATCAACTCATCGCCGCGGCCAATGAAGATGCCCGAGATGCCGAAACGCTGCGCCGTTCGATCGCCCGCGTTAAGAGCGGCGAGGAAGAAACATTTTCCGGCGCAGAGGTTGATGCATTCCTTGCAGCCAAAACGCCGCTCGCATTCTTCCGTAAAAAGCGGGGTATGAGCCAAGATGACCTCGCGAAGCGCACCGGCATCACGCAAGGTTACCTGTCCGAGATCGAGATCGGCCGTAAGAGCGGCGACGTTCAAACGCTGCGCAAGCTCGCGGACGCGTTGAAAGTATCGCTTGATAGTTTGGTGCCGGAGGTACCGACCGACGACGGTACGCAGCGCGCACGTACCAAAAAACGGAAGGCCTCATAAAAATTGTCGCCGCCAATCTCATCATCTGACGGCGACGACGAGGCGTGCAGCTCAGCCTAAAGTCGGCCAACTAAGGCTCGCGCGACGCCGATGCCTGCGAGCGATCGGCGCTCCGGATCGTCCGATGTCGCAAATTCGCTCCCGGTCAAATCCCGAGAATCCAAACCGCCACGATGGTTCCGAGCACGGCCAGGCCCGAAATCGTCCAGCCCGTCATGTAAGCCGCCCCGTCCGTCTCCGGCCTCTCGACCATCGTATCGTGCCAATGGGTCATGGCACCAAGGTTCAACCACACTCTATAATTCACGGCGGAGGCCGCTGGTTCCGTTGGTGCAGCGCACCAGTGTGCGCGCCGCACGACATGGTGTACCGGCGCGACCAAGCGGCGTCTCGGCTCTGACGAGGTCGCCCTGTGAGCCCCGTCGGCGGTGCGAGTACTCAGGTCGCGGCTGGATAGCTGTTCGCGGTGAGATTGATCGCGGCAAGATCGAGAAGCGCTTCACGCGCGCGCAGATCGAAGAGATGCTGCAGGATGCCGGCTTCGATCAGATCACGTTCTGCGACGAAGTCCCGTTTTGGTGTGCCGTCGGGCGAAAGGCGATCGGCGCCTGATGTTGGCTCTCGCCCGCGGCGGCAGCCCGATCAGGCAGCGGCGATCTCGCTGTCGATCTGGTTTTCCGTGACGATCCGATTGCGACCTGCCCGCTTCGCCTGGTAGAGGGCGCGGTCGCACCGCTCGATCATCGCCTCCGCGGCTTCCGCCAGCCGGAATTGCGCGACACCGATCGAAACCGTGACGCTTCCGATCTCCCGGCCGGTCGAGCGTCGGGTCAGCCGAGCCTCCGCGATGCGGCGGCGAATGCGCTCGGCGACGGCGGCGCAACGATCGAGATCGGCGCCGGGAAGCACCGCGATCAGTTCCTCGCCGCCGTAGCGCGCGGCCAGATCGACATCGCGAACGCTTTCCTGCAGCACCTTGCCCACCAGCCGAAGCACCTGATCTCCGACCTGGTGTCCGTGGCTGTCGTTGAACTTCTTGAAATGATCGATGTCGATCATCAGGATGCTGAGCGGATCTCCCACCTCCATCGCGGCGATCTGGGCCGAGCGAAGGAACTCCTCGAGCGCGCGGCGGTTGGCCAATCCGGTCAGCGCGTCGGTATTCGAGCGCTGTTCGGCAACTTTCAGCGAATCGCGGATCTTGTCCAGTTCTTGCGACGTCTCATTAAAATTTGCTTCCAGCGTCGACGCCCGCGTGATCGCATTGGTCAGTTCATTCACCAGCGTCTCGATGATCGGCGCCGGATCACAGGTCGCCTCAACTTGCGAGGAAACTTCGCCGAGCGCCTCGATCTGCGAGCGGCTGTCGGAGATGGCGGTCGCGACGAACTTCTTGGCGCCGGCGATCACGCCACGCAGCCGATCGGGGAAATCGGCCGCGGCGGTCGGATCGGACTGTGCGTCGATATATGTCACGTAGAGTTCGCGATTGATCGACGCATCGAATTTGCGCTTGTTCGCGATCAGGATATCGATGGTCTGTCGCAGCGCCGGCGAGGCACCCATCGCGTAATTGAACCAAACCGTGAAATTGTTCGGAGTCGCGGGCACGACGTGCTCCGACATCGCGCGGAAGGCCCTGTCGGCGACGGCCCTCGCATATTCGACGTCCATGTCGCCAACGAGATGACCTGCCATCGTTTCGATCCAGTAATCCTTCGGGGATGAAGATGCCCAGCTCTGGCCAACCAGTTCTGCATGGAGGCATCAGTCTTGCACTGAAGCTTTAACGCATCTTGATTTTCTCGACCCGTGGTTTTGCGGGAGTTGCGTGGCGGCATGGAAGCGTCTGCCCGGTGCGTGCGATGCAGCGATACCCGTCGCGCCCTCCTGCCAGGACGGCGGCTTTGACCAACGATCGCCCGCGACGCCTTGGTCCGGCGAGAGCTTCTTCACCGCCCACGAAGAGCAACGTTCGCGATTGATTTCGCGAACGCTCAACTCGTCCGCCGCGCGGCGAAAGCCTCGCGGCTCTTGCGCACCAGGTTGGTCAGGAAACCGGGCGCGGAGTGCCGCTGCGGCGCGCTCGAGCCGAGCACGTGGCGGATGTTGTCCGGGAGGGTATGAAATTCGGCCTGCAGATCAGCGTTGATCGCGCTCATCAGCTGGTCGAGCCGGCTACCCCATTCGGATTTGTCGAACCCGACGATCCGGGCCCCCAGCGCATGTTCGATTTCGCAGATCTCGGCGAGGATATCCTTGGCGATCAGAACGCGATTGCTCTTGAGCGCGTGATTGAGCGCTATGCGTTTGTCGTCGAGGTGATCCAGCACCATTGTGATGCTGATCGCATATCGCGTCGCCGCGATGTCGGCGGCGGTCTTGCCACGCGCCATCTCGGTTGCGACACGCATCAATTGCCATGGCGTCTTGAGGCGTTTCATCACCATGGTCAGCGCAAACGGGATCGCCGCCGGATGCTTGTCCGCGAACGCATCGAGCAAGCCTCGCGCCTTGGCAAGCGCTTCGCCCTCCAAATTCTCGATTTTGGCCGGCAGCGCCGCGTCGAAGGCGACCAGCGCGTCGCGGACCTGCAAGGCGGCCATGACCTTCTTCAGATCATCGAAACTGGCGCGCGACGTCGTGAATTTGCCGAGGCCGCTTCGTGCGTCTTCGATGCCCTTGGGCGAACCAAGGGTGGCTTCCAGGTACTTCACCACCTTGAATTGGAACGCGGCGGAAACCTTGCTCGCTGTGGATACTTCGTTCGCGACGATGGCCCGCTTCATCTGATCGCAGTAGTCGCGCGCCATCGTCGGCAACAGAACCTGGTTGATCCATTGCCAGATCGCCGACAGCGACCCGCGCGATATCTGGCCCGCATTGACGACCTCGGGCGGACGATCGACGAACAGGGCTTCCATCGGCTTGAAGAAATAGCGCGACGGATTGCCGGCGCGATCGCTGGAGTGCCCGCTCTTGCGAAACTCCGCGCGCAATTCCGCCAACATGAGATCGGCCCCGGGCACCTCTTCGCCGTAGAGCAGCATCCGTTCGATTTCGACGAGCAGGTTGGCGCGGGCCTGTGGTGTCAGGCTGGCGAGATATCCGCGGACCCGCTCGATCGGTATCGTTTCCTGCACCGTCACCTGAAAGATCCCTGGACCATTTGCCGACATCCTACCGCCGTTCGCTGGTCAGCTGGCCAATGATCGACCGAGCCAAACCTACAGGAACCTGCAAGGAATGGGAGAGTATGCAACTTGATTGCAACCATGACGTTAATTGAGCCCCAGTATTGCTACGGAAACGAAAGTTAAAGAACGCTTCACCGTAAACCTGTGAAATCTCGGTTCGTAGCGGCGCTACCGCACTCGACCTGCTTCCCGAATACGCTCCTTCGGAAAGACGCGCGTGAACCGGGGTGAGACGCCGGCCCGCCCCGGCGACGTGACAACGGAGAAGGGCACCCGCATGAACCAGTCCTCTCGAGCACCCCGTGCTCAGGGCAGTTCAGCGCCGGCGCGGGATGCCGCTGTTTCTCCTGCCAACGCCTCCGATGCCGGATCCACCAGCCGCGCAGCCATCCAGGTCTGGACCGGCAAGGCGATCGGCGATCAAATCCATTCCAAATCGCTCGGCATGGCCTATCGGCTGTGGCTCTACCACGCGGCGACCAGGCAACCGCGATTGCGGGACATGTTTTCCAAGGAGACCAATTCGTTCGACGACACCCTGCTCAATCTCAAGGTGGGGGATCAGCACATCGTCGTCTCGCAGAGCGAGAGCTATATCCGCAACGTGGGACGCGATTTGCGCGGCACGCTGTCTTCGGAACTCAAGGTCGCGACCGCCAACAGCCTGCGCGACATCTTCGATGACTGTCTCGCCCGGAAGCGCTCGGCCTATGCGCGCTATATTTCGTCGCTGTCGGAACAGAATGTCTATTGGGAGGTGCTGGTCCTGCCGCTCGCGGCCGACGAGCGCAGCGAACCCATCTTCACCATGTGCTACATGGCGATGCTGAGCGAGAAAATCGATATCCTGCAGATTCTCTACGACCGCTCTCCGATCGGAATCATCGCGGCGGTTCCCGTCATGGACGGTCAGAACAAGACCGACGATGCCCGCATTCTGACCATGAACAACAAGGCCAGGGAGATCCTGAAACAGGGAGCGGTGCGGATCCAGCTCAACTCGGTCGGGGAATTGATTCGCTACCTCCGCGACGGCCTGGACTGGAGCGCGACCGGCACGTCCACCGATCAGCAGATCACGAGGATCAATTATCGCGATCCGGCCGGCCAGGAATTTTCCCTGACGATCGAACTCATGAACCAGTTCCTTCTGCTCAGCGTCGCGGAACGCGATCAGCCGGAGGTGGTCAAGACCGCCAGCGCCAACCGGTTCGCCCGCCTGCTCGGGCTCGACTGATCCCTGACGCCTCCTTCCCCGCCGTCACATTTCCCCGTCGAGCGCCATCTTCCTTTTACAGAACTGACATGTCCGCGAAGCACGTCTGACATGTGGCGCCCTTAGCTTCCGCGCGTTCTGCGCCGAACAATTTCACCCGCATTTCAGAACATTAGGAAAAGGGGGCGTCATGCTCAAGCAACTGACGAAGCGCCTGCGCGATCGCACGGTCATCACGACGGCGATCCTGTCGCTGATCGGCGGCCAGGCTCACGCGGTCGACAACAGCGCGATGGGCGGGCCCAACGCCAACGGCCGCCGAACCGCCAGCCCGATCAAGCACGTCATCATCATCATGGGCGAAAACCGCACCTTCGACCATGTCTTCGCGACCTACGAGCCGCGCCGCCCCGGCGAGCATGTCGACAATCTGCTCTCCAGGGGAATTATCAGGGAAGACGGCTCGCCCGGTCCGAACTACGCCAAGGCGGCGCAGTTCTCGACGACGGTCAACAACTTCTATTCGATCAACCCCACGCCGAAGATTCCCTATAATACCACCACCAACAAGCCGCAGACGCCGGGGACTTCGTATGCGCCGCAGACCTGCTACACCACCGTGGAACTGGCTGCCGTAAATGGTCCGGGTTGCCTCGCCACGCTGACCGAGGCCGCGCGCGGCGATTACGGTCTCAGCAAGCAGGATCTGCCGCTCCTGACGACCGGTGCGACCGGCATTCCCGGAGGTTCGCCCGATACGCGCATCCTGGACGCCACCAACCTGCCGAACGGCCCCTACCCGCTGGTGACGCTGCCTCAGGGCGAGGACGAAACCACCAGCCTCTACAAGACCTATGGCGGCAGCCCGGTGCATCGCTTCTACCAGATGTGGCAGGAACTCGACTGTGACGTTGCCAAGGCCACCATTCGAAATCCGAGCGGATGTCAGGCCGACCTGTTCCCCTTTGTCGAGATGACGGTCTCCTCCGGCAGCAACGGCAATCCGGTGCCGCATCCGCTCGCGGAAGGCGATATTGCGTTGGGCTTCTACAACGTCGCCAAGGGCGACGCGCCCTATCTGACGAAATTGGCCCGCGAGTACACGCTCAACGACAACTACCATCAGCCGGTGATGGGCGGCACCTTCGCCAACCAGATGATGTTCGGCTATGCCGACGTGCTGTATTACGCCGACACCAATGGCGACCCCGCGACCCCGGACCACGTTCAGGTCCCCGGAACGAACCCGGCGGTTTTCATCAATGAGATCGAGAACCCGAATCCGGCACCGGGCACCAACAATTGGTACAGCAACGACGGCTATGGCAGCGCCAATTTCTCGTTCGGCGTTGACGGCGGCAGCTACACCAACTGCTCCGACTTCACCCAGCCGGGCGTCGCTCCGATCACCAGCTACCTGAATGCGATCCACGTGCCGCCGAACTGCGCGCCGCACGCGTATTATCTGCTCAACAACTACGTTCCCTCCTACATCGGCAGCGGCGCCACCGATCCACTCAACAACGGCCCGTTCACCCTTCCGCCGGTGATCAAGCAGAAGCATATCGGCGACCGGCTCAGCGAGGCCAACGTGTCGTGGGCCTATTTCGGCGAGCGCTGGAACGACTTCAAGACAGCCCCCGGTCTCGGCGTGAATCCCGGGCTCGACCCGATCGCCTATCTCTATTGCAACATCTGCAACCCCTTCCTCTATTCCGCGTCGGTGATGACCAACAAGACCCAACGCGATGCGCATCTGAAGGACACGCTCGACCTCTATGACGCCATCGCGGCAGGCAACCTGCCGGCGGTGTCGTACGTAAAGCCTAGCACCTTCAACGACGGCCACCCCTCCTCTTCGCGGCTCGATATTTTCGAAGCCTTCACCAGGAAGATCATCGACCAGGTCAAGTCCAACGAGGAGCTCTGGGAGTCCACCGCCATCCTGGTCACCACCGACGAGGGCGGCGGCTATTACGACTCCGGTTACGTGCAGCCGGTCGACTATTTCGGCGACGGCACCCGCATCCCGCTGCTGGTGGTGTCGAAATATTCGCAAGGCGGCCACGTCTCGCACGAATATTCCGATCATGCCTCGATCGTGAAATTCATCGAACGCAACTGGTCGCTTCCCAAGCTGTCGACCCACAGCCGCGACAATCTGCCGAACCCGAAGACCTCGGACGACAATCCCTATGTGCCGCAGAACCGGCCGGCGATCGGTGATCTCTGGGGCAATTTCCAGTTCGCGGATCGAGATCACGACCACGACCACGACTAGCAATTGCGGGACGACCGCGGCGGCGCATCGCGTGCCGAAGTTCACATCGTGGACTGACTCACCTCGAAGGTCGGATGTCTCCATCCGACCTTCATTCTTGATCCCGGAGTGATCGCTTGCCCCCTCACGTTCCGCAGCGCGCCAACCTGCCGCGCATGACCGAGGCGCGGCGCGCGTTTGCCAAGGGCGACATTGCGACCACGGAGCGGATTTGCGTGGAGATCCTCGCGCGCCACCCGGACGATGCGACAGCCTGGGCGCTGCTGACCGAGACCGCGCTGCAGCGCGGGCGTCCCGATGCGGCGATCGTCTGCGCCAATCGTGCCGTCGCGCTCAATCCCAACGACCCGATCGCGGCCATCCTGCGCGCGAAATGCCTCTTCGTCTCCGGTGAGACCCGCGGGGCTTTCGAGGCGACAGCAGCTGCCGCTAAGCTCGTCGACGGCGCCCCGGACGCGCTCGACGCGTGCGGGGCGATGTTCGGCCTGCTTGGCCTGCATGAGAGAGCGAAGCCATACTTCCTGCGTGCGGTCGAGGCCCGCCCCGAGGTGCCGCAATATCTGTTCAATCTGGCGGCAACCGAGCGCATGACCGGCGCGCTGGAGGCGGCGGAACTGCATTGCGACGCCGCCATCGCATTGGACCGCAGCTTCGGCCTTGCGCACTATCTGCGCTCGGACCTGCGCATCCAGACCACCGACCGCAATCATGTTGCGGAGATGGAGGCGCTGCTCGGCAGTGACCGGCTGGCGTTGCCGAGCAAGGTCATGCTGCGCTTCGCGGTTGCCAAGGAGTGCGAGGACCTCGATCTCAACGCGCGCGCATTCGATCATGTCGAGGCCGGTTGCGAGTTGCAGCGCCGCGCGATCAATTACGACGCCAAGGCCGATATCGCGGAGATCGACCGCATCATCGCCACCCACACCCGAAGCTGGCTTGCCGCGGCACCCCTGGGCCATGCGGCGGCCACGCCGGTGTTCGTCGCGGGCCTGCCGCGCACCGGCACCACGCTGGTCGAGCGGATCATCGCGAGCCATCCCGCGATGAGTTCGGTCGGCGAAACCGGCGCGTTCGCGGCCGAGCTGCACCGGGCCATGCGGGAAAAGCCGGACGGAAAAGACGTCGCGGGGATCGGCCAACGCTATGTCGATGCGGTGACCGCGTTCCGCGTGCCGCACGGCGCCCGCTTCGTCGACAAGACGCTGCAGAACTATTTGCATTGCGGCCTCATTCACGCGGCGCTGCCCAAGGCCCGGATCATCCTGGTCCAGCGGCATCCGCTCGATGCCTGCTGGGCGATCTACAAGGCTCACTTCCAGGGCATGTTCCCGTTCTCCTACCATCAGATCGAACTGGCGGAGTATTATCTCGCCTATCGCCGCCTCGCGCGGCACTGGCGCGCAACGCTGCCATCGGACGCGCTCTTGGAAATCAATTACGAGGAGGTCGTGACGGATCAAGCGGCGGCGAGCCGACGCCTGATCGACTTCGTCGGGCTTTCCTGGGACGACGAGGTGCTGCGATTTCACGAGAGCCCGGCGCCGTCGGCGACCGCGAGCGCCGTCCAGGTACGGCGCCCGGTCTATTCGTCATCGGTCGGCAAGTGGCGCCATCACGCCGAACGGCTCGCGCCGTTGCGCGCGCGGCTGGCGCGCGAGATTCCGGAAGTGGAGCTGGCGTGAGGGCGACCGAGGTCCGCCCGCACACCCGGCAGGAGAGGAGCACACTTCCGTTGCGGTTACAGCTCGATCTAATCTCATCATGCTCTAGGGTCACGCCTTGCCGCCCGCCGTCATGCGGCCCGCGGGCATCACGTCCGCAACCCGGCCTCCTTCAGCCGCGTGTCGAACCAGGTCGACAGCGCGGAATCGCCGACGCCGCCGACATAGACCTCCGACGCCGCGACGGTCTTCTTGTCCACGGTCACGAGAAGGCCGATCCAGTAGGCGAACCAGAGGTGCGGGTCGGTCAGCGCCATCAGCTTGCGCCGGTCGTGGTCGATCGGCAGGTGATTGACGGCCTTCCTGACCTCGATCGCCAGGAGATTGTTCGGAATGGCGCGCTGATGCACGACGATGTCGGGATAGATCGATTTGGCCAGATGATCGTCGGTCGAGACGATGGTTCCATGCGGCAGCCGCAGCGTGCGCTCGCCGAGCCGGTCGTAGTCGCAATCGACATCCCATCCCGGGAACTGGTGCTCGATATACACGGCCAGCCGGTGCGTGAGCGCACGCTCGCCGAGATCGCGGTCGAGCAGGAAGCTTTCGCGCGCGAACAACTCCTGCAGCGCGGTGATGACCTTGTTCAGTTCGGCGTGCACGCTAACCCCTTACAAGCACGTCTCGTCATTGCGGGAAACCCGACCGGTCGCGCGAATGCGTGTCCGACAACAACCTCCGCGCCACGGCAATCCATAGCACGAAATCTTGACCGAGGAAGTGCTTCGCCGTGCTCGCAACGACGATCTTGTCGGTCCCGGCTTCTCCCGCGACCGTCTTACGACGGTCCTCCGGCCGCTGCCACTACAGCTGCACCTCGATCAGCCGCGGCCCGGGCTCGGCAACCGCTTCTTCGAGCGCCCTGTTGAAATCGCCGGCGGTCGTGACGGCGCGGGCCGGTACGCCCATGCCCTTGGCGAGCGCGACGAAATCGATGGTCGGCCGGTCGATCTTCAGCATGTCGAGCGCGCGCTGGCCGGGTTCGCCGGCGCCGACGCCGTCGAATTCGCCGCGCAGGATCTGATAGATGCGATTGGCGAACACGATGGTGACGACGTTGAGGCTCTCGCGCGCCTGTGTCCACAGCGACTGGATCGTGTACATCGCGCTGCCGTCGCCGACCATGCAGATCACCTTGCGGTCCGGACAGGCCACCGCGGCACCCGTTGCGACCGGCGTGGAAAAGCCGATCGAGCCGCCCATGTTCTGCAGCCAGTCATGCGGCGCGGCCGCCGCCGTCGGCGGGAAGAAGCCGCGTCCCGTGGTGATGGATTCATCGACGATGATGGCGTTCTCGGGGATCGCGCACGCGATCGCCTGCGCGATCGAGGCGTGGTTCAGCGCGCCGGTCGGCTTGGCGAGTTCCGTGAGCGTCTGCGGTTTGACGTCCTTCGGCCCGGCTTGAAGCGCGCCGGCCAGCGCCTCCAGCGCGGCGACCGAATTTTCGCCCCACGCCGTCAGGCGGTGCACCTCGCAGCCGTCGGGTTTCAGCATGCTCGGCTTGTTCGGATAGGCGAAGAACGCCACCGGATCGTTGGCCTCGACCAGCACGATATGGCGGAAGTTCTTCAGGATCGGCAGCGCCAGTTCGATCACATAAGGGATGCGGTCGATCGAATAGCGGCCGCGCCCGCGCGCCATGCGCGGATGATAGGTCTGGCCCATCACCTTGCAGCCGGTCTTGCCGGCGATCTGCTGCGCCAGCGCCAGCCCCTGCTCGGTCAGCGCACCGCCGGTGATCAGGAGCAGCGTCTCTGCGCCATTGCCATGCAGCACCTTGGCCGCCTCGTCGACCGCCTCTGCCGCATAGCCCGGACGCTGGCTCGCCGCAAGCACCTCGGCGATGCCGTCGGCCTCGTTCCAGGCCGTGTCCGCCGGGAGAATCAGGGTCGCGATCTGCGGCGGCGCGCTTTTCGCGGCCGCGATCGCCGCGGCGCCGTCGGCGGAGACCGATTTCGCATCCGGCGAGGTCCGCACCCATTCCGACATCGGCCGCGCCAGACCCTCGATGTCCGAGGTCAAGGGCGCGTTGAGAGCGATGTGGTAGGTCGCATGCTGGCCGACGATGTTGACGATGCCAGAATGGGCCTTCTTGGCGTTGTGCAGGTTGGCAAGCCCATTGGCGAGCCCGGGGCCGAGATGCAGCAGCGTCGAAGCCGGCGTGCCCTTCATGCGGAAATAGCCGTCGGCGGCGCCGGTCACCACGCCCTCGAACAGGCCGAGCACGCAGCGCATGCCCTCGACGCGGTCGAGCGCGGCGACGAAATGCATCTCGGAGGTTCCGGGATTGGCGAAACAGACGTCGACGCCGCCCGCGACCAGGGTCCGTACCAGACTTTCCGCACCGTTCATCATGTGGCTCCCGTTTCCGCCAGGGGGAGATCAATCATTGTTCGCGCCATCAGTCAAAGGGGACCACCTGCATTGCAGCTATGGCAAACCGGACAATGCGGCTCTTCTAACGGACATTTGCTGTGGCCCAAGCGAAGCAGGCCGCGGCGTTGTTCGTAGCGGTCGCCCTCTCCCCTTTGCGGCACTGCCACGGTGTGAATCCGGTCACAGCACGCTCGGAAAATGCCGGACTCACACGGCCGTGGGTTGCGAAGCGGGACCGATTGTGGCCTTGCTCGGCGGTCATCCGATTATTTCAGAGGAATGATATGATCCGCAAAGCCTTCACACTGATTGCATCGGTCGGGCTGTTGACGGCCGCGACCGCCGCCGAGGCGCAAACCTTCGACACCCGCAACATCATCGGCGGCGGCCAAAACTTCTTCGCGACCGGCGCCAGCCCAATTCCCCGCACCACCGTCTATTTCCCGGAGACTTACGCGCCGGGGACCATCATCATCGATACCGCCGAGCGACGGCTCTATCTGGTCGAGGGCAACGGCCAGGCGTTGCGCTACGGCATCGGGGTCGGCCGCGACGGCTTCCGCTGGAGCGGCGTCCACCACATCAGTGCGAAGAAGGAATGGCCGAGCTGGACGCCGCCGCGGGAGATGCTGGCGCGGCGACCGGACCTGCCGCGGCACATGGAAGGCGGCATCGAGAATCCGCTCGGCGCGCGCGCCATGTATCTGGGATCGACGCTCTATCGCATCCACGGCTCCAACGAACCGGAGACGATCGGACAGGCGGTCTCCTCCGGCTGCTTCCGCATGACCAACGACGACGTCACCGATCTCTATAACCGGGTGTCCGTCGGCGCCCTCGTCATCGTGAAGAACTAGATGGTTGGCGCCGTGCGCGCGCGATCACGACGGGCCGTCATGGCGGCCCTCGCGGGCGTCTGCTTCCTGCTCGCCGCGTCGCCGCCCGCGGCCGCCGAAATTCCGGCGATCGCCCAACGCCAGCGCGCCGAGAAGAAGAGTTTTACCGACGCCGAGATCATCGACGGCTTCTTCAAGACCAGCTTCGGCGCCGAATATCAAATCGCCGGACGGGTCGACCGCATCCGCAAATACGTCCGCCCGGTCAAGGTCTTCGCCGACGGCCGCCGCGCCGACCGCAAGGCGCAGCTGGCCAAGGTCGTCGCCAATATCGCCACCCACGTCAAGAATCTCGATATCGCGATGACCGAGACCGGCGAGACCGCCGATGTCACGGTGCGGATGGTGCGCGACCGCGACCTCTACCGCACCATCGTCAGCCTCTACGGCAACGACCGGGCAAAGGAGATCCGGATCTCGCTCGACCCGCAATGCCTGACCGGCTTTCGCAAGAACGAGAACTACGAGATCGAACATTCCGACGTGATCCTCACGATCGACAATGGCGATTTCGTCTTTCTCGACTGCGCCTACGAGGAACTGCTGCAATCCCTCGGCCCGATCAACGACACCGACAAGGTTCCCTGGACCATGTTCAACGACGAGGTGTCGATGGGGTTCTTCGACGTCTATGACCAGTACATCCTGAACCTGCTCTACGACCCGCGCATCAAGACCGGCATGACCGTCGACGAGGTCAAGGCGGTGCTGCCGGAGGTGCTCCCCGACGTGCGGGCCTGGGTGAAGAAGCTGAACAATCTAAAGGAGTAGCACTCTCACCGGCGCTGCGAAGCGCAGATCGCCTTGAGCGAGGCCCATTCCTCCGCCGTCAACAGCGGCGGGCCGCTTGGCGGCCGGTCCTCGTCGCTCATGCGCTTCAACCGATCCTCGGTCAGCGGGTGGCTCGCCAGAATGGACAGGCTCTTGTCCGCTTCCTTTCCGGTCACGCGAAACAACAGCTCGCCGAGCCCCTTCGGCGAGCGGCCGAGCCGATGCATGACATCGATCGCGAATGAATCGGCACCTTGCTCGGCCTCGCGCGAATAGGATGCGGTGACGAGCGTGCGCGAGGCAAAGATGACGGCGCCCGAGCCGGTGACGTCGCCGAACAGAAGCCCGATCAGAAACGAGGTGCCGCCAGTGTGAATCAACTCGCGGACGCTGTCGCGATGTTTCAGGTGTCCGAGCTCGTGAGCAAGGACGCTGGCGATCTCGTCGGCGTTCTCGGCCTTCGCCAGCAATCCGCTGAACAGATAGATCCTGCCCCCCGGCAATGCGAATGCGTTCGCGACCGGCGTCGCCAGCACCGTGGCCTGGACCGATGTGTCGAGCCCCGCAGCCTCACGAAGCGCACTGACCAGCTTGCTGAATGCCCGTTGTCCGGCCGTCTCCTCGCAGACCTTGTCGCCGAACACCGTCTGCAGCCGCACCTCGGTGGCATCGCCCAGACGCCGTTCGAGGGCCTGCGGCACCAGCGGCGCGAGCCGGTCGGCGGCGAACGGGATGACAAACAGGACGACCGCGATGATGGATATCGTCGCCGCCAGCGACCAGGCGAAAATCTTCGCCACCCCACGACCATCCGGCCGGTCTTCATTTAATCGCCCGCAGCGGGAGATCAGCGCGGCCGCAAGCGCAGCATCGCGAATCTCGAGCCGCGCCAGCGCCGGCGCGGACAGAGAGGCGACGCGCAGGATCCCCGAGGGGCCATCGACGCGGCGGATATCGCCGTAGGCCCACCGCGCGATGATCGTTTCCTGCGCGCTGATCCCAAGCTGCGCCTCGAAGGCAATGACCACCGTCCGCCGCCGGTTCGACATGCCGTCGAAAAAGACGGCTGATCCGCCCGGATCGGGCATGGCATCACCTCCGTCGGCGCGATCCGTCACGCCTAAAATCCAGCAACGTCCAGACCGTCGGCAAAGCCTTCGCCAAGCGCGCTCGCCAACTCGCCCTTTGCCGCGACATCCGCCGCCGCCTCGATGCCGTGGACGCTGACGGACACCAACACCTTGTCCCAGACGTCACGCGCGAGATAGACCCGCATCACCACATTGAGCGAAAGAACGAACGCGAGATAGCCGATCACCGACAAGATCAAGAGCGGAATGTTGGCCGAAAACACTTCAGCAGCAGCGGGCTGACCGGCGCTCACCCCGTGCATGCTCCCGAGCAGGGCCGCGCAAAGTCCGAAATACGCTACCAGGATCACGTCCAGCAGGAAAAACCAGCCGATCACTTTCCAGTACAGCCCGTATAACGCGTTCGAGGGCAATGTCGATTCCAGCCTGACGCCCCCCAAGCGAATGCCCGACAGCCACCAACGCCACTCCACCGCCCTGAAGCGCGCATAGACGAAGGGCAGCAGCGGAAAGATGATGATCGCCAGCGGCACACACAGCCATAACCACCACGCCTGCTTGAAGAATTCCCAACCGCGCC
>WNGQ01004096.1_pt1 | contig 14567 bp, 17 predicted proteins | sample 5407661 | NCBI WGS metagenome assembly WNGQ01 (sample SAMN13153382, study PRJNA577476) | soil metagenome | isolation source: 60 cm soil or saprolite under Garry oak tree replicate 2 | place: USA:California | collected 2016-06-15 | reverse complement strand
CGGATGAAACCGGACATTTCTACTTTGCACAAACCGGACATTCTCATTTTGCCGCGACAATACCCCTTCGCTTGCTTGACTTCGCCATTAACGAGAACTAGACTCCGCGCGTTGTTTCATCAGTCATCCGGAGGAGTAGCCGATGCCAACTTTGGACCGCCCTTTAACCAAATGGACCAGGAATTTTGCGTTGGCGATGAGCGCCTGCTGTGCGTTGAGTATCGCTGCGGGCTCTGCGCGAGCGCAAGAAGCTCCAAAGTACAAAGTCGATCCCTTCTGGCCCAAGCCGCTGCCGCACCACTGGCTCATGCAAGGCGTTCCCGTCATGGTGGTGGATAAGGATGACCATATTTGGGTGATGAATCGTCCCCGCGACGTCAATCCGGACGAGATCGGCGCCGCCTCGACTCCTCCACGAACCGATTGTTGCGTCGCCGCGCCGGCGGTGCTCGAATTCGATACCGAAGGCAATTTGCTCCAGGGCTGGGGAGGACCGGGCTACGTGCCCGGGTGGCCCGCGGAAGGCAATCCGCGCCCCGGAGCGGGCGCCGAACACGGCATTCTCGTGGATCGGGAAGGAAATGTCTGGATCTCCGGCAGCGCGCGCGGCGACACCATCATGAAATTTACGGGCGACGGAAAGCTCCTTTGGGAATTCGGCCATCGCGGACCGCGTCCCAAGCCGGGCGAGGCCGCGCCGCCATTGAAGCAAAACAATCAGGACACCGATATATTCCCCACGGGCATATTTTTCTTCGACTTGGACGAAGACGCCAGAGAGATCTACATCGTCGACGCCAAGCGCGTTCTCGTCTACGACTATGAAGGCAAATTCAAGCGCGGCTGGGGCGGCCACGGCATTCCGCTAAGCGAAATAGATAATGATCCCACCCCGCCGTATGACTGGAAAACCGGGACGCCTCCAGACCAGAAGCAGTTCGCGCCCGCGCTTCACTGCGTGCACTTTGCGACCGACGGTCTCGTGTATGTCTGCGAACGCGGCAGCAACCGCATTCAAGTTTTCACCAAGGAAGGCAAGTTCGTCTCCAGCTTTTTCGTCCATCCCTCCACGCCCTCGCGCGGGTCGGAGTGCGGCGGCCCCGGCAGCACTATGTTTGGCATGTGTGGCACGACCTACAACCTGACGTTTTCCCATGACGCCGGCGAGAAATACGTGATGATCGCCGATGGAACCAACGACAAGGTCTGGATTCACGACCGCAAGACCGGCGAGCTCGCCGGTTCGATCGGAGACAACGGTCGCATGGCCGGCTATTTCCATTGGATTGACGCCATCGCCATCGACTCGCACGGAAACCTCTACACCGGCGAAGTGGACACCGGAAAGCGAGTCCAGAAATTTATACTGCTGAACGGAGACGAGGCGAAGCGGCCACGTCCCCACGAGTGACGCGCAGCACTTCTCGATCCGAATTGAGGGTAGTGGGCTCGTTCGATGTTGCGGGAAGTCCCGAAGGGACGCCACATCTTAGCCCAGCGCGAAAAACCGGGGTCCCCAACGCGCGCCGCCCTTGCGTGCGTTGGGGTGGCGGCAGGGGTGACACATCGAACCCAGCCACACAATATCAGCCCAGCGGCGTGTTTGGCCCAAGCAGCTGCGGCAAATCGACCGCGAAAACGCGCTGGCCCTGCTGCCCCGCTTCAGCACCTAGACCCGCGCAGCGTCGTCACTATCGAGAATTGTCATCCCGAGCGAGCTCGCCTTAGCGAACGAGCCGAGGGATCTGCAGTTTGCTTCGGAAGCCCTGCGATGTTCTAGGCGAGATCAAAATACGTGGTGTTAGCCGGAGACCCTAACAGTCTTGTATCGACCAGCCGACCAATAATAGAGAGTAGCCCCTGCCTCTATCGACTCAACGAGGATACTATCTAGTTTGGTCGTGACTGATATTCTTGCGTCTTCGTAATCGGAGTACTTCCCCGGCGGAACCTTCGAAATGACGACTGCGTGGTAAGTCTTAGTGTCCCAGTGATCCACCAATTTCCAAACAAAACCCTCTCCACTCTCCGTTCTACAACCTTTACCTCCGCACTCCGGCTTCTTCGGAAGAACGGCCGGAATTCTTTAGATCTAGACCAGGCGCACCGACAAACGAATATTATCAGCTGTCGTCTTCGGGGCTGGTTGCTTCTTGTCATCAGGTGCCTTCTTAGAACCTTCCTGTCGCTTCATCTAGTATCGGGCGCGATGGTTGTAGAGATTCGTTTCCGTACCCATTGACCCGCGGGGTAAAATAGATATAACGCCACCCTGGATGGATTTGTCGGCTACCCCGGGTGAAACTACGGGGCTACGCGGGACGCCGAATTCTCCAGCGTACGACTGTGTCGGGCGGCGCCACGGCCGTGTCGATTCTCGCCAAAAAACGACGATCCGACCAGGATCGTCGTCCTGAGCGAACAGCGTGAGCGAAGGATCTCTCTCGAAAAAATTTATCCTCCCCGCCAGACCGAGTCAACAGACGCCCCTATTTCGAATGCGCTGGCAGTCATCTTCCGTCTCAACGGCTCGAGGACCCGAGCAATGAGGACCCGATCAATACGGAAACGTTGTCATCCCGAGCGAGCCGGGTGCGAGCGAGGCGCGCCTTTTGCGTCCCGGACGTTTTTGCGGGGGATCTGCTTTTCGCATCCCCCTTTAGAATCAGCACTTGCGGGGATTAGGAGCTAACTACCTTGAAATCAGCACTTGCAGAAAAAGGGGGTACCAACCATGTTCGTCGGCGAAAGCACCGAGGCGGCGAGCACCGCCATCCGAGCGACGAGTCGGAGCAAGGCGTGGCTTGTTCGCTCTGAACGCTTTTGCCGAGGAACTCTCTCGGGCTGTTTGGCTATAAGCGACGTCAGCGCGAAGCCTTGCACAATGAACACTTACAAAAAATGGTGGGGGGGTGGCGGCATCAAATTCCGGAGTCGCTGCACGCCGACGATTGCGCGCTGGGGTGGAAGTCCCGTCAGGGACGACAGAAATTAGCCCAGGGCGGAAGCCGTGGGAGCGTGCGCGTTAGGGATATCCCCAACCCCGGGCAGGGGCGACACAGGGTGGGGTCTATGTCGTCCGAATAGTTTTTCGGTGAACCCCCAACGCGACAGCGTGGGCATTCCGGTCTCTCGCGACACCTCGCTCATCGCGCGCTTAAACCGCCAGGGTTTGCACTACTGCCTGGAAAGGCCAAGCGATGTGAATTTTGGAACTGGCGTAGTAAGATACACGTCCAAGGGACAAACGAGTGGGGCCAGCAGCACTCTTTTCTAAGGAGACAGTCATGCGACGCATGCTCTACGGTGTTGTGGTGGTCGTTTTTGGTTTGCTCGTTGCGGCGATTCCCGCGCCCGCACATCACTCCTTCGCAGCGGAGTTTGATGCCAACAAATGCACCGACCTCACCGGCACGTTCACCAGTTACGAGTGGCAGAACCCGCACGGCTATTTTCACCTGGACGTGAAGGATCCGAGCGGCACCGTAAACTCTTGGACTTTTGAAACCGTTTCTCTTTCCACTCTAAAAAGGAGCGGAACGCAGAGGCGCGATTTCGAGAACAGCATAGGAAAGACCGTCACGGTCAGGGCGTGCCTGGCCAAGAACGGCGCGAAGAATCGGGCCGCTGCTGAAACCATCAAGCTGCCGGACGGCCAAGTGCACCGAATTGGACAAGACGTAGAAGGAAAGTTTAGCGAATACTGACGGCCAAGGTGGTTTGCCGCTTCGATTTGCCTGTGCTGAGGAGGATTCACATGAAGCTGCGCTTGGCGTGTTACTTGGCCGCTGCGGTAGCCGTTCTCGGAACGTTATGCATGGCTTCAGGACTTGCGGCACAGGAAGGAAATGGTTCGCAACCTGCCAAATCGAAGCAACAGCCCGTGCCTAAAGGCGGGCCGGCGCCCCGCACGGCAGACGGCCATCCCGATTTTTCGGGAGTCTGGTTTGGCGGCACCGCTGGGGGGTTCACGTATAATCCCGCGCTGCGAAAGCAATTCGACCCCAAGGTGACGCCGGAAGAGCCTCCGCAGTTCCAGCCGTGGGCAGCCGCGAAGATCAAGTCCATGACGGCAACGGATTTTGAACTGGGACGCGCGTCCGTAAATTGTCTGCCCCGCGGCGTTCCCGGCATGTTTTTGATCAACCCCTACCCCTTTCAGATCGTGCAGAATCCCGGCTTGTTCGTCCAGTTAGACGAGCTGAATAATAACTTCCGGGTAGTCCACACCGATGGCCGTGCCCACAACCCTGACCCGGATCCCTCGTTCGACGGGGATGAGGTTGGCCACTGGGAAGGCGATGCTTTGGTGATCGACGTGATCGCCATCGATGAGCGTACTTGGAACAACTTTACGGGTTGGTTCCACAGCGATCAGGAACACGTGATCGAGCGCATCACCCGCCCTTCGATGAATTATCTCAACGTGCAGGTGACCATCGAAGATCCCAAGGTCTTGTCCAAGGCTTGGAGCTCTGCGCCTCGCGTCTGGACGCTCGCCCACGAAGACCTGCTCGAATACTATTGTACGAACAATCAGGAAGTAGAGGAGTACAAGGCGCTCAAGGCACAGGAATCGGGCGGCGGCAAGAAGTAGGAAACTAACGGAGATGACCATGACCCGCAAGCCTCTGGGCGCCTTTGTGGTAACGGCTCTCGCTTTGCTCTCAGCGGTCCCGGTGCTCGCACACCATTCGGTTACGGCGGAGTTCGATAGCTCGAAATCGTTTTCCGTCAAGGCCACAATTACGAAAATCGAATGGGTCAACCCACACACATATATATACGCCGACGTGAAGGACGAAAACGGCACCGTCACACCGTACTCGTTTGAGGGCGGCCCTCCGGGAGCCCTGCGAAGATCCGGCGTGCTCAAGACCATGTTCAACGTCGGGGATGCGGTTACCATCGAAGCCTACATCGCCAAGGATGGTTCCAAGCACCTGGGGCTTCTGCACGCGGTCCACTTTGCCGATGGTCATATGATCTTTTTTGGCAGGCCCGAAGATAGCGAAGGCAAGAATTAGGCGGACTCACCGAGGCGGGGTTGAATTGCCATCGGGAAGAGGAGCAGCGATGAACGCTCGTGTGGTTAGCTGGCTTTCGGCGATTGGGCTCGCCGTGAGCGTATTGTGCTTGGTTCCCGCGCCCGCAAGCGCCCAGACCAAGTCTGGAAACGATAATAAGCATGTGTCGGTCGGCTACGGCCTCGACAAAGACCAACCCTTCGCCGGAGCCGATCCGGACGGCACCGGGCTTCCTTGGAAGGAGCCGCCTGCTGCAGAAATCGAGGCGGCAAAGAAAGCGCCGGCGCCCCACTTAGCCGATGGTCATCCTGACCTCACTGGCTTTTGGGCGCCGGCAGGCTGGGGCTACGCCGTCACTCAAGGTGCCGTAAGCGCAGACGGCAAGACGCGCTACACCCAGCGCGCAGCCGAGGGTCCCGCCCAATCAGGGGACAAAAAGCGTGAATTGAAGAATCGTTTAGAGGGCGCGAACCTTCCGCCCTACAAGCCCGAGTTCATCGAGAAAGTAAAATATCTCGGCGAGCATCAAAGCCACGAGGATCCCGCATTCAAATGCGCGCCAAAGGGCTTTCCGCGGGTGGGTCCGCCCACGGAGATCGTCCAAGTTCCCAACGAGGTCGTCTTCCTCTACGATACAGTCAACTCTTCCGAGCAAAACGCCTTTCGCATCGTCTCGACCGACGGGCGTGGACATGACCCGTCTCTCAATCCTTCCTATTACGGAGACTCCATTGGCCATTGGGAAGGCAACACCATGGTCATCGATGTCACCAATCTTGTCGACGACACCTGGCTGAGCCAGAACGGCACCATCCACAGCGATGCCATGCATGTGGTCGAAAAATTGACTCGTGAAGGGAACGTGATCGATTGGGTTGTTTCTATCGAGGATACAAAGATGTTCACGCGTCCTTGGGTGATCGAGCGCCACCTAATCCACGGACTGAAAGGTGGGCACGCTTTGGAAGAGGCCCCGTGCGTCGAGCACGACTACAGCCACCTGGTCAACGACGACCGTAATTAAACTCACCGCCAGATCACGCGTTTCGTTTCTTGCCCCTTATGCGTGGCGGAGAAAGACGTAGCAGAAGCGAACGTGCCTATTTGGGAGCTTCTTCTTTCTTCTTGAAGCTGAAGCTTTCAAAGTTGTTGAAGTCCAGGTAGTCTCCCGAGCAGGAGATTTCCCCAAGTTCCCAATCCGGCCTGTTTTGGTAAAAGAAGGTTGTGGTCCAGGGCTTCGCCAGCGCCTTGGGATCGGTCATGGTGATATCGAGTTCAAGATGATCGCGATCCACACGGCGGAAGCGCTCCGTCACATGCAGTTGGTCGCTGTGGGCGTGGCCCAGCCGATCGAGCCACGTTTTTTCATTGAATCCTACCGTGTCGACGACAAACGTGGTGTTTCCCTCCCAATGCCCAACCGAATATCCCATCCAACTGGGGTCCGGATCTTCGGGAAGCGGCCGGCCATCCGTATAGATACGGCGCATGGTATGGTCGTATTCAAAGACCATCAGCATGAATTTGGGAGCTGGCACAAATTCAAATGGGTAGGGATGAAAGTAGACGCGCGGCGTGCCGGGCGGATAGCACTTGGTAAGGACTGGATCATTCGTCTGATCCAGCGTGTATGCTCCGCCATTTGAATCCTTGGCCTCTTTGAATTTCTCCTGGCCCCACGAAGTCAGCGCAGGTGGGTCTGTTTTCGGATCTGTGTACGTGTAATTTGTGAATCCGCGGTTCGAGCCCGGCGGATTGCGCATCATCCACACGCCGCTCAAATCGTGAACGGGTGCAGGGGCTGACGAGGCAGCGGGCTTGGCAGCTTCGGGCTTATTGCGATTCCCCGGGAGTGCTTTACCTGCGCCATACTGGGCATACGAAACGCAGGGAACGGCGAGCAACGCCAAGGCAAGCAACACCGAATTCACAAAGCCTCTACGCATCTTCCATCCCTCTGCAGCGCTTGCTGCGCATCTCTCCCGCACTGTGGGTGTAATTCGGTAAAAGAGATTAATCTTCTGAGAGCTGCATCTCCTGGCCATCAGGCCCGACGAGCTTGCGGATCCAGATTGAATGTCCGCCGTACTTTCCCACCAAGCCGGTGGCGGTGATTTGGTCGCCGGGGTTCAAGCTATGCTTGGTCCACCCGGCTCTGGCCAGTTTATTAGGGGCCGTAAGTTCGCCCTGCCAGTGTTCGACTTCGCCCTTGTCATTCTTGATGTCGAAGTAAACCTGGCAGTGCGGATTGATGAACCGAAACTCCGTGACCTTGCCCTTTACCGTAAGCGGATTGCTCGTATCATAGGCGGCAGTTCCGTGGTGAGCGAACGTAAGACCGGAAAACATCAGAACGGCGGCAACCGCAGCTACAACTGCGAGTGATTTTGCTTTCATCAGGTTCACTCCCTCGTGGCGGTTATTCTCCCATCTTCACTTCTGCGGCGTCAACATCCTCTGACACCATGCGACGTGAAGCGCTTCTTCAAAGTTTCGTGTTTATTCGCAACAGCTTGAGCGCTCACGCCTGCTGATTTTTCGGCCTATGATGCCGGTTGACCACAGCATTCGAGTTGCCGAACATTCGAGTCTCCCAAATGTCTGGCCCGTTCATCTCGCAGCTTGCCTGAACGCGAATTGGTGTATATTCCTTCGCGGTTCCGGAAGACCAGAAGCGTTGTTCCGGTAAGGAGTTGACTTGGTCCCACCCACATTTTTGCGGACCATCGAAGACAGCGGGTTCAGTACATGGCTGCGCGAATCGGAATCGCCGTTTGCATTTTATTTTGTTCTCCTCTTTCACACTTTCGGCCTGGCCTTATTGGTCGGCGCAAATACGGTGGTCGATTTGCGCATTCTGGGCGTCGCGCGCGAAATACCTCTCGCTCCGCTCAAGCGCCTGTTCCGCATTATGTGGCTGGGCTTCGGTATAAATGCCTTGACCGGAGTCTTGCTGATCATCGCGTATCCGACCAAAGCTCTCACCAATCCGGTTTTTTACCTGAAATTGACGCTTATTGGTTTTGCGGTATGGATCATCACCCTGCTGAAAGACCGGGTGTTTAATGATCCGAAGTTGGATGAAACAGCCATGATGGCGCGCGGCGCAACGCTCGCCAAATGGTCTATCTTTTTGTGGATTGGAGCCATTACCGCGGGACGTCTTTTGGCATATACATACAAATACCTGACGTATCCGTGCTAATCGTCGCGCGCATTTGGCGCGATGCGGAGAACTTTAAGGAGCCAGCTATGAATTTGGCGCACCTTCACCTCTTGCTGAATCATTTTCCGATCATTGGAACGGTCGTTGCCCTTGGTCTATTCATCGTTTCCTTCATCGGCAAGAATGACGACCTGAAAAGATCCAGCTTGATCATTTTCGCAGCCATTGCCCTATTAACTCTTCCGGCCTTCTTTAGCGGTATCGGCGCGCAGAGGGCCGTCAGGAAAGATCCCCTCGTCTCAACAGCCGTAATCGATAGGCATGAAGGTGCGGCGATGCTGGCGCTATTTTTCATGTTGATCACCGGAGCTCTTGCCTTGATCGAGCTTTGGAAGCGGCGTCGTATCGCAACGGAAAAGCCCTGGTCCGGCACCTTGTTGGCGATCCTGCTTTTCTCGCTTATTACGGCCGGCCTCATGGCGCGGGTGGGCACCACGGGTGGTGACATTCGTCATCCGGAGATTTGGAGTGTGAAGGATGTGACACAAGAAACCGGGCTCTCCGCCCTTGTGCATATTTTTGAGCCCACGCCCAGCAAGTTCACCGATCTGATGCTGGTCAGCAAATATTGGTGGGCGTTCATGATGGACCTGCATTTCATTGGCCTGGCCCTGCTGATCGGGACGGTTGGCATCCTCAATTTGCGCGTGCTGGGATTTGAAAAACGGTTGACGGGAGCTTCCCTGCACCGGCTGATGCCCTGGGCCATGGCGGGGTTTGGCATCAACGTGCTCACAGGCACCCTGGCTTTTATCGGCATGCCTTCCTACTACGCTTTCGATGCCGCTTTTTGGCTGAAAATTTTGGCGTTATTGCTTCTCGGATTGAATGCGGCGGTCTTCTACTTGACGGATGCTTTCGAGAGTGTCGAGCGTCTGGGACCCGGAGACGAGGCGCCCCGGCTCGCCAAGCTTGTCGCAGGGTCTTCTTTATTTCTGTGGTTTGCCGTGATTACTTTGGGGCGTTATATCCAGTCGTATGCCGACACAATTCGTTGAGGGTTTTGTAGGAGTTGAATTAGGTGGTTAGTTGCGAGGCCCACCGCCGCAGCCGAACTGCGGCTTTTCTGCCAGAATTTCTGAACTCTTCTGAATTCGTCCCCGAGAATTTGGCCTAATTGCCACCCGTCCCGGTGGCCGAGGTCTGGGTGGTCGCCGCCTTCACGTTTGCCGGGACCGGAAAGACCAGGTAAGGATCATTAGCATTCACCATCTTTACTTGGAGATCGAGCACCGGGCGGCCAGCCTGTTTCTCTACAATATGCCCAGGCGACTTTATATCCGTGAGGACTTCCCCGTGATCGGCATAATCGGAATACTCCGTCTCCGTGACCATGTTGGTGAGGGCGGGATTGTCGGGCCGAGTTTCCACCTTGGTCACGAAATCCTTGGAATCCAGCGTCGCCTTTACCGTGATTCCAGCGAGACTCCCGCTCAGCGGAAAGGTAATGACTGTGGCCCCATTCTCGGCGGAGAGTTTAGTTTTGTCGCCGGCGGCTATGGCGGCTTTAACAACGCCATAGGGCAAAATCCAGAGTTGGAGAAGCCGGCCTTTAGCCGCGGGCATCGCCGGGGTGGCGATACCCTTCCCCGGAATTAGGCCAGCGCCGATCTCAGATTCATTCCAGGCATAGTTCTCGCGCACGGTTTGAATGGTGTGCGAGGCGGCCTCGCCTGCTCCTTTACGAGTGATCTCCACACGCATTGCCGGCGGAATGTAAGCGAGTGCGGCGTGATATTCGGCAGTCGTGGGTTGAGCGCCGTTATAAACCGTTCCGCTGGCAAAGATTTCCATCGTGGTGATGACGTCGATTCCTGGAAGGCGGGTAGCTCCGGCTCCTATATCCGACCAGCGCACCATTCCTAGAGCGTCTGCGGCAGCTCTTAGGACTTTGGCACGGTCCATCGTTTCGCCGGCTTCGGCACTCTTCGCTTCCGCACCGGAACCTGTTTTTCCTTCATTCTGCGCGACGGCGGTGCGGCAAACAAACGCAGCAGCAGCAGCGATCATCGAAATCTGCAAAATTATTTTCTTTGGCATGCCCTCTCCTTAGAAGGTGCAGGCATTAGCAAGAAGCGGATTAGTGATGTTCCTTGGTAACGGTGTGCGTCAGATCTCTTTCGCTGCATGGCAGCGATTCCGGCAGCATGGCGTTGGGTTTGGGATTGAGCAGCGCCACCCTCGGCGTGGTAGTCCAGGGCTCCAGCAGCACGTCTGGGTCTTCTACCGTCGCAGTCCAGGTAAGCGTGTTCCCATCGCGGTGGAAGCGCTCGATTACGTGCATGTTCTCACTATGGAAGTAGCCGCCGATCTGGTCAAACCAGGTGCTGCTATTGAAACCCCAAGTGTCTACAACCAGCGTGTCTCCCTCCCAGTGGGCGATCCCTTCTCCGGTATAACTCCCGTCCAAATCCTCTAAAGGCGTGTGCTTGCGGCCGTCCGCCGGGATCATGCGGTACATCGTCTGCGTGGCGATCAGACCGCCTTGGCCCGGATAGATGAAGATGAAATAATTCGGATATTGCCCAATGTAAGAAGGAATAGCGGCGCGAGGAATTCCCGCGGGCATGCAGTTATTGGACGGATCTTCCTCATTGGCATTCTGGTCGAATTCCTTAACCATGTCCCAATATTGCGGCTTATAGATCGGCCTGTTCGAGCCCACTCTCCGGAGGAGCGACGCGGCGCGTTCGCCCTGCTCGTTATTGAGTCCGCGGGTGGTGTTCCGCGGGAAAGTCGCAATCTGCGTCCCGGTGGCAATGTCGTGCGAGGAGTTTTCGCTGTCGATGGAAACGCCATCGTTCGCGATCTGGTTGGGAACTCCGAGCAGGTTATCTCCCAAGCCATTCCAGACTCCGGTCAGGTCAGGATGCCCGTCGGGAGTCCGCGGCGTGGTTCCAGAAGGCTTCGGCGGAGCGTTAATGGTGCGCTTCATCGTGGAAAATTCCTGCGCACAGAGCGCCGCCGGAAGCAGGCAAAGAAGGGCCGCAGCAGTAAGGAAGTAACACCGATAGGAACGCATACGCGACTCCTTTTGGCTCATCGAGGCTTAGTTGCCGTTGGCGTCCGTGGTGAACTTAAATGTGCGGCCATCCGACACCTTCAATTCCTGCAGAAAGCCGCTGTTGGAGCCGTCTCGAGCGGCGAGTGCGGTAGCGGTTACTTCGTCACCGGGCTTCAGGCCACCCCGATCCGCTCTGCTCATCCCGGCCCTGCGGAGAGCACCCGCACCTCCGAGCTCGAAGGCCCACTTTTGCACGTTGCCGCTGGCGTCTTTAACGTTCAGGGTGAGATACGAATGCGGATTAATCCATTCGATCTTAGCGACAGTTCCCGACACAGTAACTGTTTTATGAATATCGAACTGCGACTGCACCGAGTGGTGCGCTGACGCGGCTCCGGCAAATAGTAAGCCCGTCGACAAAGCAAAGCTCACCACGGAACCAAAACGCCTCATGCTGCCTCCTTGTTTCTCCTGCGGCGAATGTATTCTTTGGACGTTCGAGATTTCATTCGCGTTCCGGGAGAATGGCCACTCGCTTCAGCTGTGAATTAATTCACCGTTATTCCCTAACATAGCACACCAAAACGAACGGCTTCAACCGCTCGGAAATGCCTGCGTAAATCGATCTTCGTGCTGATCGCGCTTGCTTTCCTGCCGTCTACGGCTCCGGCGCAACGACAGATGGATTGGGACAAAGTTCAAGTCTTGCAGGCGCCATCCCGCTTGACTCTCTTCGCCGAGCTTGAAAGTGCGCGGGCCTGTCGTTATGATCCTGGCGGCACGCAATATTCAGGCCGAGGCGATTCGAGGAGGCCGCAATGTCGGACACCCAACAGGCTGCGGGAAAAAACCCTTCTGCGCTGGCAGAGGAATCTCGGCGCCCGAAATCCAACTCGTCGAGGCGTTCTTTTCTGGTCGGGCTCGCGGCAACCGGCGCTATCGCCGCTTTTTCAAAGCGCACAGCTGCCCTGCAAGGCGGGCCGGCAGCTTCCGCCAAAGCCTCTCGAATCGATACCCACCATCACTTTACGATTCCTAAACTATTTGAGTTGAGCACCGCCAAGGGAGTCAACCAGCCCACTCTGAAAGGCTGGACTCCGGAAAAATCAATCGAGGAAATGGATCAGGGAGGAGTCGCCACCTCGATTATATCGATCAGCGATCCCGGCGTCTGGTTCGGGGACAATGCCGCAGCGCGCAGCCTGGCGCGCGAATGCAATGAGTACGGGGCCAAAGTGGTCAAGAATTATCCGGGCCGCTTCGGTCAATTTGCGGTGCTACCGTTGCCGGATGTGGAAGGATCTTTGAAGGAAGTTGAATACGCTCTGGACACGCTGAAAATGGATGGGATCGGAGTGTTATCGAGCTATCAGGGCAAATATCTTGGCAATCCTTATTACGCGCCACTGATGGAGGAACTCAATCGCCGCAAAACCGTTGTTTTCTGCCATCCCTTCTGCGCCGCTTGCGACGCCGAAGCGACGCTTACAGATGGGCAAAATCGAGGTGTGGAGTTTGTTTTTGACACTACGCGCACGATCCTGAGTTTGCTGAGCACTGGAACGGTAACGCGCTTCCCCGATATCCGCTTCATCTGGTCGCATGGCGGAGGCACCGTGCCGTACATCACAACTCGCCTCGCCGGCGCGGCGCAGAAACTGCCTAACGGGCTTGTTCCTGAATTGCAGAAATTTTATTACGACACCGCGCAGGCGTTTAGTCCCTATACGCTGCCTTCGTTCAAGAAGCTCGTTCCCGTATCGCACATTTTGTTTGGCACCGATTACCCGCTGGGCGGCGGATCGGCCGCTCAGGTCGCGAAGGGCTTGGCCGATAACGGAGGCTTCACCGAAAGCGAGTTGCGAGCCATTAACCGCGACAATGCTTTGGAATTGCTTCCCAGGCTGAAAGCATAATCACAGCGGCCCGCCACTTTTCGGCCCTAGATCTAAGAAATCGTCGAACCGCCTCTGGTGCTAAGGCTTTTGAGGCGTATTGCCGGTCGGTTTGGAGAATTTCGCCGCATCGATCGAGACATTCGCCCGCAACTCGCTAAACACTATGGTAGAACGTCCGTCCGTCCACGTTGTGGTCAAGCGAAAAGGCATCTTGACCCCGGAAACATCCCGATAATCATCGTAATCGATTTGCGTGGGGTTGAGCCCTAGCGCCGTATCCGTATAGCGCACCTGCCGCAGCAGCAGGCCGGACTTCTTATCGAAGTAAAATTTCACCGGAGTGTTGTCAGGGCTGCTCCCTTGCACCACATCGACGTCTTTATCGTCGATGGTGGTACTCGGGAAGCCGGTACGCCAGTCTTTCAGCAATTGCTTTATCTGCCCGGGGAATGAAACGCCTGCGTCTATCATGGCGCCTTCGAGGTCTCCTCCACTTAGCGAGAATACGGGTATCGGCAGAAGTGTGCCCGCCGATGTGTTCCAGGCATTTCGGCCGTCGCAGGTCCTGATGTTGTCTCCCGCGCGTAGATGAACGATCGTGGTGCGCTCATTCGGCGCCTTGGCATAGACCTCCACGGGGAACTTATCGCCCTCCGTATCGAAACCCTCGTAAGTCCCTTTACCGGCGAAGCTGGTGACGCTCGCCAGCCGCTGTGCGCCGCCGAGAGCTTGAATATATTTGTTCAGAACTTGATCCGCCGAGGGCGCTCCCGCAGCCGGCGCTGCGGAAATCTCCACCTCATCTGGATCATCGGGAGGCGGGGTGCCGTATTGCTCCGCCAGACTGGGTGTGATCTTAGGCCGGGCGTCGCTGCGATGGCAGGAGTAGCAGGTCACCTCCCGTTTGCCGCCGAAATTCGATTTGTTCAAGGCGTTCACCATCAGAATCATCTTGCGCGCGGTCTGTTTCCTCGGCGTGTCTTCGGCGTACTCTGCCGCGCTTCCTGTGTGGTGGCATTCCGAACAATTCATGCTCAGGGCCGCGGCAATGAAGCCCATCGTACCCATGAATTGATCCACGGTAAGGCCGCGGAGCACCTGAATATTCTTGAACACGTCCTCCGCCATCAGCGGCTTTTCCTGTGGTGCCGTCTGGCCATTTGCCAGCGCCACGACCAGCAGACAGACAGCTACTGCTTGTAGCATCGATACGCTACGCGAATTCAATCGCCGCTTCATCATTCCGCTCCTTGATTACAGCGCGCCAAGAGAATGGACAGGAGGCTTGTTATAGTAGCGGGGCCTTCTTTGTCAAGCTAAATGCTCTCCTCTCGATGATGGCCGTGCCCGCGCTGCACCATGGCTTCTTGCTTGTCACTAAAGAGGAGCGACAGAGCTGAATTTTTCCTGAT
>WNGQ01004095.1_pt1 | contig 14568 bp, 11 predicted proteins | sample 5407661 | NCBI WGS metagenome assembly WNGQ01 (sample SAMN13153382, study PRJNA577476) | soil metagenome | isolation source: 60 cm soil or saprolite under Garry oak tree replicate 2 | place: USA:California | collected 2016-06-15 | reverse complement strand
CCAGGTCGGCGGCTTTCTCGGGGTCTGGCTCGGCGGTATCGTGTTCGAGAAGTTCGGTTCCTACACCCCGATCTGGTGGCTCTCGGTGCTGTTCGGCGTGCTCTCGGCGTTGATCAACCTGCCGATCGTCGAGAAACCGGTGGTGCGGGCAACGCCAGTTGCGCAGCCTGCCTGATGCGATAAAACCCTGAAAGCACGGGTTCAGGAGAGTTTATCTTGGCAACGTTCAGGGCGATCAGGATCGACAAGGCGGACAAAGGCACCACCGTCGCGCTCACGCAATTCGACGAAGCCGACCTGATGGAGGGCGACGTCACCGTACGGGTCGAATGGTCGACGCTGAACTACAAGGACGGCCTCGCCGTCAGCGGCAAGGCGCCGGTGGTGCGGCGCTTCCCGATGATCGCGGGCATCGATTTCGCCGGCACCGTCGAGCAGTCGTCGCATCCCGACTGGAAGGCCGGCGACAAGGTGATCTCGACCGGATGGGGCTTGGGCGAGACTCACCTCGGCGCCTACGCCGAGAAGGCGCGCATCAAGGGTGATTGGCTGGTGCGGCTGCCCGAAGGCCTGTCCGCGCGCGAGGCCATGGCAATCGGCACGGCCGGCTTCACCGCGATGCTCGCGGTGATTGCGCTCGAAAAGCACGGGGTGACGCCGGCGAGCGGCCCGGTGGTCGTCACCGGTGCTGCCGGCGGCGTCGGCTCGGTCGCGTCAGCGGTCCTCGCCAGGCTCGGCTACCACGTCATCGCCTCGACCGGACGCCTGTCCGAGGCCACCTATCTGAAGGACCTCGGCGCCGCCGAGGTCATCGATCGCACCGAGCTGTCGGGACCCGCCAAGCCGCTGGCGAAAGAGCGCTGGGCAGGGGGGATCGACAGCGTTGGGTCCACCACGCTCGCCAATCTCCTGTCGATGACAAAATACGGCGGCGCCGTCGCAGCCTGTGGCCTGGCCGCCGGCATGGACCTGCCATCGTCGGTTGCACCGTTTATTTTGCGGGGGGTGTGCCTTCTCGGCATCGACTCGGTGATGTGCCCGATCGAGTTCCGGAAGGTTGCATGGAACCGGCTTGCGCGCGATTTGGACCGGCGAAAACTCACTGAAATCACTCATGAAATCAGCTTGGACCAGGTCATCGCGATGGCGCCTCAGATCCTCGCGGGCCAGGTCCGCGGTCGAATCGTGGTAAAAATTCCCTGAGGATGTTCAGACTTTCCCAACTAAGCTGCTCCAATCTTGCCACGGTTGGTATGGTAAGCATCGGGTGAAGGGATCAGACGTCGCCCGGGGCTCGGTTTTGTTGGAGTAGAAACATGCTTGCGCGTTTTCTGTTGGGCACCCTCACGGCCGGAGCGATGATCGTGCCGGCATTCGCGGGCACGATGACCGCCGAGGAGGCGCGTAAATTCGTGGTGGGCAAGGTGTTCGCATTCAACTGCTTCGACGGCACGCGCGGCACCGGCCGAGTGCTCGAGGATCTCAGCGCGATGGGCGCCGTGCAGTTTTCCGGTGCCGGGCCGATACGCCGCATCCACCTGCCCGGTAACACGTTGCAGATCCGCGGTCAGGCGGTGTGTGCCGCGATCAAGGGCCTGCCGTTCGAGCCCTGCTTCAACCTAGACAGGAAAGACGACCGCAGCTTCCGCGGATCGGTGTCCGGACTAGGCTTTGCCTATTGCGATTTCCATCATCAGGGCGGGACGCAGATGCTGATGGCGCGCGCTGTCGCCAGGCCGCGCTCGTTGCATCAGATCGAGTATACGACCTCGGTGTCGCGGCAGGCCGAGGTCGCGACGCATGTGGAGACGCCGAAGGTCGAGAGCAGCAAGATCGAGCCGGTGAAATCCGAGACCCTGTCTGCGCCGGCCAAGCAGGAAGGTGCGCCCGAACTGCGCCGTTCCACCGACTAGTTCGAATTCAGAACACCAGATCATGATCCGATTGCGTCTGGTCGGATCATCATTCAAGCTAAGCGAGCAGTTGGAGCGCGATGGGATCACCATCGCGCTCTCGGTTTTTTGATTGAGCATGATCGACCCGCAAGATCGACCGGATCAAGACCTCGATCGCAGATGCGTTTTCCAAGACCACCGCGGAGGCCAATGATCGCATCAGCAGCACGGTGATGCTGCAGCAAGTCGTTGCCGGTCTCGTTGTTCTGCTTGGCCTTGTGGTCGCGCTCTTCATTGCGCGCGGCCGCAAGCGAGCTCGAGGCGTCTGCAGGCGACAGCAACCGCCTCAAGCGCGAGGTCGGCAAGTTCCTCAATTCGGTGCGCGCAGCCTAAGCCGTCGTCCGCATCGTTTGCGCCGACGATCACGGCAGATCCAGCATCGATGTCCAAGATTGCGGGCACGCCGATGTTTGCGCGCAATTCTGCGCCCGTCTTTGTAGCTCACGCGCGAAAGCCCGTAGCCTTACGGGAGTCCGTATTAACGGTGAATTGGAACCTTGAGCCGTAGCGTCCCGAGAATCTTCCTCATGCCCGCACGGTCGCGCAACTCGTCGAAATCGGCGGCGCCATTATCGAACCTTGGAGAGTCCGCCCGTGGCCAACCTGTCTATTCGCGCCAAGATCATTGCGGTCATCGCGTTCATGCTGGTCGCAATGTCGGGGCTCGGCCTGCTGGCGGTGCGGAGCATGCAGGTCATCAATACCCACACGGTGGAGATTGCCGAGAGCTGGCTTCCGAGCGTAAGGGTGCTCGGGGAATTGCGCACCGACATCAATCTCTTCCGGATTGCGCTCCGCGCCCACGTGATGGCCGAAACACCCGAAAACAAGGCAGCCGTCGACAAGAGGTTGGCAGGCATTCTCGAGACCATCGCGAAGGACCGCAAGACCTACGAGCCGCTGATATCCTCGCCGCAGGAGCGGTCGATCTATGACAATTGGTCGCGCGCCTGGGACAGATACATCAACGGCGTTCAAGACGTCGTGGACCTGTCGCGCAAGAGCGTTGGCCGCATCCCCCATGAAGCGAGTGAGGCGATCTCCAAGACGGTCGCCGTGATCGCCGCCGAATCCGACGAAATCCTGAAAAAGGCGATCGATCTCAACAACGCCGGCGCGGATACCGCCACCCGAGAGGCCGCCGACGGCTACAATCTCGCCTTCTGGATCGTATTGGGCATCGTCATGGCCGCGATCATCGCCGGGGTCGGCGTCGGCGTCACCCTCGTGGGCGACGTCTCGCGCGGAATTGCTTCGATCGTCAGGCCGATGCAGGCGCTCGGCAGCGGTGACCTGTCGGCAGAAGTGACGCATCGCGGGGAGAAGACCGAAATCGGCGCCATGGCCGACACCTTGCAGGTGTTCAAGCAAGCCCTGATCGCCAAGAAGGCGGCCGACGAGGCGGTGGCGCAGGACGCGGAGGCGAAGATCGAACGCGGGCGCAAGGTGGACAGAATCACGAGCGATTTCGAATCGACGATCGGCGATATCGTGGACACCGTGTCCTCGGCGTCGATGCAACTCGAAAACTCCGCCGGCACGCTGAGCTCAACCGCGAGCCGTGCGCAGGAACTCTCCACCGTGGTGGCTGCGGCGTCGGAGGAAGCCTCCACCAATGTGCAGTCGGTGGCGTCCGCCACGGAAGAATTGTCGTCCTCCATCACCGAGATCAGCCGCCAGGTGCAGGAATCTGCGCGGATGGCCAGCGAAGCCGTCGATCAGGCGCGCCGCACCAACGATCGCGTCTGCGACTTGTCGAAGGCGGCCACGCGTATCGGCGATGTCGTCGAACTGATCAACACCATTGCGGGACAGACCAACCTGCTGGCGCTCAACGCCACCATCGAGGCGGCGCGCGCGGGCGAAGCCGGCCGCGGCTTTGCAGTGGTGGCATCCGAGGTCAAGGCGCTCGCCGAGCAGACCGCCAAGGCGACCGACGAGATCGGTCAGCAGGTGTCCGGAATCCAGGGGGCGACCCAGGAGTCGGTCGGCGCCATCAAGGAGATCTCGGGCACCATCGAGAAGCTGTCGGAGATTGCATCGGCGATCGCGGCCGCGGTGGAAGAGCAGGGTGCGGCGACGCAGGAAATATCCCGCAACGTGCAGCAGGCGGCGCAGGGAACGCAACAGGTCTCGTCCAACATCACCGACGTACAGCGCGGTGCGACCGATACCGGCTCGGCCTCCTCGCAGGTCCTGTCCGCGGCGCAGTCGCTATCCAACGACAGCGACCGCCTCAAGACCGAGGTGAGCAAATTCCTCGACGCGGTGCGCGCGGCCTGATTTCGTCCGGCCGTCGTGCAAAATGCTGCTGCGGCCCGATCGGACCGCACGGCCGGCAACCGGCGCTGATGCGGATTGCCGTCACACCCGATGCTTGCCGTAGTCCTACGGGCCCTTGCGTTAACGCTAATTAGAACGGATTGCATCAAGTCTTAAGAGGGTAGCTGAGCCCCACCCCTGCTCAGATTTTGATCGAAATTTGAACCGAACGGAACTCATGATGTCGCTCCTCAACAACTTCCGCATGGTCTTCAAGATCGGTCTGATCGCCCTCTTGCTCGGCGCGGTCATGATCGGCCTGATCAGCTACATGGCCAATCGCATGACCTTAGTTGACGAGGCCTATTCGGACGTCATCACGAGGATCGACACCTCCGCGGTCCTGGTTTCGCGCACCGCGCGCCGGGCGGAAACCTATCGAGAGGCCGCATTTGAACTCCTCACCGAAACAACCGACGCAGGCAATGCGCGGTTATTGAAGGTGACCCAGGACATGTCGGCCCAGGTGCTGGAGGTGCTCAACAAGGTCAAGGCGAACGTGCCGGAAAAGGCCGCGGAGATCAGTCGGCAGATTGACGGCTTCAGCAAGGCGTTTGCTTCCTGCAAGCCCTCGATCGAATTTGCATCGACGACGACGACCCCGGAGGAAAACACCAAGGCCGCGGAACGGCTACGCACCGAATGTAACGACATCCTCCAAAATGCGATCGAATCTCAAATCAAACTGGTCGACGACATTGTCGCCTTCGCCAAGACGAAGGCCGTCGAACAGCACAGTGACACGGTCGCGGAAATTCGCGCCGTCCTGACGCTCTCGGTGGTTTCCGGTCTCGCGGCCATGGCTCTCGCCCTTGCGGTCGGCATTTTCGGCATCGCTCGGCCGATGGGCGCGCTAGTCCTTCTGCTGCAGCGGATGGCGCGCGGAGAGCATGTCGAAATGACCGCGCTCGGTCGCCGCGACGAGATCGGCGATACCGCCCGCGCTGTCGAGAGCGTCAAGCAGATGCTGGCCGAGAAGGCCCGCGAAGAGGCGGAAGCCCAGATCAAGCAGGATCAGATCGCCGCGCAGCAGCGCAAGGCCGAGATGATCAAGCTTGCCGACCGTTTCGAAGCCGCGGTTGGCGAGATTGTCGAGACCGTCTCATCGGCCTCGACCGAACTCGAGGCATCCGCCACGACGCTGACCTCGACTGCCGTGCACGCGCAGGAACTGGCGACCAAGGTCGCCGAGGCGTCCGAAGAAGCCTCCACCAACGTCAATTCGGTCGCCTCCGCCACCGAGGAGCTGTCGTCCTCCGTCAACGAAATCAGCCGCCAGGTGCAGGAATCGGCGCGGATGGCGAGCGATGCGGTCGGTCAGGCGCGTTCGACCACCGACCGGGTCAGCGAGCTCTCGAAAGCCGCAAGCCGCATCGGCGACGTCGTCGAACTGATCAACACCATTGCGGGACAAACCAACCTGCTGGCGCTCAACGCCACCATCGAGGCGGCGCGCGCGGGCGAAGCCGGCCGCGGTTTCGCGGTGGTCGCCTCCGAGGTCAAGGCTTTGGCCGAGCAGACGGCAAAGGCAACCGGCGAGATCGGTCAGCAGATTTCCGGCATCCAGTCGGCGACCCAGGAATCGGTGACCGCCATCAGGGAAATCTCGGGCACGATCGAAAAGCTGTCCGAAATCTCCTCGACGATTGCAGCGGCCGTGGAAGAGCAGGGCGCGGCGACGCAGGAAATCTCCCGCAACGTCCAGCAGGCGGCGCAGGGTACCCATCAGGTCTCCTCCCACATCGCAGACGTCCAGCGCGGTTCGAGCGAGACCGGATCGGCTTCTTCGCAGGTTCTGTCTTCCGCGAAGTCGCTGTCGAGCGACAGCAATCGCCTGAAGCTCGAGGTCGACAGGTTCCTCAACTCCGTGCGCGCGGCCTGATTTTTCAAGAGCCTTGTGCAACCGCCGGCGGCGTCTGCCGGCGGAACAGGATCTTCTGGTAGAGCCAGCCGATCGCCACCAGCACGAGCCCGAGGCCAATGAAGGATAGCGCCCGATAGACGCCTGTCAGCGCCGACATGTCGATCGCGAACGCTTTCAGGATCGTCAGCGCAATGACGACGGCGGATGCCAGCCGCGCGCGCTGCGAACCGATGACGACACCAACGCCGAGCAGCACGACCCCGAACACGAGCCACGCGATCGAATAGGTGTATTGTTCGAGGTCGGTGGTGTCGCCTTCGACCAGAACCGGGCCGTGATAGAGCCTGCGAATCTCCAGCGTCACATAGGCAAGCGCGAAAATGAGCGCGCCGGCCGCGATCGCGTTGGCGTAGACCTTGGGACGCTGTCCCGCCGCGGCATAGGACAAGACCAGCATGAGGATGGCCGGCAGCGCATAGCCGAGCAGCAGCAGGTTGATGAAGGCGCCGCCGACATCGATCCACCCGAGCATCGGGTTTTCCAGCAGCAACAATCCGAACACGCTGACCAGAGCGGCAAACACCGTGAGCAGGACCGCGCCAACATTGTGCACGATGCTGCGGGTGACGATGCGCAGCCGCTCCAGCCCGATCGCCAGCGCGAGCATCGCGCAGACGTCCAGCGCGAACTCGGAAAGCGAGGCAACGGCCGCGTAAACGTCACCGCCGTTGATGGCGTGGCGGATCTCCATGAACGCGAACAGCATGGTGAACAGAATCGCGGCGGCTTCGATCGTGCGCAGCGGCGCGTCGTCGCCTCGCGGGCGCATGATATGGGCTGCCGCCCAGAACGACGCCGCGGGGACGCCGTAGCCCCACAACAGCCAGTTGAAGATTGGGGTGGTGCCGACGGCGTCGCCGACGATGCGCGGCTCGTAGCCGATCCGTAAGACCACGATGCCGGCAAGGATGGCGGCGAGCGTGCGCAGGAACGGAACGGGCCGTTGCATCGAGATCCAGGCGGCGCCAAGCGACATCAACGCCAGCGCGATCGTGAGCCAGCCTTTCTCGAGCGCGAAGGTCAGCGCCAGCGCAAGGGCGCCGAGCGTTCCGGTGGCGAACAACGCAATTGAAATCGCAAGCCCGGGCCGGTCGTCGCGCCGGGTAAGAATTTCGGTCACAGACCCAAAGGCGGCCGCGAGCAGCACGGCGAGGATCGCAAACGGGATCGAACGATCGAGATGGGCGATGCGCGCATAGAGCGCGACCAGCAGCGCCAGCGGCGTGAAGGTCGCAGCCCCCGACCAAACGACGGGGATGATGGCGCTGGCGAAGCGGCCTTGCGCGACATAGCCGGCAAGGCCGAAGGCGATCGCGAACATCGCCGCCGCGACGAGATGCAGCGTGACGGACCCCTCGGTCGCGGCGGGGCCTCCCATGCCGGGCAAAGGTCCGCCCGGCAGCACCAGCATGTCCGGATTGGCGCGCACCGCCCATTCCGCAAACACGGCGAAGACGAAGACGGCGGCCGCGCCGACGGCTCCGGTCGCGGCCGGCGCGCGCCAGGCGACGAACAACGTGCCGCCGACGAGCAAGGTGAAGGCGACGAGCGCGGTATCGTCATGAAAGCTCGCCAGCACGATCAAGGTTGCGCCCAGCAGATAGGCGGCAAGCGCGCCGCAGGAGACCGGTTCGATCTGGCCTTCGTCCACAGTCGGGCCGAACATCAATCCGCACACCACGAACAGCGCGGCGAGGATGAAGCCCGTGATGACGTGGAATACGTGCGGGCCGACCATCGACGGGCCGCATTGCAGGCAGGGCAGGGTCCAGAGCAACGCCAGCACGATCGTGGTCACCACCAGCCAGCGCCACATGCGGGCGCGCGCCAGCGCGAAGGCGGCAGTGGTGACGATGGCGAGGTAGACGTAGAGCGCCCAGTAGTCCGGTCGTTCCGAGGACACCAGCACGGGCGTGGCGAAGGCGGCGGCGACGCCGAGGCCGGCCAGTGCCGGTCCATGCAGGAGCGCCGCGGCGAGCGTGCCGAGCGCCACCAGTCCGAGCAGGATGAAGGCGCTTGCCGGCGCCAGGAAGCCGTAGAGCGCGTAAGCCGCGTAGACGGTCGCAAACGCCACCGCCGTTCCGGCCGCGGTCAGAATAGCGGGAATGTTGGCAATCGGCAGCGCTTCAATGGTCGAGATGCTCTCCTTGCGGCGCGTCCATTCGCCGGCGGCCAGGAGCGCCAGCGCGAAGGCGCCGCCAAGCAGGGTCCGCACGCCAGGGCCAAGCAATCCCGCTTCGATCGAATAGCGCACCAGGAAGAAGCCGCCGAGCGCGAGCGTCAGGCCGCCGATCCAGACCACCCAGCGGGTGCCGATGCGCTCCTCGAACCCGGGACCGATTGGTGGCAGCGGCGGCGGCACCGCGTCCGTGACGGGTGGCGCCGCGTCGGAAATCGCAGGTTGCTCGCCTCCTTCAGAAGCGATCGTTTCTGCGCTGGTCGTGGCGCTCGGCGTTGGCACAGGGCCGGCAGCCAGGGTTGTCTCAAACTCCTCGAGCGGGGAGAGCGGCGGTGGCGCGGGCCGTGCCGCGGCCGGCGAGGCCACGGAGTCCATCGCGTCGAGCCTTGCGCGCAATCTGGCCGCCTCGCCGGACGCCTTGCGTGCGACGATGAAGGCAATGACCGCGATCACCAGGCTTAGAAAATCGAACGGCCAATCGAACATCTCGTGCCTGCTTTCCGAAACCCGTCATTGCGCGCAGCATAGATGGTTCATGGAGGGCCATGCTGGCGGCGCCCACGCACCCGCAGGCCCGGCGCCGGCCGCTCCTGCAGCACGTCGCGGCGGAAGCGAAACAGCGCAGCCGGGCGCCCCCCAGTCTGTGTCGACGTGACGCCGGTCGGTTCGACCAGGGCGGCGGATTCCACCAGGCGGCGGAAATTCTGCTTGTGCAGATGGCGCCCCGAAATCGCTTCCACGGTCCGCTGCAAGTCGGTGAGTGTGAACTCCGGCGGCAGAAGTTCAAACACCACCGGGCGATATTTGAGTTTGGCGCGCAGCCGCGCGATCGCGGTGGCGAGGATCCGCCGGTGGTCGAAACGCATGGAAACACCGAGCCTGGGGATCGATTTTCGCGACAGGGCCGCCGGCCGGCCGTCGCGCCGCGCCTCCTCGACCAGCCCGGCCTCGTACAGCAGTTCGTAACGGTCGAGCACGCGCTCTTCGTCCCAATGCGCGCCCTCGGTGCCGAAATAGAGCCGGATGCGGTCCTTGCGGCCGAGCGCACGCGTCGTCTCTCCGGTTTCGCTCTGCGCGGCCCAGCGCGCGAGTTCGGGCAGAATGTCGCGTTCGATCATCTCCGGCCGCGCGTCGCGCCAGTCCTCCCACGGGAAGAAGCGATACCAGGGCTCGAACGCCGCGCCCGGGGCGCGAACCGCGTTGTCGGCGGCGCGGGTCAGCGCGAGATAGCCGATCGATGCGACATGCACCTCGGTGTCGCCGGCCTGGGCGTGCCGGCCGCGGTCGCCGAAGGTGTAGAGCTGCTCGACATAGCCGAGCCGCAATCCCGTCTGCTCCTCGACCCAGGCGCGCAGGCCGATCTCGAAGGTGCGGTGCGACACCGCATCGAACGGGCCGAACGGAAGCGTGGGCAGCTTGTCGTTACCGACGGCGGTGAGGATCTGCGGCGCGTTGCCCTCCATCGCGACGATGGCCGCGGTCAGGCCGATCTCGATCGGCTTGAGTTCGCTCATTCGAGATCGATGCGGAACGGCCGGCCTTCCACCATCATGCTGCCCGGTCCCATTTCGTCGAGCGCGCGCAGCATCCGTCCCTCGCGCCCCAGCGCCTTGTCGGCGAGGCCGACGATCAGGCGGTTCGGCGAGGCGATCGGGGAGGCGGCGCGAATCTGCCGGGCGATTGCGATCTCGTCGCGGTGCGGATTGAGCAGGCAGGCCGCCGCGAAGGCGCTCGCGGTGGAGCGGCTGATGCCGGCATAGCAGTGCACCACCAGCGGCGCGTTGCGGTCCCAGCCGCGCACGAAGTTCAACACCTGCTCGATGTGACGGTCCGACGGCGCGACAAAGCCGTCGAGTTCTTCGGTGATGTCGTCGACCTGGACCTTGAGATGATTGGCGGGGAGGACGGAGGCCGGCCGCTGCACCTGATTGACATTGGCCATCACCGTGAGCACATGGCTTGCCCCGGTCAGTCTGACGGTTTCGGGCAGTGCGGCGAGCGAGCAGACGTGGATCATGATGGTCCTTCGAGTTGCCGCGATTATAGTACGCGGTACGTGCCTTTGCCCATCCTACGCAGATACGGTCAGCGCCTTGAACCGCGCCAGGAAACGCTTCTCGGCCTTGGCGGCGCTCCACGGCGTCAAATAGTCCCGCCGCGTGGCGTCGGTGAGGCCCGGGTCGCGGCCGAACAGGCGCCTCGCCTCAGCTTTAGAAAACCCCGCCAGTTCGGTGGCTTCGAGAAAGGCCGCGCCCCGATCGGCCGCCTTGATCTGCCGCGCGATCGCAGCATCAAGCACCGCCGGTAGCCCGCAACGGATATGAATGGCGGCAAGCAGCCGCTTCTCGACCGCCTTGTAGCCGTCCCCGAGCACCGCCTTGAACGGCGAGATCATGTCGCCGATGACATATTCCGGGGCGTCATGCAGCAGCGCGGCGAGGCGAAGACGGTCATCGCTGTGCGGGGCGTTCGCGCCCATCACCGCCTCGACCAGCAGCGTATGCTGCGCCACCGAGAAGATATGCGCGCCGCCGGTTTGGCCGTTCCAGCGCGCGACCCGCGCCAGCCCATGCGCGATGTCGGCGATCTCGATATCGAGCGGCGAGGGATCGAGCAGATCGAGCCGGCGCCCCGACAGCATCCGCTGCCAGACGCGCGTCTCCGCGGCGGGTGGGCTGTCCGCCTTCATTTGACTTTGAGGCGCGGCGCTCGGTGGTTCTTGCCGCAGGTCCCGTGACAGAAACAGTCGACCAGATGGTCGTTGACCATGCCGGTCGCCTGCATGAAGGCGTAGACGATGGTCGGACCGACGAACTTGAACCCGCGCGTGCCGAGCTCCTTGGAAATCTTGATCGAGAGCGGCGTGGACGCGGGCACGCTCGCCGTGGACTTGAATGCGTTGATCTTCGGCCGGCCGTCGACGAAACCCCAGAGCAGTTTCGAGAAGCCGGGTCCAGCTTCCATGATCGCGAGCCAGGATTTCGCGCTGGCGATCGTGCCCTCGATCTTGGCGCGGTTGCGGACGATGCCGACGTCGTTCATCAGCGCATGGATCTTCTTGTCGTTGTAGCGCGCGATCTTGTCGGGCTGGAAATCATCGAAGGCGCGGCGGAAATTGTCGCGCTTGCGCAGGATCGTGATCCACGACAATCCGGCCTGGAATCCGTCGAGGATCAGCTTTTCATAGAGCGCGCGGTCGTCATATTCCGGCACGCCCCATTCGGTGTCGTGATAGGCGATATAGAACGGATCCTCGCCGGGCCAGGGGCAGCGCTTCAATCCGTCGGGATGGAGCTTGGGGGAGCGGCTCATGCGACGGTCGGCTTCGCGGGCGATCGCAAGGTGTCAGGGTCGGCCAGGCGAATGGACAGGCCGCCGGCGGTCAGCGGCAGCCCCTGGTCGAGCGCGTCGGTGACGCGGTCGGTTCGGATCAAAGCCAGACCGTTGCGACCGGCGGTCGACCCGATCGTGCCGACCGGCTTGCCGCCGGCCAGAATCGCTTCGCCCGCTTCCGGCGACGGACCGTCGAGCAGGATCCGCAATGTGCGGGTCCGCGCGGTGCCGCGATGCTGCATGCGCGACACCACTTCCTGGCCGACATAGCAGCCCTTGTCGAAATCGACGCCATGGAGGCGGTCCATGTTGGTCTCGTGCGGAAACGCATCGCCATAGATGAAGTCCAGTCCGCCGCGCGGAACGCCGCAGGCGATGCGGTGCGCTTCGTATTCGGAAGCCTCGACGAGGTCGGCGCCGATCAGGTCTGCGACCTTGGCGGCAAGCGCTTCGGGCGCGAGAACGCGCCAGCCGAGCGCGGACAAGCGCGGATCGGCAAAGGCGAGATCGGGCGTCACCACGGGATCACCGTCCCAGGCGGCGAGCACGCCGAGCTCATCGGACAGGTTTTCGATTCCGACCCTGGCGCGCAGCTTATAGAGGCGGAGCTTGTCGGCGAGCCCTTGCGCCAGCGCGCGCGGCACGTCGATCAGCAGCCCTCCGCCGTGGCCTGATGGCGCCTCGGTGATGAGGAAATCGACGATGATCTTGCCCTGTGGCGTCAGCAGCGCGCCGAAGCGACCGAGGCCCGGTGCGACCTGCTTGACATCCGTCGTGACCAGGCCGGCCAGAAAGTCGCGCGCGTCTTCGCCGCTGACCTTGACCACGCCGCGGTCGGGAAGAAACGCTGCTTTCATCGAAAAATCTCTTGTGACATGTTGCAACGGAAAGTAAGCCCCCAGGACATAAACGACAAGGCCCGGTACGGCCTCATCCCCGAGGAGCAGGCGCCGAGCCTGCGTCTCGAAAGATGTGACGGGCACCGAACAAGAGGACCAATGACGCGGCATTTCGATGTGATTCTCAGGTCCGGCACCGTGGTCAATCAGGATGGCGAGGGCGTGCGCGACATCGCCATCACCGATGGCCGGATCGCCGCGATCGGCGCGCTCGGACAGGCTGATGCCGCCGAGGTGATCGACTGCAAGGGTCTGCATGTCCTGCCGGGCGTGATCGACACCCAGGTCCATTTCCGCGAGCCCGGCCTCACCCACAAGGAGGATCTGGAGACGGAGTCGCGCAGCGCCGTGATGGGCGGGGTCACCGCGGTGTTCGAGATGCCGAACACCAATCCCCTGACCGTCACGGAGGAGGCCTTCACCGACAAGGTGACGCTCGCCCGTCACCGCATGCATTGCGATTTCGCGTTTTTCATCGGGGCTACGCGCGAGAATGTGCAGGACCTGCCGGAACTGGAACGCGCGCCCGCTTGCGCCGGGGTCAAGGTGTTCATCGGTTCCTCGACCGGCGCGCTTCTGGTGGAGGACGACGAAAGCCTGCGCCGCATCTTCCAGGTGATCCGCCGCCGCGCCGCCTTTCATGCGGAGGACGAATATCGCCTCAACGATCGCAAGCATTTGCGCGTCGAAGGCGATCCGCGCTCGCATCCGCTCTGGCGCGACGAGACCGCGGCGCTGATGGCGACGCAGCGCCTGGTCAAGCTCGCGCACGAGACCGGAAAACGCATCCACGTGCTGCACATCTCGACCAAGGAAGAAATCGCATTCCTGCGTGACCACAAGGACGTGGCGTCCTGCGAGGCGACGCCGCATCACCTGACCCTGGCGGCGCCCGACTGCTACGAGCGGCTCGGCACCCTGGCGCAGATGAATCCGCCGGTGCGCGCGGCCGAGCATCGCGACGGCATCTGGGACGGCATAACGCAAGGCATCATCGACGTGCTCGGCTCCGATCACGCGCCGCATACGCTGGAAGAAAAGGCGAAGGCCTATCCGGCCTCGCCCTCCGGCATGACCGGGGTGCAGACGCTGGTGCCCTTGATGCTCGATCACGTCAATGCCGGGCGCTTGTCGCTGGCGAGATTTGTCGACCTCACCAGCGCCGGTCCGGCGCGGCTCTACGACATCGCCTGCAAGGGCCGCATCGCGGCCGGCTATGATGCCGATCTCTCCGTGGTCGATCCCAAGCGAACCGAGACCATCACCAACAAATGGATCGCCTCGCGCGCCGGCTGGACGCCCTATGACGGCGTCAAGGTCACCGGCTGGCCGGTCGGCACTTTTCTGCGCGGCAGACGCGTGATGTGGCAGGGTGAATTGGCCACGCCGGCAACCGGCGAGCCAGTGCGGTTCCTGGAGACGCTGAGGGCGTAGTGAGGGTGTCATCGTTACTCCGCTGCCGCGCCCCCGCACCGTCGTCATGCTCCGCGAAAGCGGGGCATCCAGTACGCCGTGGTCTCTCGGTCGATCACTGATGTCCCGGAGTACTGGGTCGCCCGGTCAAGCCGGGCGATGACTGCTGAGAATGTGGTGCGGCTCTCGCAAGAATTTGACCGATTCGAATTTCAAACAGCTTCCCCAAACAGGCCGAGGTTCGGATCGTCATTGCGAGCGTCAGCGAAGCAATCCATCGCGCGGCAAATTCGAAGCTGGATTGCTTCGTCGCAAGCGCTCCTCGCAATGACGGGACACACATTCGCGTTCTCGCGGCGCGCTTTCGCCCGAGGCTTGCCAGAAATCTTTCGCCCTTTGAAAAAAGAGGGCGCGGGGAATGCCGGGTGCCCAATGCACCCGCAGCCTGGTGTGCGCTATTGGTAGTAAGTATGCACACCAGTATTCACAGCGGAGGCACCGGAAACATCCGGCATTCCCCACGCAATGGTTTTACGGCTTATA
>WNGQ01004093.1_pt1 | contig 14571 bp, 12 predicted proteins | sample 5407661 | NCBI WGS metagenome assembly WNGQ01 (sample SAMN13153382, study PRJNA577476) | soil metagenome | isolation source: 60 cm soil or saprolite under Garry oak tree replicate 2 | place: USA:California | collected 2016-06-15 | reverse complement strand
AGCGAGAAGCCGGTGGAGAACGCGCTCATTTTGATTGACGCCGACAAGATCGTGTCGGTTACCTCAGGCGGCAGCGCTCCTGCGGGAGCCGAAGTGATCGACCTCTCGAAAGCGACGGTGCTCCCGGGATTCATGGACGTGCACACGCACGTTCTTTTGCAAGGCGACGTCACCGCGGCGGAGTACGACGAGCAATTGCTGAAGCAATCGATTCCTTACCGCGCGATTCTTGCCGCGCGCAATGCGGAAATTGCACTGTCTCACGGATTCACGGCCATGCGCGACCTGGAAACCGAGGGTGCGATGTTTGCCGACGTGGATGTGAAGACGGCCATCGCCAACGGCGAAGTGCCCGGCCCGCGCATGCAAGTGGCCACGCGGGCAATGACGCCAACGGGGATGTATCCGCTGCTTGGTTATTCATGGGAACTAAGAGTGCCGACGGGCGTGCAATACGTTGATGGCGTGGAAGGCGCGCGCAAAGCCGTTCGCGAACAGGCGATGTACGGCGCGGACTGGATCAAATATTACTCCGACCGCCGCTACCATTTTGAGGCGGACGGCGTGCTGCACAGCATGGTGAACTTTACGGACGAAGAAGCCAAAGCGATCGTCGACGAGGCGCACCGCATTGGCAAAAAAGTGGCAGCACATGCGATCGGCAGCGACGGTATTGCAGCAGCGTTGCGCGCGGGCGTGGACACCATCGAGCACGGCGACGGCCTGACCGACGCGCTGATGGACGACATGGCGCGAAGGGGGATTTATTGGGTGCCCACGCTGACGGTGGGCTTGTATGTGGCGCCGGGCCGCGGCGGGAATTGGCAGAAGATGGCGGATTTGCAGAAAGAGAATTTCGCGAAGGCGCTGAAAAAAGGCGTGAAGATTGCGCTCGGCACCGACGCTGGCGGTTTCGACTGGAAAAAAGTGAATCAAGCGAAAGAATTTGAATACTACGTGCAATACGGGATGACGCCGATGCAGTCGATTCACACGGGGACTTCCGTCGCCGCGGAGCTTCTGGGCTGGAGCGACAAAGCTGGAACCGTGGAAGCCGGGAAATGGGCGGACCTCGTGGCGGTCAGCGGCGATCCGCTAAAGGACATCACCGAGCTGCAAAAAGTGAAGTTCGTAATGAAGGGCGGAGCGGTCTACAAGAACGATGTGAAGTGAAACAGCCGGGTGCGTGCAAGGTGCGCTGGGCACACCTCTTGCTTCAGACTAAGAGTCGCTTCAGATTCACTAAGTAACGTTCAGTTGATAATGGGTCCGCCGCCCTTTCCAAGCGCAGCGACGTCACCCCTCGATGGATATACGCCGAAATGATATTCATCGCCGGTTTTGATTCCCAAGGTGACGCGGCCCTTCGCAGGAATCAAAATGTCGATGCCCTTAAGGGGCTCGGTGTCCGGCTTGAAGAAGCGTAGACGATATTCCTTCTTGTCTTGGTTCACGAAATGGACTCTGCCAATCCACGGCGCGACTTCGACCTTTCCTGATGGGTTGGGTGACTGGTTGCGGATCTTAATGGTTGCCGACCGGGGGAGGGCCTTTTCTTTAGCCTTTGCTGCACCTGATGTAGCCACGGTGATTCTCCTTTTTGCGAGTTACTGCTTTCCGCGGGGCCGGAAACTTGGGTCAGCGAGAAGCCCATGTAGATTGGGCCGCTCTTGAAGGTCTGTCAGAGTGTACCCGTTTTTCAGGCTGTCCTGAGCAAATTGGATCGCGCGCCTGCGATCGCCGAGGTCGTTGTACGTTTCAGCAATATCCGCGAGAATCCACGGGTCTTTAGGTGCGAGGCGGAGGGCGGCATTCGCACAGGCCAGCGCCTTTTCGCGAAGCTTATCCTCTGCGTAATAGGTGCTGAGCATGGATTGCACGGAGGCGTCCTGAGAATTCAATGAAGAGTATTGTTCGAGAAGGCTCAGCGCCCTGGCCCGCGCAGCATGCATTTTTTCGTTGTCCTTCAGCCAGGCATAAGCGAGTTGCAGGTTGGCCCAAACACGCCAGTCCTTGTCGTTCAGCTCCAAAGCTTTGCGGGTGGCGTCCGCAGCTTCGGCATAGCGCTTTTGATCGATATAGAGCAAGCCGAGATTGGCGTACGCCTGATAGTTGGGAGCCAGCTGAATGGATTTCTGAAATGCGGCTTCCGCGGCGGCGTAAGACCGCGAGTCCCTCAGCTCCATGTAGACGACGCCAAGATCGCTGTAAGCTTCGGGATTGTCCGGTGTAAGTTCGATGACACGGCGGTACTGGACGATGGCGTCCTGAACTCGTTTTTGGCGTAAGTAGAACTCCGCGAGTAATTGATATCCCTCCCAGTAGTCCGGCCTCAGGGCAATGGCGCGCTTGTAGTGATCCTCAGCGTCTCCAGGTTTGCCGGTTCCCTCATAAACTCGGGCCATGCCGATGAGAGCATCCGCGTCTCGTGGATAGGTCTCCAGGGCTTTAAGGAATTCCTGTAAAGCCAAGTCGTTCTTCCCGGTGGCCGTGTAGAGGTGACCCAGAGTGACGTGCACCGCCGGAAGGTGTTCATCGATCTCAAGTGCCTTTCTGCAGTTTGTGAGGGCCTGCTCGACATGGGCGGGATTGTGATCCATAAGGAATTTCAGGCGATAGGCATCTCCGAGCGTTGCGTAGCCCACTGCGAAACGCGGGTCCTTCTCCAGGGCTGAATCGAGTGCCGCAATGGCGAGGTCGAGATTGCCGGGCTTGTCGTAGCGCTGGATGTACCCGAGAGCCTTGAGATAAGACTCATAAGCGCCAGGCATGCTGCCGGAAGCCACGTGAGCGGCTTCGGATATATTGACCCTCATCATTCGGGCAAGCCGCGTAACAGCTTGGTTCTGGAGAGCAGCAAGGTCTCCCACGGGGTCGTCTAGTTCTAAGGAACCGATCTGGCGGAGGCGCTTCGCGTCAATCAAGACCACGGTCAGCCGGACCTTCCCACCCTTGCGCTCGACAGCGCCCTGCACCACCATCGTGGCACCCAGCTCCCGAAAAGCTGTCGTGGGATCGCTGACTTTGTGTTCGCGCACTACGCTTGCGGGCACAACCCAGAGGGAGTGCTGCGCAGCTTCCAGGTTCGAGAGGCCGTTGGTCATCGAGTCCATCAGGCCTTCGGCGACGGGTTGATACTCTGGATCGCCTCCGGTGTTGGCAAAAGGAAGTACGGCAATGTGTTTTTCGCTGCCGGCATAGGCAAGTCCAACAAAGCGCTCGCGAACGGAGGGAAGAAAGAAGACGACCATAGCAGCCACGGCTATGCCAAGCGAACCCACCCACAAGCGCTGAGTTTTCTTCGGCGTTCCTCCCGCCCAGCGCGGGCTGGAGGCATTCTCTGCGTAGCGCTTCAGATCGGTTGTTTTGATGGCAGCGACAGTCGTCTCTTCTCGCGAAGCCGGGCTCGACGTTATCTGCGTACGCGCGGCTTCGAGGGCATGGAGCATTTCCTCCGCGTTGGAGTAGCGCGTCTCGGGCTTTTTCGAAAGGGCGCGATAGAGAATCGGCTGTACAGCGGGCGGAGTCATGTCCACGGCAGCGGGAGCCTGGTTCAGAATCGCGAAGGTCATTGCTCCGGTACTGGGGCGCAGAAACGGGTGGCTCCCGGCGATCATCTGAACAAGAATTACGCCGAGCGACCAAATGTCGCTGCGCTGATCGATGGTTTCGCCCAGGATTTGCTCCGGCGACATATAAGGAAGCGTCCCGGTCGAGGAGATACTTTGCGTGGCGCTCGCGCTGGCCACCACGCGGGCCAGCCCGAAGTCCACAATCTTCGCCACGTTTTCATTGGTAACGATGATGTTGGAGGGCTTGACGTCGCGGTGGATGATGCGGTGTGCGTGGGCGGCGCTGAGGCCGCGCGCAATCTGCATCGCGAGATCCAAGGACTCGCGCACAGGAATCGGCCCTCGCGCCAGTTTTTGCGACAGCGTTTCCCCTTCGTAATACGCCATGACGATGAAAAGCTGGCGGTCTTTGGATTCTTCAATGCCGTGGATGACACCGATATTGGGATTGTCCAAAGCCGATGCAGCCCGCGCCTCGCGGAGCAGGATCTCTTTGTCGCGCGAACTGATGATCAGATTTGGCGATAGGAATTTCAGGGCGACTGGCCGTTCCAGCACCAGATCGAACGCCTTGAACACCACACCCATTCCGCCGGCGCCGAGCCTCTCGGTGACGCGGTAATGCGAGATGGTTTGACCGATCATTCGGCTGGGGAGAGAAGATGATTCGATTCTAGGTTCGCAGCCCGGGCAAGTCAACGAAACGCGGCCTAAAACGCGGTTTTGTCTGCGGAGCGTTAGTAGAATGCAACTCCGCCATCCACGTTAATGGACTGCCCGGTGATGGCGCTGGACTGGTCCGAACAGAGGAACAGAGCGGCGCGCGCAATCTCGTCCGCGGTTTGCGCGCGGCCTTGCAGCAGGCCGTTCAAAAAGCCTGCCAATTGCTCTTCGGGGCTGACGCCAAGCCGCTTCGCCAGGACCGCGCCCAATTCCTTCGACATTTGCGTTTCTGTGACCGGGCCGGGGCAAATCGCGTTGACGCGAACACCTTTGCGTGCCGCTTCCGCGGCCGTCACTCGGGTCAGCCCGAGCATCCCAGCTTTTGCTGCGGCATAGGCGGAACCCCACGAGTATGCCGCTTTGGCCGAGAGGCTCGAAATGTTCAGGATTACGCCGGAACCGCGTGCATACATTTCCGGCAGCACCAGCTTCGACAGTAGGAATGCGGCGCGCAAATGGATGGCGATAACCTTGTCGAAGTCCGTGACCGGATATTCTTCCACCGGAACTACGGGGCCATAATGCCCGGCGTTGTTCACGAGGATATCGATTTTGCCGAATTTATCGCAGACGGTGGCAACGACGTGATTACACGCGGCATCTTGCGTCAAATCCGCCATCGCATATTCGGCCCGGCCGCCGTTCTCCGCGATTTCCTTCGCAGCCGTGGCGAGTTCCTTCTCCGTACGCGCCGTGAGAAACACCGCTGCTCCTTCTTTTGCGAACAGATGCGCGATGGCCCGGCCGATTCCTCGGCCGGAGCCGGTAATGAGCGCAACTTGATCCTTCAGCACCATGGGGACAATGAGAATAGAAGGAACAGAGCATTGCAGCAAGGCGAAAGGGGCCAAGGCTGCCGTTCATACACCTTTCTGACAACGGATATTGCCCTGGAAAACTGTACCAGCGTTCAGGTGTAATCTACCCTTGAACTGCATTAATCTGTGGCTTACGGGTTTCATAAGGGCGGCATCCAATTCCTTGGACAAGGACGCCGTTCTTCCCGAGAATTTCGGCGACTTCCAGCCCAGTTGTTTCATTTGAAGCGGAGGTGCTGCCTGTGCGTCGCAAGTTCCTTGAACCCGCGATCGCTGTGAGTTTCGTGATGTTCTGCCTTGCCGGTTGCGGCGGCTACTCCGGAGGATCCCTCAACGGCGGTGCTCCCTACATTACAACGCAGCCCGCGAACCAAGCTGTCACTGCCGGCCAGACCGCTACGTTCAGCGTTACCGCTTCCGGAACTGCCCCGCTCTCCTACCAATGGCAGAAAAATGGCACCGATATTACGGGTGCGACCTCCGCGAACTACACGACTCCGGTGACCACGACGGCGGACTCGGGCGAGCAATTCCGCGTGGTCGTAAGCAATCCGGCAGGAAGCGCAACAAGCAGCACTGCCACGCTCACCGTCAATCCCGGCACGGGCAATTCGAGCGTGGACGTGGTGACCTATCACTACGACAACAGCCGCTCCGCGCAGAATCTTAACGAAACAATCCTGACACCAGCGAATGTGAATTCCACGACATTCGGGAAGAAAGGTGAGTTCACCGTGGATGGCAAGGTGGATGGGCAGCCGCTCTATTTATCGCAGGTGACCATTGGCGGACAAAAGAAGAATGTCCTGTACGTGGTGACCGAGCACGGCTCCGTCTATGCGTTTGATGCTGATTCCATTAACGGAATGACTTCCGCATTCCTCTGGAAAACCTCGACGCTAGGCAGCGCCGAGACCACCAGCGATGCTCGTGGCTGCGGACAGGTTTCACCGGAGATCGGCATCACCGCCACGCCGGTCATCGACCGCACACGGAACGCCATTTACGTCATCGCCATGTCGAAGAATTCGGCGGGCAACTATTTTCAGCGCCTCCATGCGCTGGACTTGTCCACGGGAGCGGAGCTTTTCGGGGGGCCTAAAACCATCACGGCAACTTTTCCCGGCACGGGTGACAATAGTTCCGGCGGAAACGTAGTTTTTGATCCGAAGCAATACAAGGAGCGCCCGGGCCTGCTGCAAGTCGGCGGAACGATTTACACCACCTGGTCGTCCCACTGCGACATTCGCCCGTACACTTCCTGGGTCATGGCCTTCAGTGCGGACACATTGTCGCAGACAAGTGTCCTCAACCTTGTTCCCAATGGCAGCGAGGGTGGAATCTGGATGGCAGGCACCGCGCCTGCCGCAGACTCCGCGGGAAATATCTACTTTCTCGAAGGCAACGGAACCTTTGACACGACGCTAACAGCCCAGGGATTTCCTTCCAGCAAGGATTGTGGAAATTGCTTTGTGAAGCTCTCGACTTCCACTGGACTGGCTCTCGCTGATTACTTCACCATGCACAATACTGTGTCCGAGTCGAACGCGGATGCCGACCTGGGTTCGGGCGGCGCGATTGTCCTGCCGGATCTGAAGGACGCGAGCGGAACAACGAGGCATCTCGCCGTGGGCGCAGGCAAGGACACCATTATTTACGTGGCCGACCGCGACAATATGGGCAAATTCGACGCGAATGGAGACCAGATCTATCAGGAAATTCTGAGCCAGCTGGGCGGTCAGGTATTTTCCATGCCGGCCTATTTTAATGGCACGGTCTACTTCGGAGCGGTTGGCGACGCTCTAAAGGCATTCCCCATTGCGAATGCGAAGCTGGCCGGTACGCCTTCTTCGCAATCCACCCACGCATTTGGCTATCCCGGAAGTACTCCCAGCGTCTCTGCAAGTGGCACAACGAATGGCATTGTGTGGGCGATTGAAAACAGCGGCGCCATTTTGTTTGCATACGATGCCACTAATTTGACCAGGGAGCTTTACGACTCCAATCAGGCTGCCAATAGCCGCGACCATTTCAGCGGCAATAAATTCATCACGCCCATGGTGGTCAATGGAAGGGTTTACGTTGGCACGCCCAACAGCGTTGCGGTATTTGGCTTGCTTCCTTAGCGTTACTCTGGGCGCTCCTCCAGCAGTTTGAATTTGGCTGCAGCGGCAATTCCAAACGCTTCCAATAGCTGTGCTTGAATCTCGTCAGTCAGCGTGTTGATGCGTTCAACTCCCGGGCCGCCCGGCCCTACTCGATACCGCAGCTTCCGCTGGCCGGCGGGAGTTTCGATGATCTCCAGCACCTTGTCCGCAATTTGCTGCGGGTTGGCGCGCGAGTTGCGAATTAATTGAAGGACTCTAGCGGGTACTTTTGCCATTTCACCATAACCTGCCTTGCGTTCGGCATCCTCTCCCGCTTCGAGCTTGTCCGCGATGGGCGTCGAGTGAGCCCCCGGCTCGAGGATCACGGAATCAATTCCCTGCGACGCAAGTTCATAGCGGTACGTCTCCGCAAGCGCTTCCATGGCGAACTTGCTGGCGCAGTACAGGCCCATACCGGGAATCGCAAGCCGTCCGCCGCCGCTGCTGACGTGCAACAAAAGCCCGCTCCCCTGGCGCTTCATGATCGGAAGCACCGCGCGATTCATGCGCACCACACCGAAGAAATTCACGTCCAGCTGCCGTTGCGCCTGCGCGACCGTCACTGTCTCGGACAAATCCATGATGCCGTAGCCGGCGTTGTTAACCAGCACGTCGATGCGCCCGCGCTTGCCCACGACTTCTTTTACAGCGTGCTCCACCGAAGCGTCCTGGGTCACGTCCAGTTCGAGCACCTGCAGATTCAGCGATTCTCGCTGAGCGAGTTGTTCCAATTCGCGCGCCGCGGCGGCGTTCCGCGTTTTCGTGTTTCGCATCGTTGCGAAAACATGGAATTTCTTGCGCGCGAGCGTTTCCGCAATCAGCCGCCCGAAGCCGCTGCTCGTGCCAGTGATTAAGACAACTTGTGCTTTGCCAGACATGGCATAGCAGGATAGGCAGGAACGGCCAGAACGTAAATAGCGGCGTGTTTTCTTCCAAGTTCCCGCGGTCTGTCAGGCGGAAGCTTCGTACGCTACTAGCGGGTCCTCAAATCTCTCAGAAGATGATGAACCAAGCCATTGATATCGCCCTGCGTCAGCGTGAAGGTGTCGTAGTGGACGCGCTTTTCGCCGACGGCGCGGTAGACGAGATGCTTCGTGGACTGCTGGACGAAGTCAAACACAATGGTTCCGGCGCGGAAGCGAATGCGCTCGTATCCGACCAGCGACGGTCCCCAGCCCCAGCTATTCCAGCAGCCATACGGGCCACACACCACGCCCGGGTAACCGCCATAAGCGACCGGAACCGTGGCGTTTCGCCGCTCCACCGCAAAGTGATAGTCCACAAGAAAATCAGCAGCCTTGGGGTCGCTGATCTGATTCAGCCCCTTGGAAGCGAGCGTTTGTTCGATGGCCGTCTTCACGCGCTGGCGGACCATCTCGTTGTCGGCGTTGGTGTCGCGCTCCACGGTCTCATTGCGCGAAATCACATCCCGCGAAACGACCGGCCGAGAGTCGCGCTCCCGCGCCTTGTTGGGTTCCGGCGCAGGGCTCCACGCCCAGGTGGCCAGTTTGGGTATGCGAACGTCGGGATCGCGAGTGATCTGGACGTAGTCGTCGCAGCCAGCGAGCAAGAATCCGCAAAATAAGGCCAAAACCGCCAAAAGCGTGGATTTTCTATATGCCATCTTCCAATGCGCCATGAGAGCGTCCTCCGAACGGACACTATTACCACTCTAGAGAACACGGCAAATGGAAAGGAGTTGCGTCGTTCAGCGGAGTATCCGCCTTGCTCAGACGGGTACTGCAACCCAGTCTTCCGGCGGAAAAACCACCGGCCAAAACTTGGGGTTGGGGGCGTCGAACTCGAAGGCCACCGCGAAGTCTCCTTCTGCCGTGTCGTCTATGCGCACCACGCGGCACTTTTGCTCGACTTTGTTCTGTGGGTTGATCAGCAACATCGGCTGACCGACGTGCAGCTCCGCTTGCACTTTCATGAGCCCGCCGTGGGCGTTGACGACCTGGGTCATGGCCTCGTACTGCTGGCGTTTGCGTGCCGTGTCTTCCGCAATGACGGTGAGGCGCATGCGCAGCATGACGCGCTCGCTGCGCCGGCGGTTGATTGGGTTGGAGGAACTCGCCATAAAATTTTTACGTCCCGAAACCCCAGGCTCTCTAAGACTGAGTGACTCTGAAGATGTAGCTGATTCTACCTTGGCAGAGGTTTTGAAATGCCAGCCGAATGGGCAGGCGTTGCGTAAAAAGATAGAGCCGAATTTTAGATGTGGCACCCTGACTCAACGGCTCTCGGAATTTAGCCTCGCCTCGAGGCGGGCCTTCACCGAGGTCCATTCCGAATCCACTATGCTGAAGTAAACCGAATGGCGGATACGTCCGCTCGCAGTGATCATGTGATTCCGGAAGATGCCTTCCTCGCGCGCACCAATCCGCAGAATCGCCGCGCGCGAGCGTTCGTTCAGCGAATCCGTTTTCAATTCAACGCGAATGCAGTTCAGCGTTTCGAACGCGTGCTTTAGCAACAAATATTTTGCCTCTGTGTTAATCGCGGTTCGCTGCCATTCGGGCGCCACCCAGGTCCAGCCGATTTCCACGTGGCGATTTGTGCGATCGATGTTGCCGTAGCGCGTGCTTCCCATCAGCCGTCCCGTCCGCCGTTCCACGAGCGCAAAGGGCAGCGACGCGCCTTGCTCTTGCTCGCGAAGGGCGGTCGCAATGTAGACCGCCATTTCTTCGGCCGTTCGAACGGGCGTGGGTATCCAGCGCCACAATTCCGGGTCCAAGCCCACTGCCGCCAATCCAGTCAAATGGTCTTCGCGTAGCGGCTCAAGACGGACGTGCTGGCCTTCCAGGACCACGGGCGCAACGGCCATTTCGCTGACCATGAGCATGGGATTGTATGGTGCCACGCGAAAACGGCCAGCGCCAATTTGGTTATTTTGGGTCTTCCTACAGGGCCGGAGGGGAGCCCGAGAAACGCAGTTTTTTTAAGCGTAGTAGGAAGCCAACATGGACCGGCCTCGGACAGGCAAGAAATCGCCCATTTGGCAGACGCGCGTGAACTTGCAAACCAGAGAAGCGTCAATCCACCCGTGCATAGCTTCCTGGCGAAGAATTTCCAGCGCTTCCTCCGAGGAAAGCGCTTCCCGGTAGGGACGGTCGTTGATGAGCGCGTCGTACACATCGGCAACTTGTAGGATGCGCGCGTTTAGCGGAATTTCCCCGCCATACAGGCCGTCGGGGTATCCGGTCCCATCCATTCGCTCGTGATGGTGCCGGATGATCGGAAGAATCGGCCGGAGCGACTTCAGCGGAGCGCAGATTTGCTCTCCAGTAATGGGGTGCTCGCGTATGATCTCAGTTTCTTGCGGGCTCAGGCGTCCCGGCTTCAGAAGAATGCTGTCCGGTACAGCTACTTTTCCTATGTCATGGAGCAGGCAGCCGAGACGCAGTTCCTCCAAATCTTCCTCGCTCAGGTCCAGGCTTTCGCCGAGTTGCACCGCGTATTCTGCAAGGCGGTCGGAATGCCCGTCTGTCAAACAATGCTTCGCTTCAATGCTGCGCGCCAGGGAAAGCACCACGGACTTTGCCTGTTCATCAATGTAGCTCTTGAGACGCAACAGAGTTTGGATCCGTCCCAGCCCTTCGCCCAGTGAAGACGGCATGCCCCAGAAATCCGCCGCACCGGCTTCACGGCTTTGTTCCAATTCCGCCGGAGTTGGCGCTGAGGAGATAAGCACCACCGGGGTGAGTTGATTCAAGGGGTCTTGTTTTAAGCGCCGGCAAAGCTCAAAACCGCGAACTTGCGGAAGATGGTCGTGAAGCAGGACGAGATCCGGTTGAAGCTGCAGGCACAGCTGCCGGGCAGTTTCCGGGTTTTCCGCTGTGACGACGTCGTACTTTTGGTTTTCCAGGAACGCTTTCCAGTTTTCGCGTTCCGCTGAAGCTACATCCACAAGCAAGATCGTTGGGTTCATGAGCTCCTACCTCTTACTCATTTATTGTCTTGCCAGAGGTTGGACTTGCGACGAACTCCGCCATGCCCTGTTCCCAGGGCTTTCGGACCTCCGATTATTGGGGACTCGGGGACTTGAGGTAGCTAGGCTCGGTGGTATTGTGCTTCTGAAATGCCAAATGGACGCGCGCTTGTAAGTACCGCAAAATTCAAGTGTTGCGAGCCAATGTATGAAAATAAGAACGCTTGCAAGGGGGTGCAATTTTCACGCGGCCTGTAAAGATTACTTGAAACGAAGCACGCTTTCGCCTTTTTCGACGCCTTTTCGCTCGTTGCAGCCGCAGTTGTTAGCAAAATCATAATCTTTTTAAGGGCGCCGCTACATCTGTCGACTGTAGCGCCCCTTTTGTGCCATCAAAACTCGCGGAATGGGGATGCCCTCAGGCGAGCCGCTGAGGTATGATAGAGTTCTCGGGGTTGCGGTAAAATAGGTGACCATGCAGAACCAACACAATGGCAATGGAAAGGTCTTGCTCCGCGTCAGGCCGCGCGGCTTTTGTGCCGGGGTAGTCCGCGCCGTGGATATCGTCGAACTGGCTCTGGAAGCTTACGGTTCACCCGTCTACGTGCACCATGAAATTGTTCACAACACCTACGTCGTCGAGCAGCTTCGCCGCCGCGGCGCCATTTTCGTCGAAGCCATCGAAGAAGTCCCGCACGGCGCCGTGCTGGTTTTCAGCGCCCACGGCGTGCCTCCCACCGTCCGCGACGAAGCCAGGGCGCGCGCGCTGAAAGTCATTGACGCCACCTGCCCGCTGGTCACCAAGGTTCATCTCGAGGCCCTGAAGTTCGCTCGCGAGAAGCGCACCATCATCCTGATCGGCCACAAGGACCACCAGGAAATCATCGGCACCTCCGGCGAAGCTCCCGACCGCACTCTTGTCGTGGATTCGGTCGCCGCCGTGGACGCGCTCGAAGTCGAAGACCCGCAAAAACTCTCTTTCCTCACGCAAACGACCCTGAGCCTTTACGACACGCAGGAAATCGTGGCCCGCCTCCGCCAGAAGTTTCCCGCCATCCAGGGCCCGGCCAGCGACGACATTTGCTACGCCACGCAAAACCGCCAGGAAGCCGTCGAGCAGGTCGCCAAGGACGTGGACCTCATCCTGGTCGTTGGCTCGCCGAACAGTTCCAACTCCAACCGCCTGGTGGAAGTGGCGCAGCGGCGTGGCGTCAAAGCCCAGCTCATCGACTCCGCCTCCGACATTGATGTGCGCTGGCTCGAAGGGATCTCCCGCGTGGGCCTCACGGCGGGCGCTTCCGCGCCGGAAGTCCTGGTCGAACAGGTCAGCCAGCGCCTCGCCGAATTCGGCTTCACCGATCAGCGCGACTTGGATTTGATCCGCGAGGATGTGCGCTTCACCTTGCCTCCGGAATTGGCGACCATCGCGCCGGCGCCGCGCCGCTAAGAATTTAGTTGTTGTAGGGGCGCGCTTTAACGCGTCCCGGTTTTTGCGGACCCGGCAAAGGGACGCCGCGCAGGACCGGAAAACTCTCCCTGTAGGCTTTTCCGTTTCGGTCACGGGAATGCCCGCGCGGCGGCCGGAAAATTCAGCACAAGGAGTCTGCCTTGGCGGTCAAAATCGTCCGTCAGCCGAAGAAGATTGCCTTGATTGGCGCGCCTTCGAGCGCCGCCGCCTTTTCCCTCGGAAGCGAAAAAGCGCCCGGGGCTTTGCGCGCCGCCGGCATTGTCGAGCGGCTCCAGTCCGCGGGTTACGAAGTCATTGACCACGGCGACTGCGCCCCCCGCCTCTTTGCCGACGATGAAGAGCACCGCCGCGCCCGCAATCTCACCGAAATCGTCGCCGGCCTCAACGACCTCAAGCTTCGCGCGGAATTAGCCGTGAAAAGCGGCGCCCTGGTGCTGGTCCTTGGCGGCGATTGCGCGCAAGTGATTGGTCTTCTGGCCGCCGCGCGCCGCTATCACCACCATCTCAGCCTGCTTTGGTTCGATCGCGATGCCGACTTGAACACGCCCGCCTCCACTCCTTCCGGCCGAATAGACGGCATGGTCGTCGCCCACATTTTGGGCAGAGGCGCCCCCGAGCTGGTGCGCTTCTGGGGAGAGACGCCTCTCGTCCGCGAACCGGATATCACGCTTTTCGGCCTCGAACGGCTCGATCCTCCCGAACGGGAATATTTAGCCAAGTCCCCCATGCGTCACTTTTACGCGGGAGATATTCAATTCAAGGGCGGCGCACCCGCGGCGCAGGAAGCTCTTTCCCACATGCACGCCGAAGCGCACAATTTTGTGCTTCATCTGGACGTTGACGTCATCGCCCAGGAAGATTTTCCTGCCGTCAACGTACCGGGTAGCGGCGGCCTGCGCTTCGACGACGTCCGCGCCGCGCTCCTCGAGTTCGCCAAGCACAAGAATCTTCTGGGCCTCGACGTCGCTCAGTACAACCCTGACAAAGATCCCGACGGCAGCGGCGCAAAAAAACTCGTCGACCTCCTCGCCGAAATCCTCGCCGCGCGCCTCCAAGCCTTCGACACACCCGCCCCAGAACCCGCCCCCGGCGCCAGCGGCCCCGCCGGCCCCACCGAAGTCTCCTCCTCCGGCTCCTCTGCCTAGCGGCAGCCTTCCGTTTACGCTGAGCCTCGAAGGGTCCCGGCAGCTTCGCTTTTCCGCCTTTGGCTCATTCAGACCTCGCGGTATCGGATTCGGTCGGGTTGGATAATCCACAACTGGCCTTCTGGTGGCCGGCGCTTCAATACGGGAACGGTGCGTTTCAAGACAGAAATCAGCGTGAGCTTGTCTTGGGATTTGCTTCGGAAAACGAGGATCCCCGCGTGCGTTCCCACTGGATGGGCCTGAACGTTGGCGAAGTCCAGGTCGAGAGTCATTAGAACGCGCGTTTCCGCGCGGCAGCGCTCCAGAAGCGCGGAATCCGCGGCTCCGCTTAGACTCTCTTCCGCGACTGTAGCAGCCTCGAAACCCGCCACGCGCAGAATCTCAGCAAATTCTGCGGGCAGGTTCTCGTCGATCTTGAATTTCAAGCTTTGATTTCCAGCGGCAGGTCAACAGTGCCTTCGCGCGCCAATTCGGCGGCGTATGCCAGAGCCGCATCGATGTCGGCTTCTTTAAGCGCGGGATAGCTCTGCAAAATCTCCTGGCGAGGCACACCCGCAGCGATGTTGTCCATCACCGCGGACACCGTGATGCGCGTCCCGCGAATGCACGCCCTTCCGTGGCAAATCGCGGGATTCACGCTGATTCGTTCGCGCCAATTCTTCTGCATGCCCTCATTCTAACCGCACCGTTCACTGACCGCCATACCGACGTTCGCCGAACGTTTAAACCTTCAAACCCGCAAACCCTCCAACCTTCAAATGCGTTTG
>WNGQ01004267.1_pt1 | contig 14575 bp, 20 predicted proteins | sample 5407661 | NCBI WGS metagenome assembly WNGQ01 (sample SAMN13153382, study PRJNA577476) | soil metagenome | isolation source: 60 cm soil or saprolite under Garry oak tree replicate 2 | place: USA:California | collected 2016-06-15 | reverse complement strand
ACGTTGTGGAAGGCCAGCGCGGCGGCGAACAGCGAGGTCAGGAACAGCAGCTGGGCGGCTTGTGCCAGCGCGCCGCTGCCGGCGAGGCCGAACAGCAGGCCGGGGCCCTGCCTGGCGGCGGCGGCCACGACGCGGCTGTCACCGGCGTGGGCGGCCATGGCCCAGGCCGCCCCGGCGTACACGACTGCGATCATGCCCAGCGCGGCGTAGGTGGCCACCGGGATGGTCCGCCGGGCGCTGCGGGCCTCTTCGGCGAGTACCGGCGCCTGCTCGAAGCCGACGAAGCCGAGCACGGCGACGACGGCCAGCACGCCGAAGGTGCCGGGCCCGGCCGAGCGCCCGCCGGGCGGGCGAGCCCGGCGACCGTCTCGGCGAGGATGACCAGGATCTCCGCGGTGAGCAGGACGCCGAGGACGGCGCCGGTGATGTCGACGCGCAGCAGGCCCAGCACGGTGATGACCGCCCAGGCGCCCAGTGCCCACTTCCACCACGGCTCGTGCACGCCCAGGTGGGCGGCGGCCTGGCTGGCCGCGGCCGGCCCGAGCGCGCCGTACAGCCCGGCCTGCAAGAACGTGTAGGACAGCAGCGCCACCAGGGCAGCGGCCACGCCGGCGGCGCGGCCGATGCCCCGGGAGATGAAGGCATCTGGGGCTCCGCTGTTGGTGATGTGCCGGGTCATCGCCACGTACCCGGCCGCGAACAGCGCGAGGACCACCGCGACGGCGAGGAACGCAGCGGGGATGCCGGTCAGGCCGGTGGTCCGGTAGGCGGTGGGGATGACCCCGGCGGCCACCGTCAGCGGGGCGACGCCGGCCAGGACAAAGGACAGCACGGCGGGCACGCCCAGCCGGTCGCGGGCCAGCGCCCGCGACACGCTGCCGGGCCTGCTTACTGCTGCCTGGGTTCTGGACATCATGGGACTCCTGGTCAATAAGGATCGGGCCGGATGGGACGGGCGTTTCATACGCGATGGGAGAGCGGGGCACCATCTACGGCGGCCTGGGTCTGGGCGATCACCTCCCGCAGGCCGGGATCAAGCCGGCCCGCCGCCTCATCGAGGCGGCGGCGTGCCTTCGGCTGCAGGTACAGCGCCAGCCGCGAGCCCAGCCCGCAGGCGACAGCCAGCCCGGCCAGGGCCGCGCCCTGTGCATTCAACGGCCGGGACGGGTCCAGCACGGACTTCACCCGGGCGACCGGCGCGAACGCGCAGTCCGCGTCGACCGGGACCCACCGCTCGCCGCGCCAGGGCCGCCGCGCGCAGGTCAGGTACCCCGAGCACGCCAGCCGGCGGGCCACCGCGGTGCGGGCCGGGAACGCCAGCCAGTCCCGCGCCGGGCGCTGGGCGTGCTCGCCGAGCACCTGGCCCAGCACATCGCGCGCTAACGCGTCCTCAGGCGGGGCGGGTCTGCGACGGCGACCCCGCCGGCCGAGATCTCGATCGCGCCGGCCAGCATCAGCTCGGCCAGCAGGCCGCCGGCCAGCCCTAGGCCGGCCGCGCGCGGCTGCAGCAGCGGCCTGCCGCTCACCTCGTGGTGTGCCATTTAGGTAGAGGTCATCAGCAAGCCGCCCGGTGCCGCTCAGCCGCGCCACGAGTCCCTCCCTCGCGGACGGTGAACCGCCGGCCCGCGCGAGGGCGGGCGCGGCGGCGATCCAGGGGCGTGCTGGTCGCGGGCCTGGGGGGTCATCGGTGCGAGTCGTCCTTTGCCTGGGTGAGCGGGCCGGAGGCAGTGCGGGGCAGTCAGGTTCGCTGGGTGGTGGTGATGATGATGATGATGATGATGGCGGTCAGGGCGCGGACGATGACAGCGGTGACCCGGGCCGGGGTGGCGCCGGCGTGGTTCCAGTAGCGGATCTCCACATACCCGTCCTGATCCACGATGACCTCGGTTTCCTTGCACCCGGGCTGGTGCAGCGTGGCGGTGATGTCCAGCGCGGCGCGGGTGTCGTGCAGGCGGGTGGTCAGGCCGGCGGCTTCCAGCCCGGCGGCGATGGCGCGCATCCGCCGGGCGGTCTCGGCGTGGTCCTCGGCGGCGCCTGGGCCGCTCGCGGTGGCGTCGGTCACGGTCGGCCCCTTCGCGTGGCCGGAGCGGGGTGGCTGGGCGGCGGTGTCCTGCGGGCCGCCTGCTCGGCCTGGCTGATCTGGGCGGCCAGGTCACCGGGTGCCGGGGCGGTCAGCGCATTGCCGTGCCGTGCCTGCAGCAGCGGATACGCCCGGTACTGACGGATGCGGGCGAGCCAGAGCACGATCCAACCGGGATGCTCGCGGCGCAGCCGCGCAGCCTCCCGCCAGCGGTCCGCGTCGCCGTCACCGGGCGGCGGGGCCTGGGTCATGCTGGCCTGCCGGGTGTCATCGCGGCTTCCCTCCGCTGTGCTTGCGGCCGATACCGGCGTAGAACAGGACTGGGCCGACGGCCAGGCCGAGGTGGTCAGGTCGCCAGCCGGACACGTTCACCAGGCCCGGCGCGATCATCTCCAGCCCGCCGAAGAACCGGGCGATGTCCTCGCGGGTCCGGGTCACGCCCGGCGCGGACGCGTCCTGGTAGGCCTCACGTGCCTGCTGCGCGGCGGCGGCCGGGATGTGATCGGCGGTGACGTGCGAGATGACCAGGTAGCTGCCCGGCGCCATCTGGTCCTTCAGGCATTTCACGATGGCCCACGGATCCTCGCGGTCTTCCAGGAAATGGAGCACCGCGACCAGCAGCACGGCGACCGGCTCGGCCAGGTTAATCAGGGTGCGGACGGTGGGCAGCGTGAGCAGGTGGCGGGGGTGGCGCAGGTCGGCGTTGACGGCCGCGACGGTTAACGCGTTGGCGAGCATGGCCTCGGCATGTCTCACCACCACGGGGTCGTAGTCGGCGTACACGACGTGGGCTTGCGGGTCGGCTGCGTGGGCGATCTCGTGGACGCTGCCGCCGGTGGGAAGGCCGGTGCCGATGTCGAGGAACTGGCGGATTCCGGCCTCGCGCGCGAGGAACCGTACGGCCCGCGCGAGGAAGGCCCGGTTCTGGCGCGCGGCTACTGCCGCGCCGGGCACCGCCGCGAGCAGTTTTCCCGCGGCTTGCCGGTCGGCCGCGTAGTTGTCCTTGCCGCCCAGCAGGGCATCGTAGACGCGGGCCACGTTAGGAACGCTCGCGTCAAAGCCCTGCGGGACCGGCGGTGGCCCGTTGAGAGCGCGCGTGCCGGATTCGTGTCGCATCGTCTCTCCCTGTGTCACGAGCGCCGTCACAGGGCCGACGCTAGGGACGCTGAGGCAACGACGGCAAGGATGTTGACAGATGTTGGCGAAAGTAAGTCTGCTTCTCCAGCGATGTCGCTCATGGCCTGAGCAATGAGGCGACGGGCGTCGTGCCCACGGACTGCGGACTGCTGGAGGCGTTCAAAGACACGGGCGTACCGGCTGACATCCCTCGGCTGGGTTATGTCGAGGCCAGCCGAGACGGGTCTTGACATGCACTCGCGTGTCATCGAATATCAAGAAGCTCCCCTGAGCGAGGCTATGACGCTTGCCCATGCAGGGGATGGGTCGCAGAGTGCTCCGAGATGCGTTGACACAGGTGCGGAAAGCATGTTGACATAAATGTTGCGGCAATAACTGTCAACCAGCCAGATGAAGGAGCAGGCCATGAAGCTACGCTTCCTCGGCAAGGAAACCGAAAGCGGCAACTCGCCGACCCTGTACGACACTGACCAGGACACGTATCTCATCCAGGGCTGGGTGGTCGACGATCCGGAGACTCTCTCCCAGCTTGCGCTGCCCGACGGCGAGACGGCCGTGATCGTCCCGAAGGCACTCATGAGGCACCTCCCGGAGGAGGAACATGGAGCCGCTGGCGCCTGAGCAGTGGGAAGGACTGCTCACCTCCTGCGAACGATCAGCGTCACATCTGGAGATGCGCGACTGGTACGCCGCAGAAGACGAAAAAGAACGCTTCGAGCGGTTCCTTGCGACTGGCCGCCGCGACCATGCAGCCGAGGCCGCCGAGCGGCACGACTGGTTGGACCTGATGCGGCGGATTACCAGCGCGGGCGTGCCGGTACGGCGCGCACGGATCGTATCCGAGCCGGTCTCGGCTTACATCCGGTTCGAATGGCACGGCGCCGTCCCGACCATCGAGGCGGGCGAGGATCTGCGGTGGCTGCCACGCCGACTCGCCTCGGGCATTGCCCTGCCGGGCAACGACTTCTGGCTGCTCGATGACCGCACGGCGATGTTCAACCACTTCAGCGGCGACGGGAGGCCGCTCGGCCAGGAAGTCACCGACGATGCGGCCACGGTGGAGCTGTGCACGGCAGCGTTCAAGGCCGTGTGGAAGCTGGCCATCCCCCACGGCGAGTACGAAATCTGAGATTGACCGCGTCAGTCCAGCAAGCGCGGCAGGCGCTCGGAGCCCGTCTCCGTGAGATCCGCAAGGACGCGGACCTCACGGGGCGGGCCCTCGCCGCCGCAGCGGCCTGGCATTTCACCAAGGTCTCCAAGATCGAGAACGGGGCGCGGACCCCATCAGAGCCGGATATACGTACCTGGTGCCGGGTGTGCCGCGCCGTGGACCAGCTGCCTGACCTCATCGCCGCTGCCCGCAGCGTCGAGTCCATGTACGCCGAATGGCGCCGGCAGATGCGGGCCGGGATGCGCCGTTCCCAGGCTGCCCGGCTGCCCGTCTACGACCGCACCCGCCTGTTCCGCCTCTACGAGCCCGGCCTGATCCCGGGTATTTTCCAGACCGCCCGGTATGCCGCCGCCGTGATCGCCTCGTTCATGAAGTTCAGCGGGATCGCCGCTGACCTTGATGAAGCCGTCGCAGCCCGCATGGAATGGCAGAAGATCATCTATGGGAACCGCGAGTTTCAGGTTGTGCTCGAGGAACAGGCTCTCCGGACGCGTGCAGGTGACCCCGAGGTGATGACCGGGCAGCTTGACCGGCTGCTCGCCGTGATGTCACTGCCCAGGGTCAGGCTCGGGATCATCCCGTCAATGGCAGAGCGCAAGGTGATGCCATCAGCCGGATTCCTGATCTTTGACGAGGAGATGGTGCAGGCAGAGACGGTATCCGCAGAGCTGACTGTGACACAGCCGCAGGAGATCGCCCTGTACGCGAGGCGGTTCGAACTGCTGCGCCAGTCCGCCACCCAAGGCCGTGAGGCCCGTGCCCTGATCCACCGCGCGCTAGACGACGCCGTCCAATCTGGTTAGTCATGCGTGGCGCTTGCGGCGTGAGCCCGGCCTCGCTGGTTATGCCTGCTGTGCGGTGGTTTCGGTGTGCGCTGGCCGTTGTTCCTCCTTCCTGTCGTTCCTGCGTGTGCCGTGGTTTCGGTGTGTGCCCGTCTGTGTTCCTTGCTGGCCTGGTGTCCGCCGCCACTGCGGACGTCCACCTGGTGGCGGGGTTCTGTCACTGACGGTGTCGATGCGGTGCCGCCCCTATGGCGCGTCAGATCCTCCGTGATCAACAAAGCCGGTCCGCAGCCGCCGCTGCGCGCGTCTCGCCACCGCCGGCCTGGCGCTGTGCCCGGCGCGGCGGGCGACCTCGGTGGCGGGCACGCCGGAGTTCAGCCACAGGGAGACGGCGGCGTGGCGGAGGTCGTAGGGGCGGCGGGCCAGCGGGGAGGCTTGCTGGGCGGGGGTGAACACGGCGGTGCGGCGGCCTGCCAGACGGCGCTGTAGGCGCTGTCCTGGAGCGCCCCGCCGCGGGCGGTGCGGAACAGCCGCCCGTCCGGGCTGGTCCCGCCCGCCGGGCTGAGGATGGCGTCGGCGGACAGGGCACCCGTGCCAGGCGAGGTGCCGGCCCAGGGCCGCAGGGTGTTCCCGGGCAGTGGGCAGCTCAAAAGCTGCGTATATGGCTGGCCCCACCGCCGGCCCCCTCGCACCCGGAGGTTAGCGTGGAAGGCGACGAGTCGCCATCAGCGAATACGGACTGGATCATGGCGAGCTGCCCGGCGACCTGGGCCTGGACCTGCAGCTCACCGTCCGCGAAGGCGCCGGCAGTCTGCGCCTGCTGGGTCATGGCCGGCAGCTGCGAAACGTCCCTGATCAACTTGACGCCGGTCGTGGCCGTCCCGATCGGCAGCCTCATGAACACTGAGAACCAATCCCATGCCGCCAGCTGAGTCGGCCCGCCGAGGATTGTGGTCTCCGGCTGGGGCAGCCCGAGCGCTCAGCGTGGCGAACGCCGACAGCTTGTCCTGCGCCCGGGACAGGCCAGCGAAGGAGGGCACCACAGTGCGAACCCCAGCCGCGCCCACGGTGCCCTTGCACACGGAGAGCACCGCCACTTGCTCCCGCGCGGGGAACAGCACATCCACCTCGGCGGGCCGGCAGATGCCGAGGGCAGTCTCCAGCCAACGGAACGGATGCGCCCCGTAGGAAGGAACCCGCCGGACCCGGCGGAACTCCCGGGTGAACCGAGCCGGGCCGGACCCGCGAAGTGAGGAGGCGCGAACGAGCGCAGGCCGGTGGCCGGTGCCATCCAGGAGGGCCACGAGCGACGGCCGGTCATGGCCGCGGCCGATTCCGTCGGCCGTAAGGCAAGCCGTCTGGGTGGGGCAGCAGCCAGCGCAAGTGTTCGCAGTCACCTTGCAGTTGCAGCCGCCGCCATAGCATGGCGGTGGGCGAGATTTGGCTGGCGTGGATGAGGGCGGCCCGGCGCTGGGCGACCCGGTTCACGCGGATGCACAGGTCGATCTGGTCGGGCGGCTGACCGGCGAATGTCCCGCCTGTCTCGTCTCGCAGCCGGCCGGCGATGGTGTCGGGCAGGGCCCAGGCCAGCACCGGCAGGCCGACGGCAGCCGCCGCATGCACGGCAGCGCGTGTCGCAGCCTGGTGGTCGGGGTGGCCGGTGATGCCGGTGTCATCGAAGACCAGCAGGCCATCGGGCCGGTGGCGGGCGGCCAGCCGGGTGACGTGGGCTGCCAGCTCGCCCGGCGGGATGGTGCTGAGGCGGCCGTCGGGGTGGCTCAGCAGGGTGACGGTGGCTACCCCGAGTTCGGTGCTGGCCTGCCGGAGTTCCCGGGTACGTGCCTGGTAGAGATCGGAGTCGGTCTCGTTCAGCGTGGAAGCCTCGCCGCGGGTGAAGCACAGCAGGTGGACCGCAGTGCCGCCGGCAGTAAGGCGATCCACGATCGCGCCGAGCCCGAACGTCTCGTCGTCGGGGTGGGCGACGACGACCAGCGCGGTCTGCCAGTCAGGTAGCAGGTGCCCCGGCCGGGGAATGGCGTCCCCGCTGATAGTTCCCCGGCGCCGGGGCTGGCCCGGAGACGGACCGGTCATTTGCTGCCGGTCACCGGGCCCGCAGCGGCACGCCGAACAGCGGTGCGGCAAGGCACACGCCGAGGGCTCCGGCGGCCAGCGGGACCAGGCCAGCGAGCGCGAGGGCCAGGCCTCCGGCGCCGCCGCCGGCAGTGCCCGCGACGATCAGCGCCAGGCCGACCAGCGCCCGTGCGGTGCGTCCTGAGGGTGAGTTCACGAGCCGGACAGTTCTCATCACGCGCCCCTCCATTGATACCCCCGTGGGTATCTGTTGAGGATAACTGGCGGGAGACACGAGTCATTCCCGGCCCGGCAGGCGGTGCCAGTGCCCCTGGGCCCCACCGCAGCCGGGTGGCCCCGATGCGCGTGAACTCATGGCGAGGCGCGGGCACTGCGGCCGGCCGCGCCCGGCCATCCCCAGGCGGACAGTCGCCCCCCGCTACGTCGGGCACTCCCGCCCACCCAGATACCCGTTTGGGGTATTTGTCTTTCTCAGGCAGATACCCGGCGGGGTACATAGGGATGATCATGATACATGGGACGGACGAGCGGGTCTTCGCCGCCGCCCGCCGTGACGGGGCCCTAGTCGTGGATGTCCGGGAGCCGCTCGAGTACGCGGCCGGAATGTTCCCGGCGCCCGGCTGATGCCGATCGCGGCAGTAGCGGCCGGGCTCGGCAGCGACGAGCGCCTATGCACTCCCGGGCCCGCCTTGAAGGTCACGACACGCCCGTCCTCGCTGGTCATGGCGAAGAGCTTGGTGCCGACCCGGACGACGGCGCGGTGTGCCCGCCGAACTGCACCATGCACCGGCCGTCGTTGACGTCGGCCCCGGCCAGCTGGCAGCTCTCTCGTTGCTCTGGCCTGTCACACTTGTCCGATGACGCCGTGGCGGATCCGCGAGCTCCACGATGACGATCTCGATGCGGCGATCCGGCTGTGGGATGACCCCGCGACAGGCACGGAGGCGCCCGTCTTCGGCCTGTCGGACCTGTTCGCCGCCGTCCGTGCGGGGGCTCCGGCGGTGGTAGCCGTCGTCGGTGACGACCTGGTCGGGGCCGCGGTCGCGACTATCAGCGGCGCCCGCGCCTGGCTGATGAGAATCGGTCTCGCCCCGGCCTGGCGGCAGCGGGGCATCGGCAGCGCGATGCTGACCGAGCTCGAACGGCGGCTTGTGGCCGCCGGGGTGCACCGGATCGCCTGCCTGCTGGCAGACGAGGGTGAGATGGGCGCGCTCGCCCTGGAGCACTGCGGTTACACATTCCGCCGGGACATGGTCTTCTACGAGAAACTCGAGCCAGTCGGGCCGGGCGACGCCGGGATCCTGGAGCAGCTGGGCGGCCGCATGATCCGGGCGGACGCCTGGGAGCAGCTGGGCGGGATGGTCAGGGAGAAGGAGCTGATCGAACGGCGGGTCATACTCCCGCTGGCCAATCCTCAGCTCGCCGACCGGCTGGGCCTCGTCCCGCCCCGGGCCGTCATCTTGTTCGGCCCCCCGGGCACGGGCAAGACCACGTTCGCCAAGGGGGTTGCCTCCCGGCTCGGCTGGCCGTTCGTCGAGCTGTTCCCGTCCCGGCTGGCGGGTGCCTCACCCACCGGCCTGGCGTCCGCACTGCGGGAGGCGTTCGGGCTGGTAACCGAGCTAGACAGGGTCGTCGTGTTCATCGACGAAGTGGAGGAAATCGCCGGCCTGCGCCAGCCTCGGACGGTCTCCGTAGCTCAGGGCGTGACCAACGAGATGCTGAAGCTGATACCGCCGTTCCGCGAGCGGGACGAGCGGCTGCTGATCTGCGCGACCAACTCGGTCCGCGCGCTGGACACCGCCTTCCTGCGACATGGGAGATTCGACTACGTCATCCCGGTGGGCCCGCCCGATGACGAGGCCAGGCAGGCGATCTGGGATCGATACCTGGCGGCGATGCCGCACGCTGAGCTGGACATGGCGGCCATCGTCGGGCAGTCTCGGCTGTTCACCCCGGCCGACATCGAGTTCGCCGCGCGCAGGACCGCCCAGCTGGTGTTCGAGAGGGTGATGTTCGAGCGTGGCGAGGAACTGACCTCGACGCCGGACGTCCTGCGGGGACTCGCTGAGACCCGCCGGACCCTGACGCCGGAGATAGTTGCCGAGTTCGAGCAGGATATCAAGGACTATGCCCGGCTATAGGCCGGAGTTTGCCCGCGCAGGCCCATAATCCTGCTGGCCCACGCACGGCTCGCAACAGCCATCGTGCCCGGCCCGATTTCATTGCGGACTCTTCCGGTGAGGTGCGGCAAGATACACAGATCCGCCGCCTTCGAGCTCATCCGCACCTCGGCCTGGGCAGGCCTGAGCGAGCGCCACCTGCCCGGCTGCCGCGTCATCCGGTCGAGGACTTCGCTACCGCTGACAGCTTCGACGGCCTGCCGTTTCAGGCATGATGGGAGCGCTCCTGCCAGATACCCGGTGGCGGCTGGTGGCGGGGGCGGCTCCATCCTCACCGTCCCGCCCTGGTCTCCCTGCTCGGCCAGTCCCCGTATCAGGCCACGGCCCCTTGCTCCTGGTGGGCAGCGCCGCGGCGTCGGTGCGGTCGCGCATGCCCGCGCCGGACAGGTGGCCCTCATGGCAGGCGCTATCTTCGGCGTGCTTGGCATCGCCGGTTCCTCTGCCTGATCGCGGGCCAGCGCGGCCGTCCCGGCCAGTGTCCTGCTGGCCTGTGCTGATCATCCTGGTGGCCGGGTACACGCTGACGCGTAGCCTGCCTGGCCTCGTGTGACAGTCCTTGGCCTATACCCTACAGGGTATACTGGCGGTCGCCAGATGAGAGGACGGCTTGATGAAGATCGACGAGGAGGCCGCAGGCCCGGTACTGAACCGGCTGCGCCGCGCGCAGGGCCAGCTGGCCGGGGTCATCGCGATGGTCGAGGCCGGGCGGGACTGCACGGAGGTGGTCACCAGCTGGCCGCGGTGTCGCGCGCCCTGGACCGGGCCGGTTTCAAGATCGTGGCGAGCGGGATGCGGCAGTGCCTCGCCGGAGGCGGCGATTCCCCGATGAGCGAGGAGCAGATGGAGAAGATGTTCCTCACCCTCGCCTGACGCCTCCGCACTGGCAGTGCATGGCGGCCTCGTACCGGCGCGTGGCAGCAGCAGCGGGCAGCCGCGCATTGTCTTGTGGCTGCAGCACCGCGGGCCCGGCTGATGAATCAAGGAGCGGCACATGGACTACGGGATCACCATCCGCGTCTCGGCCCCGTTCGCCGAGGTGGTGGCGCGCCTCCGCGACGCGCTCAAGGTGCAGGGCTTCGGCGTGCTGACCGAGATCGATGTGCAGGCCACCCTGCGCGACAAGCTCGGCGAGGACATGGAGGACTACCTCATCCTCGGCGCCTGCAACCCGCCGCTGGCCCACCGGGCGCTGTCCGCCGACCGCAGGATCGGGCTGCTGCTCCCGTGCAACGTGGTGGTCCGGGCCGAGGCTGGCCAGACGGTCATCGAGGCGCTCGACCCGCAGACCATGGTCGCGGTGACCGGGCAGCCGTCACTGCAGCCGGTCGCGGACGAGGCAGCGGCCAGGCTCAGGGCCGCCATGGGCTCCCTGCAAGCCAGCGGAGTAACTCCGGTGAACACAGGCGCGGAGCCGCCCGGCGATCCCCTGTGACGTCGCCGGGGGCTATCCGGCCGATCAAATGCGGGGATTGTCGCCGTCGCGCAGTCCTATGGCCGGATGGTGACGGGCTGATCCTCTCGCAGGCTACATGCGATCGTGATCTACGCCCTGCAGGCGGCTGGACGGCACTGCACGGCGAGCGGCAGGCCGCCGTCGGCGTCCTGCGATCACCGTGCCGGCGGATCATGGCAGCCGGACGTAGCCGTGGCGGCTCTTCCACAGGTAGTACTTCTCGAACGCGACCTTCATGGCGTGCACCTGCGGGCCGGGGATCATCACGGCGGCCTTGCGCGGTGGCAGCATGTGATCGGCGAGGATCATCACGCCGTTGCTGCCGGCGTCCATCATGCACACGGCGGCCATCTCGCCGAAGTCCTTGTGGCTGGCGGGCGGCTCTCCCTTGATCGCCGCGGCGATGTTGCGGGCAGCCACCTTGGCCATCGACTCGGTGGGGAACCCTGTCTTGGGGATCCCGATCGGCACCGCGGTCTGCCAGGGCACCGGCACCTGCGCCGCGATCCCGGCCGCGTAGATCTGCGGATAGGCCTTGGACTGGTAGGTGTCCTGGACCGGGATGTAGCCCTTGTCGTCGGACAGGCCCGGGGTGGCGCGGACCAGGTCCTGGCCGATGAACGGTGGCACGACCATGGCGTACCGGAACGGCACGCCGGTACCGTCGGTCAGCTTGATCCGGTCGCCGGTGACCTCCTCGAACGCCACCCCGGTCAGCGCGGTGATGCCCTCCTTCTTCAGGAACATCCCCAGCAGCTTCTGGCCGCCCGGCAGGCCGCCGATGCCGAAGTGGCCAACGAACGGCTCGGCGGTGACGAAGGTCAGCGGCACCTTCTTGCGCAGCCCGGCCTTGCGCAGCTGGTGGGAGGTGTTGAACAGGAACTCATATGCCGCGCCGAAGCAGCTCGCGCCCTGGGTCGCGCCGATCACCACCGGTCCTGGGTTATCGAGGAATTTCCGCCACGCCTCACCTGCCCGCTCGGCATCTGCCAGCGTCGTGATCGTCTGCGCGTACCCACCGGGGCCCAGGCCGGGCACGATGTCGAACTTGTTGCGGTAGCCGGTGGCGACCACCAGGTAGTCGTATCCGTAGCTCCCGCTGGCGGTTGATGCCGTTTGGGCGGCCGGGTCGATCGCCGTCACCTCGGCGTGCGCGAAATCAATCCCATGGGCGTCGAACACGGGCTCCAGCGGGAAGGTGATGTCAGCCGCGCGGCGCTTGCCGAACGGCAGCCAGATCAGCGACGGGTTGAACAGGAAGCGGTCCGCCGCCGAAACCACAGTGACCTCGACGTCCTCGCCGAGTTCGTGCTTGAGCTCCAGGGCCGCCGTGAGCCCCCCGAAGTTCCCCCCGATCACCAGCACCCGCTTGGCTGTCATGACCGCCACCTCGTTCCTGCTCGTCCATGCGGAGACAACTCGCCACAGTCATGGTCGGTCGGCCCCGTCGGCCCGCGGCAGGGTCTTAGGTCACCGATGTCAGGGACCATCCGCCCAGGCCGGCATGGGCCAGTGCGCGGCCTGCTGTCCGCGGCACCCTGGCCAGCGCCTGGCGCCGCCGCCAGATCAGGCAGACGGGCCGGCGGCGCGGATCGGGCCCGCCGGCCGGGGCGTGCGGCATCAGGCCAGGTCGATGGCGATGCCGGGCACCTGCCGCAGGGTGTTGTGGACGGTGCAGTGCGATGCCACGGCCAGCAGGGCGGCCCTGCGCTCCGCCGGGACGCCGCCGGGCACCAGGATGCGCAGTCCGATGGCGCCGACCCGGGCGGGCCGGTCGGTCGCCATCGTGAACTCGGCGGTGACATGCAACCCATCGCGTTCCAGGCCGTGCCGGACCAGGTACCGCCCGGCGTAGAAGGCGACGCACGAGGCGAGCGCCGCGACGAGCAGCTCCGTCGGGGTGGGCGCCGCGTCCTGCCCGCCGGAGCTGGCGGGCTGATCGGCCAGCAGCACATGGCCGCGTGTGCTGATCGCATAGGACTCGCCGCCGGCGTGCGCGACCTCGACTCTTCCCGCCGCTGCGCTGACCGGGCCCGGTCCGGTACCGCGCTCGGCGGCAGCGGCCTGCTCGAGCAGCGCCGCGGCGAGCCGCCGTGCCTCCGCTGGGGTCAGCCCGGCCCAGGTGCCGTCGTCATGGTCCGGCGAGTGCCCGATGTCCAGGCTGACTCGCCAGGCGGGCCGCTGCGCGCTGGCGAGGGCGAGCCGCCCGACCCGCACCTCCCGCCCGCACGTGGTCCGGAACCCCGGGTGTTCGCGCGTGCTCGCCCCGCCGGGGGTCTGTCTCAGCATCGGCCTCTGCTCCTTCCGCCCACAGTGATACCCGTAGGGGTATGTTGGCTGGAACGTTGCGCGGAAGCAGCCGATTCCCGGGGCTGCCGGTCTGCCTGATTACCGTGCCGGGCCCGGCCCGGACGCCAGGTGATCCGCTGTGCTGGCGGACCGGCCCGCTGGCTGCGGCCCGAGGCAGGCCGGCGGGAGCGGGAACCAGCGCAGGGCCTCGAAGTCGGGGGCGAGCCCCGTTGGCCCGTCATCGAGGGCCGCGGGGCGTGCGGCCAGCAGCGCGCGGGCCTCGCGCAGGTAGCCGGGGAAGGCGTCCTCGCCTGCGTGGGCGCGGCGCCGCGGGTAGGCCATCTCAGCGTCCGGGCCGTAGGACACCTCCGACAGCCGCAGCGGGGCCGCCGGGACGCCGCCGGCGTGGCGCCACAGGCCGGTGTGCGGGTCGAACCGGTAATCGGGCAGCAGCCGGTCGCCCTCCGCGGCCACGAGATCGACCGCGTCGGCGATGTAGCCGGCGGCGGCGGCGGAGATGAAGTAGTTGAGGTTGACCCGGGTCCAGCCGGGCTTGACCCCCTCGCAGCCGTGGCCGATCTCCTCGCGCAGCGCGTGCGAGCGGGCGGGGCCGATGGCCAGCAGCCGGTGCCCGTACGGGCCGGCGCAGGAGCATCCGCCGCGGGCCTGGATGCCGAACAGGTCGTTCAGCAGCGCGACGACGAAGTTGTGGTGCAGGTACAGCCCGTCCCCGTGGCGGATCCGGAACGAGGCGACCGCCAGCCGCCGGGCCTGGCGGCTGCCGAGGATCTCGATCCGCGCGTTGCTCTCCCACCGGGTGAGGACGCGGTGCCACAGCTGCTCTTCCCGGGCTTGGATCAGGCCGGTGCCGATGGCCTGCTTGAGTCCGAACACGAGCCCGGCGCGGATCGACTCGACGATGGCCGGGGTGCCGCCCTCCTCACGGGCGACGGGATCGTCGAGGTAACGGTGGCCTCACCCCCGACGGCCTGCGCTTCGCGATCTTCTACACCAAGGTGCATGACCGCGTCCTGCGCCCGCTGATGGCCGGCGACCAGCCCCAGGCCCCGCAACCGCTCCGCGACGCCCTGCGCGTCATCGACCACGAGGTCGCCCGCCGCCTCGCCGCCGCGCGACTCCCGGTAGCCGCCTGACCAGCCCCGACCCGCGCCGCATCCCCAGATTCCCGGCCGGAAAACTCAAGACAAACGTCAAAATCCTAATGACCAAGCTCAGCTAATGACCAAGCTCAGCTAATCCGAACTTTCGGCTAGTTCGAAGATCAACATCCGATCGGCCTGCGGATTGGTCTGTCCGCTAGCCTCAGTGGTAGTCAGTAGAAATCAGGACATGAGCGGACGTATGTGATTCAATAGAGGGGTGAAACGCGCC
>WNGQ01004088.1_pt1 | contig 14577 bp, 16 predicted proteins | sample 5407661 | NCBI WGS metagenome assembly WNGQ01 (sample SAMN13153382, study PRJNA577476) | soil metagenome | isolation source: 60 cm soil or saprolite under Garry oak tree replicate 2 | place: USA:California | collected 2016-06-15 | reverse complement strand
GCTTCCTGACGGCCAGCGGCACCAGGAACGCCGCGCCAAGCACGCACCGGCCGAATACCACCACCGAGGGCGGCAGGTGCGTGACGGCGACCCGGATGAACAGGAACGAACTGCCCCAGATGACCGACGTAGCGGCGAACAGCACCCACGCTTTCCGGTTCACGGTTCTAGCTTGCGGCGCCGGACTGTCTCTTGGGAGATTCCGCCAGTGTGGCCGTGCGTGCGGTGCGGCGGCGCGGTCGCGGTGCGCGGGGCCGGGCCGCGCCTCCCGTCAGGCACTCGCGCAGCCGGGTGAGCGCGGCGTCGAGCAGCCGGGAGACGTGCATCTGCGAGATGCCGAGGCGCTGGCCTATCTCGGCCTGGGTCATGTTGCCGTAGAAGCGCATGGCCAGGATGTGCCGCTGCCGTTCCGGCAGGTCAGGCCAGTGCGCCCAGAGGGCGTCGCTGTCGAGGGAGTGCTCGATGCCCGGGTCGTCGCCGCCGAGCAGTTCGCCGAAGGTCGCCGCCTCGTCGTCGGCGGACACCGGGGCGTCCAGGTAGTAGGGACGGAAGGCCATTTCGGCGTGCTCGGCCTCGCGAAGCTCCTCGAGGCTCAGGCCGGCCGCCTCGGCGAGCTCATGGTTGTCGGGCGAGCGGCCAAGTTCCTGCGCGACCGCCGTCCGGGCGTCGCGGACCATGAGCATGTGTTCCTGGCTCGTGCGCTGGACCCGCACCTGCCAGCGCTTGTCCCGGAAGTGGCGCTTGAGTTCACCGCTGACGCACGGCTGGGCGTAGGCGACCAGGCCATGCCCTAGTTCTGGGTTGTAGTTGTTGATCGCCTTCAGCAGGCCCAGGTAACCCACCTGCATCAGGTCTTCCAGGGACTCGGGGCTGTCGCGATAGCGGCGCACGCACGCCTTCACCACGAATTCATACCGGCGGACCAGCGCCTCGTACGCCTCCGCCCGCCGGGCAGAGGTCACCGGCAGCGACTGGACCAGTTCGATCAGCGCCTCGTCGGTGGCAGTGTCCGGCAGCCCGGGCCGGCCGCGCCGGCGCGGCGAATCATGCATGAACGGCTCACCTCCAGGCGATCGCGCCGCAATCGCGAACCGGCTCAGAAACGGCACGAGCCAGCGTGCCGATGCGGCTGGCTCGACATGTTGCCCGTCCAGGCGCGGTTCAATCCTCAGCCGCCGTAGCAGATCCCCGGGCCCCGGCGTGTCACGCTGCCGGGTTGGGCCCGGCGCTGCCACCGCATATTCACCGCACGCCGGGTAGACGGACGACGGCGGGACACCGATGAGAGCGGAACACCCATGAACATCGCCATCACCTTGGTCGCGGCGATGCTGGCGGGCACCGGCTTCGTCCTGCAGCAGCACGCGGCTGAGCAGGCGCCGCACTCGTATTTCCTCCGCCTGCGGCTGATCACCACGCTGCTGCGCCGGCCGCAGTGGCTCGCGGGCGTCGCCGTGATGGCAGCGGGCCAGCTGCTGTCGGCCTGGGCCATCGGCCATGGCTCGCTCTCCCTCACCGAGCCGCTGCTGACCAGCAGCCTCATCTTCGCGCTCGCGCTGGCCGTGCCGCTGTCCGGCCAGCGGCTGCAGACGGCAGAGATGCTTGGCGCGGTGCTGTTGAGCGCGGGTGTGGCGGCGCTGTCCCTGGCACGCTCGGCCGGGCCTCCGGCCGGTTCGTTCGGCTCCTTCGCCGCCTGGCCGGCAGCCGCGGGCATCGCGGCGGTCGCTGCCGGGTTCCTGGCCGCGGGGCTGCGCCGCAGCGGGCAGCAGCGAGCGATCATGACCGGTGCCGCCGCGGGCCTGATGTTCGGCATCGCCGATGCGCTGACCAGGCGGGCCGTGGAGATCGTGGACCATCACTCCATGCTCGCCCTGCTGGCCGGCTGGCCTGGCTACAGCCTCGCGGTTGCGAGCCTGGCGGGTTTCTGGCTGATGGAAAGCGCCTTCAATGCGGCGCCACTGCATGCGTCGCTTCCGGCGATCACCGCGGCCGAGCCGGTCTCCGGGATGCTCCTCGGCGTGGTGGTCTTCGGCGATGTCATCCATGTCTCACCGGCGATGCTGCTCCTGCAAGGGGCCGGCCTCACCGCCCTGATAGCTGGCGTGGTCCCTGGTCGCCCGGGCTCCGGTCCTCAGCCGGCTGGGCCGGCCGGCCGCACTGCTGCGGCCGCACACGCGCGCGGATGGCCTGTCCGGCACGCCGGTATCATCGCCGCGGCCAGCCACCGCCCGCCGGGCAGCGCCGCCGCGTGCGCACCCGGCTGCTAGCCCGCCTGGCGGGCCGGCAGTGCCGCTGCGGCCACGCACAAGTCGCTGACCAGCCCGGCGTACTCCCCGTCCCGGTCCTCGGCGCGCAGCACCGCTGCGGGGTGGATGGTGGGCACCACGGTGATCTCGCGTTCCTCCCCTTCCCGCAGCCCAGGGGCGGACCAGCGGATCTGTGTCCCCCGTGCGCTCGTCACCCGGAACGAATTCCCGAGCAGGGCCTGTCCCGCGGTGGCGCCCAGCGTCACCACCACGCTGGGTGCCAGCCGCGCCAGTTCAGCCGCCAGCCACGGCCAGCACGCGCGCACCTGCCAGGTGTCCGGGCGCTCGTGGATCCGCCGCTTGCCGCCGCCGGGTGCCGGCTTCCAGCGGAAGTGCTTGACCGTGTTGGTCGTGTAGGTGACCCCCGGGTCGATGCCGGCATCGGCCAGGGCGTGGCCGAGCAGCTTGCCGACCGGGCCGACGAACGGTTCCCCGGCCCTGTCCTCCGCGTCGCCCGGCTGTTCTCCGATCAGCACCGCCGCGGGCCGGGCGGCGCCCCTGCCGAACACTGTCTGAGTGGCCCGCTCATGCAGATCGCAGCCCTGGCAGCCCCGGGCCGCCCGCGCCACGGTAGCCAGGCTGGCGCGGGCACTCGGAACGAAGCGGCCCGCGCCCGGGTAGTCCTTGTGATCGGGCATCAGCCAGCGCCTCTCCTCTCTCGCACGCCACCGCATCCACTACCCGCGCGGTGCCCGGGGAACCCGGCCGTTTAGCGGGTGATGCGCGGGCGGTGAAGGCAGCGCCGCGGGGCACGTGACCTGCCGGGACGCGGCCGCCGTCACGCGCCGGAGACGCCCGGCGGCAGCCGCCGCAACGTGAGCAGCGCGATATCGTCGTGCGCTGGCACGCCGCCGACCAGAGCACCCATGACCGAGGCGCAAACCTCCTCCGGCGGCTTCGCCGCCACCGCGCCGCACAGCCGGGCCAGGCCCTCGTCGAGTGCGTGTCCCCGCCGCTCCACCAGCCCGTCGGTGTACAGGCACAGCACCGCCCAGTACGGGATCTTCACCGTGGTCACCTGCCGCCGCGCCCGCGGATCCACGCCGATCATCAGACCGCCCGCCATGTCCACCAGGCTCCCGGCCTCCTCTGGCCCGGCCGTCACCGGGGGGAGGTGGCCGGCCGAGCAGAGGTGTGCCCGGTCCAGCGCGGGATTGAGCACCGCGTAAAGAACGGTGGCCAGTGCCCCCGGCTCGAAGTGCTGCATCTTGCGATCCAGCCGGTCCAGTACCTCGGCCGGGTCGCTGGTTTCCAGGGCATAGGCGCGCAGCGCGCTGCGCATCCGCCCCATGACGATGGCCGCCGGCAGGCCGGAGCCGGCCACGTCGCCAATGACCACGCCCACTTCCCCGGATGGCAGGATGAACACGTCATACCAGTCGCCGCCCACGGCACCGTTGCCGGGCACGTACCGGGCGGCGAACTGCACCCCGGCCACGGCCGGCAGCGCCGACGGCAGCAAGCTCCGTTGCAGCGCCGCCGCCGCGATCCGGTCATCGGCGGACCGCAGCGATTGCACCGCCAAGGCCGCCCGGTCCGCGGCAAGCTGGAGCAGACTGACATCGCCGCTGGTGAACCTGCGCGGCTTCAGCGACCCGACGTGCAGCACCCCGAGCACCGTCCCGTCGGCGATCAGCGGCACCCCCAGCATGGAGCTGATGCCCTTCTCCATCAGAATCGGGTTCAGCACCGTGGCGGGATTCACGTGATCGAGGATCACCGGCCTGCTTCCGGCGGCGACGCGGCCCGCGAAACCGCCGCCCACCGGAATCCGCACCCCCTGATACACCTCGTCTTCCAACCCTGCCGCAGCGACCGCCACCAACTGGCCCGATGGCGTGTCCAGCAGCAGCAGCGCCGCCGTATCGGCCTCCAGGATGTCCTTCGCACGCTGGAGCAGCACCGGCAGGAAGGCGCGATCGTCTAGCCGGGACAGCGCGGCATCGGTGATCGCCTGGAGGTCGCGGAGCCTTGCCTGCGCCTCGCCGACGGCGGCCTGCCCTGTCACCTCCATACCACCACCCCCGCTGAGCGTGCCGCGATCGTAACGAAAGAAGCCAGCCGCGAATAACCCCCGCGGCTGGCTTGACAACCAGGCATAACTCTACCCGGGCCGCGAGCGGTGCGGCAGGCCCATGCGGACCGGGACTCCCGGCGAGTACGGGACGCTGACCGGCCTGCCAGCGGGCGGGGACAGGCCGGCCGCACCGATGAGGCTCTCTTCCAGGTGCACCAGCGCGGCCCGGTGCAGCCGCCAGCGCGGGTGCTGGTTGGGCAGATAGCGGAGCCGGCCGTCGTACCAGGTGGCGTGCAAGCCCCAGCGGGCGGTCAGGAACTGCTCCAGGTCCGAGGGCCGGGCCACCGGCTCGCCGACGCGAACGGCCATGCTCAGCCGGGCTGGCACCCGGGGCCAGCGGCGCCGGCTGGCATAGCTGACCACGTCGCCGTCCCGGCGCACCCGCATCGCCGACCACTGGTACGGGAGCCGGAACGCGGCCCTGCCTGCCAGCACCGGCACCAGCCGGGCCGCGTCCAGCGACCGGAACACTACCCCCCGCCGGCCGTCTGGCCCCACCGAGTAGAGCCGGACATTGGTCTCCGGGAACGATCCCAGGTAGGGCAGCCCGGGCAAGCCGAGCCAGCCGGCCCGGTACATGCGGAACGCGACCAGCCCCACATAGCTGGTCCCCTCGAACAGATCGGGCCGAGTGCCGGACGGCAGCAGCCGGGCGGCCACACCCGGGTCCACCGGCCAGTGCAGGAACGCCAGGTCGCGCCACCGCACGGTGAGCAGCGGCCAGATGACCGGGCGCACCGCCCCGGCCGTCACCGGTTCTGGGTTTGCCGGCCCGGCTCCGGCGGCTTCCGGCACCTCGCCTCCCAGGGTCTGGTTACTGAGTCTTCAAGCTGCTGAGTTCCAGGCGTCCCGGCCGGCTAAACGCGCCCCCTTTCCGTGACGACGCCCGCGGATCCCCCGGCCTGGTACGGCCGGCTCCGGCAGGGGGGCCGCCCCGGAGCGGGCCCGGCGTTAGGGAACCGGCTATCGGGGTAGGCGCAACGGGACCGGAAGGCAGCTCACGGTACCCGGAGGCGGCGGTCATGGACGATGGGGGAAAGCGATGATGAAGCTGCTGTACAAGCCGGTCAGCATGCTGGTCAGTGTCGCCGGCGGCATCCTGGCCAGCGCGATTTTCAGGAAGGCCTGGAAGCTCGCGGCGGGCAAGGACGAGGCGCCGAGTGCCACCGATGCCGGCAAGGGCTGGCCGGAAGTGCTTATCGCCGCCGCGCTGCAGGGCGCGATCTTCGCGGTGGTCAGCGCCGCGGTGGACCGTCTCGCCGCGCAAGGCACCCGGTCGCTCACGGGCACCTGGCCAGGCGAGGACAGCAGTGCGAAAACAGGAAAGCAGCCGTCACGATGACCGAACCCGACACTGTGCGCAACGAGCCACGGCCGAACACGAGCGAACCGGGTATTCCGGATAAGCCGACCGGCCTGGCCAAGGGGTCCTGGCTGGCTGCGGGCCGCCGGACGCTTCAGGAGTTCAAGGACGACTTCCTGCAGGACCGCGCGGCCGCGCTGACCTACTACAGCGTCCTGGCGATCTTCCCCGGGATCCTGGTGCTGGTGTCCCTGCTCGGACTGCTCGGCACGTCGGTGACCCGGCCGCTGGTGACGAACCTGACCCGTGCGGCGCCCGGCGCGGTCCAGGCGATACTCGGCGACGCCGTGCGCAATCTGGAGCGGACCCACGCCGCCGCGGGCCTGCTCGCCATCGTCGGTATTCTCCTGGCCCTGTGGTCCACGTCCAGCTACGTCTCGGCGTTCATGCGGGCCGCCAACGCGATCTACGACGTTCCCGAAGGCCGTCCGGCCTGGAAGACCTTGCCGATCCGGCTCGGCGTGACCCTCATCCTCATGGTGGTGCTGGTCATCTCCGCGGTGATCGTCGTGGTCACCGGCGGCCTGGCGCGGCACGTGGGACAGGTGCTCGGCATCGGCCCGGCGGCGGTCACCGCGTGGGACATCGCCAAGTGGCCGGTGCTGTTCATCCTCGTCTGCCTCATGATCGCCGTCCTGTACTGGGCCAGCCCGAACGCCCGGCAGGGATTCCGCTGGATCAGTCCGGGGGCGGTGATCGCGGTGGTCATCTGGCTGATCGCCTCCGGTCTTTTCGCCCTGTACGCGGCCAACTTCGGCCACTACAACAAGGTGTACGGCAGCATCGCAGCCATGATCATCTTCCTGATCTGGCTGTGGATCTCCAACATCGCCATCCTGCTGGGCGCCGAGTTCAACGCCGAACTGGAGCGTGGCCGGGCCATCGCCGGGGGCACCCCGCCGGACACCGAGCCGTTCGTGGAGATGCGGGACACGCGCAAGCTGCGCCGGGGCCGCCGGCGGGCCAAGAAGCCCGCCACATAGCCGCCCGCACCAGATGAGCCCCCGGGGAAGGTCCCCGGGGGCTCATCTCGTCGTGCCGGATCAGCTCTTGAGCTGCTCGATCTTGTCCCGGAACAGGGTCGTGGCGATGGTGGCCTTGCGCGGCTGGCCGCGCAGGAACGCCTCGGCGAACTTCTTCGCCTGCTGGTACTCCACCTTGCCGGGCAGCGGCGGCTCGTCCGGGTTGACGTTGACGTCGATCAGCGCCGGGCCGTGGTGGGCCAGGCCCTGCTCGATCGCGGAGCGCACATCGGCGGCCTTCTCCACCTTGATGCCGAACGCGCCGTTGGCGGTGGCCACGGCGGCGTAGTCCACGAACGGCTCCGGGTACCGCACGCCGTGCTCGGGATAACCGAGCACCATCTGCTCCCAGAGGATCTGGCCGAGCGAGTTGTTGTTGTTGATCACGACCTTGACCGGCAGCCGGTGCTTGATGGCGGTGATGAACTCGGCCATCAGCATGGCAAACCCGCCGTCGCCGACGTAGGCGATCACCTGCCGCCCGGCGAAGGCGTGCTGGATCCCGATCGCGTAGGGCAGCCCGGGTGCCATCGTGGCCAGGTTGCCGGACAGGAAGAACTCGCGGCCGCCGCGGATCTGCCAGTGCCTGGCCGCCCAGGTCGCGATCGTCCCGCTGTCACAGGTCAGCACGGCGTCGTCGGCAGCCAGCTCGTCCAGCACGCCCACCACGTACTGGGGCGCGATCGGGTCTCTGCCGGAGTCCTGCTGCGCGGCCATGTGCTCGCGCCAGCGCTCCATCCGCTTCTGGCACTTCTCCAGGAACGGGGTGCCGCCGCGCTGCTTCAGCAGCGGCAGCAGGGCCTGCAGTCCCTCCTTCGCGTCGCCGACGACCGGCACCTCGGTGGCGATCCTGCCGCCGGCCCGGGCCGGATCCGCCTCGATCTGGGCGACCCTGACCTTGCCCGGCGCGGGCAGGTGCTTGGTGTAGGGAAAGTTCGTGCCGACCAGGAACAGGGTGTCGATTTCCTCCATCAGCTCCTCGGACGGCCGGGTGCCGAGCAGGCCGATCCCGCCGGTGGTGTACGGCGAGTCGTCGGGCACGCAGGCCTTACCGGACAGCGTCTTGACGATCGGGGCGCCGAGCCGCTCCGCCACGGCAAGCAGTTCCTCCCGGGCGTGCCGGGCACCGGCGCCGGCCAGGATGGCCACGTTCTCGCCGTCTTGCAGCAGGCTCGCGATGGCCTGCAGGTCCTCGTCCCTGGGGCGGCCCGGCGCCTGGAGCATGACCGGCGCGGTGTGAGGTGGCCGGGCCGGGGCCACGTGCTGCCAGGGGTCGGCGTCGGCGTCGGCGACCTGGATGTCGTTGGGCACCGTGATGTGCGCGACACCGCGCCGGGCGTAGGCCGTGCGGATCGCATTGTCCACCACCGACGGCAACTGGGCCGGGTTGTAGATCATCTGGTCGTACTCGGCCACGTCGGCGTAGAGCTTGTCCAGGTTGACCTCCTGCTGGTAGCCGGTCCCCAGCACCGAGGTCTCCTGCATGCCGGTGATGGCGAGCACCGGCATGTGGTCTAGCTTCGCGTCGTACAGGCCGTTCAGCAGGTGGATCCCGCCCGGCCCGGACGTCGCCAGGCATACGCCGATCTTGCCGGTCGCCTTGGCGTGCGCGGTCGCCATGAACGCCGCGGCTTCCTCGTGGTGGACGAGCACGAACCTGACCCGGTCCTGGTGCCTGCGCAGGCCCTCCATGATCCCGTTGATGCCGTCCCCCGGCAGACCGAACACGGTGTCCACGCCCCAGTCCGCCAGGCGCTCGATCAGTGCCTCCGATGCGATCTGACCCACAACGGGCCTCCCGTCACGTCTTCTGTGGTTCTTGGCACGCCGTCACGGCGCGCATCAGACAGCCACTGTCCAGCAGGGATCAGCGCAAACATGCCAGCCAGAGGAAGGCCGGGACCATGGCAGGCGGGCCGTTTGGGACGGCAGGAGTGGGAAGAGCAAGGGCATGCCGGCCGAGCCAGACAGCAAGGGCACGCCCGCCCGCCGGATAGCCGCGCGCCTGATCGGACTGTGGTGCTGGGGCTACCTGGTGTGGGCGTTGCTGACCTGGACCCTCACCGTGGAACAGGTGCTGTTCGGCGCGTGCATCGCGGCCGCCGTCGCGCTGGCGCTGGCTCCCTTGGGTGACGTGGCGGGGCCCTGGCGGCTGCTCCGGCCGCGCGCGCTGGCCGGCGGCACACGGCTGCTGGTCGCCGCCGCGGGCCGGGTCTTCCTGGCCAACCTGCGGCTGTCCCGGCGGATCTGGGACCCGCGCCGCCCGCTGGCGAGCGGCATGGTGATCACGCCCACCCGCGAGCGCACCGGCTGGGGCCTTGCCGCGGTCGGCGTGATCTCCTCGCTGATCGTGGACAACCAGATCACCGATCTCGACGCCCGGGCCCATGAGCTGCAGTACCACGCGGTCGCCGTGCCAGAGGGGGACGCGGAGCGGGCACGCGCGCAGATCAACGGGCCGGTGGAGGACCTGCTGGAGCCGTTCCACCCCCGGAAGCGGCCATGAAGGATGTGTACCTGGCGGTCGTGATCGCCGAGGTCGCGGTCATGGCACTGCTGCTCGTCCGGGTGGCCGCCGGGCCGACGATCTGTGACCGGATCGTGGCGCTGAACGCGATGTCCACCCAGGCGGCGATCGCCGTGCTGTTCTTCGCCGCGTACGCCGACCGGACCATCTACTGCGACGTCGCGCTCTGGCTCAGCTCGTTCAGCTACCTCGGCGCCATCGTCTGGTCCCGCTACCTGGAACGGGAGCTGCTGTGATCGAGATCGTGGTGATCGTCCTGGCCGCCGTTGGGTGGGCCTTCTCCCTGTCCGGGGCGGTCGGCATCCTCCGGATGCCCGACGTGTACACCCGGATCCAGTGCTCCAGCAAGATGATCACGATGGGGGCGCTCCCGGTGCTGATCGCACTGGTCGCGGGAGAGGGAGCGATCAGCGTGTTCGGCAGCCGGGCGCTGCTGGTCGCCGTGCTCCTGCTGGTGATCAACCCGGTCTCCTCGCACGCGCTGGCCCGGGCCGCCTACAAGACCCGCGTGCCGATGTGGTCCGGGGCAGTGGCCGACCAGGTAGCCGACCGGATGCGCCGCAGGAGCGGGCCGTGACCGGCTTCTGGGTTCTTGATTATCTGCTGCTGGCCCTGATGCTGGCGTCGGCGGTGCTGGTGGTCCGGCTGCGGAACCTCAACGGCGCGGTCATGGCCCTATCCGGGGTCGGCACCATGCTGTCAGTACTGTTCGTCGTGCTCGGCGCTCCGGACGTGGCCCACTCCGAGGTTGTGGTCGGGGCGATCGCGCTGCCGGTGCTCTACCTGGTCGCGATCGGCAAGGCGCGCGCGGTCACCGACGAGCCGGCCCTCGGCGAGACCGAGGGCCAGCACGAGGACCGGCAGTGACCAGGGCCAGCATCCGCGACCGCAGCGCCGTCGCCCACGCCGCGGCACGCGAGGCCACCGAACGCGAGCCACGGCACCGGCCCTGGCTCGGCGCGCTTCTGGTAGCCGGGGTGGCCGCGGCCCTGGGACTAGCGATGGCCGGGATGCCGCGTGAGCATGCGCCGCGTCCCCTGATCGCCCGGTACGCGCTGGAAATCGCGATACCCCGGTGGAAGCTGACTGAGCCGGTCAACGAGATTGTCTACGGCACGCGGGGATTCGACACTTTCGGCGAGACGTTCCTGCTGCTGGCCGCCGTGGTCAGCGTGGTGGTCATCACCCGGCCACGTGAGCCGCGCCAGGGCTATTTCGGCGAGGCCGCCGCGGGCGCGCGCGAGCAGCAGCAGGATGACCCGAACGTGGGCTCCGACGCCACCGAGGAGGAGGCCAGGTCGGCGGAGCGCCGGGAGCAGGGCGAGCAGCCGCCCAGCGGCGCGGAGCCGGTAGAGACGCCGGACGCGACCCCGCTGGGCACGCCGGCACCTGAGACCGCCGAAGCGATGACGGTCGTGGTCCGCAACGCGGTCAGGGTTGTGCTGCCGATCCTCGCGGTGGCCGGGCTCTACCTGGTCACCTGGGGATACTCACCGGGGGGTGGCTTCCCAGGTGGAGCGGTCATCCTCGGCGTGCTCCTGCTCGTCTATGCCAGCTACGGCCGCCGGAAGATCAGTAAGGTGATCCGGCCCGGGCTGATCGAGACGGCAGAACTGGCGGGCGCGGGACTGATCATCATGACCGAGTTCCTCGGGCTGGTGTTCAACGGCTCGTTCACCGCGAACTGGCTGCCCCTGGCGCCTGTGCTGACCCCGCTGTCGGGCGGCGTCGCCCAGCTGTTTTCGGCGGCCGAGCTGATCGAGGTCGGCACCGGCCTGACCATCGCCGTCTTCGCCTTGCTCGGCATGACCCACGACTGGGCGCGGGATGATCAGGGCGAGCCCGGGGGCGGCGGGCGGAAGCGATGATCCTGGGCAACTACCTCGCCGCGGTCGCGCTGTTCTGCGTCGGCCTGCACGTGCTGCTGACCAGGCGGAACCTCGTCAAGATCGTGATGGGGCTGTCGCTGATGGAGGCCTCAACGTACCTGTTCATGGTGTCGCTCGCCTACCGGGGCGGGTCCACCGCGCCGGTGCTGCTCAGCCCGCCCGCCGGGAAGACCGCCAAACAGCTCGCGCATGGGAACGTGGCCGACCCGGTGCTACAGAACTTCTGCCTCACCGCCGTCGTCATCGGCGTCGCGGTCACCGCCGTGTTCCTCAGCGTCGTGGTGCGGATCGCACAGCACTACCGCACGCTGGACGCCGACCGGGTCCGGGCGATGCGGGGATGAGCGGGCCGCCATGAGCTCGCAAGCGCTGGCGTCCCTGCTGCCGCTTCCGGTGGCGCTGCCACTAGCCGGGGCGGTGGCGGCGCCGCTGCTGGCCCGGCTGCACCGGCGGCTTGCGGTCATCGTCGGCCTGGTCGCTCTCGGCGGCTCCACCGCCATCCTGCTGCTGCAGGCGCCCAGCGTGTTCGGGGGGCTGGTCCGCACTCACTACCTGGGGCTGTGGGCCCCGGTGCACGGCCGGGCCCTCGGGATCGCGCTGGCCGCCGACCCGTTCGGCCTGATCTTCGCCCTGACCGCGGCGGTCGTCGGCACGGTACTGCTGCTGTACACGCTGTCGGAACTGGGCGGCCTGGGACCGCGCGAACTGGGCGGTTATGCCTGCTTGTTCCAGTTGGTGGTCGCCGCATTGATCGGAGCGGCGCTCACGGCGGACCTGATCAACCTGTTCGTCTGGTTCGAGGTCGCCGCGCTGGCCAGTTACGGGCTCACCGCGTTCCTCCTGGAACGCCCGATCGCCCTGGAGGCCGCCTTCAAGATCCTGGCGCTGACCACACTGGCCAGCTTTGCCGTGTTCATCGGCGCGGGGCTGCTCTATGCCGTCAACGGCGCGCTCAACTACGCCCAGCTTCATGCCGCCCTGGCCCGGCATCTCAGCACGGCCGATGTGATCGCACTCGGCCTGCTGGTGGCCGGGTTCGCGACGAAGGCCGGGCTTGTCCCGTTCCACGGCTGGCTCGCTGATGTGCACACCGCTACGTCGGGTCCGGTATCCGCGCTGTTCTCCGGCCTGATGTACAACTTCGGCATCGTCGCGATCGCCCGGCTGGCATTTCAGATCTTCGGCGTGGGCAGTACCCCGATCCTGGGCCTGCTGCTGACCGTGGGCCTCATCTCCGCTCTGCTGGGCGCGGTCATGGCGCTGGCCCAGGACGATCTCAAGCGACTGCTGGCCTACGACACGATCTCGCAGATGGGCATCCTGGCCATCGGGCTGGGCACGGGCACCGCGCCCGGGACCGCGGGCACCGTCTACCATCTGGTCAACCACGCCCTGTTCAAGTCGCTGCTGTTCCTGTGCGCCGGGGCGATCCTGCACCGCACCGGGCTGACGAAGCTGTCCGAGATGGGTGCCCTGGCGCGGCGCATGCCGGCCGTGGCCGTGGCGTTCGTGATCGGCGCCGCGTCCATCGCTGGCATCCCGCCGCTCAACGGGTACGTCTCGCTCAGCCTGATCCACACCGGCCTGCTTGACGGCCGCCAGTACCTGCCGTATGCCCTCATGCTGATCGCGCAGGTGATCACGATCGCGGCACTGGGCAAGGCGGCATGGCTCGCTTTCTTCCGCCGCCGAGCCCAGGACTACCCGCCATTGGAGCCGTTGCGGCCGGGCATGGTGACCGGGCTGGCCAGCCTCGCGGCGTGCTGCGTCGTATTCGGCGTCCTGCCGCAGTTCTTCCTCGATTCGGTGATGGCCCCGGCCGCCGCCGGCCTGCGGCATCCAGCCCGGTACGCCAGGGGGGTACTCACCGGCCTGGCCCGGCTGCCCGCGCTGCACCTGCCCTTCGACTACGTCTCGCCGGGTGAACTGGTCTCGGTGGCCGGGTGTGCCGCCGCGGGCGCCGCGCTCGCCTGGGCGTACCTGAGGGCGCGGGAGCCGGGGCCGGTCCGCCTGCTGCGCGCCGCGCACACCGGCTCGGTCAACGACTACGCCGCCTATGCGGTAGCCGGGATGCTCGCCGTCATAGCCGTGCTGACCCTGGCCTGACCTGCCCGTTGCGGTGAGTGCGCCGCATCAGCCCACCGTATCATTGGAGTCCCGCCAGAACCCGGGCAAGCTCGAGCTTGCGGGGGCCCAGTGCGGCCAGCAGCCGCCGCTGGGCCGGTACCGGCGGCGCCGCCTGGTCGAGGTGGTCCAGGTAGGCGTTCAGCGCCCGCAGCGGCTGCGGCCCCTGCAGGCCGCCCAGGCCCGCCACCAAGCGGCCGGGGGCGGTTGCCTCCCGTTGTGCGCAGAGCCCGGTGACCGCCTCCGGGGGATAGACATCCAGGGAGATGATCGCCGATCCGACCGCGACCTCCGTGGTGGCCCCGATCAGGTCCGCGAGCCGCCCCAGGCCGTCGATCTGCCCGCCGGGCAGCCAAATCCCGGAATAGCCCAGTCGCTCCAGCTCAGCGGCCTCATCGAGGTAGGTATCCGAGACGTTCAGTGCCACGCCAAACGGCCCCAGGCCCAGCTTGCCCATCGTCATGACTCTCCGTCGCCTGTTACTGCCCTCCGGCCAGTACACCAGCCGGGCAGCGCCCGGCGGGAACCGGAGGACGCGCCGGCCCGGGCCGGCGCTCACTGGTGGGCGGGAAGGCAGAGCTTGATCGAGCGGGGATGAACCTTGATCCGCAGCTCCTTGACCTTGCCGCGCGCGCCGCCGTCAAGTTCATAGGGCATGGACCGGTTGAACCGGATCCGGAATCGCTCACCGCGGGTGATCTCAATGAACGGCGACTCCCCGGCCCGGCCCTGCACGATCCGCCCCATCGCCCGCGCCCATTCGGCCGGATTCTTGGCAGTGACCAAGCCGAGTTCGAGTAGCCCGTCGTCCGGCCGTGCCCCGCGGAAGACCTCGATCCCGCCGAGAACCTTGGCCACGTTCCCCACCAGCACGCAGGAGACCCGGCCCTTGTAGAAGCGCCTGCCGTCCACCTCGACGATCGCCCGGGCCCGGCGCGCGTTGAGGTTCCTGGCCCCCGCGAAGAGATACGCCGCACGGCCGAAGCGCCCTTTCCGCCCCTGGCCGGCTTGTTCGATCATTCGAGCATCGAACCCAGCGCCGGCCATCACCGCGAAGTGCTCGCCGTTCACCGACCCGGTATCGAACCGGTGGCGCTCCCCGTTCAGCCCGGCCCGCACCGCTTCGGCGAGGCCCGCAGGGATCTGCAGGTTGCTCGCCAGCAGATTGGCCGTGCCAGCCGGAAGGATGGCCAGGACAGCCCCCGTCCCGGCCACGGCATCGATGCACCGCTGGACCGTACCGTCGCCGCCCCAGACGAAGATCATCTC
>WNGQ01008273.1_pt1 | contig 14580 bp, 13 predicted proteins | sample 5407661 | NCBI WGS metagenome assembly WNGQ01 (sample SAMN13153382, study PRJNA577476) | soil metagenome | isolation source: 60 cm soil or saprolite under Garry oak tree replicate 2 | place: USA:California | collected 2016-06-15 | reverse complement strand
AAGAACGTAAAAATCTACGTATCTGGCGGTCTTGACGACGAATCAGTCAGAACGCTCTCCGACGCTGGCGCTGACGGGTTCGGGGTAGGCACCTCTGTGATCAACGCACCTAGCGTAGATTTTGCACTGGATATCGTCGAGGCTGCTGGTAAACCTGTCGCAAAGCGAGGAAAGCTCGGGGGTAAGAAGGAAGTCTGGAGATGCGATCAATGTCTCTTCGAATACGTTGTTCCGGAGCATGCTCCCGCCCCAGTATGTCGGAAGTGCGGAAGCAAGACCCAACGAATGCTGGAGAGACTGTTGGAGAAGGGACGTCTAACTGGGTCTCTTCCTACTCCAGATAGGATTCGGGAAAACGTGATTCGTCAGCTTGCGAAGTTGACCACCAGCTAGCGACGACTTGCACTGGTCTTGGAGAGGACTTTTCTTCTCAGCTCAGTCCCGCAGATCCTACATTTTTTCTCTGGGGGCTTGTACCTTCTGTAGCAGGCCGGACAGTACATTATCCAACGAAATCTATGAACTATTCCAAAGTTTGCCAATGAGCCGTGCTGTATCTGGAGATGATCTGCAAGGTTCTGGATAGCATAGTCGTCGCTGACAATGATCGGCTCGTGACCGTCCAGCTTCAAGTCCATTGCTAGGGCAAGCACGTCTCTATCAGCCTTGGAGAGATACCCGGATTCACCAGCGCGAGAACTGGCGTCGTCGACGACTGTCTGGGCTCGAAGGGAGGGAGCTCGGACTGTCAGTTCTCCCCTCTCGCTGAACATTCGAAATCTCAGCTGTGGCATCGTCCCCTCGGAGAGTTCCTCCTCAACCGCTCTAACCGAGTACGCTTCTCCCGTCTTCGACGGGTTGAAGCCCATGATGAACGCTGAAGTGTCGAGAACCAGTGCTGTCAAACATTCTCTCTCTCGGATGCCAGCCTCCTGAGACTGCGTTGAAGGAACGTGTCACCAAAACGGACGAAATACGCGCTGTTCATGGACCTCTTCATCTCAAGGCTTTGCCCTAAACCGATTTGCCTGACGGGATTCCCATCATTGACCAGCGAGGCGGTTGGCCCTGGCTCTTCAAGCCGGACAGTTAGCTTCCTTTCAGCTGGGATGACTAGGGACCTTACCGGCTGAAGGGGGGCGATCAACGTCATAACGAGAACGTTGAGAGATGTCTCCAGAACAGGTCCGCCCGCTGAGAACGAGTGAGCAGTGGAGCCCGTCGGAGTGGCTACCATAAATCCGTCTGCTCGGGCTTTTATGATCCTCTTGCCATTCTGAGCTGCGGCGACGTTCAACATCTTGTCGGGGGTCCTAGGCAATAGGAGTGCTTCGTTGAGACAGTCTCCGATACGATGGCCATTTTGGGAGACTGCGACGCGCCATTGTTCCTCGATCTGGAAGTCGCCGTCGAGCCAGCGTTTGAGCGATCCTTCAAAATCGTCTGGTTCGATTTCGGTTAGATAGCCTCTTCGGCCGAGGTTGATTGCGAAAATCGGCGTCTTTGAGTTAGGCATCTCCCTGACCGCTTTCAGAACTGTGCCGTCGCCACCGAGTGTTATCATTAGATCTACGTTCATCCGGTTGACTGGTCTACCGTTTCCTAGTCTTGAACTCCGTGAGAGTTGTTGTTCGAGTACGGGGGTCAGCCCGTGGTCTACGACTGCTCGGTTGACTTTCTTCGCAATTTCTAGCGCCTCCCTTGATTCGGTCTTTGCTATGATCCCTACTCGTCGGGGCATGACTACCAGTCTTGCTTCCCGTCAAGACCAAGGAGCTTGAAAAGAATTCGCTAGGATGTGCGTATCGTCCGCGGGAAGTCTTTTAGATGTAGTCGATTGTTCAGCTGGATTTCATGAGCAAGCCTGTTTATGTCGGCGAACTCAAGATTGGCCAGTACGTGATTATTGACAGCGAACCCTGCCGTATTGTTGAGTTTGAAAAGTCGAAGCCTGGGAAGCATGGCTCGGCCAAGGCGAGAATTGTTGCGATGAGTGTTTTCACGGGCCAGAAGAAGAGCCTAATCAGCCCAGTCGATTCCAGGGTGGAAGTTCCGATGATCGATAAGAGAACAGGCCAGATCATTTCCATCTCCGGAAACCTTGTCCAGTTGATGGATATGGAGAGCTATTCCACGTTCGAAAGCCCGATGCCCGATGATCCGGACCTCAAGGGATCTCTTGCCGCTGGAGTTGAAGTTGAGTATTGGGACGTTCTCGGGCGTAGGATGATCGTTCGCAGAAAGGGCTGACATCTCCTTCCCGCCGAAAGGGCCCGCTGCGGTAAGACATCTCAGACTGCGTCCAGGTATGAGTCTGGACGATCTTGTCCGCGAAATGAGTGGGACAAGGGTCCTTGGAGGAGGCCGGATCGGAGAAGCCACAGACGTTGTCGCGGAAATGTTTCGAGACCCTTCATACACGAACTTCCTGACAATAGCTGGTCCCATGGTTCCCGCTGGGTTTCGACTCTTGTTCGGAGACCTTATCGATCGAGGGTTCCTAGACGCTCTAGTGACGACGGGGGCTAACCTGACCCACGATGTGATCGAGAGTCTGTGGCTCCACCACTACCAAGGCAGCTTTCAGGTCGACGATAGAAAACTGATCAGGGCAGGCTACAGCCGGATTGCGGACATTTTCGTCAAAGAAACATCATTCGAGAAACTCGACAAGACGGTCAGAAGATTCGTATCCAAGATTCCGGTGGCAGAGCGAAAAAACATCTCTTACTCGGACCTCCTCGCAAGGCTCGGGCTGATGATCAACGACGAGGACTCGATTCTCTACAAGGCGGCAAGAAGGAAAGTAAGAGTATTCTCTCCAGGTCTCTTGGATTCAATACTGGGGTTTAGCCTGTGGAGTTTCGCCCAGACTGAGGTCTTGCAGTTGAATCCCATAGCCGACGTCACAAAAATCGTGGAGATGTCTATGACAGCCGACAAGATTGGCGTGGTTATCCTGGGGGGCGGGCTTCCGAAACACCATACGCTTTTGGCGAGTGTGTTGCGCGAAGGCGTCGATAGGGCCGTCCAGATAACCTCCGACCGTCCGGAACCCGGTGGGCTGAGTGGTGCCTCGCTCGCTGAGTCGATAAGTTGGAGGAAGATCAGAAAGGGAGGAAGGTTCGTAGATGTCTACGGAGACGCGACGGTGTGTTTCCCCTTGATTGTTGGAGCAGTTCTGGACAGGGTTAAGAAGCGGAATCCCATATTGAAAGAATAGGATGGAAGCGGTAGGGCGGTCCCTCACCGACGCAGTCCGGAAACTACTCCGGGTCCCAAACGTCGACGAGAAAGCGGTCAAAGAGCTGGTCAAAGACCTCCAGAGAACCCTCCTCCAAGCAGACGTGAACGTAGAACTCGTTCTACAGCTATCCAGATCCGTCGAGGAACGCTCACTCAAAGAGAAACTCCCACCTGGCATCACTCGTCGAGAACACGTAGTCAAGGTCCTTTACGAGGAGATGGCCAAGTTTGTGGGCCAAGAACCTGCCAAGGCTGAGGTGCAGCCTGGGACCTTTCGGAAGATCATGCTTGTCGGAATTCAGGGAACAGGAAAGACGACAAGCTCCGTAAAGCTAGCTCGATTCTTCACAAAACGTGGATTGAGAGTCGGGCTCGTCTGCGCGGACACGTATCGTCCGGGTGCGTACGAGCAGCTGCTGCAGCTAGCGACAAAGGCTGAGATTCCAGTCTACGGGGAACCGGGAAGGAAGAAGCCTGAGGAGATTGCTAAGCACGGCCTTGAGCATTTTCGGAAGGAAAAGTCAGACCTCGTGATTATCGACACGGCCGGTCGCCATAGGAACGAGAAGGATTTGATGGATGAGATGAAGCGGATCGCGTCCGCGGTCCAGCCTGACGAGATCGTTTTGGCGATCGACGCAACCATCGGCCAACAAGCCATCTACCAAGCCAAAGCGTTCCACGAAGCGACGCCAATAGGCTCCGTCTTACTAACAAAGATGGATGGATCGGCCAAGGGCGGAGGCGCTCTCTCTGCTGTAGTTGCGACCGGCTCGAAGGTCAAGTTCATCGGAACAGGAGAACGGGTCGAGGACCTAGAACTATTCGTTCCCACCGACTTCGCGGGCCGCCTCTTAGGCATGGGGGACCTGAACGCTCTCATTGAGAAAGTGAACGAAGCGGAGGTCAAAGTCCCCGAAGCGAAGGTCCGTCAGTTCATGGAAACAGTTGGGGGTGGCGGAGGAGAAGATGAAAGCCTGGCGAGTCATAATCCAGTCAATGACCAAGAAAGAGGTGGAGGAGCCGCGTCTCGTGGACAGTTCCAGGGCAAAGAGAATCGCGAGAGGCTCAGGCCGGTCAGAGAGAGAGGTTCGAGAACTTGTGAACCAGTATTTCACGATGCGAAAAATGATGAAGCAGATGAAACGGCGCGGGCCAATGATGAAAGGCATGCCATTCATGAAAAAGTAGCCTCGACTCTAGGGCCATAGACCTTCGACCAGGAGGAAACGAGAAAGTGCTCGTGGGTCCTTGTTTGAAACCCAACGGTTCTTGTGGATTCCACAAAAAGGGTGACTAGCTTTGCGAATTTTTGATCATAGCGTGTTCACTTGCAAACGTTCGGCTTATCGTTCAGATCCCAGCACTATGGGCAGAACAGAAATGGCCCAGAGAGAAGACGCGCTGAGATACGCAAGGCAGATCCGGGAGTTACTGACGAACTCGGGGTCGATTCAAAGCAAGAGACGCTAGCTCGAAAAACCAATCCAACGCGCCAGCTGTAGCCTATTCGGGAAAGAGCGTCGACAGCCCTCTTTCCAAAGGCTGTCAGGAAAAGGTTAACCTATCAGCTATGAGCCTTGGCGGGCGAAGCGCATGGGGCTTCCGAAGCCAGTGGTCCAACAGCTTCTCGGTGAGAGCAAGGACCATGAATGTCCCGGGGCACCGGAGATTTGTGTCCGGGTCATGGCCGTCGCCAACTTGCCAGACATGTTCGGCGAGTATCAGGTCGTTGCGTTCTGGAATAATTTTGACAGAAAGGAGCACGCAGCGCTTATTCATGGCGACATTTTCGAGAAGGAAGATGTCCCGGTGAGGCTCCACTCGGAGTGTCTTACGGGGGACACTCTGGGCTCGTTGAGGTGTGATTGTCGCGAACAGCTTCACGAGTCAATGAGGCAGATCGCGAAGATGGATAGGGGGATAGTCCTCTACATGAGGCAGGAGGGGCGGGGTATTGGGTTCATCAACAAGATCAAAGCGTACCAGCTCCAGGACGAGGGCTATGACACTTTTCGGGCTAACGAGCTGCTCGGATTCAAGAGAGATGAGCGAGACTATGACTTGGCCGCGCACATGCTGAAGTCGCTGCATGTCAGGTCGATCAGGTTGATGACGAATAATCCCGCAAAGATCAAGGACCTTCAACTGCACGGGATCAAGATAACGGGGCGTATACCTGTCATTGTGCCGCCGAACCAGTATGATAGGTTCTATCTTGAGACGAAGAAGAGGGCGGGTCATCTTCTGGATAAGAACGAGCCGGAAGAAATCTTGGAACAGTCAGAGGATGGGGTCGATAATCATCACTGGGAACAGGCCGAATAGCTCGTCAGGCGGGGATGATTGGCCTACGGATTACTGCTTGCTTGGTAGGCTTCGATCTGGCTGAGGAATGTTCGAGGTCGAGCCTCATCTCCCACGTGCGTCTGAAACCGAATTTCTTGTAGACGCCTCGCCCCATCTCGCTCGCGTGAAGCATCAGTCGCCCGCAGCCGTTCTTTCTACACCATTCTATGGCCTTGCTGACGACCATAGATGCCACGCCCCGGCGTCGGAATTCCGGCTCAGTATACATCGAGAAGAGGTATGGTTGTAGCGTATGGGCTCGTTTGGGGTTCGGTTGGATGGGTTGAAGCCAGAGGCATCCTCCTCCAGCGATCCTACCGTCATGATTCTGAACCAGCCAGGCCATTAGCTGATGATTTTGAAGTCGTGCCTTAGCCCATCGCTGGTACATCTTGTCGGCCTTTTCGTGGCGAGACTGGTCTCTTACGCCTAGGTCGATCCACATGGCTCTGCGCTGATGAACCAAGACATCTACATCTTTTAGGCCGGCTCGGCGAACCGTCAACCTCTTGGTTGAGGGCCGAGTCTTGCTGCGGCTGCGAGCCAACTGGCTGGCTCTCAGTTGAGTTTCTTCGGGTCGAACTTGTTTCCGTACTTGTCGACAAAAGCCAGCTCGGATAATGGCCTTCGGTTCTTCTTCCCCAGTATCTTCATCGTCGGGTACCCGAATCCTACCACTACCGTTGGCTTGAGTTCGTTGGGGATGGCAAAGTCTCTCCTCATCCGATCCTCTTTGAATCCTGTGTAGAGTCCGGATATGACCCCTTGATCCCACGCGGCCAACTGCATGTCCTGGACCGCCCGGCCTGAGTCTATGAGGTGGAATCCGAGCTGGGGGTCTGCGAGAACTATGACTGCGAAGTTGGCTCCGGCAACCCAGCTGCCGGATGTGCTGTCCTCCGCAAGCTTCTTGATCGCCTCTTTGTCTTGGACTAGGATGAATCTCCAGTGTTGTTTGTTGATGCCCGTTCCACTCGCTCTCGCCGCTTCCAGTACCTTCAGTTTCACGTCCGCTGGAACTTTCTTTGCGTCGAACTGTCGAACATCAAGTTTGGTCAGAATTGTCTTGTAAGTATCCATCGCTGAGACCTTTGTGTACTCGCGAAACAGTACTAATCTTAAAGAATTCCTCCATAGTGAAAACCGGCTATTGAGGTGTTGAGGCTTTGGCGCAGTCGACCGTAGGCCAGATCACGATTCCAGAACGGAAGCTCAAGGACTTTTGCAACAGTGTCTGGATAAAGCTGGGGGTCCCGAAGAAAGATGCCGAGACAACGACCGACGTACTTGTGCTCGCTGACTTACGGGGTGTCGATTCGCACGGGGTCGCCCGGCTTCCCAGATACTACACTGATCTGAAGAACGGATGGACGAAACCCACAGACCAGAGCAGAATCGTCAAAGAGACCAAGGCGACCGCAATGATCGACGGCGGACAGAGCCTCGGCCAGGTCGTTGGACGCGGAGGAATGGAGCTTGCGATAAGAAAGGCCAAGGAGACCGCAGTCGGCATCGTCTCGGCGCGTAACTCCCACCATTACGGAATTGCCGGCTACTATAGTCTGATGGCGCTGGAGCATGATCTCATAGGGGTTAGCATGACCAACGCTGCACCTCTCGTTGTTCCTACTTTTGGCAGAACCGCGATATTGGGAACCAATCCTATCAGCCTGACCGCGCCGGCCTCCAAGGAACACCCGTTCGTCTTGGACATGGCAACGTCCGTCGTGCCTAGAGGAAAATTGGAGGTGTACGATCGTCTGAAGAAGACTATGCCCATGGGCTGGGCTGTCGATACGACGGGGAAGGGATCCTCTGATCCTCACACGGTTCTCGACGCATTGTCGAGACGGCTTGGTGGTGGGATCCTCCCGCTCGGCGGGGAGGGTGAAGAGCACTCGGGGCACAAGGGTTACGGGCTTGCCTTGATGGTGGATGTGCTATGCGGCGTTTTGAGTGGTTCTGCGACGGGTCTTGGCGTGGATGTTGACAAGGCGAAGCCGAACGTTGGGCACTTTTTCATGGCGATTGATCCGGCTGCGTTTCGTCCTTTGGACGAGTTCAAGAGTGATATGGATCGTCTTGCGCGTGAGCTGAAGGACTCGCCGAAGGCGGAGGGTCAGAACAGGATATACGTGCATGGTGAGAAAAGCTTTGCAAGGATGGAGAAGTACAGGCGGGAAGGAATTCCGCTTACCGCCCCGGTCGTGGAATCGATGAAGAAGGTTGGCGGCGAGATCGGGGTCGCCTGGCCAGTCTAGACGATATCTGCCTTTGCTCGGTGTCCCGGGATTTTTTCTCCACCCCGGGGGGGCCGATAAAGCATGCTTATTTCTGGACGGAGAACGTAGTTTTTCGTCCGGCTTTGTCGTTTTGGCGGGGATTGGGACGTTATCGGAACTTTCTGTATGATTGACGTAGGGCGTCGTAGGTCGAGCAGGGCCGAGCCGGGTATTTTTTGGGGCTAAACTCTACGGTTTTGGGGCGTTTTCCGGGGGACTGAATAGCTATCGTCGATTCTTTGGTGCGTAATCTGGATATAGGATACTGGCCAGGGACGGGTATGGGGAGGGATTCGGTGGAGGCGTGGGACGTTGCTATCATCGGTGGCGGGATTCTCGGAACGTCGGTCTCCTACTGGATCGGGAACCAGTACAGGGGTCGGATAGCTCTCCTCGAGAGGGAGGGGGACGTGGCAGTTCACACGTCTCGCCGGAACACTGGGGTTGTCCATCGCCCATTCTACTTGGACCCTGCAAAGCGGCGCGTCTTCGCGAGGTCTTCCCAGACCGCCTATGGGATGTGGAAGTCGTACGCGAAGGAGAGACATCTCCCATGGACTCCTGTTACGACGCTGGAGGTTGCGACGCGGCCTGAGGATGTGAAACGGGTTGAGAAGTACTACCACTGGGGAGTCGAGAATGGTATGGGCGAGGATGAGCTGGAGGTTCTCTCGCCCGAGGAGCTTCGGAAGCTTGAGCCGCACGTCCGCGGCTACGGGGCGATCTGGTCAAAGACTGACACTGCCGTGGACTATCGCGCATTCACAAGATCGCTCCGAGCAGACGCTGAAGGGGAAGGGGTCAAGTTTCTCACGAGCTTCGATGTCGCCGCGATCAAGAGGACTGGGGATCTGCTCGAGGTTCTTGCGAAGAACGGCGGCGAGCCAGTTCGGACGCGGTTCCTGATAAATTGCGCGGGAGGAAGCTCACTCCGGATCGCCCACATGCTCGGAGTCGGAACGGAGTATTGCGATCTCAACTTCAGAGGCGAATACTGGGAGGTGGGAAAGGAATGGGCCTTTCTAGCTACAAGGAACATCTACACGGTCGCTCAGCATCCCGAGCTTCCGTTCCTGGACCCGCACTGGATCGTGAGGGCTGATGGTAGAAGAGAGATAGGGCCAAACGCTGTGCCCGTGGCGGGACCATACACCTACAAGGGATTCTTCACCAGCCCCGGACAGGCGATAAGGAAGGTCCTAGAACAGCCGGTGGTGAATAAGCTGGCTCTGCTCTACAACCGAGACTTTCTAGAGCTTGCCGGCGCGGAGTGGCTCTCATCTATCTCGAAGGGCGAGATGGCCAAGCGGGCCCAGAAATTCATCCCCGAACTAAAAGTGGACTATCTCCTCAGGCCGGGTATAGCGGGCGTGAGGGCTCAAGTGATAGACCGGAAGGGGGACTTCATGAAGGAAGCGATCGAGTTTGAGACTCCCCTCTCCTACCACATCACCAACTACAACTCCCCGGGCGCGACAGGGTCCCCAGCATTCGCCGCCTTCCTCGTCAACAAGCTTGTCGAGAAGGGCTACCTCGACCATCTTGGTCGGACCTCGGCCAAAGGTAATGGTGTCTGGGACTTTGAAACGATTAGCGAGAAGATCGGTGCCGCCTGATCATAAGATCGCTTCGGGCCCAGCTATCTGAATATCAGCGAGTGTTTTGAAGATCAGTGTAGGCTTGGATGATTTCTTGTCTAGGGTTGGATTGTGAATGAGAACTGGTTGTTGTGGGACGTGGCAAGTGTGACTGTGTAGACGTTCCCTGACTGGAACGTGAAGGGAGCGCCTATCCATGTGCAGTATGTTGACGGCGGCGACGGGATTGTGAGAGGGAGTATCGCAAGCTGTGTCGGCGAGTAGGGTCCCTTCGTCCAGCCGGTCGTCTTGGCGCACTGGTTGCCATTCAGGTCTGCGACGTAGTAGCTGACGACGGTTGTGACTGCTGTGCCGGTATTTCTGAGGTAGAGGGTCACGTTGTTTGAGCCGGCAAACCCCGCATTTTCCAGAACAAGAATCTCCTTCCCGTTGGACGAGGCTGGTAGGATGGATCCGAATACTCCCATGGACCAGGAGTAGACGATGACAGACATGACGACGACTATGACGACGAGTAGGAGACTTGCGAGGATGGTGTCGATCCCCTTCCGGTTCCATCGTCTAGCGTGCAAGCTGGTCCCGGCTCTCGAAGAGATTGGCTCTGCTGCTTCTGAAGCGTGTGTCGTCACTGTGTTAGGAGACCCGGAGTAACAGGACCCAGGATGAAGCGAGAATCTGTTCGTAGATGTTGAAGCGAAACGATTCTCCGGTTGTAGACCACATGCCCAGGAGTGACGAGAGTCTCTACCTATTGTCCACCCCCCTGGGGGAGGGGGGGCTGGTCGTCGATTGTTCTGATTCGGGCCTATTTTCGCGTTTTAGGCGCGTTTCAATCCGCAGACCGGCTTTTAGAAGGGTGGCCAAACGAGCAGGAAGCCCAAGAGAAACGAGCATTTGCTCCGGAATTCCGGATTCAGAGTGGTGCGAATTCATCACACCGAAATGAATGTTGAGTTTCGCAATAGAGACGGGTTTCGTCAGGCTATGGTCGAAGTCCAGAGGACTTCCTACATTTCAGGCTCCTAAGTGTCACTGATCACCGGCAGCTGCTGATCATGTCCTGCGAGGTCACCGTCTCCTACCTTAATCGGGAGGATCATCAATGGTTTGGATCTCGAGGGTATGGCACAGGACCACGACCGACAGCGACGACGCCCTGGACTAGAGATTGTTCGATTCTATTTCGTAAGAAATGTAGCGGGTCCGCTAGCTCGAAAGAATTGCCGGTGTCGACAAAGCGGTCTTTGGCGTGGGATTCCAGGCCAGAGCAAGAGCTCCGCCCACAATCCCTAAGACCAATCCTATCATGAATCCTCCCATCCCGCCCAGAATACCTAGGATTGAGAAAGCGATAATGACTACTCCCCAGAGATCCTTCTCGAATGGACGACTATAGAGCATTACAGCCCCGAGAATTACGAGAGCACCGGACGCTAGACCGATGATTGAGAAGATTGGATAAAGGCCCATCATTCCACCGATCATCATTCCCATACCCATTTCACCATTCATACCTCCCATCATCCCCCCGCCCATTGAACCGCTCATCGAGCCGAGGATTGTAGGCGATCCAAAAGTGAACATGGAGGCTATTATCGCTCCAAGAAGAGTGAAGACTCCACCTATGAGGCTCAGAACGAAAGGAGCTACAGCTCTATTCTCTGTGCTCATCGCGGCAAGCCTACTGTAAGGCCGATGACCACCGCCGTAAATAAAACTGCTGCACATCGGACGTGCTAGCCGATTCGCTCCGCATCGCATCTTTCGTTGGCAGACGGGAACTAGACAACAAATACGGGTCTAGTTTGCCCGTTCCCATTCTCTCGGGTCTAGCGCCACAACATCTCGCTAGAGATTGGGTGAAATTATCGCGCGATGGATTCTTCTAGCTGTCTAGGGTCAGAGGGTCATGACGATTTTCTGGCCGTCTTTGAGAACCACGTCGCTTGTAGGCGATGCCTGCTGGATACCGTCCACAGTAAGAGAAGTCACCGGATGACCATTGATGGCGCTCCCGTCACTTGGCTGACCCCAGATCGCGAGAAACTCGTGGAGAGTAAAGTCTCGAACAGTATTAGACTCAACGTGAATCGTGCCTGAAGTGTCATGGGTGTGGAGAGGTGACATGCCTATACCGTACTGATCGAGAGAATGGTCCTTCCACAGACTCTGGTCTATCCCGATCTGGGCAGGAACCGTTACCGGGCTACCGTTCATGGTTATAGTGAGGACTGGGTGCCAGTGCATTCTCATAGTGTTCGCAGCGGCAAACTGAGAAGCCGCACTAGCAACGCCTACGCTCGCCAGGATCACAAGCGTCAAGACTAGCATGTTTCTTCCACGATGGCTGCGGAAGACAGGGGTCGTCCCAACCGGAGTCTTTTGCTGAACCGTGGATCCGGGCAGTCTAGGATGCACTCTTTCATTGTGTCCTTTCAGATTCTCCTTCTTGACAGAGGCCCCACAGACTGGACACTTCTCGGTCTTCAACGATACCCTCTACTCGGTTCGAGTCCCCAAAAATCTATCGGCCAGGCTCCTGTTACGTCTTCGTCGGATGAATCAGCGTGGCAACTGTCGTTGGATAGTGGTTCAGAATACTCTAATACGACCCTAGCCATCATGAAAACGTGCCACACAAGATAGAGGTTTTCTCCGCTAATTGTCGTCTCTGCAACGAGGTGGTCGATGAGATAGAAGCAGGAAAGTGTGCTGGATGCCAGCTGATCGTCCATAACTTATCGGAGAACTTGGAGCTCGCAAGAAGCTATGACGTAAGGGTGGTTCCCACGGTAATCATTGACGACGAGGTCAAGATTGAAGGACGACCGGACATTCCCTTCGTATGCAGTGAGGCAACTTACGCTCACTTCAAAGAACGGTATCCAATGACTGTTCAGCGGACACAGTCGTCCGACGCGGTTAACAGCACTCCCCATCAGGCGACAAGCTGACAGAATCCTCGTCGGGTCGCGACTATCGTAAGGTTACCTCCCCGAACGGCCAGAGGCGGTTTTAGCATGTACAGGTTGGAGCGAGATCACGAGACCAGCTATTGTAGAAAGTCTTCGATTCAAAAATTGTGTTGATGTGAGGGTTGGTTTCTCGAGCCGTACTAATCAGAGGGCGGAGTACGCACCCGGGCTTCAACAGATGGCTTAACGTGAGGATGACCGCGAAGTTTCGCTCGAAGGTAGATTATCGGGACCATGAGCAGAAGGCTCAGGCTCACGGGCAGTGTGAGGTAGGGCAATAGGTTGGTGGTGATAGTCAGCCTGATTGGAACTCCCACTGCGATCTGTCCGTCTGAAGCTGTCAGGGTGACATAGTGTATTCCCGGTGCAGCATTCCAACCGACGCCTATGGTCTGTTCCAATCTGGAAGTGTTGATGTTGAACTGGACATCTTGAATGTAGGATCCGGATATGAGCGAGGTCCCGGACTGGGTGTCAAGGTAGGATACTGATACGCCGACTGAGACCTGTCCACTGCCCGACTAGGCAATTATTGATCTCAATTCCCTGGAGCTGCCCTCGGGGATAGTCAGCTCGTTAGCTGTTGAGATCGAGAGAGGAACGGGGATGCTGCTGTTTACGTAACCTATCTCGCCGAACCCATATGCCGTGAACCAGACGAGACCGTTCTGGCCCGGCGAGGCCCACCAAGCGTAAGCGAATGCTTCACTCGGACTGCCAGCAGGGACGGGGATAATGTATTCGGTGAGAAGTCTAGACCCAGGATCATAACGAGCTATCCCGCCTGCAAAATGCTCCGAGAACCAGACTTCACCCTTCGCGTCAATCCCTATGGCATTGGGAAGCGTTACGGAACAGATTCCCCGGCAATAGCCCACCGGAAACTTGGCCCACTCCCCCGTAGCAGGGTTGAAACTCCCGAACTCGTTCGTTCCATGATCAGTAAACCAGACCACACCATCGGCCGCCACGGCGAGCTGAATCGGCGCGAGCAGGCGGACGGAGGGGGAATACTCTGTTACATTGCCAGTTGCAGGGTTGAGCTTGCCCAGTCTCTCTGGGCCAGGCTCTGCAAACCAGATCATGCCATCGGGAGCCACAGCTATCCCTTGGAGAACCGAGGTGGGACTGGGCACGTTAAAGGTGCGGTTCTGAGAAGTCGACGGATCATACATCCCTATCTGGTTCGATGCAGTAAGCGTAACCCAAAGACGATCAGAACCGTCGATCGCCAGGAATTGAGGGCCCCCTCCGGAAAAACTAATCGCTGTCTGTTCCTTCCTAGATGCGAAGTCGTAGTATGCGAGGCTATCATTGACCGGGAACCAGACTCTGTTCCGTTGATTGTCAACTAGGATAGACGTTGTCAGCGCATTGTAGAGAGTGAGAGCGACCTGGGGTTTGGTGCCAATTGTAAAATTGATAATCTGAGAAATGAAAGGCGTTCCAAGTTTCCACGCGACGACCCAGACTGTCCTGTTGTTTTGAGGGGAGAGTACCCACGGAGACGTGCTTGAAGAGTTCTCCGCAACTTGGAATGTCTCCATGTATGGAGAGGGTGGATCCGGCTTTTGCTGGAGCTGGATAGAAGCTTCTGATCTGCCAATCAAAAGCGTCGAGGCGTGTAGGGGCTCGGCGGCAAGAAAAGCCAAAATAAGTACGATCATACTTGCCAAACTTGGAACAGACTTGGGTCTACGCAACATCCCTAGCGACCTCTCTTAGCTCACGTTTAGCCGGCCATACCTCCGCTCGGCGCAGGCCAATAGCGCAATCACTAGGACGAGAGCTGAGAAGGCTACCAACAACACGTGGACTGTCGCGTCGGTAAGACCGGCAGCTGACAAGCTAGATCTTTTGTCACGCGTTCACGGGTTAACGTTGAGCTGCCCCTTCAACATGACCTGGTGAATAGTACAGAAGATGTTGCACTGTACCGTGAAGCTTCCAAGTACGTTGGCGGTGAACCTAACATCGTAACACTGGCCAGGGGCCAACCCTGACAGTCCATTTATTCCCTGATCGAAATACTGGATTACTTGGAAACCATGGGGTTGTACACTGTCGTTGTTGATGACATGAATGATAACGTTCTGTCCAAGTGTGACATTCATCACTGGCCAGGGAACG
>WNGQ01010230.1_pt1 | contig 14589 bp, 12 predicted proteins | sample 5407661 | NCBI WGS metagenome assembly WNGQ01 (sample SAMN13153382, study PRJNA577476) | soil metagenome | isolation source: 60 cm soil or saprolite under Garry oak tree replicate 2 | place: USA:California | collected 2016-06-15 | reverse complement strand
CCGTCCACCGGCAGCGGATCCCGCGCCACATCCGCCTCGACGAACTGGAATTCGGCACGCTTGAGAAGGCCCGCGAGGTTGCGCTCCTTCACGTCGCGAGCGTAGAACGGGTCGAAGTTGTCCACGCCGGCGACTTCGTAGCCGCGCCCGATCAACGCTTCGCTCAGATGCGAACCGATGAACCCGGCTGTGCCGGTGACCAGAATCCGCTGCATCAGGTCGCCGCCGCCCGCTCCCGCTGTACAACGCCGCGGAAGTACTCGACCGTGCGGCGCAGGCCATCCTCGAGACTGATGGTGGGTTCCCACGCCAGCGTCTTCCGGGCGTAGGAAATGTCGGGCTGGCGCACGCGCGGATCGTCGGTCGGCAACGGTCGCTGCACGATTGTGCTCTTGCTGCCGGTGAGCTGCAGGACACGATCGGCGAGCTGGCGGACGGTGAACTCGTGCGGGTTGCCGATATTGGTCGGCTCGGGCGTGCCCCGCTCGAACAGCCGGACGATCCCTTCGATGAGGTCATCGACGTAGCAAAACGAACGGGTTTGCGAACCGTCGCCGTAGACGGTCAGCGGCTCCCCGCGCAGCGCCTGGACGATGAAGTTCGACACAACGCGGCCATCATTGGGCCGCATCCGTGGACCGTAGGTGTTGAAGATGCGCACGATCCGCGTATCGAGATGGTGGTAGCGCTGGTAGGCCATGGTCAGCGCTTCAGCGAAGCGCTTGGCCTCGTCGTACACGCCGCGCGGACCGACCGGGTTCACGTTGCCCCAATACGATTCCGGCTGCGGGTGCACGAGCGGATCGCCGTAGACTTCGGACGTGGACGCGAGAAGAAATCGCGCCTGCTTGGCGAGCGCGAGTCCCAGCGCTTTGTGCGTGCCCAGCGCCCCGACTTTGAGCGTCTGAATCGGGAGCTCGAGGTAGTCCACCGGACTGGCCGGGCTCGCGAAGTGCAGCACGCCGTCCAGCGGGCCTTCGACTTCGATGTAGCGAGTCACGTCCTGATTGGCGAAGCGAAAGCGCGGATGCGCGGCGAGGTGCTCCAGGTTGGCCGGGTTCCCCGTGATGTGATTGTCCATCCCCAGCACGTCGTAGCCGAGCGCCAGGAACTTGTCGACCAGATGTGAACCGAGAAATCCGGCCGCGCCCGTTACGAGGACGCGCATCCGAGCCGGCGGCCGATGCTGTCGTAGGTAAAGCCGAGCCGGCCCAGCTTGACGGGGTCATAGAGATTCCGTCCGTCCACGATCAGCGGCCGGTGCAGCAGGGCCTTGATTTTGGCGAAGTCGGGATTGCGGTATTCGAGCCACTCCGTGACGATCGCCAGGCCGTCGGCCCCGTCCAGCGCATCGTACGCGTGTTCGGCATACGTGACGCGACTGCCGAGGTGGCGCGCTGCGGATTTCATGGCGGCGGGATCGTGCACTTGGACCTTTGCGCCGGCACAGAGCAGCGCTTCGATCAGCACGAGCGCCGGGCTTTCGCGCACATCATCCGTCTCGGCTTTGAACGCGAGCCCCCACACGGCGATCGTCCGCTGGTGCAGATCACCCACATGGCGCTGCAGCTTCTCGAACAGCACCTGCTTCTGCGCCTCGTTCGCTTTTTCGACCGCATCGAGAATGTCGACCGGCACGCTGCGGTCGGCCGCGGTCCGGATCAGCGCCTTGACGTCCTTGGGAAAACAGGATCCCCCGTACCCGGGACCCGGGAAGAGGAACGCCGGTCCGATGCGACGGTCGCTACCGATGCCGCGACGGACATGCGTGACGCTCGCGCCCACGGCTTCGCACAGCCGCGCGATCTGATTCATGAATGATATCCGCGTCGCGAGCATCGCGTTCGCGGCGTACTTCGTCATCTCCGCCGACGGAATGTCCATGACGATGAGCGGATTGCCGGTCCGGACGAACGGGGCGTACAGCTCTTCGATGACCTTCGCGGCTTCGTCCGAGTCCACGCCGACGACCACGCGGTCGGGCTTCATGAAGTCCTCGACCGCCGCCCCTTCCTTGAGAAACTCGGGGTTGGAGCACACGTGGAACGGCGTGCGGGTCCGCTGCGCGATCTCGGCGCGGACCTTTTCCGCCGTCCCCACCGGCACGGTGCTTTTCGTGACTACGAGCTTGGGCCCGTTCATGTGCTCGCCGATCGTGCCCGCCACGGCAAGCACGTGCTGCAGATCGGCGGACCCATCTTCGTCGGGCGGCGTGCCTACCGCGATAAAGACGACTTCCGACCGCTCCACCGCTTCCCCGACGCTCGTCGTGAACGTCAGGCGGCCGTCGCGCTGATTGCGGACGACCATCGGCTCGAGCCCAGGCTCGTAGATGGGGAGCTTGTTCTGCTTGAGCGAGCCGACCTTGGCGGCGTCGACGTCGGCGCAAATCACGTCGTTGCCCGTCTCCGCGAGGCAGGCGCCCACCACGAGGCCGACGTAACCCGTGCCGACGACGGCTACCTTCACGCTCCCCCCCCCGCTCGCTCTCCCTTGCGCTCACGCGCCAGCACGTGGCGCGTGTCCACCGTCGCGCGCGAATGTCGCTTCACGACCTGATAATCAACGGCGTCGTGATCGGTGACGATCATGACGCAGTCCGCGGCACGCAGCGTTTCGGGCGTCAGCGCCACCGAGCTCAGCGAAATGCCGTCTTCCTTCAGCGTCGGCACGTGCGGATCGTGGTAGGAGACCTGCGCGCCGCGCTGGTGCAGCAGCCGGATCACGTCGAGCGCCGGGCTCTCGCGGATGTCGTCGATGTTCTTCTTGTACGCGACGCCGAGCAGCAGCACCCGACTGCCGCGCACCGCCTTGACCTGCTCGTTGAGCGCGTCGACCACCTTGCTGACCCAGAATTCGGGCATCTCCGCGTTGAGCTCGCCGGCGAGCTCGATGAAGCGCGTCTTGTAGTTGAGCGTGCGCATCTTCCACGCGAGGTAGTGCGGGTCGAGCGGGATACAGTGCCCGCCCACGCCGGGACCCGGCGTGAATTTCATGAATCCGAACGGTTTCGTGGCCGCGGCCTCGATCACTTCCCAGACATCCACGCCGAGCTTGTCGCACACGATAGCCATTTCATTGACGAGCCCGATGTTCACGCTGCGGAACGTATTCTCGAGGATCTTCACGAGCTCGGCCGCTTCCGGCGAGGAAACCGGGATCAGCGTGTCGATCGCCGGTTGATACAGCGCCATCGCCAGTCTCAGGCAATTGGGCGTGATGCCGCCCACGACCTTGGGAGTGTTGCGCGTATTGAAGCGCTCGTTGCCCGGGTCCACGCGCTCCGGCGAAAACGCGAGGAAGAAGTCCTCGCCAACTTTCAGACCCGTCGATTCGAGCGCCGGCAGCATCAGCTCGCGCGTCGTGCCGGGATAGGTCGTGGACTCGAGTACGACCAGCTGCCCCTTGCGCAGGGCGCGCTTCACCGATTCGGTCGCGGCGAGCACGTAGCTCACATCGGGGTCTTTGGTCTTGGACAGCGGCGTCGGCACACTGATCGAGATGACGTCCGGCTCCTTGAGCCGCGTCAGATCGGCCGTGGCCGAAAACTGCTTCGCGTGTACGGCATCCGCGAGGGTGGCGGCCGGAACGTCCCGAATGTGCGAGCGGCCCGCGTTGAGGGAATCGACAACGCGCGGGTTCACGTCGACGCCGAGCACGCGGTAGCCGGCGCGGACAAGCTCCATCGCGAGCGGCAGTCCGACGTAGCCGAGACCGACCACGCCAAAGATGGCGGTGCGGTCCTTCCCCTTCGCGAGTAGGGTATCGACCATCGTAGGTGCTGCGGCAGCCGGGGGGGCGGTCATGGTGTCTCCGGGGCGCCACCGCGGGCCAACGAGCGCGAGGCGGCATCGAGCACGCGGACCACGCGGACGCCGTCTTCCGCGCTCGCGCGCGGCGCCTCGCGACCCTGGGCCGCCCGAACAAAATGCGCCAACTCGGCCGCGAGCGGCTCCACGGCCGGAATTCGGGGAATAAAAATGTCGCCCTCCCGAATGGCCAGGCTTTCGCCAAATGAGCGGTACTCCGGGGGGCGGTCCACGCCCTTGTCGTAGATGCGCAGCTTTTCGCGCGGCTCCATGTCGTCGAATACGACCATCTTCTTGGCCCCTACCACGGTGAGTTTCCGTTCTTTGTGCGGATCGAGCCACGACATCTGGACATGCGCCAGTACGCCGCTCGCGAACTCCATCGTGAGAAAGACCACGTCCTCGATGGCCGGTTGGAGATAGCTCTTGCCCTGGGCAGCCACGCGTACGGGTTGCTCACCAAGCAAGTAGAGTGCCATTGACACATCATGCGGTCCAAAGCTCCAGAGCGCGTTCTCGTCCTTGCGAACCTGCCCCAGGTTCACCCGGAGCCCATATAAATAGAATACTTTGCCCAGCTCGCCGTTCTGCACCATCTCGCGCAGGCGCTCGACGGCGGGATGGTAGACCAGCAGATGCCCGGCGAGCACCGGGATCCCCCGCTGCGCACCTTCTTTGGCTACTGCTTCGGCATCCCGCACCGTGAGCGCAAACGGCTTCTCGACCAGGACCGGCTTGCCGGCCTCGAGCACCTGGCGTGCGACGGCGGCATGGGTAGCCGCCGGGGAGGCAACGATGACGGCGTCCACGGCCCCAAGCAGCGCCCCCAGGTCGGCGGTCACGAGGGCCCCGGGGTATTGCCGGGAGACCCGTTCCCGAATCTTGGCATCTGTGTCGCAAACTGCTGTCAGCTCGCCCTCCGCCAGCCCGGCGACCGTGCGGACGTGATTGCGCCCCCACGAACCGGCGCCGACTACGCCGATCTTGAGCCGCTGCACCGATAGAATCCGCGGATTGCATCGATCACCCGATCGAGCTGCGTGCGGGTGAGCTCCGGGTAAATCGGCAGCGAGATCGCTTCGCGCGCGGCCTGCTCCGCCTGGGGAAGGCTGCCGTCCTTGTAGCCCAGGTGCGCAAAACACGGCTGGCGGTGGAGCGGGACCGGGTAATACACGGCATGGCCGATTCCTTCCTTTTTGAGATGCGCCGCGAGCTCGTCGCGGCGCTCGGCGCGCAGCGTGTACTGGTGGAAGATGTGCTCGTTCGCGAGGTCCACGACTGGCGGCTTGACCTGCCGGACGTCCGCCAGCGCCTTCGTATAGTAGGCGGCGTGCTCACGTCGCTGCGCTGACCACGCCGCCAGATGCGGCAGCTTGGCGAGCAAAACGGCGGCCTGGAGTGAGTCCAGGCGCGAGTTCGTACCGACTTCGTCGTGATGATACTGCTTGGCGCCGCCGTGCAGTCGCAACTTCTTGAGGCGCTCGGCGACGGCGTCGTCCGATGTCACCATCATGCCGGCGTCACCCCAGGCGCCAAGATTCTTGCTCGGGAAGAACGAATAGCCAGTGACCCAGCCCAGCTCGCCCGCCATCCGCCATTCGCCGTCGATCTTGCGGCGGGCGCCGATCGCCTGAGCCGCATCTTCGATGACCTTTACGCCCTTGGACCGTCCGATTTGCATCAGCTCCAGCATGTCCGCCATTTGTCCGTAGAGATGCACGGGCATGATCGCCCGGGTGCGCGGCGTAATCGCGCGCTTCACGGCCGCCGGATCGATGTTGAAGGTGTCGGGTTGAATGTCGACGAACACCGGCGTGCCCCCGGCGTTGTGAATCGTCCCGGCCGTCGCGAAGAACGTGAACGGAGTCGTGATGACTTCGTCCCCTGGCTTGAGGTTCAGCGCTTTAAGCGGGAGGAGCAGCGCGTCCGTTCCGCTCGCGCATCCGATCCCATGCCTGGCATGCGAAAGCTTTGCCACTTCAGTTTCCAGTTGCGGAACCCAGGCGCCCATGATGAACTGCTGCGTCTCGATGACCTGCATCATCGCGGGGAGCACATCGCCCTTGATGGCGTTGTGCTGCGCGACCAGATCGAGCATGGGGACGTTCATGAGGCACCCACGCGCGCGGGAGTGATCTGGCGCAACCCGCCGCCGGTTTCCGTGTAGCTCGCGCCACAGCGCGCGCACGTGGCGGCAGCGGTGCTCGGATGCAGCCGCTCACCGCATTGGCACATCCACCCGACGCGGCGCGCGGGCACGCCGACCATGAGCCCGTAGGCGGGGACATCCGACGTCACCACCGCCCCCGCGCCGATGAAGGCGTATTCGCCCAGCGTGACGCCGCAGACGATCGTGGCGTTCGCCCCGATCGAGCCGCCGCGCTTCACGAGCGTCCGTCGATATTCGTGCTTGCGCGACACGTGACTGCGCGGATTCATCACATTGGTGAACACGCAGGAGGGTCCGCAGAAGACGTCGTCTTCCAGCTCCACGCCTTCGTAGATGGAGACGTTGTTCTGAATCTTGACGTTGTTGCCGATTTTCGTGCCCGGCATCACGACGACGTTCTGGCCGAGATTGCAGCGTTCGCCAATCACGGCTCCCGGCATGACATGCGAGAAGTGCCAGATCTTGGTGCCGTTCCCGACGATCGCCCCTTCGTCGACGTAGCTGGACTCGTGCACGAAGTAGTTCAGTTGCCGATGATCTTGCACTCGAGCTCCAGCGTGATGCCCGCCTTTTTGGCGACCGTCTTCCGGAGGTGATCGATGACTTTGAGCACGTCGCTCGCGGTCGCCGTACCCTTGTTGACGATGTAGTTGGCGTGCAGGGTGGATACCTGCGCGCCACCGATCTGAAATCCCTTCAGGCCACACTCGTCGATCAACATGCCCGCCGACTTGGTAATGCCGCTCGGGTTCTTGAAGGTCGAACCGCAGCACGGCTGATCGAACGGTGTGCCGGCCTTGCGCCAGCGGAACAGCTTTGCCTGCAGCTCCTTGAGTTTGGCGGGAGACTCTTCGCCGAGGACGAGCTTCGCCTCGAGCACGAGGCCCTCGATGTTGCTCGAGCGATACTTGAACGAGATCTGCTTACGCGAGAGCTGCTTGACTTTGCCCCGCGGGTCCATGACGGACACCTCCGTCACGATTTCCGAGAACTCGGCGCCGTGGCAGCCCGCGTTCATGTAGATCCCGCCGCCCACCGTGCCGGGAATCCCGACGAAGCGTTCGACACCGACAAACCCCGCTTCCGCCGTACGGCGCGCCAGGATCGGGGTCGGCATACCCGCGCCGACGATGGCCGTCGCGCCCTTCATTTCGAATCGGTCGAGCCCCTTCCCCATCCGGATCACCACGCCGGGGAAGCCGCCGTCTTTCACGAGCACGTTGGAGCCCAACCCAAGGACGACCCACGGCAGTCCGCGCTCCTGCGCCATCTCGAGGGCGCGGACCACATCGTCGCTGTCGGCGGGCAGCGCGAGGTAGCGGGCTGGCCCGCCGATCCGCCACGTGGTGTAGCGGGCCAGCGGCTCGTTCTCGAGCAGTTTGCCGCGGAATTTGATTCTCGGCGTGGGCGGTGGTGGAGTCTCCGGCGTCTTGGCTCTGGGCTTGGCGACCGGTTTTGCTACGCCTTTGCTGCCGCTACTTGCCCCCCCTGCCCCTCCAGCCCCCCGCGCGCCCCGCCGACGGTCGGCGACCTTTCGCCGTTCGCTCTTTCGTGCCATTCCTGTAAGCTCCTGACGCTCCCGATCCGGCTGCGGAGAGCAATGATTGCATCACACGCGGCACTGGCCGCGGACATAGTCGTCGTGTACGGCACCCGGTGCACCAGCGCGGCGCGCCGGATGGCATAGTCATCCGCCTGCGTGAACTTCCCGAGCGGCGTGTTGATCAACAACTGCACCTCGCCCGACACGATCAAATCGATCGCGTTGGGCCGCCCCTCGTGCACCTTCATGACGCGCTCCGCCGGAACGCCGCGGCCCCGGAGATAACGCTGTGTCCCCTCGGTCGCCAGGATGCGGAATCCCAGCTCGTGAAAGCGGCGCGCGATGGGCAACACCGTCGGCTTGTCGTGGTCGTTCACCGTCACGAAGATCGTACCTGCCAGCGGCAGGCTGCCTTCCGCGGCAATCTGCGCCTTGGCGAACGCCATCCCGAAGCTGTCGGCCAGGCCCATCGCTTCTCCGGTGGACCGCATTTCCGGCCCCAACACGGTATCCACGCCGGGCAGCTTCGTGAAGGGGAACACGGCCTCCTTGACCGCGACCCCGGCGACGGGAAGCTCATCGGGAAGGCCCAAATCGTCCAGTGTCCGCCCGGCGATGACCGCCGCGGCGAGCTTGGCGAGGGGGACCCCGGTCGCTTTGCTCACGAACGGCACTGTCCGGGAGGCCCGCGGATTGACCTCGAGCACATAGACCACGCCGTTCCTGATGGCGTACTGGACGTTGATCAGCCCGACCACGTTCAGGGCTTTGGCGAACGCCTCGGTATGGCGGCGCATTTCCTCCACCTGCCGGTCGCCGATCAGGTACGGCGGCAGCACGCAGGCCGAATCGCCGGAATGCACGCCCGCGTCCTCGATGTGCTGCATGACGCCGCCAATCACGCAGCGCGTGCCGTCGGCGATCGCATCCACGTCGGCCTCGAACGCGTCCTCGAGGAAGCGGTCGATGAGCACCGGGTGTTCCGGTGCGACGCGGGCCGCCTTCACGAAGTAGTCCTCGAGCGAGCCGTCGTCGTACACGATCTCCATCGCCCGCCCACCGAGGACATACGACGGGCGCACCAGCACCGGATAGCCGATCCGCTGGGCGACAGCGACCGCCTCCGCGACCGAGCGGGCGATGCCGTTGGGTGGCTGGGTGACGCCGAGCCTGTCCGACGCCGAGCCTGTCCGCGAGCTCTTCGAACCGCTCGCGGTCTTCGGCGATGTCGATCGCGTCGGGCGAGGTGCCCAGGATCGGAACGCCGGCGGCCTCGAGCGGCTTGGTGAGCTGCAGCGGTGTCTGGCCGCCGAACTGCACGACGACGCCTTTGGGGCGCTCCCAGCGCGTGATCTCCAGCACGTCCTCGAGGGTGAGCGGCTCGAAGTACAGTTTGTCCGAGATATCGAAGTCGGTCGACACCGTCTCGGGATTCGAGTTGATCATGATCGTCTTGAACCCGAGCTCGCGGAATGCGAGGCCGGCGCGCACGCAGCAATAATCGAACTCGACACCCTGCCCGATGCGGTTCGGCCCGCTGCCGAGAATCACGATCCCCTGCTCACCGAACGGCTCGGACTCGTTCTCCTCGTCGTAGGACGAATAGAGGTACGGCGTCGAAGAGGGGAACTCGCCGGCGCACGTGTCCACCGTCTTGTACGCCGGGTGGATGCCGAGCTGCCAGCGTTGCTCGCGGATCGCTGGCTCCGTCATGTTGCGCAGCGCGGCGAGCTGCCGGTCGGAGAATCCCAGGCGTTTCATGCGCTTGAGCTCCGCCGCGCCCACGGCCGAGAGCCCGCCGAACCAGCGCTCCGCTTCGACGAGCTCCCCGAGCTGATAGAGGAACCAGGGGTCGATGCCGGAGGCCTGCGCGATCTCGTCCACGGTAAGCCCGGCGTGGAAGGCGCGCTTGATCTGGAAGATGCGCTCGGGCGTCGCCGTGCGGAGCGCGACACGCAGATCCTCGGGCGATGTGCTCGTGAGGCGATCGTCGACCGGCGTCGCGCCCAACACCCAGCCCGGTCGGCCGATCTCGAGCGCGCGCAAGCCCTTCTGGAACGCTTCCTTGAACGTCCGGCCGATCGCCATCGCCTCGCCTACGGACTTCATTTGCGTCGTGAGCCGGTAGTCGGCCGTCGGGAACTTCTCGAACGCAAACCGCGGCACCTTCACGACGACGTAATCCAGCACCGGCTCGAATGACGCAGGCGTCGTCTTTGTGATGTCGTTCGGCAGCTCGTCCAGCGTGTAGCCGACCGCGAGTTTGGTGCCGATGCGCGCGATCGGGAACCCGGTGGCCTTCGAGGCGAGCGCTGACGAGCGCGAGACGCGCGGATTCATCTCGATCACCAGCATCTCGCCGTCGGCCGGATTGACGGCGAATTGGATGTTGCAGCCGCCCGCTTCGACGCCGATCTCGCGGATGATCGCGATCGCCGCGTCGCGCATGCGCTGGTACTCGCGGTCGGTCAGGGTCATGGCGGGCGCGACCGTGATCGAGTCGCCGGTGTGGACGCCCATCGGGTCGAGGTTTTCGATCGAGCACACGATCACGACGTTGTCGCGCCGGTCGCGCATCACCTCGAGCTCGAACTCTTTCCAGCCGAGCACGCTGCGCTCGATCAGGGTCGAGTGCACAGGCGACAGCTCGAGCGCCCGCTCCACCATCTCCTCGAACTCGGCGCGATTGTACGCGACGCCGCCCCCCGTGCCGCCGAGGGTGTACGAGGGGCGAATGATCGCCGGGTAGCCCGCCTCCGCGACCGCCTCGAGCCCGGCCTCCACCGACGTCACCGTGTGCCCCGCCGGCGTCGCCAGGCCGATGCGCGCCATCGCGAGGCTGAACTCGGCACGATCCTCGGCCATCTTGATGGCACGAGCATTGGCGCCGATCAGCTCGACGTTGTGTTTCTTCAACGTCCCGTCGTTGGCGAGCGCCATCGCCACGTTGAGGGCGGTCTGCCCGCCCATCGTCGGCAGCAGCGCGTCCGGCCGCTCGCGCTCGATGACCTTGCGCACCCAGTCGGGCGTGACCGGCTCGATGTACGTGCGGTCCGCCAGCTCGGGGTCGGTCATGATGGTGGCGGGATTTGAATTCACGAGGATGACGGTGTAGCCCTCCTCTTTCAGGGCTTTCACGGCCTGCGTCCCGGAATAGTCGAATTCCGCCGCCTGGCCGATGACGATCGGGCCCGAGCCGAGCAGCAGGATGCGCTTGAGGTCAGTTCTTTTGGGCATCGACAACGTCTTTCAGCAAATCGTCGAGTGAGCGGCGCGGCGTCCATCCCGTCACCGCCCGCAGTTTCGTCGCGTCGCCCACCAGGTACGGGCGCGCCTCGCGCCGAATCTGGCTCCCATCGATTTCGCGCTTGGGATTCACCCCGAGCAGCTGCTCCAAGCGCGTGTGGATCTCGTCCAGCGTGACGGCGCGACCGGAAGCGATGTTGTACACCTCGCCCGGCTGCCCGCGGGTCAGGAGCAACGCGTAGGCGTCCGCCACGTCGTCCACATGCAGGTAGTCACGTACCGCCGTCAAGTCACCCACCGGGACCACCACTCCGCCGGTCTGTTTGACATGGCGCAACAGCCTGGTCCGCGCCGGGATCCAGAAATTCTCGTCCTGCCCCCCGCCCGAATGCGGGAACGGGCGCGCAATGATGACCTTCAGTCCCGTGCACCGCGCCGTCTGCTGTGCCGCGATCTCCGCCCCCAGCTTGCTCCAGCCGTAAGGAGTGGAGGGCTGCACACAGTCCTCTTCCTTAATAGCTCGCGGCTGCCAGGCGTAGACATCTGCCGTCGACGCCAGCAGGAACAGCGGGTGTGTGCCCCAGTTGGCGGCGGCTTCGGCCAGCGTCGCCGCGAGCCTCGCCGTGCCTTCGGCGTTCACTTTCCACGCGAGCGCCGGATCGCGATCCGCCGCCCGACTCAGCGCGACCGCGGCCAGGTGCACGATCGCATCGACCGGCGTCGCGAGCGAGGCATGGAGCGAGATGTCGTTCGAAAGGTCCAATGAGACGGTGGTGACGTTCGGCGCGGGCGGTCTGACGGGAGCCCCCGGGCCCACCGCCGCAATGACGGTGTCGCCCTCGGCGACCAGGCGCTTCACAAGGGTCCGGCCGACGAAGCCGTTGGCGCCCGTCACCAAAACCTTCACGCCAGCCGCTCCAGGTCGGCATCGACCATGATCTTCACGAGCTGCTCGAAGCTGACCTGCGGCGCCCACTCCAGCTCTCGTTTCGCCTGGCTGGCGTCGGCGAGCAGCGTGTCCACTTCCGCTGGGCGCACGAACCGCGGATCGATCTTCACGTACTTCTTCCAGTCGAGTCCCACGTGGCCGAACGCCGCCGCGCACAGGTCGCGCACCGTGTGCATCGTTCCCGTCCCCACGACGTAGTCCTTCGGCTCACGCTGCTGCAGCATGCGCCACATCGCCTCGACGTAGTCCCCCGCAAATCCCCAATCGCGGCCCGAATCGAGGTTGCCGAGCCGGAGCTCGTTCGTCTTGCCGAGCTTGATGCGGGCGACGGCGTCGCTCACTTTGCGCGTGACGAACTCGAGACCGCGGCGCGGCGACTCGTGGTTGAAGAGAATGCCGCTGACGGCGTACATCCTGTACGACTCGCGGTAGTTGACCGTGATCCAGTGACCGTAGGCCTTGGCGACGCCGTACGGCGAGCGCGGATAGAAAGGCGTCGTCTCGCGCTGCGGTGTCTCGACCGCTTTCCCGAACATCTCCGAGGAGCTCGCCTGGTAGAAGCGCGCCTCGGGGTGCGCCAGGCGGATCGCCTCCAGCAGGCGCGTGACGCCGAGCGCCGTGAATTCGCCAGTCAGCACCGGCTGGTTCCAGGAGGTCGGGACGAAGCTCTGCGCGGCGAGATTGTAGACCTCGTCGGGCTTGGCGTCCCGGATGACCATCGTCAGGGAATGCTGGTCCAGGAGATCCGCCGCCACGATGTGGACCCGGTCGAGCAAATGGCCGATGCGTTCGTAGGAATCGTGCGATGTGCGCCGCACCACGCCGATGACCTCGTAGCCCTTGTCGAGCAGCAACTCGGCGAGATAGGAGCCATCCTGTCCCGTGACGCCCGTGATCACGGCCGTCTTGCGGGGTTGTCGAGCCTGGCGGGCCTGTTTAGGTTTAGGCCTCTTTGCGGCGTCCCTGGAACTCATTTGTGGTCGGATCGAACTATGGCTCGAGTGTGTGAGATTTGTGGCAAGGGTCCCATTGCGGGACACAATGTCAGCCACGCGAACAACAAAACGCCCCGGCGTTGGTACCCCAACCTACAGCGCGTTCGCGTCGTGGTGAACGGCGTCGTCCGCCGCATCCGCGTCTGCGCGCAGTGCATCAAGTCGAACCGGGTGGCCAAAGCGTCGTAACCCTCGCCGCGGCCAAGAAAAAAGGGACCCTTCCGGGTCCCTTTTCCATTTCGACGCTTCACCCGGTCACTCAGCGAGCAGCTCGATGCGGGCCACGTCGGCGCCGTCCCCGACGCGATGGCCCAGCTTCACGATGCGCGTATAGCCTCCCGGCCGGGCGGCAAACCGCTTGCCGATCTCGGCGAACAGCTTGGTCGTGACTGCCTTATCCTTGAGCCGCCGCTCCACCAGGCGGCGCGCGTGCAGATCGCCGCGACGCGCCAGCGTGATCAGCCGCTCCGCGAACGGGCGCAGCTCTTTCGCCTTCGCCTCGGTGGTCTGAATCCCGCCGTGCAAGAAGAGGCTGGTCGCCATGTTGTTCAGCGTCGCCTTCTTGTGGCTCGACGTGCGCGAAAGCTGGCGGCCTTTGGCGCGGTGACGCATTACTCCTCCTCGGCTCCCGTCAGCTGGGCTTGTGGCGCCGTCCCCGGATCGATGACGCGAATATCACCACCTGGCGTCTCCTCCAGCTGCATTCCGAAATTCAATCCCTCGCGGCGCAGCAGCTCGGCGATTTCGCCCAACGCCTTCTCGCCCACATTCTTCACCTTCAGGAGATCGTCTTCCTTGTACGACGAAGAAGCGGAAGTGCTCCTGCGCCAGCGCGGCGGCATAGGCCACGGCGTCCTCGGGTGAGATCGTGCCGTTCGTCTCGACCGTCAGCGTCAGCCGGTCGTAATCGGTGCGCTGCCCGACGCGCGTCTCCGCCACGGTGAAGTTGGCGCGCCGCACGGGATTGTAGATCGAGTCTACGCGGACGACGTCCACGGCGAGCGTGCGATCCACGGGATGCTGTTCCGCTTCGACGTAGCCGCGGCCCTTGTTCACGTACAACTCACCCGCGATGTCGCGGTCGTCCTGCACGGTGAACAGCAGCTGCTCGGGATTCACGATCGTGACCGAGCCGTGCTGCTCGAGATCGCGCGCGTACACCGGGCCGGCCTTCTCCACCTTGAAGCGGAGGACGGCTTCATCCACTTCCGGCGCGAGCACCAGCGTCAGCTGCTTCAGGCGCTGGATGATCTGATGCACGTCTTCGACGACGCCCGAGATGGTCTGGTGCTCGTGCACCACGCCATCGATCCGGAACGCCCACACTGCGGCGCCCCGCAGCGACGACAACAGCAGGCGCCGCAGCGAATTGCCCAACGTGTAGCCGTAGCCCCGCTCCAGCGGCTGGAGCCGGAACTCGGCGGAATTCGGGTTGTCCTCGCGCTTGGTCATCTCGACCAGATGCGGCCGGACCAACCCCGTCAAATCAAGAGTCGTAATCACTTGGAATAGAGCTCGACGATTAACTGTTCTTGTGCGGCGAGCGGGATGGCGTCGCGGGTCGGCCGCTCGGTCATCTTGCCCAGCACTTTGTCAGTGTCCACCTGAATCCACGAAACGGGTTGTCCGCGCCCGAACTGCTCCAGCGCGACCTTCACCAGCACGAGCTCACGGCTCGCGTCGGCGACCTTCACCTCTTCCCCGATGCGGACCCGGTAGGACGGGATGTCCAGCACGCGGCCGTTCACGAGGATGTGCCGATGGCGCACGAGCTGCCGCGCCTGCTTGCGCGAGGTCGCGAAGCCCATCCGGTACACCAGATTGTCCAGCCGGCTCTCGAGGGCCACGAGCAACGCTTCGCCCGTCACACCCGGTTC
>WNGQ01012089.1_pt2 | contig 14596 bp, 15 predicted proteins | sample 5407661 | NCBI WGS metagenome assembly WNGQ01 (sample SAMN13153382, study PRJNA577476) | soil metagenome | isolation source: 60 cm soil or saprolite under Garry oak tree replicate 2 | place: USA:California | collected 2016-06-15 | reverse complement strand
GGCTATGAATTGGATAGCCTGGGTTGTCGTGGCGCGTAATAGATCGCGAAAGCCAGCAGTATGAACGCCAGTATCAAGGTAAAAGGTGTAGTCTGTCCTATGTTCATGCGCAGGAATTGCAGCACCGGAGCCGTTCGCTCAGGCGATGAGAATATGGCCTGCAAAACCTCGATAATCAAGGATGCCGCCACACCGAAGACGGAGCCGAGTGTGACCGAGACCGTCAGGCTGATCGATGCCAGTAAGAGCATCGGCCCAAGCCAGAGTTGCACAAAATCCCATAGGTTGCCACCGAGCGTGAAGGCAATAATGGCAGATGTAATGGCCGTCAGTAGAAAGTTAAAGCCGATTACCAGCACCATGCGGCAGATCATGATGATACGTATCGATGTCGGCGTTGCTAAAATGATTTCATATCCGGCATCCTGTTCGGCCTGGTAAATGAAGGCGATTCCGGTCGCGGCGGTCACGGTCGAGAAGAATGCCAGCACAGTTTCGACATTTTGCAAATGATGTCGTAAGTCCGCACCGCTGAACGCAATCAGCACCAGCATGAGGATACTAACCCCCACTGCGGCAATCCAGATGCTTTTGTGAATTAAGGGTATCTGCCTTTTGAATACCAGCCAGAGGTGAGCAGCGCTGCGCGATATCGACCGCCGTTTCCTCTGTTGGGCCTGAACTTCCTGAGCGTCGATTTTTGCCAATACCTGGTTCATAATGTTCAGTGAAGGAAGTGGCGCGGATGCGACGACAGCTTGCGCGGTGCCCTGCACGGCCTGCCAGGAAGAGAGTTCGAGTCGGCATACCTCGCAGCGCGCAAGATGCGCCCGCACACGTTCGATGTTTGTGATTTCAAGCCGACCGTTCAAATAAGCTGGCAGGAGGTCGAGGATATGCTCGTCGTAGTGTGAAAGTTGGTATGTCATCGGTTTGCTTCCTCCCGCCCATCGAGCTGCGCTCGCAGCGCTCGCCTGGCATTGCTCAAGCGGCTCTTGACTGTACCCACAGGCACCTCAAGAATGGTTGCCGTCTCCTGGTAAGAGAGTTCTTGCACAAATGTCAAGACCAGTACCTCGCGATGGAGCGGAGCAAGTTGTCGAAATGCTGCCGCCAGTTCATCGCGCGCGAAACTGGCAAGCGTCCATGCTTCGGGTTCGGGATCAGTAGCCACCAGTCCTTCCATCTCGGTTTCGTCGGCCAGGGGCAGTCTGCGCTGGCGCAGCGTGTTGTGTGCCTGTCGGCGCGCGATACCTATCAACCATGTCCGCACGCTTGATCGCCCCTCAAAACTCTGGGCGCTTTTCCACACAGCCACCAGCGTATCCTGCAAAATCTCTTCTGCCAGCCCGCGGTCCGGCGTAAGTTGCAGTAAATAGTTGAAGAGCGTGCGCTGGTAGCATGCATAGAGTTCAGCCAGGGCATCCCGGTCTCCGATAGCGATACGCCTGATGACCTGCCTTTCATCGGCAACTGGCTGCATATGCTGTATCTGCATACTCATCCAGCCGCTCTCCCGTACCAGTGTGAACTCCACGTTCCGTAGCTCTCTTCTCTCCAGGACATGCTCAAGCCGTCTTCTTTCTAACTATGAGTAGCAACACATGACAAAATTGTTCACATACTCGCAGCTTGTTCCAGGTGGTGTCGGGTTTTGATGATGCTGTCTATCTATACGGTTTAACAGAGTTGAAGTTGGGAGAAACGAAGAGGATATAGCAACAATGGGGAATAAGCAGAGAAAAGGGCGCGGATGGACGTATCCGCGCCTATTCAGGTTTACTCTGGTCATCACTTACACGTTGGTGGTGCAGGCCCCAGTTCTAGATTGTTGCCATTACTACTATAATTGGTGATATCCCAGTTGCCGTCGCTATCCTTGTGGATCGTTAACGTCATCTGGTAGGTTTTTGTAAGCTTGCTGCGTGTGATATCGTACGTGTACGACTGTGTGTTATTATCAGACGACGTCGTCGCGCTCCCCTGCACCTCGTTAAAATCGGTCACTAACCCATAGCAATGATCGTCTTGCAGCGCCATCTGCTTAAAGTCCTCCGGCCGCAGCGTAACGGTAATCGTCGCATCCAGGTCTTTGTAGGCCTGGTCGTAGTTCTGACTCTTCAGGTTCAGCAAAAAATCGGTCGCGGTATTCGCGGCTCCTGAGCTTTGTCCTACTCCGATGAAGAGGTTTGTTAGCCCATAAGCAATCACAAAGGTGATGATCCCACAGATAACCAGTATCCCTCCAAATATCAACAGGCGTCGCCGCCAGGTTTTGGGAGGTTTTGTCTGCCTTTGCGGACGACCTACCCGCTGCACGGCGGGCGGCGTATCAAGTTTCGCCATACCGGGGGGACGCCTGGGCACGGCTCGCTGTTTGCCGGTGCCGTTGAGCGCCGCGTGGGAGTCGCTGGAGGTTCGATCCCAGGGCTCTTTTCCTTCTTTTCCCTGGCCTTGTCGTCCTTGCATAGTATGCTTCCTCCTCAAGTAGAAACAGACATCATCTCGTTGCTTCGCAGAACCGAGCAGATGGTATAAAAGCGTCTCTCGTTAGAGATTCAACAATACAATGCCTACGATTGACAATGACAGTAAGCGCTGTGTAATCCACCAGCGCGCCGATCAATAAAGCATCAGCCCCGGCTAAGACCGGAGGGCTATGAAAAATAACGATGCCCGTCTTGTTTTCTGCTTCGTTCGGAAGCTTACAAAGACACTGCACAACCACTTCCAGGCGGGAAGAGAGCAATGATGCTGCTTGCCCCTTTGCTGTGCCTGCCCCCAGTACTCGCAGTCCGGGAATGAACGTACTTTGTAAGGAAGCAGCGATTCTCTCAGACGTAATCAATTCATCCGCCAGCAAGTCGCTCAGTCCAGTCGGCTTTTCCAGTCCGAATCGTTGCTGAAATTGCGGCTCGCGCAGGTTGGCATCCACTAAAATGGTTGGTGTGCCGCTCTGAGCCGCTACTATCGCCAGGTTTGCCGTCACAGCCCCAAAATCGCCATACGCTGATGGGGTCGTTACCAGCAGTGAATGTGTGTGTTTGTCGGAATCACTCTCCCAATGAAAGCGAATATTCGCGAACAGTGTACGTAATGCTTCAGTATACGCAGAATTTGTATCATAGTCCGTTAGCAGCGTATGTTGTTCTTGTGAGCGATTACCCATGAGGTAGTTCCCTCTCTTTAAGTATCGATCTTTATGTATGTAGTTGAAAAGTTATTGAATAAGCTGTTAAACAGACAGAGATCACGAAGGACAATCTTTACGATGTCCTTCGTACTATAACCACCATCTGAGAACCCTGTCAAGCTCACTCGTACCATTGGGGGGAGATCGCCCGTTTAACGTCCTCCTGGCACTGGTGCGCGCGGTACCTCTCCCAAAATGGGCAGTTTCAGCAAATGCGCTACCTGATCTTTACTACGAATCCGGTCATCGAGGTAATCCAGCAGAAATGTCAGCGCGATACCTAAGGCGAGCGCGACCAGGAGAAGCACAATGTACAATATCAGTTTGCTATTGGCCGTGCCAGCCACAGTGGTCGCATCGGTAGCGTTGCTGATGACCCGCGCCGCCACGGCTGGTTGCTCGAATGTGTTGGTAGAAGAGTTATGCGTCGGATCATTGGAGACTACGTAGTCGAGGAAATTTCCAAGCTGTGACACGCTTACCTCGCCAGCAGCGTTGGCGATGGCCCATGCTCCATCAGGTGAACTCCAGGTGGTGGTGATCGTCACAAGACTATGCACGCGTGTCGCGGCAAGTGATGACCCAATCGCGCCCGCGTTCTGCCAGTCACCGAGATCGAGGTTAGCCCCAAAGCGTTGTGCGAGAGCGCTCATATCCCGGCCAATTTGATTTGAAATAGCTGTATCAAACTCGCGTGTAGTCAGGATTGGCCCGGTCACAAACGCATCGGCAAGCGCCTCGGAAACTGTGACATAGTTGGCATTGTTCGTATCGCCCTTAGTGGTGGCCTGCAAGCCCACCTGAATGGTGACGACGGAGCTGTAGGCTATCAACGCGCCCGGAATTTTTCTCAAATGATAATATTGATAGCCGACGTACAGCGCTACCACCCCCACAACCAACGCTATTACCCAGATACGCCGCCATATGATTGCCCAATAGGTTCGTAGTTCCACGTTCTTTGCCAGACCTTTCATATAGACACGATGCGCCGGAATATCATCCAGGATGAAAAAATAATCATGCTTTCATGTAAACAGGTTTCCCTGGTGAAGATATCCTGCTCTGTTAACGTACTAGCTCGTTGGTTGGTGTACGTAACTCGTGAGGCCTTGCCGCGCTCATTTTCGCTTCGATAAACTGGAGAATACGCCGGTGGAAACGCGGCTTGTCAAATTCGAGCGCGTGCTCGCGAATGATTTGCGGGTCATAGCGCGTCTCGTCAAAAGCCGCTAGTGTTGCTGCCAGGCTTTCTACCGTCTGTTCCTGGAAGAAGGTTCCTGTTACCCCATCGATCACTGAAGCCAGCGCGCCGCCCGCGCTGTAAGCAACTACAGGACGGCCCGAGGCCTGGGCCTCGAGCGGCGTGATCCCGAAATCCTCTTCCCCTGGCAAAATAAAGGCGCGGCAGTGCGCGTAGTAATGGAGGACTTCGGCGTCCGAGAGTCGCCCCAGAAAGCGGATCGTCGGTCCGGCCAATTGCTGGAGCCGTTGTTGGTCGCGTCCACTTCCGATGATTACCAGGGGTAATTGCAGGCGATTGCACGCCTGGATAGCCAGGTCGATGCGTTTATACGGCATGAGGCGGCTCACCACCAGGAAGTAATCTTCCGGCTGCGTAGTGGGATCGAAGAGGAAGCGACTGGCATCAACGGGCGGAGGAATGACCACCGCCTCGCGCCGGTAATACTTCTGGATGCGATCTGCCACGGCGGGCGAATTGGCGATAAAATGATCGACCCGCATCGCCGTTGTTTGATCCCAGACGCGCAGCCAGGTGATCAGGAATGGTAGAACGCCGCGTGCCAGCTTGCCCAGTTGTTCGCGTTCAACATATTCGTCATAGTTCCAACACCAACGCATAGGTGTATGGCAGTAACAGATATGCATGGTACCAGGTTTGGTTATCACTCCCTTGCCAAACGCGCTGGAACTACTCAGAATGAGATCATAACCCCGTAGATCCAGCCGTTCCATCGCGAATGGATAGAGTGGTAGAAATGGCTGGTGATGCTTTTTCACGAACGGCAACCTTTGCATAAAAGAGGTGCGGATATCGATCTGTTGAAATGCCGCATCGACACGCTTTGGATCATAAATAGATGTGTATAGGGGCGCCTCGGGAAATAGCTCATGAAACGCCAGGACGACGCGCTCCGCTCCACCCATTTGATTAAGGTAGTCGTGAACCAGGGCCACTTTCATTAGTATGCTCCTCGGCTGAATAGTACCGCCGGAATAGTGCGTAAGAGAATCTGGAAGTACAGGCGCAGTGACCAGTTTTCAATATAATACATATCCATCAGCACCCCCTCATCGAAGCTGATATCGCTGCGTCCTCGCACCTGCCACAAGCCTGTCATACCGGGTTTGATCGCCAGGCGCCCTTTCTGCCACTCTTCATATTGCACTACTTCGTGTGGCAGTGGTGGACGTGGCCCAACCAGGCTCATCTCGCCCTTGATTACATTCAGTAGTTGAGGAAACTCGTCAAAACTGGTGCGGCGCAGAAATTTCCCGACAGCTGTGATACGCGGATCATCTTTTATCTTAAACATCGGCCCCTGCGCCTCATTGCGCGCTAGTAAATTCGCCAGTCCATCTTCCGCATTTTTATACATCGTGCGGAATTTGTATACTTTGAATGGGCGTCCGTTTTTACCGATACGTGTTTGCTTATAGACGATTGCTCCCGAAGAAGTCAGGCGAATCGCCAGCGCAATACAGAGCCAGAAAGGTAATCCCAGTATCAGCAGAAGTACGGCTAAGAGAATATCCACTATTCGCGTAACGATGCGCTGCGTGTAGTTGATCGAAGCCTGTTTAATGCCGATCAGCGGGATGCCCTCGATCGCTTCCATATCGATGCGCGACAGGCTCAACTCGTAGAGATCGGGCACCAGTTTGAACGACGTTCCCAACCGTTCGCACAGCCGCACGCTGCGGATGCTCTGCTGGTGTAAATTCGAGGGAAGAGCGATGATGACCTCGTCAATTTGCATTGAGCGAATCACCATACCCAGGTCTTCCAGCGTGCCCAGCATCTTGAAGCGCCCAAAGTCGCTGGGTGCTTCATGCATATCGTGCAAGAAGCCCACAATCGAGAAACCAAGATTGGGGCTGGCCGCTATATGCTGCATTATCAGCTTACCCAGGCGGCCCGAACCGACTACAAGCAGGCGCGTCTCGCCAATTCCCCGGCGGTAGAGCAATCCCATCACCGATGAAACGATCAACCTCCACGTACCCAATACCAGGATCGCTGTCACCCAGACAAAAGATACCAGCAGGCGTGAGCTTGATGGGGGTTGAAAGACAAAAAAGTAAGCGACCAGAAAAGCCAGGCCGAGCGTGGTTGAAGTGATAATCGTCCACACCTGCCGGAACCAGCTTCCCGTCAGGCGGATACTATAAAGACCGCGTATGGCGAAAATGCTGATCAGCCCGACCACAATGCTAATGTCAAGCCACAGAAAACTGCTAAGAGGTGAGTATAGGGGTTTGTTCTCGATCCCTGATAAATTATTGCGGAACGATGCAAGTATCGTATTATTGAAAAGAACGGTGTAGCGTAAAAAATGGGCAAGCCAGAATGCTACCGCCACCATCGCGGCATCCAGGATGATGATGGCAATGCGCTCAAAGATACGCCATTGGCGGCGCAGTGAACGACGCTGCTTGATGGCTTTGGTGATCGGGCCGGTCGTCCCACTTGCCCCACCTGTTGTCATATCAGGAGTTCCTGTCGTTTCTGTATTCTGAACTGTTGCTTGAAATCCAACAGCGCTCTGTTGTAGTTTTCCGGTATTCAAATTCACTACCTCTAAAACCCTACAGGCACGGTACACCGGGCCACTTACTTACTTGCAAGAGAAACATCACGATATGATCCTGGCGATGCATGTTGCCCCGCCGCTTGTTCATAAATGGCGATGGTTTGCTCGACCATCGTCTTCGCCGAAAAGCGCTGTGCGATCGAAGGCGCCAGTTCACGGCATCGTCGGCGCAGCTCTTCATCGCTCAATGCCTGCTGTAACGCTGCCGCCATTGCCTCTGCATCATATGGGTCAACCGTTAAGGCTATACCCGCACCCGCCTCGGGTAAACTCGACACGTTGGACGTGACAACGGGAATACCACATGCCAGCGCCTCCGCCACCGGTATACCGAAACCCTCATACAGCGATGGATAGGCAAATGCCGACGCTGCATGATACCACATGCTCTGTTCCGAGTCGGGAACAAAACCAGGAAACAGTACTTCTGACGCTAAATCCAGTCGTTGTACCTTCTCGAAAATCGCGTCATAGAGCCAGCCTTTACCTCCTGCCAGTACCAATTTCTCATCTCTATGATACACTGAACGCAATTGCTTGTAAGCTTCCAGCAAGGTAACGACGTTTTTACGCGGTTCCAGAGTGCCGAGATAGAGAAGATATCCACCTCCCAGCCCGTGTTTCTGGCGAAAAGCTTGCTGCGCTTCATCTGTAATAACGTTGGAAAACCGCGCATCGATGCACGGGTAGACTGTTTGTATACGCTCAGACGCAATTCCCGCCAGTTCCGTCGCATCTTTTTGTGTACTGGAAGAGTTCGCGATAATCATTGTGGCGCGTCGCAAACTGCGCATGGTAAATGTGCGATGATAGAATCGCTTCGCGCGCGTCAAGATATTGGGGAAGCGCAGAAATGCCAGGTCATGGAGTGTCACCACCCCCGCGCACCTGCGTGGCAACATCTCCGGTAGGACGTTGGCGGGCGAGTGGAAGACATCGATGCGTCGCTCGCGTAGAAGCGATGGCAGCCGCAGCTGTTCCCACGCTACCCGCGAGAATGGCTTTGATTCAGACCAGGCGACAGGAACATACTTGATCTGTTCTGACGCCTGCACATCTCCTCGAAGAAGACGTTCGACAACTGGTTGCCCATTCACAAAAATTGTATATTCATGCTCTCCTGGCCGTTGTGCCAGTGCGGTTAGCAGGTACCGGATGTAACGACTGATACCACCGTTACGATAGTTGTCGCTGTATGATAGCAATTGGGCATTGATAGCGATACGCATAGCGTTCTTTTCTCTACAAAGTCGTCCTATGGCTGTATAACGTCCCTGGAAGAACGCAGGTAACAGTCATAGACCTATGGAGCATTATCCCATTTGTGCTAGCGAAATCGCTATATATCTTGCTTACACTTTCATGCAAGAGTATACTCAAGGGTAAAGTGTGAAGAGGTAGGCTATGCAGGCACCAAAATCAAGTGGGCGTTGCGTTTTTCTTTGCGTTGGAGTATTATAGCCTACAGATTTCAGATGGGCGCAATGGAGATTGCGTTGGAATTCTCCATACACGTAGCCCCGTAACTATGGGAGAAAGTGCGTTGGCGATACAACTCCGTCTCGATGTTGCACAGCTAACCGATGTTGGCCGCAAACGCGAACATAACGAAGATAATATGGCCTATGTCATCCCTAAAGACCCTCAGGTGATGGCAATGAAGGGTGCCCTGTTTATCGTCGCTGATGGCATGGGTGGACATGCAGCAGGTGAGGTTGCCAGCGAAATAGCGGTAGATTCGGTCAGTAACGCTTATTATATGGACGACAATGAAGATGTCGCCACTCCATTGTTGCAGGCGATTAAACGCGCCAATACGGCCATCTACCAGCGTGCGGCGGAAAATATGTTGCGCAGCGGCATGGGCACCACCTGCGTTGCGGCTGTATTGCGCGGCAATATGAGCTATATCGCCAATGTCGGCGATAGCCGCGCCTACCTGGTGCGCGGGAACCAGGTCAGGCAAGTTTCACAGGATCATTCATGGGTTGCAGAACAGGTCAGGGCAGGTTTACTCACCGAAGAGCAGGCGCGCACCCACGCGCAGCGCAATGTCATCACGCGTTGCCTGGGTACCCAGCCCGATGTCGAAGTAGATGTCTTCCGCGAACCATTGCAAGAGGGTGACTGCCTGATACTGTGCAGCGATGGGCTGTCCGGCCTCGTTAGCGACGAAGAGCTATTGCGTATCGTCGAGCAATCAGTTCCCCAGGAAAGCGTCTATCACCTTGTTGAAAGAGCCAATGAGAATGGCGGCCCGGATAATATCACCGCTATCGTTGTGCGCGTGCATGAATTGGGAGTAGAACCGCCGGGCGTGCGCAACCCCGTGCCGGTCGGTGGGCGTGAAATCGGCCAGGAAGATACCGGTGCCATAAATATGCTCGGCGCCGCAGCTACGCCCTATACCGTCGGTAATGTTGATGGGCGTGTAGTGAGCGCCCCGTTGCATTTGAGCAGCGGCCCTCTGGTCTCTCCCGAGAGTATCACGGCCCCCCAACCAGCTCTAGGGAAACAGCAGCGCAATCGTCTCTTTTTCCCCACACTCCTCCTGCTTTTTTTGATTGTGGTAGCGCTTGCCGGTGGTGGCTTCTTTTATATTGTACACAACAACGAAAGCCAGGCCATCGATTCGGCGTTGAATACTGCCGGGCAATTGATTATCCGGGCTCAGGGCGAGGTCTCATCCAATCCTTCACAGGCCTTGAAAGACCTGGCATCGGTCCAGAACAATCTGCGTGACCTGCAGAAAAACCATACCCTGGATAGTAATCAGACCAGTAAATTGAACATGTTGCAGGGCCAAATGGCTACCCAGGTAAAAGCTGCTATTGGCAGCTACAATACCGGGGCTAAAATCGCTGTCGTGCCCTGTAATGGCACGACCTCTCACCCCATCAATACAACGAGTACCAACATACAACCGTCCAGTATTGTCGCCGTTCAGTCTGGCAACGGCTCCACTGTCTTGTTTGCGCTTGGCCCGGATGGAGTAGTATACCAGGTCACCAATCAATATGGACTGTTACCTGTGATGGCTAAGACACCCTCTGCGAGCGCCTTTGCCATCGCCAGCAACGGAACACAGCTCTTTACCCTGGCAAAACAGTTGCAAGGCGCTACAAACCTGCCTAACCCCAACGGCTACAGCGTCAATATGTATGCGCTTGATCAGACGGGGAAATCGTTATCAAAGCCGGTTACCGCTGTGATTGGCCAGACCTTCACCACGGGAGGCTATGCCCCTACGCTCATTACCTCCTGGAAAAATAATATCTACGTGGTACTGACCATTACAAATCAGAACAAAGCGCGTATTCTCGCTTTTACGCCGGATAACAAAGGCCACCTGGTGCCTGCCAAACCATACGATTTTTCTAACTCGCAGCCTATCATGAGTGTAGCCGCCTTTGCCGATCAGTTCTTTCTCCTGCTCTCAAACGGCGCGGTCCAGAGCCTTCCGCTGGCCGGGGCATTTGGCAATCAGTCCCAGTCAACTTTCCCTACAGAAGTTCAAGTGAAATCAATTGCCCATCGAGATGCCCCTCCCAACCAGTGCGAGTAATTACACCCCAACGATGGGGGTGCCGACGGTAACGCCGCTGCCGCAGAGTGGCAGCACTTCGTTGTTGACGTTGTTGATATCGACCGCGAACACCCTATCGGTAGGTGTGGTAAATACCGTCTCCCACCTTTATATTGGAGACTCGACCAATCACCGCGTGCTTGACCTTCAGCAAGCCACACCTCCTCCAGCGGGGACGGGTACGGGAAAGAGTATTACCATGCAACTGGTGCAGCAGTATGTTTCCTCCCAGGAACTGAATGTGGTGAAAAGTCTTGCCGTTGATCCCCAGGGCGCCAATCTCAATATCCTGGCGCAGCCGGGCAATACCTCTCCGGTTCACCTGGTTTCGGTCAGCACAGCGCCCATGCAGACCGCCTGTAGCATGTAAAAATCTGGGGTAGGCCCTCTTTGCACTACATGATATGATTGTCATGTCCCCTCGTCGTGAGGCGAATTTTTTACGTTCACTTTTCAAAGTCATATATATCTGTATAGCAGGTAAGGAGTTCATGTAGTGGGTTTTGAAGTACATTTCCGCACTCATACGTGTGGTGAATTAAATACGAGCAATATCGGACAACAGGTGACGCTTGCGGGTTGGGTGAATAGACGCCGCGATCATGGGGGCCTGATCTTCCTGGATATCCGCGACCGGTACGGCATCACGCAGGTCATCTGCGACCCGGAACGTTCTCCAGAAGCGCATCGCGTCGCGTCAGAGTTGCGTTCCGAATACGTCGTGCAGGTGACAGGTACCGTCGTGCCCCGTTTGCCGGGAACCGAGAATCCCAATCTGGCTACCGGTGCCATAGAGGTCGCTGCCAGCCGCATAGAGCTGCTCAGCCCTTCGCGCACTACGCCGTTCCCCATCAGCGACACCATCTCGGTTGATGAATCCCTGCGGCTCAAATATCGCTATCTCGACCTGCGCCGCCCGCGCATGCGCGACAACATCATCTTGCGCCATCGCGTGGTGAAGGCCATTCGCGATTACCTCGATGAGCGTGGCTTCCTTGAGATCGAAACGCCCATCTTGATGAAAAGCACGCCTGAAGGCGCGCGCGACTACCTGGTACCCAGCCGCCTCTACCCCGGAAAGTTCTATGCCCTGCCGCAATCTCCCCAGCAGCTCAAGCAGTTATTGATGGTGGCCGGTATGGACCGCTACTTTCAGATCGCGCGCTGCTTCCGCGACGAAGATCAACGCTCTGACCGCCAGCCCGAATTTACCCAGCTTGACCTGGAAATGGCCTTCGTCGCTGAGGAAGACGTCATGTCGCTCATCGAAGGCCTGTTGATCTACCTCATTGGAAAGACCACCAATAAGCGCATCAAACAGCAGCCGTTCCCGCGCCTGAGCTACAAGCACGTCATGGATCGCTACGGCACCGACCATCCCGACTTGCGCTTCGACCTGCCTCTGGTAGAGATAACTGACCTGGCGGCGGCTGGCAACTTTGGCGTCTTCCAGAGCGTGCTGGCCTCAAACGGCATGGTAAAAGGTATTCGCGTGCCGGGCGCTGGCGGCTATAGCCGCAAAGAAATAGAGGAACTGACCGAATTTGCCCGTATGCTGGGCGCCAAAGGACTGGTTTCACTGGCCATCAGCCCGACCGGTGAAGTGAAATCCCCCCTGACTAAATTCATGTCCGCTGAAGAGGTACAGGCCATCATTGATCGTCTTCAGGGTGAACCCGGTGATCTGCTGCTCTTTGTGGCGGATAGTGCCAAAGTCTCTAACGACGTGCTCTTCCGCCTGCGCGTCAAACTGGCAGAGCGCCTGCAACTGATCGACCCCAATGAAATGGCCCTCTGCTGGGTAGTAGACTTTCCGCTCCTGCACTACGACGATGAGGGTCAACGCTACGAGGCTGAGCACAACCCTTTCTCAGGGATGGACGAATCCCATGTTGATCGGCTCGATACCGACCCCCTCAACATTCGCGCCAAACAGTACGACATCATCTGCAACGGCTACGAAATCGGAGGCGGCAGCGTGCGTATCAACGTGGCAGAAATCCAGCAGAAAGTCTTCTCGCTGATGAAGCTGGACGACGAGCAAATCAAAGAGCAGTTCGGCCACATGCTCGAAGCCTTCGAATACGGCGCGCCCCCGCACGGCGGCATCGCGCTCGGCATTGACCGCCTGGTCATGCTCTTCGCCGACGCCGACAATATCCGCGAAGTCATCGCTTTCCCCAAAACGCAGGCCGCCATAGACCTGCTCATGAACGCCCCCTCGCCCGTTGACGAGAAGCAATTGCAAGAACTGCATTTGAAGATTATTACGGATGAGAAGCGTGATAGGCAAATATAGGTGAATGAAAGATTATGTGAATATACCTAACCTCTGCATTTGGATACCTCAGTATACTAAAAGTAGGTCTCCCCCAGAACCTGACTTACTATTCGGCATCCGGTTGGGATGGTGGAAGGAGAAGATAATGGCATCAATGAATCCAATGGGTACGAATCGCTCAACGAGCATCGTATCCGCAAATCAAGCAACATCGTTGGGAATGTTACACCGGCAGTTACCAGCCGCTAATACAGCAGTTGGCATCGCCCCGAAGTTTACGCCCACGCTTTCCGAGGAGGAGGCGGTCGGGCAGGCCCGTCTGCTCAAGGCATTAGCAGACCCCACGCGCCTGCGTATTTTAAGTCTCCTCAGTCGGCATGAAGGCGAAGTATGCGTCTTTGAGATCGTGGAGAGCTTCACGCTGGAACAACCCACTATTTCGCATCACCTCCGCATTCTGCGTGATGCTGGCCTGGTGGATTGCCGCAAGAAGGGCCTCTGGGCCTACTACTACGTCCGCCGCGAAACCCTGACTCGCGCGCAGGAAGTGATCAACGGCCTCGTTGACTAGGACGTTGCAGGCAACTAATCCGTTCTGAGCATTTGCAAAGCTGTAGTCAAACAGCACAGAGAAGAGCGTTGTATTCGGCTGGTGGGGGGGAGTTTGTCGATGTGGATGGCCCGATACAATGCGCCTCTCTGTGCTGTTGACGAGAGCAGCCCCCAAAAATTTTCGCGCATGAATACTTGACACAAGTGGCGTGCACTGGTATACTCTCAATCACAAAGACAGTCATGTGATCCCGTAGCTCAGTGGATAGAGCGGCAGATTGCGGATCTGCAGGCCGCAGGTTCAAATCCTGTCGGGATCGCCATTTAGCTCGGTGGGCTTGAGAAGCGCGACCAAACAATGTTGGATGCGCTTCTCAAGCCCACCGAGCTTTTTTGGTTATCTGTATGCCCGTCTCTACAAGTCTAATGTTTTCTACGCTCTCCTTTTGTCCGGTGTCTAGAGCCACTCTCTACAGGGTCGCATGCAAGCACACCCATATGGTAGAGGTACCCTGGCATGACTTTAATTTCACGTTCCTGGGTTAGTACTGCTCTGTGCATCGATTTCTCCTTTCAAAGTACCTGGAATAGTACGCCTGAAAATCGTAAAGCCGTTCGGGAAGTGAATAAGGGTAGCGGTATCAGGGAGCGGCATTTCATTCCTGATTGCCCAGCGTTGTGCTTCAATCCAAGCCTCAGTTTGGTCTACGGCGTAAATGGGAATAAGTTCTCCCCACTTGCCGCGCACAATATCCAGCATCCAAAGCGTTTTGTTTGGCTCCATCCCTAATAATCTCCCCTCTTTGGCCGATTGTCTTTGAAGAGTACTCTAATAGAGTACTCCAATAAGGCTAATTCCGTCAAGGGGTTGGTACTGATACAATCGGGTGCAAAAGAGCAAGAGAACAGGCATGAAGCTACGTCTAAAGGTTAGGGAGATAGCAGAGTCACAAGGCTTTAATCAATCGACCTTAGCCCGTAAAGCCGATGTGGATTTTAATACAGTCAAGCGGGTGTTTCGTAACCCATATCGGGATGTATCTATTTCTACCCTCTACCGGTTATCTAAGGCTCTACGGGTATCACTGGATGAGCTAATCGAAGAAATACCCGACGAAGAAAGCCCTGGTTCATAAAGTCCTTAATCA